>FKKE01001849.1_pt2 | contig 31319 bp, 31 predicted proteins | sample 1106331 | NCBI WGS metagenome assembly FKKE01 (sample SAMEA3931202, study PRJEB13176) | freshwater metagenome | biome: Drinking water system; feature: drinking water; material: freshwater | place: China | collected 2013-02-06
GTACTAATGAACCATTCGTAGGTGGCAGCAGCTGGGCAACAGAAGAAAACTGTTCCAGACTCTACTCGGTGGGCTATATCCTCGAGGTACTCAATGGACATCCGAAGGAAGCTCAGGGTTCACTGCCGTTACTGTTGAGCCGTTCTTTTAATTCCTTCCCAACTTTAAATGTCGGCAAACGCTTCCCCTCAACCCAAATCTTTTCACCGGTTTTCGGATTCCTCCCCCAATAACTTCCGTACTCCTTCACCACAAAGCTTCCGAAACCGCGGATCTCAATTCGGCGGCCTTGGGTGAGTGCCGCACGCATCTGACTGATAATAAGGTTCACCACCTCTTCCGCTTGAACAGTACCGAGCTCGCATTTTGCCCCGAGACGCTCAATCAGTTCAGACTTGTTCATATCTCTCTCAATCCTCTGTTGCTCTCACACTAGACAACAAATACTGGTACCCCTGATAGGATTCGAACCTATGACCCCAGGTTTAGGAAACCTGTGCTCTATCCAACTGAGCTACAGGGGCGAGGACACTGGGACTCGACACTCATTCCTCGCACGTTTGAGAAGCGGTGAATAGCTCCTCTCCCACCATTATAGATTCGTAAGAAGCCGAGAACAGTGCAAAAAAACTTGTCTACGCTACCTAATGGACACCCTCTTGATTACCTAGTGCATAGGTGCGCCAACCCAATTATAAACAATTTCGATGATGCCATCCAACGGCCCAATCACCGGCGGGCAATTATCGGGGTAAGGCTCTCGTTGATTCGATAATCAACCTGTTGATCAACGGTTTTCTTGAAGAATGGGAGTGGATTTACAGCGGCATAGCGATTTCTTATGTCGCGCATCCGGACTTCGAAATGGAGATGTGGGCCACTTGAGCGACCAGTCGAGCCAACCTCTGCGATCTTCTCCCCCCGTCGCACCAGTTCACCGACGTCGACGAGTAATCGCCGATTATGCGCGTAGACAGTAGTGAGCCCAGAGCGACTGCGGAGCACAACGAGATTCCCATACCCACCCAATCCGTTTCCGCTGTACATCACAATTCCCTCATGCGCGGCAAATACGGGCGTTCCTCGCGGTGCCGCAATATCAATCCCATCATGAAAAGACTTCTTCCGCTTTCCAAATTGAGACACAATCTGTCCGCCAGCGACGGGCCATGCGAGTTGGCCATCACGGTAGATAATCCGTCCCCGTGACGGCTTTCCACGAATCTGCCGATTCCCTCCGCCCGGAGCAGCACTCGCGTATACCCGGGAGTTATCGCGACGTTCAGTGTTTCGCCGATAGCCCACAAGTAAACGATCGCCTGAATAAATGGTACTCGATGTGCGGAGACCATTGAGCAAGGCAACCTTCGAAGGTGCGACCCCGTACTGTTGGCTGATGGAGAAGAGTGTCTCCCCTTGTGTTACGGTGTGATAGACCGGACGCGCATAGTCCGACTTTCCACCGCTCGTGTAACCGACGATGCTACAGCCTGTGCTAAAGATGATGATGGAGAACGAGAGTACCCCGAGGAGGAATGCCGAGATATGCGATTTCCTTTTCCGTCCCACTCCTAAACCCGCTCCTGCGAAAAGGGATTACGGCTAAACCACCCCAGTTAAATATAGCTTCCTACCCCCATGCTCCCGCAAGGGGAAATATGGGCCAGCCCGCTCGTATAGGGTAGTCCCGTGACTGAAATCCGATTATGTCTACGGATACGTTCAACGTATACGTTCACGTGCACGTATACGCTCACGTATGCGTATACGTATACGTCCAGCGGACCCCCTATCCCTCTCTATCGGCAGGAAAGTTAGGTATTCGAAGTACCCATTACGAATTTACACGGCCCTAGGTCATAAAGCTCGCTTGGCTCGGTATTTCCCGGCTGATTTCCAGTGCGTCGCCAGAGAACAAGCCGTTGGTCATCGATATCACTTCCGCTTGTGAGTGGGGCCATGATTCGGCCGTACTCACTCACCTGGGCGAAGAGCGATTCGGGAATTGTCGAAAATGCCGCGGAGATGACGATTGCATCAAAAGGAGCTTCGCTCGGCCAACCCCGTGTCCCATCTCCCGCACGGAGGAGCACTTGCGAAAAACCGAGCCGGTCGAGTCGTCGACGGGCACGTTGCGCAAGCGCTCCGATTCGCTCAATTGCACAGACTCGCACCCCTAGTTGCGCAAGGAGTGCCGTGACATACCCCGACCCAGCGCCAATTTCGAGCACTTTCTCGCCGGGCTCCAGGGCCAAATGTGCGAGCATCAAAGCGATGGTGGATGGCTTTGAGATCGTTTGGCCATAGCCGATCGGAATGGAATTATCGTCATAAGCTTGGGCGATAAAGGCAGAGTCAATGAAATACGACCGGGGAACCGTCGCGAATGCTTCGTAGAGACGGTGTCGCTCTTCCTCCGTTCGAACCGGAAGATCAGCAACTACGTTATCTGCAAATTGTTCGGGACCTTTTCGCCCCATCATGAGTAAGTCCCTTCAAAACTCCAGGCAAGTTGAATGGTCGGGGCGAGAGGATTTGAACCTCCGACCACTCGCCCCCCAGACGAGTGCGCTACCAGGCTGCGCCACGCCCCGAAAACCGCTCCGTTCGACTCTAGCGAATGTAGAATTTCCGAGCAAGGGACCGATATTCTCTAGTAGCTCTCAACTAGCGTCGTTTGGTAAAAAGAATCGGTGAAGGGCGACTACTATAAAATGCTTGGCATCTCTGAGCGAGCAAGCGCTGGTGAAATCAAACGGGCTTACCGCAGGCTTGCTCGCCGCTATCACCCAGATTCAGCGGGAGATGCCGCATCGCATGCTCAATTTCAAGAGATCTGCGAAGCGTATCGCGTGCTCGCCGACCCATCTACTCGCGCGCGCTACGACAAGGAACGTGGGATTCGACAGAACGTGTTCCAGTACGACGCGACAGGTGCCGATTCCGCAACGGAAGAGGTGCACGCAGCTTATAAGCGCGCTGCGACGTTCGCTGGAAGGAAGCATTCACAACATGGGTTTGAAGGCCCAGCGGGTGCTCGCTACGGAAACGTCGCCGAAGCTCCAAGTGATCTCCTCGTGCGAAAGCTTAAGGAGTTTGGAAAATTCACGCTTAGTCACTTACGGGGATTCGGAGAAACAAAACCACGTCCGCGGGCAACGTCGAGCGAACGGAAAAGTTCAGCGAACTCGACAGCCGAACGTTCATATCGACTGACGATTAATGCACTCGAGTCGCTCCACGGCGCAAAGCGCGAAGTAGCAATCGATAGCGCTGGGGCGGTTGAGAAAATGGTCGAAGTGCAAATCCCACCGGGGACTGCAGATGGAGAGATAATCCGGGTAAATATTGCTAAGCGCGGCGAAGAACCCCGGCTTATCTCCGCGGTAGTTCAAATTACCCCTCACCCATTCCTCGAGCGTGAAGGAAACGATCTGATCATCCACGTGCCACTCACGTTTGCCGAGGCAATTGATGGGGTGGACATCGAAGTTCCAACGCCTGACGGGCCACATCGGTTGCGCATTCCCTCACAGGTAAACGGAAACATCAGGGAGAATCGGATTAAGGTTCGAGGCCGTGGAGTGATGGATACTCATTCACGCCAAAGAGGCGATCTCTATATTGCGACCTATATTGTCCCGCCCGATCGCACCTCACCTGCGCTTGAACAAGCGGGGCGAGCAATCAGCGATCATTATCTCGTGGATGTTCGAAGCAAACTGCCGAAGAAATTGTGACAGTCACAATTTCTTCTTCTACTTCTTCCGCGAGCGCTCAAAGAAAAGCACCACCGGATTCGCAATAAAAATTGTCGAATAACATCCGGCAACGACGCCGATGAGGAGAGCAAAGGCAAGGTTTTCTACCGCGCCACCTCCGTAGAGAAACAAGGTGAGCACAACAAAAAGTACCGTAAGGCTGGTGATAATGGTGCGGCTCAGTGTCTCATTCATGCTAACGTTCATTACATCGGCAAGCGACATTGCCCCTCCAGCTTTTCCTTTCCCTGCGGGGTGTCTCAGCGCTTTCTTTAGGTTCTCACGGATCCGGTCATAAATCACAATTGTGTCGTTCACTGAGTACCCAACAATGGTAAGGAGTGCCGCGATGATTGCTGAGTCCACCTCACGCCCAGAGAACACATAGACCCCAGCTGTAACAACAACGTCGTGAACAAGAGCAGCGATTGCACCGAGGGCGAAACGAAATTCGAAGCGAAGCGTAATGTAGATCAGCATGCCGATGAGGGCGATCACCATTGCTTTAGTACCCTTCGCGCGTATCTCTCCGCCGACGAGCGGTCCAACAACGTCCTCCTTCAAAATCTCATGTTGCCCGTTGCTTAGTGCAGACACCGCTTCAAGCATTTTCGCTTTCGCATCCGCCTGCTCACTCGCTTTCGCTCGAATGGAGTACTGGTGCGAGCCACGCTCGAACTCCTGAACGACTGCACCACTGAGCCCCTTTTCTTCCACCGTTGCACGAAGCTTCGCCAGGTCAATCTCCGAGGAAAACTTCGCTACAATCTCAACCCCACCAAGAAAATCGACCCCGTACTTCTCATCCCCACTTTTTACCCAAGTAACCACCGAGGCAATCATGATCGAGAGCGATACCACGAGGAACAGATGGCGGTACTTCATGAAATCGAGTGCAAGATTGTGTCGAATGAGCTCCATGCTGATTGAACTAAATGCTGAGTTTCCCTTCTCGATCTCTAAAATTGAACAGATCAAACCCGAGCCGCGCGACGAACAGCGTGGTAAACACACTCGTCAATATTCCGAGACACAAGGTCACGGCAAATCCTCGAATTGGGCCTGATCCAAAAGCGTAGAGCACGACTCCGCTGAGTAGTGTGGTGATGTTTGCGTCCATAATCGTCCAGTAAGCTTTCAAAAAGCCCGCATCAACTGATGCCTTTCCGGTCGCACCAACCCGGATTTCGTCGCGAATTCGCTCGTAGATAATCACGCTCCCGTCGACCGCCATACCCACCGTGAGCGCAAGTCCTGCAATACCAGGAAGCGTGAGTGTGGCACCGAGGAAGGCAAGGAGCGCAGTTAAGAGCAGGATATTTATTGCGAGACACCAAACAGCGAGGAGTCCAGATTTGCGGTAGTAAACCACGGTGAAAACAGCAACGAGGAGCGAACCGACGACCGTGGCAAAGAGACCCTTTCGAATTGAATCCGCCCCAAGTGTTGAGCCAACGCTTCGCTCTTCAAGGAACGTGAGTGGTGCTGGGAGCGCACCGGCTTGGAGAACAATCTTTAGGAGTCGTGCCTCTTCGGCAGAGAATCTTCCGGTAATAACCCCATGACCGCCAGGAATTTTACTTTGAATCACCGGATCAGACTGCGAAACACCATCAAGGATAATGGCAAGGCGACGGCCAATGTTCGCGCCTGTGATTTCAGAGAAGATCTTTCCTCCTGACGAACTCAGGCGAAATGCAATCTGATAGCCCGCTTCCTGTGGATTTACCTCCACATCGGCTCGTTCGATGACGTCTCCCGTCATCAGCACTTCATCTTCGAGAAGCAACTCTTCCCCTTCACGAGTCTTCACCCGCTTGGTCACAACGTTCTGGCCAGCTCGCGTAGGATCAGCGACCAGGTAGAACTCAAGTTTAGCAACAGAACCGATCGTGCGTTTTACCAGGTCAGTATCGGTGATCTTCAGGTCTGGCAGTTGAACAACAACCCGTTTTTCACCAGAACGTTGAATAATTGGCTCTCGCACACCGGTTTGATCGATACGACTACGGAGCGTCTCAATCGCCCGCTCCACCGAATCGCGCTCGATCTGAATCATGTCCTTTTCCGCTAATCGGAAATTAACGATGATTCTCCTTCCCTCTGTGCTCTTCGTCACTTCGCTGACATTCGGATACTCGCGACGGACATAGTCCTGAAGCTTCGCTAGGTTATTCTCACCTAGGACGGACAATTGGAGAACATTCTCTGGAGTTACTTTTGGATTGAGGACACCGATATGATCTTTTGCGAGCTCGGACTTTACCCGCCGGCCAATTGCAGCAAGCTCACCCTTGACAGCTTCACGCGTCTGAACTTCAAGAGTGAGATAGAGCCCACCTTTTAAATCGAGTCCAAGATGAATCGGTTCCGTAAACCAATTCTTTGGTGGTTCGCGACCAGTTGCGACGTAGAACGTCGGAGCAAGACAGAGCAACGCGAGAACGACGAGTGCGAGCACAATCCAGAGCTTTCGCTTTACGTCTGATCCCACCGCGCGCTACTTCCCCTCCTTCGCTTTCTTTCCCTCAGTGCTTTCCTTCGGCTCATCACGCGTGAGACGGACAATATGCTCCGGTTTCACCCGAATGCGAACATTTGCGGCCACCTCGAGTGTGACAGCATCGCTCTTCACTGAAATGATTCGCCCGAAGATCCCGCTGCTTGTCACCACCTCTTCATTCGGTTTTAACCCGGCGAGCGTTCGTTTCTGTTGCTCCTCTTGATCAACCTTCGGTTTCGTTACCAAGAAATAATAGATAAACGCCCCGCAAACAATATAAAATGACGTGTAGAATATAAACTCAAAAGCAGAAACAGGCTTCGGCGTCCCCGCTTCGCCCTGACCGGTCGGGGGTGGTGGAAGGCAGCTGGTTAAGCCGACGAGCGCAAGCACAAACACCAGCAGGTGGAGGGATTTCCGCATGTAACTCAAGCCTGCGCTCCTGGTCGGAAATCGAGCTGAGAACTGGCCTCTAAAATCCTACTCTCGAACTCTGGAAATGTTCCCAGCTGAATTGCCTGCCTGATATTCTCCATGAGGCGTTGATAAAAGCGCAGATTGTGAATCGTAGCAAGCACCACGGCGAGTACCTCGCCTGAATGAATGAGGTGTGAGAGATAGGCACGGCTAAAATTGCGACACGTATAACAATCGCACTCTTCGCAGATCGGTCGCGGATCGGTCCGAATGAGGCGATTACGAATATTGATATAAGAGTCACCAACATAGAGCCGACCAAACCGCGCGCTCCGAGTCGGGATCACACAATCAAACAGATCGACTCCAGCAGCTACCGCACGAACGATATCTTGAGGGGTACCTACGCCCATCAGATACCGAACTTGGTCCCGTGGGAGCTCGTCGCACGTTTCCGCTACCGTCTGATGCATGAGCTCGCTTGGTTCACCAACCGCTAGCCCGCCGATTCCGTAGCCATCAAACTCAAGCGCCGCCGTTTCCTCAACCGAGCGGCGCCTGAGATCCCGAGAGGTTCCTCCTTGGATAATGCCGAACAGCAACTGCGCTCGATTTTGTCTCGCGAGTTTGCTCCGCTTGGCCCATCGAGCGGTTCGCTCAACTGCAGCTTCAACGGCAGTGTACGATTCCGTGTGAGCTGGGCAGACATCCAACATCATCATCACGTCGACCCCAAGCTCTTCTTGAACCGAAACCGCCCCCTCAGGGGTCAGGTGAAACTCAGCGCCATCCAGATGAGAACGGAAGCGCACTCCGTCCTCGGAAACCTCGCGCAAGCTTGCAAGACTAAATACTTGAAATCCTCCGCTGTCGGAGAGAATCGGCCCATTCCACCCCATGAACCGGTGAACACCACCCAATTCACCGATCGTCCGAGCACCTGGGCGAATGGCGAGGTGATAGGCATTCACCAGGAGAATCTCCGCCTTCAGCTCTCGGAGTTCATGTGGAGTTACACCCTTTACGGTCGCTTGCGTGCCAACCGGCATAAAAGCTGGGGTTTGTACCACCCCGTGGCTCGTAAAAAGCGTCCCCCGGCGAGCGTTGTGATTCTCTGAAACGATCTGAAAAGGCTTCTCTGGAACCATCTCACTATCTACTTCGCTCAAGGAGCATTGCATCTCCATAGCTCAAGAATCGGTAATTTGACCGGAGCGCGTGGTCATAGAGATTTCGTGCAACGTTTGAACCGACGAATGCTGAGACAAGGAGGAGATGGGTCGATTGCGGTTGGTGAAAATTCGTTAGCAGGAGATCGGTAACGAGAAACTTAAATCCCGGTTTAATGAATAGCGCAGTCTCTTGAACATGACCGACTCCAACTGCGCCACGTAACGCAAATGACTCCAAGGCACGAACAGTTGTCGTGCCCACGGCGACTATTCGTCCACCTCGTCGCTTCACTTCGGTGATCTTCTCCCAACTTGTCGCCGACACCATGAATCGCTCAGCCTCGACTCTCCACTTTTGAGGTCGTTCGAGGTCAAGCTGCTCGAAACTCCCCCGACCGACAAACAGAGTGAGTGGAACACACTCGATCCCTCGTTCCCCGAGAGTGGCGAGGAGCGCGGGAGTAAAGTGTAACCCAGCGGTCGGGGCAGCAATTGCGCCGGGAATCTCAGCAAAAACCGTCTGGTACGTCACTCGATCCTCTTCATCTGCTCGTCCCTTCCGAATGTAAGGAGGGATAGGAATGACGGCCTCAGCGTCGATTACCTCATGGAGTTCGCGCTCTGGATCGAGATTTTCGATCGCAAGGTCGAGCGTGTCTTTGTGTTTGCAAAGCACCGTAGCAGCGAGATGCGCACTCAGCCTGAGTCTGTCACCGACGGAGAGCTTCCGGAGTGGTTTTGCAAGCGCCTGCCAAACACTACGTTTCGTGTCGCCGTCGGAGGCATTCTGCTCAGCAAGGAGGAGGAGTTCGATCTCACGGTCGTGGTGACAGTTTTGAGCAAAGAAACGGCGCGGTGAGACCCGTACATTATTTAGAACGAGGAGGTCTCCCGGCCTAAGGATCGACGGGAGTTCACAGACCGAGCGATCTTCTACGGAAGTGCCAGCAACCAAGAGTTTTGAGCGATCTCGTGGAAGCCCTTCGGCCGAAATCGGCCGCATCGCTATCCGGGCTTTCGGTAGGTCATAGGAAAGGAATGATCTCTCGAGACGCTCCATCAAGACCAGCTACTTCCGTTCGCGGAACGCCCCGAGTAAATCAATTGGGATCGGAAACAAAGTCGTCGAATTGTTCTCAGTGGCAATCTCACGCAACGTTTGTAAGTACCGGAGCTGAAGCGCTTGTGGCTCACGGCCGATGATCGCCGCAGCATCGGCGAGCCGCTGCGCCGCCTGAAACTCGCCTTCGGCCGCAATAATCTTTGCACGTCGCTCCCGTTCGGCTTCTGCTTGCTTTGCCATCGCCCGCTGCATCTCGAGTGGGAGGTCAATGTGTTTGATCTCAACCATCGACACCTTAATCCCCCAAGGGTCTGTGGCATGATCGAGAATCTCCTGCAGCCGTAAGTTGAGTTTCTCCCGCTCCACTAACAGGTCATCGAGGTTCGCTTCGCCGCAAACACTCCGCAACGTGGTTTGCGCCAGTTGGCTTGTGGCATAGAGGTAATTCTCCACCTCCACGACCGCCCGATTTACGTCAAGCACTCGGAAGTAAACGACGGCATTTACCTTCACCGATACGTTATCTTTCGTAATTACATCTTGAGGCGGAACGTCCATGGTGATCGTTCGAAGATCAACCCGCCGCATCCGCTCAACAATTGGAATGAGAATGATCAGCCCCGGTCCTCGTGGGTTCGTCAGCCGCCCAAGGCGAAATACAACACCCCGCTCATACTCGTTCAACACTTTGATCGTACTAAAAACGAGAAACACGAATAGAATGAAGAGGAACAGTAGGACAAATTGCATGGCTTTCGTCGCGCTCCTGTTGAGATCTGTTTACGATTCCACTACGAGCACCATCCCGCTCTCGAGACGCACCACCCGAACCCGTTCGCCAACTTTCGGGAGCTCACCCGAGGAGGTCGGGTTGAGCCGAGCTTTCCACAGCTCGCCCATCACAGAAATCGTGCCCAGGGGCTGATTCTCACCAGCCTTCGCACTGAATTCAGTTACTACTACACCAGTTTTATTAATCAAACCCTCGACGCCGGTCGCTACCTGCCGACGATTAGTGCGGATTACGAGGTAGCAGATTCCGAGGAGCAACGCCCCAGTAAGTGTTGCAGCAGATGCAAGGAACAGCTGGTTTACTTCAAACCCAGAGGCACTCCACACGATCTCGGTATCAACGAGGTAAATCGATCCCAATACGAGACAAACGATGCCTGCGATACCCCAAACGCCAAACGTCGGCATGAACAACTCTACCGCAAAGAACACACCGCCAAGGAGCAGGAGCGCGATTCCACCATAGTTGAGCGGCAGCACCTGGGCTGCCGTGAGCGCAAGAATGAGACAGATCACGCCAATGATTCCCGGCACCATTCCACCAGGGTGGTACATCTCAATACCAATCCCGAGCAATGCACCAAGCCAGAGGAGAACTGTTATAGTTGGGTCAGCAAGCACATTCACCACGTGCTGCCGAAAGTTCATCGGCACCTCGACAATCGCTTCCGGCGCAAGATTGCGCAGTGTCACTGGTTCGCCCCGAACGGTCACCGTGCGTCCTTCAAGGAGCGAAAAGAGTCGCTCCTCATCACTTGCGATGAAATCCACTACTTTCTCATCAACCGCTTCGCGATCGGTAGCGCTAATACTCTCCCGAACTGCCCGTTCCGCCCACTCCGCGTTTCGGTTACGTTGGAGCGCGATGCTTCGCGCCTGCGAGGCTGCGTCATTCTCTAGTTTCGCCCGCATATCGCCGGTCACATCTTGCCCATCGATTCCAACTGGGTGTGCCGCACCGATATTCGTGCCCGGAGCCATCACGGCGACATGGGCGGCGAGTGTTAGGAATACCCCCGCCGACATCGCCCCGCCACCACTGGGGCTTACATAGACAACTACCGGCACTTTCGATTCCAAGATATCGGCCACCATGTCCTTCATTGAAGGGATAAGGCCGCCAGGCGTATTGAGTCGGATGAGGAGTAACTTCGCCTGCTGCTCTTCGGCCTGGGCGAGCGCCGAGCGAAGGTAGTCCGCAGAAGCCGGGTTGATCGTTCCATCGATTCGAATTGCAATTACCCTCGGGTGCCCCGACGGATCTGACTCCGGTGGCGATTTTGCCGCAGCAAATGAGACGCAAAGCTGTACGAATGAGAGTACGAGCAGAACAGAGAATAACTTGCCCAGCGACCGCATCACGGTTTGCTCCCTCGTCTCGAATGCTCGCGTCTCGTCACATAGGCGAGGAGCTTGTCGGCAAGAACCTCCTTTCGATCGCTTGCTAGCCGCGTCTCGTTCCCGTCTCCACCCGTAATGAGAATCTCCGGGCGGCCATTTCCAAACGCGTGAGGAACCGTGTTCGAAACGATATAGTCGACCTGCTTCTTCTCGAGTTTTTCACGTGCGCGCGTCATGAGCTCTTGTTCGTCTGAAGTTGTTTCAGCAGAGAAACCAACTAAGGTGGTGTTCTGCCGCTGTTCCGATTTTCGCCACTCGCCAACCTCCTGGAGGAGATCCGGGTTCGGCACCATCCGAAGCTCATAGCTCTTTGATTTATCGTGTTTTACTTTGGTCGGTGAGACTGATTCCGGACGATGATCGGAGACAGCAGCTGCCATACAGACGAGGAGCTCATCACCTGGAGGTATCTCCGAGATTACTTTCCAGAGCTCTGAGCGCATCTCAAGTGCCGTTTCAATACGACGCAAATCTACTCCAGGAGGAACCTGACATGAGCTCGGACCTGAGATAAGGACGACGTCTCCTCCCATCCGAATTGCCGACGCAGCAAGCGCAAAGCCAAAAGTTCCAGTTGACGCATTCGTAATAAAACGAATTGGATCGATCGGCTCCCGAGTAGGACCAGCAGTTACGACAACACGCACGCGTGCGAGCGGTTGTTCACTCGGCTTACTCCTCTCCTCGCTATGAAGTACTTCCGTTACGGCAGCGATAATCGTATCGAGTTCGGCTAATCGCCCCGCGCCCCACCACCCGCAGGCAAGCTCGCCGGTAGCCGGCTCGACGAAACGATGTCCAAAACTTTTCAGTATCTCAATGTTTCGCACCGTTGCCGGATGGTTCCACATGTTTACGTTCATTGCGGGAGCAATAACTACCGGAGCGCGCGTGGCAAGGAGTATCGCGGTCGGTGCATCATCAGCAATGCCCATAGCCGCACGGGCCAAGAGGTTCGCGGACGCCGGAGCGACGAGAACGAGATCTGTCTCGTCAGCAAGTCGGATGTGTCCGATTCTCCCCTCTTCTCCTTCGTCGAGGAGCTTTGTCGTGACCGGATGCTGAGAGAGAGTTTGTAATGTAAGCGGGGTAATAAAATGTGTAGCGCTCTCAGTCATTGCGACTTGCACCTTCGCCCCTCGCTTGACGAGTTCACGCACGATGTCGCCACACTTGTAAGCAGCGATGGAGCCACTCATAAGGAGGGTAATGCGTTTTCCGTTTAACATATATTTACCGTGTCATCGAAGAAATGGGTTCGTCCGCTTCTCGAGGCCAATCGTGGTGTTTGGACCATGCCCGGACATGACCTCGGTGTTTTCAGGGAGCGTGAGTAGTTTCTCCTGAATCGAAGTTAGAAGCGTATCAAAATCACCTCCAGGAAGATCAGTTCTCCCGATCGACCCAGCAAATAAGCAATCGCCAGAGATGACTACTGGTCGTGGTTGCTCGAAGTAGAGCGCAATATGACCTGGCGAATGCCCCGGAGTGTAGAGCACCTTCGCCTGAAGTTCCCCAAGTTCGAACATCTCATTATCTACAAAATAGTGCTCTGGTTCAGGGGCATTGCGGTACTCCTCGGGCGAAAGGCCAAAATAGAGCGCCTGCTGCTCGATGGTAGCCCTCATCTCACGCTCACGTTCGTGCCCGTAGAGCCGTGGGCGGTGTGGCTGTGACCTTTCCAGCCGCGTGAGCAGCTCTGCCACCCCTCCGGCATGGTCAATGTGCGAATGGGTGAGAACGACAGCCTCGACGACGAGATGGTGTTCTGTGAGATAGTTGGTAATGAGCTCTATGTCCCCACCAGGATCAATAACCGCAGTCGCGCCTGTCCTTTCGCACTTTATAACACGTGCATTCTGCCCAAACGGGGTTACTATAAACGTCTCAATCGTCAATGGCGTTCCCCTATTAGAAAAGACGGGATCATTATATGACCTAAATTACCTAATGTCATTGCGAGGGAGCGGCTTGTCCGCCGAAGCGCGCAGCGCGAAGGTGGACCACCACTCGTGACAAAGATATTCAACCGGGTGAACTTTGAGTAACGCGTTTCCTTCAGAGAGTGATGAGCTTCTTTCAGGCGTTGTAAAGCGCATCATGTATCAGAACGAGTCCAACGGGTTTACCGTGTTTCGGCTCGAGAGCGCGCGGGAGAAGGACGGGCAACATACGGTCATCGGTGAGCTCGCGGTCTCTGTCTCGCTAGGTACAAATGTTATTGCGCGCGGTCGGTGGGTGAACCATCCCCGATTTGGGCGGCAGTTTCGTGCTCGCGCGATTACCGAATCCGAACCTACAACACGAGAAACAATCCTCGAGTATCTTGGTTCAGGTGTGGTGAAAGGACTTGGACCGGTTCTTGCCGGACGAATCGTAGAGGTCTTCGGCGAAGACACCCTTCGGGTTATGGATCAAACCCCGGAGCGGCTCCGCGACATTCCGGGTATTGGTGAGCGGAAGCTCGAAGAGATCTGCAAGGCCTGGACCGAGAAGCGAAATGTCCGTGAAGTCCTCCTTTTCTTCCAGCAGTACGATATTCCGGTCGGCCTGGCGCAACGAATCTACCGGAGCTACGGTGAGCGTGCGATTGAGATCGTGCGTGAAAACCCCTACCTCCTCGTTCGGAGTGTGTGGGGAATTGGTTTCCTCACCGCCGACCGTATTGCCCGTTCGCTTGGAATCGCCGAAGATTCGCAACTCCGGATTCGAGCTGGGATTGAATACGCCCTTCGACGAGCAAATGATGATGGACACTGTTACCTCCCGCGCGAGAAGTTGCTGGCAAAGGTACTGCAGTTGCTCCAGCTTGAATCAAACTCCACGGTAGAAATTGAGCATGTGCTTGAGCAGTCGATCATCCACGGCGAGCTCACTCGACGGGACGAGTCTATCTATCTCCCCACTCTCGAGCGCGCTGAACAAGAACTTGCCGAGTACCTGAGCTCACGGCTTGCAAATTCAAGCGCACTTAGTCCTCACATCGAACGCAGAGCGGTGTCGGAATTTGCAGGTCAGTACTTCTCGCCGATCAGTCAGAGTTCAAGCGAACAGGGAAGCACCGCCTCACTCTCCCCTGAACAACGAGAGGCGCTCTTCCTTGCGGCTGAAAAACCACTCACGGTGATCACGGGCGGTCCAGGCTGCGGAAAGACGACTGTGGTCCGGGCGATCAGTGCGTTCTTCCGTGGCCTCGGTCTCTCTGTAAAACTCACTGCACCGACGGGGCGTGCGGCTCAACGTCTCGCCGAGGTGTGTGACATGGAAGCGGCGACGATTCATCGCCTGCTCCGCTTCGACCCTGGGGAGCGCACCTTCTTCCACGACCAGGCCGAGCCGCTTGCGGCCGATGTGGTGATCGTTGATGAGAGTTCGATGATTGACCTTCAGCTTGCAACTTCGCTGCTTTCGGCGATTCCGAAGAACGCACGGCTCATCATCGTGGGCGATGCAGACCAGCTTCCGAGTGTTGGACCCGGCCGATTCTTAGGCGATTTGCTCCAAATTCCTGCGGTTCCACGGGTTCGGCTGACGACACTCTTTCGGCGCCGTGAAGATTCACTTATCACCCATCTTGCCTACCAGGTGAATATCGGCGTCATGCCACAGATCCCCGAACCGGGCGGTCCGGTACGAAGTGATGCCTATTTCATTCCGGCGACTGAACCAGCCCAAGCCGCGGAACTTGTCGAACGCCTCGTGGTGGAGCAAATCCCAAAATCTTTCGGATTTGTCCCGCGCCAGATAACTGTTCTTACGCCAATGAACCGTGGCGAGTTAGGTATCATTGCGCTCAATAATCGACTCCAAGCTCGGCTGGTAAAGCAGAGTCCCGACGTTCCGACGGTTCGCGTGGGGCTCACCCAATTTCATCTCTCTGACCGAGTTTGCCAACGGGTGAACAACTACCAGCTTACAACTGGCGGCGTTTTTAACGGCGACCAAGGAGAGATTATCGGTATTGATCCCGAGAACCAATCTGTAATGGTGCAACTGTGGGATGGCCGAGAGGTAGAGTATTCATCCGATGTTCTCTACCAGTTGGATCTCGCTTATGCGCTCACCATTCACCGTTCTCAGGGCTCCGAAGTGCCAGTCATAGTGCTTGTCGTTCATGAATCGCACACCGTGATTTTAGAACGGCAGCTTATCTACACCGCAATTACTCGGGCAAAGCAGCTGCTTGTGATTGTAGGCTCGAAACGGGCACTCGCGCTTGCGATAAAACGCACCCGCGGGAGCCGACGCTTCACCGCTCTTGCCGAACGGTGCGTCGCATTACTTTCGGAGCAACAATGAGGCTCGGAATTGCGCTCGGTGGTGGTGGTGCAAAAGGCTTTGCTCACATTGGCGTGCTCAACGCTCTTACTCAGGCAGGGATTAATTGCGAAGTTGTCTCCGGCACTTCAATCGGTGCCCTCGTTGGAGCAATCTACGCTGGTGGAAACTTAGGAAAGCTCGAGGAGGAGTCACTCGGGATTAAGCTCACTGATATTCCACGACTCTTAAGTCCTGCCTGGTCACTTGAGGGGTTCTTTAGTGGGAAGAATGCGCTTGAGCGGTTAAGCGATTTCATTAATGTGGAGCGAATTGAGGAGCTCACCAAGCCTTTTGCTGCCGTAAGTGTCGACCTTCGTGCGGGGGCCGTCCATACCTTCACCGAGGGTCCCGTTGGTGAGGCAATTCGCGCGAGCATCTCGATTCCTGCGGTGTTTACTCCGGTTCGAGTTGGCGAGCATGTGCTTGTCGATGGTGGAACGATGGAACCAGTTCCGGTTGAGGCCGCACGCGCTCTCGGTGCCGACCTCGTTATCGCGGTTGAGCTTTTTGGAAACCAGAGTGCAGGCGAGGTTCCTCGTGAGAAGCAAACACCCTCTGCTAGTCGGCTGGTCAAGGTTCAGTCTGCGCTCAATTACCTGCGAAGCCTCACACAGAAAGGTACAACCACTGGAATTGGTGAACGTGATTCAAATATTATTGAAATTATCGAGCGGACGCTTGCGCTCAGTCAGCACACGCTTACCAATCTCCGGCTCCAACTCTCTCCACCGGATTTCTTGATCCAGCCAGCAGTGTCGCATATCGGGCTGCTTGATTTTCATCGGGGGGTTACTGGGATTGAGGCTGGCTATCGGGCGGCGGAGAGGGTGATCCCAGAATTGAAACAGCGGCTGGGGATCAAATAGGGCGAAGGCAGAGGCCAAGGCAGGGGCAAGGGCAGCGGCAGCGACCTTGACGATGATGAAGGCCAAGGCAAGGGCAGAGGCTGGGATTCTTAACTTTGTACTCTTTGCCTTTGCCCCTGCCTTCGTCATCGTCTAGCTCGTTCTCTCTGCCTCTGCCTTTGCGCTAGCCGATCTTAATAATTTTAAGGGCCTACCCGCATTATTCACATTTACTCATTCAATGCGATTGATTGTTTCCCGGAATCCATTCTAAGACTCTGCTGTAACCCACGATCATTTCGTAGTGACTTATTTGAGTAAGTTCTAGAGAACAGCATCTCACCCTTTTTTGCAGTAAGAGATAAAATCTCGGTTTTTTCTGTCTTAAGGGGCGAGGTGCTCTCCTACCATTAAATGTTTTAGTAGTTTTCATTTTCTTCCTTAGATCTCTCGCACGCACTCATGCGGCACTACTGCCTGAAGTGGCATCGCCTTGCCATTTCAGGCGGTAGTCGCAGCAACGGGTTGCGGCCTTGCGAGTGTACGGACACACAAATGAGGAAGGACGTGAATCATGCGAACTGGAAGTTTAGATGTGCCTAACCTAGAAACGAGATCTGCGCTCGTGCTTGCATTAGGCCAAGCGCTGGGTGCGGATCAGACCGACGACGCCGATGCAAGACGCAAAGTAGCGGGTGTCACTGGCATCGGCGAGGTGACGTTGTGCCAACTTGAAGGAGATGGCTCTCAGACCTTGGATGGTCAGCTCGAGCCCGCCCTCAGCAAGATCCGCGGTAACGTCGCTGTCGCCGAACTTGCGGATCGGTTTGAAGAGCTCTTCGGAAAGCCCGTGACCACCGATAACGGAAGCGGCAGTCCAGAAGACGCAGCGGCACCGCCAAATGGCGCACGAAGGCGTTCGGAGAGGAAGACAGGTGCGTCACCGAAGCAGCACAATCGTCGCTTGGTCCTCAGCGCTGTCGCTGCTGCTCGCGGAGTAGAGTCCGATGCTGGCCTGATCGTCTGTCGCGCGGTTCGGGATTGTCTTCAAGGCCAAGGGTGTACCCCGCTCCCGGCCGCGGCTACACTCTACGACCAGTGCTGGAAGGCTGACGGCGCGGGGCTTGCTGATGACCTTGTCCGCGCAATCGAAACCTCACTCGATCGTGCGCCGGGAACGAAGCACCTCGCCAGGCATGCCTCAGTGCTCAGGGCCGCGTATGCACCAGCCAGCAAGCTCCGCGCAGCGGACTTGCGAGGCGGGTCTGCCACCACCGAAACGGCAACGGCTGAAGCGACCGTTACAATCGTCCACGTCGCAAACGGGAAAGCGCGGCCGAGGACAAGCGGGGCGATCGCCTCGCCATTGCAACTGAAGCTTACCGTTGGGATAAATGGTGAGACCAGCGGCGAATTCACGATCAAGCTCGCTGGAGCGAAGGCCGGCCTCCCTACCGTGCCATCCCGCGACCTCGAGCAGCTCGGAAGATTCGTTGGCGATGGAGTTATTTTCGTCTACTCAGACGGAAGACGACAACCGTTCGGTGGCACGCCAGTTCACTTCGACGTGCAAACCGAACCTGGAGCGGTCCCGTGCCTGTGTGTGAAGGGCGTTTTCAGCGAACCCCGACGCAAGTCATAGCTCGCCCGCCCTCTCTTCCCACCCATTACCCCTGGGGCGAAGCCGGTGACAGACCCCGCCACCGGCTTCGCCCTGACTGTTTTTCCCTGGGGTTTCAAATGGTAGGACAGCGCCTACCGCAACTGCTCTTTCGCTTGAGCAACAACGTTCTCTACAGTGAAACCAAATTTCTTCTGTAACTCCTTTAGCGGAGCTGACGCACCAAAGGTGTGCATTCCAATGGTCGCTCCCTCAAGCCCAACGTACCGTCGCCAGCCGAAGGTTGAGGCCTGCTCAACCGAGACGCGGCTTGTAACGGATGGCGGAAGAACACTGTCCTTGTAGTCCTGACTCTGATGCTCAAAGATCTCCCATGAGGGCATGCTCACGACTCGGGCCTTAATTCCCTCTGCCGTAAGCTTCTCATACGCTTCCACACAGAGTGAGACCTCACTTCCCGTTGCAAGGAGGAGCACATCCGGCTTTCCGCCAGGAGCGTCGGCAAGGACATAGGCGCCCTTTTGTAGCCCCGTTGCTGCGCCATACTTCTTCCGGTCGAATGTCGGAAGCGCTTGCCGGGTGAGGACCAGCGCCACTGGCTCGTGTTGGAGTTGCATAATATAACGCCATGCCTCTACCACTTCGTTTGCATCACACGGCCGAAGCGTTATTAGGCCCGGAATCGCTCGGAGCGATGCAAGCTGCTCAATCGGCTGATGTGTAGGTCCATCCTCCCCTACTCCGATCGAATCGTGCGTATAGATATAGATTACTGGGATCTCCATAATCGCACTCAAACGAAGCGTTGGGCGAGAGTAATCACTGAAGATCAAAAATTGTGAGCCGTAACCACGAATCTTTGAGAGTGATAGCCCGTTTAAGATTGAACCCATCGCGTGCTCGCGCACACCGAAGTGAAAGTTTCTCCCACTTGGATTCTCTGCCGTGAAATCACCAGCCCCGTCAAAGGTGAGACGCGTCTTCGTTGATGGCGCCAAATCAGCAGAGCCACCGATTAGCCAGGGGACATTCTTTGCAATAGCGTTTAGCACCTTGCCCGAGGCATCCCGTCCGGCGAGGCCTTTTGCATCGGGGGGAAACGGCGCGACATCCTTATCCCACCCTTCGGGGAGCTCACGACGTTGCATTTTAATCAGGTGATCGGCTAGCACTGAATGTTTTGCTTTATACTCGTCATATAATTTCATCCAGCCATTGTAGAGGTCAGCTCCACGCTTCCCAATACCATTTCGAAAATGCCCTAACACATCCTCTGGGACGAGAAACTTTTCGTTCTCCGGCCAACCGTAGTTGCGCTTTGTGAGTTGAATCTCCTCCTCGCCGAGCGGTTCTCCATGCGCTGCATGAGTGTCTTGTTTGTTTGGCGCACCCCAGGCGATATGACTGTCAACGATAATGAGCGTCGGACGGTCGCTCGTCTTCTTAAACGTCGTAAGCGCTCGAGCAAGCATCTCGAGGTCATTCGCATCACCAACACGGGTGACATTCCAACCGTAGGCGATGAATCGCGTGGCTACATCTTCAGAGAATGCCCACTCGGTATGTCCTTCGATGGTAATCTTGTTGTTATCGTAGATCCAACAAAGATTTTGCAGCTTCAAATGCCCGGCAAGCGAGGCAGCTTCACTCGCAACCCCCTCCATCATGCAACCATCGCCGCAGAGAGCAAACACGTTGTAATTATACATCTCAAATCCAGGTCGATTGAAATAGGAGGCAAGCCACCTGCCAGCGATCGCCATTCCAACGCTTGTCGCAACACCCTGACCGAGCGGCCCAGTGGTGGTTTCGATTCCCGAGGTCCAGCGGTACTCTGGATGACCAGGACACTTGCTTTCGAGTTGACGAAATCGCTTGATGTCATCCAACGTCACCGAGAGATTGCCGAGTTTCTCATACTGGGCATTCACCGCCTTCACTCCACAGAGATGGAGCATTGAATAGAGCAACATCGAGGCATGACCAATGGAGAGGACGAAGCGATCTCGGTTCGGCCAAATCGGATGTTCCGGATCAAAATTGAGATAGTTGTTCCAGAGCGTATAGACGACCGGCGCCATCGCCATCGCAGTTCCAGGGTGTCCCGAGTTTGCTGCCTGAACTGCATCCATCGAGAGCGTGCGGATGGTGTTGATACACTTTTCTTCAAATTTTCGTGCCTGATCTTGTTCAGTTCCGTGAGGCATGGTGATTCTCCGTCGTGTAGGGGCTTACTTGCGGCTCGGTTGCGATAAACGGGGCAAATTCTCCAACCGGCACTGCACTTTGTCAATGATTACCACCGAATCAGCGAAAAATCCGGTTAAGATTGAATTGTGCGTTATGTCACACACCACTCGGTGACTTTTCGCACAATGAATGAAGTAACTCTGGGCACATTCTCTCATCAGAAGTATAATTAAACTGAAGCGTTGGCGCGTAGACTACGTCTACGGAGTATGGTGTAGCATGTGTGGGGATTCGCGGTGATGTTTGCTGGAGAGAACTTTCGTATGGGTGAAACCAGCCGATACATGCCAGTTCCGCGCGCTGTTCGAGAAGAGATTAAGCAGCGCCTCAACATGTACTTGAGCGATGCGCAAATCAAGGCGAACGTGATCCGTAAAGAGCTCGGTCACGCCTATCAGGTAATTGTTCGCATGTCAGACTCAGGTGAGAATGTCAGTGTCATCGCCGAAGCGATTGATGATACCCACATCACCTACTCGGTGATCGATGGGAAGACGATGAAACGCGACGTCCCGTTCGAACAATTCCTCTCTGTGATCAAAGAACGGGCGAACCTTCAGACCGTTCGATAACCTCTCTCCTAAGCTAGATCATACTTCTTCGCTGATCCCGATCATGGATGACTCGGTCCCGCTCCAGCTACATTTTACTGTGTCATGAAACATGGGGGAGCCTATGAAAACTCGAGCACTGCCTGTCATCTTCAGCCTTTTTGGTTTAAGCATTCTCTCGCCGGTCGTGGCGCAATCGGTTGATAATACCGAAGTGTACCGGGTGAATCGACGGCTAAGTGCAAATTCAGGGATGAAACTGGACATCCCAAACGTGCCCGTGGAATCGGTTGAAGCAGTGGTTCGCCGTGAATCGGGCACCACCGATACGTTCGTCAATCTACGATTTGAGGGTTCGGAGACATTCGAAAACGGCAGGCGAGCTCAGGTGGACTGGAGTAATAGCCGTCCCATTGTTTGGAACTTGGATGGAGCGAGACCGGAGGGACGTCCACTCGTGCTCAATGCCTATAATGGAAATGTTCACGTCGATGAAATTCGCGTTCGGTTTCGAGAACCGCTTCACGCGCGCGCTCGATACTACGATGACATCGATCGAAGCTATCGCGATGACGAAGTCTCAGATGCGAGCGCGCTTCGCTACTGTCGTGAGCGTGCGAATCGGCGGCCAGATATTGAAGTGAATCGAGTTCGAACTGGCGGAGACCTCTTCTCCAGTCGTTACACAGTTGAAGGCACCGTCTCGGGAAGCTGTATCGAAGAGGTTGGATATTTCGAGAACGGGAGCTTGAAAGAGCGAATCAGCATGCCACTTGATGACCGTTTTCGTCGAAATGATTTTTCCGTGCGAGTTCGTTCCGGGCGAGATGGTGAAATCCGCGTCTATACCGTGGACGGTAACGAGGAACGTATTTCGGTCGACGATGCAATTCGTGAGCGTGGGTAGGGCGGTGTGGATTTCGGCGGACATCTCAAAGCGGCTTGCTTGTTCGCGATGCTGAGCATTCCTGGGTGCGCAGTTCTCGGCGATGATGATGGCTATGATGTTCGCGCTGAGCGAAAGAGCCCCGAAACAGGCTCTGCTCATGGCCTAAGAGAAGTTGGGCTTGCGTCCTTCTATGCCGATGAATTCGCCGGGAAGCAAACCGCGAGTGGCGAGATCTTCCAACCGGAACGTCTCGTTGCTGCCCATCGAAGCCTCCCCTTTGGGACAGCAGTGCGAGTTCGAAATCTCGAAAATGGGAAGAGCACAGTGGTAAGGATCGCTGACCGTGGACCGTTTGTCCCCGGACGGATTATCGATCTCTCGGTCGGTGCAGCACGACTGCTCGGCTTCATCGACCAAGGTGTGGCAAAGGTGGAACTCGTAACCCTTGGGCGTGCGCAGCCTTAGTTACTGCCCGCACACCAGTTGAAGCTGGCAAGTATCGTTGTCGCCCACGCTAAAGCCATCGGGGAACTCGCCTAATGGATCAAATATATCATTGAAGAAAAAGATCATTACGCTCGACCAATCGTCACAATCAAACGGCGGCTGACCTACTTCAAACTGATTGCAATCGCCTGCTACAAGAACAATCGTTCCCGTATTACAGTTACAGGAGAGCGGCTCACCTGTGCTTGAGCTCGAACTTGAGCTTGAGCTGCTACTTGCCGCGGTACTCGAACTACTCGAGCTACTGCTTGAACTTGAACTACTGCTGGCACTGCTTGAAGCGCTGGATGAGCTGCTGCTCGAGCTTGAACTGCTACTTGAGCTGCTACTTGGCACATCCGGAACAAAGCAGACACTTTCTCCGCTTGCGTCCTCGCAGGATGTTCCTTCGCCAACGAAGGTTCCGCCACAATCTTTTCGTAAAGTAAGCTCGCAGCTTTCACTACCACAGCACGCACCAAACTGAGCGCATGTATTCACACCGTCAGTCGTGCACTCGAGTACGCCATCGAGGAAGAAACCACTTGTACACTGATCACTTGTCATCAGGAGGCAGGTTCGGTCGGCCGTGCAGCAGATCCCGGTTGGCGTTGGGATCGGATCCTGTTGGCCAGTATTGTCATCATCGTCGTCGTCATCATCATTATCGTCATCGTTTACGGTTGGCGATGGCGAACTAACACCGCTTGTTGAGCAGCCCGGGTTATATTCTTGAATTACTTGACCTTGGCTTGCACAATCACCTCGTGAGGTAATTCGATCATCGGCCGTATCTGCTCCTGTTGAGCAACAGATCGTGTCACAATCGGTGTCCGCGCGAACAGCGCCACCTTCCGCAGCACACTCTGATTCGCTCTTCGCTGAGAAATAGCTATTTCTCTCGCAGCAAACGATTGCTGAGCAAGCAGCAGCCGAGCAACTTCCAAAGCCCGCGACGAGGCCGCGACCATTACATCCACTTCGTGAACTTTCTTCACACCCTCCGCTCGGAAGACAGCACTGGACCGTGTCGATTCGTGAGAGACCAACCCCACCTTGGGAGAAGTGGCTCACCCCGGTGGTGACGACTCCGGTTTGAAGGTCAACACTGCTCTGTTGAAAATTAAAATTGCCGCTCGAGTCGGTGTAAAAGATTCCTACCTTCTCGAGATCGGACGAGGTAATCTCACCGAGAGCGCCGACGACTGATGGGATCGAGAGCGACACAATCTGTGCGAAGGTAAGCCCGTCTGGTGTAAATTCGTAAAAATTACTGAGCACGCGAAAACGCGAATCGGCCGGTGGTGCGATCGTTTGCGCAGTGATCGTTTCAAACTGTCCTAAGGAGCCCGAAGGCACAGTGAGGAATCCACCGCCGGGTAACTCAAGCGCTCCGCCCTCAGGTCCGATGCTCTGCGAGGTGCGTGTGATTAATTCACGTAAGAGTGAGGAGTCGTCGCCTTGGCAGGCCAAAAAAACTAATGCCGCAGCGATAAAGAGTGGAATAAACGGGAAACGACTCGATCGGTTCATAGCGGATATCCCTTGTGTATAAGTAGCCAACCGGCGCGAAACGTTAAGCTATTACTTGGTTAAATTAAAATAATCAAGTTTTAGGAGAGAAATAACCATCGTGCCGATAAATACTGAAAGAAGTGCGGGGGTTAGCGGAGTTATTCGACATATTCATTGCCCGTGTCAACAACCGCGGTCAATTGATAGGCAAAGCGCGCGTGGCGTAAATCTTGCAACCTTAAAAATGAGATGAACGGTCCCCTTCCTGTCCCCAATTTTCGGCGCCGGCTGCCTTTACGGTTCTTTTTCGCCTTGTTCGTAGCAGACGCGGTTCTGCTACAGCCCGGTTGGAGCGATTCGCTTACACCTCCAATCGTTGGTTTCTATAACGGCTTCCTCGAGCAACAGAATGTTCTCGAATGTGAGAACTCGACTGATGAAGCGCTCGCACTTCGGCTCAGCCTGAGGAGTAACGAAGGCGAGAGTGTCGCTGAAACTCAATTTACGATTGATGCGTTTGGCTCGAAGCATGTCATCCTGAGCTCACTTGCCTCCCTTCGTGATAGCTATGGGACGTTCCTTCTCGAACGCGTGTCCGCCGATGACGATCCGTTCGCTCACCTTAGTTGTCGGACTGCATTCTATCGCTTCGCCGGCGCTGGTGCAGCGAAGGCTTTTGAGTTCGCCTATGCACTGCCGCTTGGAAACTCCCGATACGGTTCCCTCGCCGGAATTTATAATTCACTTAACCCGTCAGGCGAGGCCAGTCCGACTTACAACTGGCTGAGCATTGTAAATCCTGAACCCACTCCATTCTCCGGAAGGGTTGAAATTTACGATCCAGGAGGAGAACGGCAATCGACGGTTACCATTTCTCCACTCGCGCAATTTGCCCGCGTCGATATCGCGCTTGGCCATCCAAACGGTCAGATCTCTGGAGTGTACGTCATTACGCCGGATAACGATGCTGCTCCGTACCTAACATTCCTTATGCGTTACGGCTCACGCTCGGACGCCAGTTTTTCTTTTGCCTTTCCTCTCTCACCACTTCCCGGAAGCTGCGCCGGTGAATCCGTTCAGGTTTCAACAATGGGGAATGGCTTCACATATAATTGGCTTGAACTCGCAAACGTTGGCGCTGATTCTGTAACGACAACTCTTCGTGTACGCGCACGCTCAGGCGAACTGCTTTCGGAAGAAAGCAGAACAATCGGTCGCTTCGGACAGAGTCATTTTTATGTAAACCCAGTTATCGACGCAACAGCGCAAGGGAACGTCGGGTCCGCAAGTGTCGAATGTGCTTCCACGACCTCACCGATTATTCTCCAGAGTAGCTACTATGGACGGCTCCCAGGGAATATGGCTGTAGAATGGGCGTATGCGAGTCAGGCTGGCGTCTCTCCAGTCGCAGAGAACGACACCCAACTCACTGTTCCAATCAATACATTCTTTGGGATGGCAAACTGGTTAAAGCTTGCGCATCGTTCCGGGAACACTAATCTTACTCTCCCGTATACAGTACTCAACCCGGCGGGCACTGCGCTTGCGGCGGGAAATGTTTCGTTACTTCGTTCGGGAACGAGCGATACCGACCTCCATACTCCGAGCGGAGCTAATGTCATCGGAACGGCAATCGTCGAGCTCGAGAGTGATAACTCAACGCTCACCGGAGAGGTGCTCCGCGTGCTTCCGCGAAGTGATGGTGAGATAGGCTTAATCATGTCAATTCCAGCGGCAGTCGAGCCACAGACTGATGTTCCAGAGCCCCCTCCCCCATCACCACCGGGAACGGGTTACTTTCCATCTGACTCGGTCTGGTATCGAGACATCACGAACGCGGCAGTAGATAGTGAATCTCCGTCTATTATCAACTGGCTTGAGTCAGTTGGTGGTTGGGGCACTGGGGTGATGAGAATCGACTACAGTATCGAAGTGCTCGAGGGAGACAGTGCAACGCCTTTCGTTCCGTTTACAGCAACAGAGGATTTCTATGAGCCTGACTGCGACTTCGCTCAGGTTCCACTTCCGCCAGGCGGAGCGCTCGAAGGTGAGCAGGGCTACGCCTGTGAGAGTGATGGAGATTGTCATCTGATTGTGAGACACCGGCCAACGAACAAACTGTACGAGATGTGGCGGGGAAATCTTGTCGGTTCTACCCTTTTCGGTGGGTGTCTCGCAGTATGGGATCTATCACGAAACTATAGCGCGCGTGGACGGGGGCAAGATTGCACCAGTGCCGATGCGGCGGGTCTTCCAATCGCGCCGCTACTTTTTACCGCCGATGAGGTAAGCGCTGGAGAGATCGCTCACGCGATTCGCTTTACCCTTCCAAATAATAGAATTCGGAACCGCACCTATGTTCATCCCGGCACACATGCAACTGGTGCGGCAAGCGGCGGTGCTACGGCTCCACCCTACGGTGCGCTCTTTCGACTCCGGGCCGATTTCCCCCTCGGGTCACTTCCGAATGAAGCCGCCCGTGTTGTTGCACGGGGACTTCAACGCTACGGAATGTTTCTTGCTGACGGCGGCACAATTGCGCTTACCGCTCAGAGCGATTCGCGGACCACTGCGAAATGGGATGGCCTCCTTGACACCCGCGACCTCCAATCAATTCGGGTGAGTGATTTCGAAATGATCGAAGGCGGCGAGCGATTTACCTTTACCGGTGACTGCGTGCGCGAGCCGTTGTAAGCGGCTGCCATTTTTTCGCTTGAACGTTTCAATCGATCATGCTATCGTATTACATATAGTCTATCGATGGGGAATTATGAAGACCGTGACAATCTCGCCAAAGTTTCAAGTTGTGATACCTGAACGTATCCGTGAGGCAATGAAGTTAAAGCCTGGGGAGAAGGTTCATGTCTTCCAATATGAAAATCGGATCGAATACATTCCGGCTCGACAGATGCGCAAACTGAAAGGATTCTTGCGGGGGATGAAGACGTCTGTTGAGCGAGATGACGACAGGGTATGAACGTCGTTGACTCGTCAGGATGGCTTGAGTACTTTGCCGATGGTCCAAATTCTAAGCATTTTGCGAAGCCCATTGAGTCGGTTCGCGAATTACTTGTTCCTTCCCTTTCAATAGCTGAAGTGTTCAAACGCGTTCTCATTCAACGCGGAGAAGATAGCGCACTCCAAGCAGTTGCGGCCATGCAACAAGGGAGAATTGTTGATTTGGATACTTCAATAGCAATTCTGGCTGCGAAACTCGGAGCAGAACTGCACCTGCCGCTCGCAGATAGTATTATCCTCGCATCTGCACGGGCCCATCAAGCAATTCTTTGGACACAGGATTCGGACTTCAAAAACGTTGAGAATGTTAAATATTTTTCGAAACGTTAAAGCTGGAGTAACCGTTCACAACGCAAACTGGGAATTGGGCGCTTGCCTGAAGAGATTATTGCCATGCTCTCAATGCTTTGTAGAGGAAAGTGAACAGTTGACGCGGAAGTTCATGCTCTAGTTCAAGCTCACGTCAATGCTCAAGCAGAAGGCAAGGTCGAAGCACAAGGCTAGCCTCTTCAGGACTCCAGAGTCAGCCAGTGGCGGCACGCTATAGCATGATTTGCCGGATCAGTTGGTCGCGAGCCCAAATCGCTAAAAAATCGCAGCAGAAATCCATCTGGATCCGCTACCACAAATTGCCGATTGCCAAGTTCTTGCTCGCCCGATCGATACCATTGCTCCTCGAGCCGGATGACAATCTGGGCATCAGCAGCAACTAATTTCTTATAAAGGGCATTCACGTTAGAGAGTTGTATTTGAAAATTTACTCCACGGCCATGTGGCCTTTCCAGTGGAGCAGTCCGAAAGCGACGCCCTGGCCCAAGCGCTTCTTCAAGCATCAAATATGCTCCCTCCAAATTCAGCATTGCAAAACGTTCGTCGGGACGATCATATATGAGTTCAAACCCGACGATGGTCACATAGAAGTCCAGCGACGTTCGAAGATCGGTAACGTCAAGCTCCGGAATCAGTCGCGGCGGAGCGACGCTCTGCGGTCCCGGATAACGGCTGTGCCATCCGCGAACATTCATCACGAGAATCATCCTTTCGTAAGTTGAGGTTGATACCGGGCCTGAGATTGAGTTCGAGGCCACGAAGCATCGAAACTCTTCACTCTAACACAATGGATGTCCGTAAGTCTTTCAAGTCTTTAAGTGTTTGCTCGCAATGTCTTAGCCATAAGCGTCGAATTTGATGGGCATAGCCGAGAAAATTCACTGGTTGTGCGAATGGCTTCCAGGGCACTTTCACGAATACTGCGTCGATAGCCTAACCGTTCGAAAAATCCCTCTGCCGTAGTGGTGAGTAAGTAAAGCTCTCTCACCCCCTTGGACTCTCCATATCGCTCCGCTTCAGCGACGAGCGCCTTTCCACAACCCTTGCCGCGATAGTTTTCGACCACGGCGAGCGAGCGAAGTAGCGCAACCGTGCCATAGATTTCAAGACCGACGACTCCTTGAAGCGTCTGAGCGGTGCCACATCCAAAAAAGTGCTTCAGCTTATCAGGCGAAAGGTCAGAGATGGGTAATTGAGCGTCCGTCAAAAGACTCTTGACTTGGAGCTCCGGCGGATTCTGAAATAGGTTCAACTCATCACTCTCTTCTGCAAACACTCTTTGACGACATCCACCGTCCCCAAATTCTTGACAGTGGCCCCACCTCATGGATATAATTCTACAATGAGGTCTTTAATTCTGTAACGCTTCACCGGATATTCTTATTATGGCTATTAATATCAAGGATTTAGACACAGAAAATCTTGCCCGCGAAGCTGCTAGAAAAACCAAATTGTCAATCACACAGGCGGTCAAGCTTGCACTTACTCGCCTCGTCCGCAGCGCTTCGCCGGAGCAGCAGCTACGACGGAAAAATGACTTGCTTGAAATTGGCAAGAGATGTTCGAAACGAAAGGTCTTGGACCCCCGCTCTCCGGAAGAGATTCTCGGTTACGATAAGCACGGGCTTCCTTCGTAAATCATGGTCATTGATACTTCTGCCCTGCTTGCGATTCTGCTTGCTGAGTCTGACGCTGAAATATTTGCCGAAGCTATTGCCCGAGAAACGCAATGCTTCATTTCAGCAGCGAGTATTCTCGAAACTCATATTGTGATCCTCAACCGGTATGGAGAAGGCGGGGTCTCTGATCTTGACTTCTTTGTAAAGCGAGCTGGCGCTTCAATTGAACCTGTGACCAACGATCAATTGGTATTCGCTCGTCGAGCTTACGACCTCTACGGAAAAGGACGACACCCGGCGTGCTTGAATTTCGGCGACTGTTTTCCGTACGCCCTTTCAAAACTTACTGGTAATACGCTCCTGTTTAAGGGGCAAGATTTCTCAAAAACTGACATCGAATCAGCGCTTTCGTGAAAACGACTCCCGACCTCTTTTCCTTTCTTGTGTTCTACACCAGAGGTCCACTATCTGGGCACAGCGTCGACTACCAATATTTCATCGCCCTTTATTAGTTTCAACTTCACGGGGAATTTAAAGTACTCATCACCATCAGTGCTGCGCACAAATTCGAACTGCCCAGTCACGCCCTGGGTTACCCCGGACGTGCGAAGGCGCGATAAAATTTGCTCACTAGTGAACGTGTTGCCTTGATTTCCAAAGAGTGTTGCCAATAGATTAGCGAGATCGTATCCCTGTCCGGCACAGGCCATTTGATAGTCGTTACCGAATTTTCGAACGTAAGAATCTCGAAATGAGTCGCTTACCACATGATGCGCAAGGAAAGCGCCGTCCATTCCCCCCTGTGCCGCTTTGATCTCGCTTACGCTATCGAAAACGTCGCTTCCAAAAGTGGGAAGTTTGACGCGCTGAATTTGGAGTTCCTTATAAAATTGGGCGACTTGGCCGGGAAGAAGAAAAATTCCAAGCGCATCAGGAGTGTTGTTTCGCAAAGTGGTTACGGTCGATTTGAAGTCTAAATCATCTGGTGTAAAGGTGTCCAATACTTCTATAGCTTGAGAACTATCCAAAGACTCTCGCAAACCTCGAACAAGCGCGTTCAAGTAATGGTTCTCAGTTAGCACAATCCCAATCCGACGAGCCGATCTCCGGCGCAATTCCGCCGCCAATATTTTACCGAAATCCACTGTCGGGTTATCGAAGCGAAGCACGTAGGATTTTCCTAATTTTGCAGTCGGATCGATGCTCGAGATGAGCGTTGCAACTTTTAGCTGTTGCCCGATTGGAGCAACAACTTCCGATACAGACCCACCGAAGGTGTATACGAGTGACGCGTGGTCGACCTCGACCACTTTCTTGAAACTGCTTACCGACTTGGCTGGCTTATACTCGGAATCTTCATAAATAAAACGAATTCCTTTGAACCGCTCAGGAAATTCCTCTTCCGCCATTGAGATTCCATTCCGAATAGCAGTGCCATATTCGCCAACCGGGCCGGTCAACGGCAAAACCATCCCCACGCAAAACTGATCCCTGCACGAAGCATGAACCTCGGAACTCAGCAGACCAACCGACGAAAGAACGAAAACGGAGAAAAAGAGAATCCGACTTAGCATGATTTTATGAGCCCAGATAATGTTTACGGGAGCGCCCCAGTTTCATGCATGCGCTCCCCGTAATTGTTATATTTTTCTTTATAATTGCAAGAGCTTGAGCTAAGCAAATTTCTACATTATATTTATTTCATGGAACAAGTATTGAGCTGGCGAGAAATTGAAAAGAATTACAATCAGCAATGGGTTCAACTGGTTGATTATGATTGGCCAGACGGAGAGCCCAAACCAAAGTCAGGACGAGTTCGGTTACATGCTCCGACACGCAAAGAATTTAACAAATTGGTCTTGGAAGCTGCGCCTGTGAACGCTGCGCGAATTTATGTTGGTACGCACAAAATGCCCGAAGGTGTGATCCTGAGTTCCAATGTTGTAAGAATTACCTCATGCGTACCGTAAACATTGATCTTGCTCAGGATGTTCCTGAGATCGAAGTGCTGATCATTGGCCCCCGCTCCAGTCAACGAGTAAATCTAATTTTTGATACTGGTGCAGCACTTACTCAGATAGATACGGGCCTTATTGAAGACATTGGGTATTCGATTTCCAATGCGTCACAGGTGATGAGCGTACTTGGAGCAACCGGCGCGGCTCAAGAGGGTTATATTATCGAGGTGCAGGAGATCTCTTTCCTCGGAAAGAAAATAGAAAAGCCTCGAGTAGGTGTATATGATTTCCAAAATTTTCCAGGAGTCGATGGGTTACTTGGTTGGGATGTAATTCGCCTTCTCCATGTCGAAATGAATGGACCAAAAGGCATCTTAAACGTCTTCTAGAAAAACTTCGGTTAGAAAGATAACGGCAAGCCTGCTTAGCGAGCGGCCGGGAGTGGGTGCTTAATACCATAAAACTTTCTTGGCCGCGAGATTAGTAAACCTGTTTGCTATGCAGAGATCCCCGCGCGGGAGACCGAGTGCCGTCTTTTACCAACCCGTGATTTGATTCCACCAGTTCGAAATTGCCCGCCGTTTGATACACACAATGGTGATGATAACCCGGCAACCCACAATGACTAACCTCATCCTGAGACCTCCTTTCTGGCAATCAATTCCCGCGCTAGGGTTGGAAGATACTATGCCGAAACTCTGACAATTAAAAACCAAACACAAGCAACAAAAATAAAGCAAATTTCCTAGAAAAGACTCGAAGACCCCCATCATCTTCGAGTCTACGAAGTATCTGATATGCCTCAAAT
>FKKE01001880.1_pt1 | contig 31319 bp, 24 predicted proteins | sample 1106331 | NCBI WGS metagenome assembly FKKE01 (sample SAMEA3931202, study PRJEB13176) | freshwater metagenome | biome: Drinking water system; feature: drinking water; material: freshwater | place: China | collected 2013-02-06
CGATCGCCGACGGGCTGAAGCTTTTCTTTAAAGAAGACATCATCCCGGCCGGGGCGAACAAGTTTCTGTTCAGTCTCGCGCCGATCCTCGCCCTGGTCCCCGCCCTGATCGGATTCGCGGTGGTGCCCTTCGGCCCCAATCAGGTGATCGAAGTCTGGGGCGTGCAGGTGAAGCCGTTCGTCATCAGCGACATCAATATCGGCATCCTCTACATCCTGGCCTTCACGTCGATCGGCGCCTACGGCATCATCCTGGGCGGCTGGGCTTCGAACAGCAAGTACTCCCTGCTGGGCGGACTCCGCTCGGCGGCCCAGGTCATCAGCTACGAGCTGAACGTGGGCCTGGCCATTGTCGGCTGCCTCCTGCTGGCCGGCTCGCTCAGCCTGGTCAAGATCACGGAGGCGCAATCCGGCTGGTTCTGGAACTGGTTCGTCTTCTCGCCGCCCTTTCCGCAAATTTTTGCCTTCGTGGTCTATGTGATCTCCGCCGTGGCCGAGACCAACCGGGTGCCCTTCGACCTGCCGGAGGCCGAAAGCGAATTGGTAGCCGGCTTTTTCACGGAGTACAGCGGCATGCGGTTCGCGTTTTACTTCCTGGCGGAGTACGCCAACATGATTCTCGTGTCCTGCATCGCCGCCGCCCTCTTCCTCGGCGGCTGGAATGCGCCGGCGCCGTTCCTCCAGTTCCATGGATCCCTGGAGCACCTGGCCTGGGTCTCGGGCGTCATGTGGTTCGCCGCGAAGGTCTATTTCTTCCTGTTTCTGTTTTTCTGGCTGCGCGCCACGTTGCCGCGGCTACGCTACGACCAGCTGATGCGGTTCGGCTGGAAGGTGATGCTGCCGATCGCGCTGGGGAACATCCTCATCACGTCGATCGCGGCGTACTTGTTTCCCCGAGGATAGGCAAGGACGTTTGCAGTTATCGGTGTTCAGTTCGCCGTCAAACCGATTACTAAAAACTGTGTACCGAGAACTCAGATGACCAAGCTCAAAGCCTGGTTCAAGACCATCATCTTCTACGAAATCCTCGTGGGCATGAAAGCCACGATGTCGCATTTGCTGCGCTACAAGCCGATCACGCTCCAGTATCCTCACGAAAAGAGGGCACTGCCGGACAACTATCGCGGCATGTTGGCCCTCCTCCGCTACGACGACGGCACGGAAAAGTGCGTCGGCTGCGATTTGTGCGAAGCCGCTTGCCCCTCGCGGGTCATTCGAGTCGTCAGCGCCGAGGTCCCCGGCGAACCGACCAAGCGCTACTCGAAAGAATATTACATGGACATGACCCGATGCCTGTTCTGCGGCATGTGTGTCGAGGCCTGTCCCGTCGATGCCCTCGGCATGACGCAGGAATTCGAGTGGGCCGTGTACGACAAGCGGCAGCTGCACCTCAACAAGCAACAGCTCCTCGCCATCGGCGACCGGTCGTTCCCGGTGCGGGAGAAGCGGTTGGAGCTGCAACACCCGAACGTGGCGTTCTTCAACGTCTCGTTCGGCCACGTACCGCAAAAACCGAATTGAGCCGGCTGGCCGTATCCGGTCACGCCTGGAGCGTGTAAGAGATGGAAGTCCTGTTTTTTGCCTACTTCGCCTTCGTCATCGCCGCGGCGTCTGTGCTCGTCGTCGTTCTGCGCAATCCGATCTACAGTGCCCTGTCGCTATTGGTCATGTTCTTCCACGTCGCCGGGCTCTACGTCACGCTGCATGCGGAGTTTCTGGCCGCCGTCCAGGTCATCGTCTATGCCGGCGCCATTTTGGTGCTGTACTTGTTCGTCGTCATGCTCCTCAACATCAAGCAGGATGATCGTTACCACCGGCAATGGCCGGTCGCTGGCGTCATCGGCGTGGCGCTGGCCCTCGAAGCCCTTGTGCTGACACTGTTGAAGTCGCGTGGTCCTGCATCGGCTACTTCCTCCGAAGAGAAGACGGTCGCCGCGCTCGGCAACACCGAGTCTCTCGGTGACATGTTGTACTCCACCTATCTCTTCCCTTTCGAGGTGGCGTCGTTGATTCTGCTCGTGGCGATGGTCGGGGCGATCCTGCTGGCCAAGCGTGACCTGCTTGAAGAACATTGATCGTCAAACGGAGTTCCCCTGATGAAGACGACTGACAGCCTCAAGGCCTTTCCGACCAGTCACGACTCACGGATAGCGGTGAACGGGGCGAAAGGATGACGATCCCTGTCACTTACTACCTCATTCTGAGCGCCATGATCTTCCTGACCGGCATGGTCGGTGTGCTCATCCGGCGCAACATCATCGTCATCTTGTTGTCGGTGGAGCTGATGCTGAACGCCACGAACATCAATTTCGTGGCCTTCTCGCAGTACTTTCACAACGTGGCGGGGCAGGTCTTCGTCTTCTTCGCCCTGACGGTGGCGGCCGCGGAAGTCGCCGTGGGCCTGGCCATCATCATCGCCCTCTACCGGTCCCGCTCGACGATCAATGTCGATGAGTTCCAATTATTGAAATGGTAGATCGCCCCGCAATGCTCAATGATGAATGGTCGTTGTTCAATGAGCAGAAGGCGTCCGACATGTTTCTTTCAAGATTGACCACTGCGTATTGAAAACTATCCCCATGACCTACGAACTCATCCCTCTGCTTCCCTTGGCTTCGTTCCTGATCCTCGGGCTCTTCGGCGAATGGATCAGGGACAAGGCGCACTTAGTCGCGGTGCCGGCGATTCTTGTGTCGTTTCTTCTGTCGCTGCTGGCATTCTTCGAGGTAGCTGACGGTCACCATGTCTCGTTTCCCATCTATACCTGGCTGACTTCCGGAACCCTCGACATCCATATCGGTTTTACCATCGACCGACTGACCGTCGTGATGTTGCTGCTGGTGACGATCGTCAGTTCGCTCGTGCACATCTACACCATCGGATACATGCACGGGGAACCGGGTTACGCCCGCTTCTTCAGTTATATCGCGCTCTTCACGTTCTCCATGCTGATGCTGGTCATGGCGGACAACCTGCTGCAACTCTTCGTGTTTTGGGAAGCGGTCGGCCTCTGCTCGTATCTGCTCATCGGCCATTGGTATGAGAAGGCTTCCGCCTGTTCCGCTGCGACCAAAGCCTTCATCGTCAACCGCGTGGGCGATTTCGGGTTCATGCTGGGGCTGCTCCTGGTCTGGCTGAGCTACGGTACGTTGGAATATACCGAGGTCTTCGCCCGCGCCCATGAGTCGGCCGGCGCCGCGCTCAATCTCCTGCATCCGTTCGGCGGATCGTGGGACGTCTCCGTGCTCACCGTAGTCTGTCTCTGTCTCTTCACCGGCGCGATCGGCAAGTCCGCCCAAGTGCCGCTCCACGTCTGGCTGCCGGATGCGATGGAAGGCCCGACCCCGATCTCGGCTTTGATCCATGCCGCCACCATGGTGACGGCAGGAGTGTTCATGGTCGCCCGGCTCGCGCCGCTCTATAATCTGTCGCCCACGGCCATGACCGTCGTCGCCGTCGTCGGGGGTCTCACGATGGTGCTTGGCGCGACCATTGCGCTGACCCAGACGGACATCAAGCGAGTCGTCGCCTACTCGACGATGAGCCAGCTCGGCTACATGATGATGGCCTGCGGCCTGGGCGCCTACGCAGCAGGCATGTACCACCTGCTCACCCATGGCGCGTTCAAAGCCCTCCTGTTCCTGGGCTGCGGATCCGTGATCATCGCGCTGCACCATGAACAGGACATGCGGAAGATGGGAGGACTGAAGGACAAGCTGCCGATCACCTATTGGACGTTCGTCATCGGCTCGCTCGCGCTGGCGGGCTTCCCCCTGACAGCCGGCTTCTTCAGCAAGGACGACTTGCTCGTGTCCGCCTGGTCATCCGGCCCGTTGGGACAGGTGCTCACGCTCTTCGGACTGCTGACGGCGCTCATGACGGCCTTCTACAGTTTCAGATTGGTCTTCGTCACGTTTTGGGGCCCCTCCCGAGTCGATCACCACCACGCGGCGCATGTTCACGAGCCCTCGCAGACAATGACGGTTCCCTTGATCGTCTTGGCCGTCTTGAGCATCGTAACGGGATATCTCGGCATTCCCGACTTCCTCGAGCCGGTGTTCGAAACCGGCGGCGGCGGATCGCCTCATCATGGGAGCGGCGCCGTCGGCGTCATGATCGCCGCGACGGCCATGGGCCTGCTGGGGATCGCCGCGGCCTACTATGTATACGTACTCCATCCGGCGCTCCCCGACCGCTGGTCGCAACAATGGCGCACGGCGTATCAGTTGTCGCTCAACAAGTGGTACGTGGACGAGGCCTACGACCGTTCCGTCGTACGGCCGACCTTTGCGGCGGCGACCGAGTTGTGGAGGCGCGTGGACGTCGGCGTGATCGACGGGGCAGTCAATGGAGTGGCGCGCGCCGTGGCCTGGGGCGGCTGGTTTCTGCGATTGCTGCAGAGCGGGCAAACTCAACACTATGCCATGGGCATGGCGGTGGGAATCGTTCTGATGTTTACGGTGTTCTTATTGTTTTGAGGAATGTCGACGGTCCGTGACCGATTGACGAATACCCGATGACGAGTTCGTTCCCCTGGTTGACAGCACTGGTATTCCTCCCGTTGGCGGGAGCGGCCTCGCTCTATTTCGTCAAGGACCAGGCCGCCCGCTGGACTGCCCTCGGGGTGACGCTCGCCGACCTGCTGATCGTGCTGCCACTGTGGTGGCTGTTCGACAGCGCGTCGAGCCAGATGCAATTCGTCGAGCATGTCGCCTGGATTACGGCACCGCCGATCCACTACAGCCTGGGGATCGACGGGATCAGCCTGCCGCTCGTGCTGATGACCGCCGCGCTCATGCCGCTCTGCGTGCTGGCATCCTGGACGGCAATCACGACCAGAGTCCGCAGCTTCATGGCCATGCTGCTGATCATGGAATCCGCCATGTTGGGCGTCTTCGTCGCGTTGGACTTCGTGCTGTTCTACGTGTTCTGGGAAGCGATGCTGATCCCGATGTATCTGCTGATCGGCGTCTGGGGGGGACCTAACCGGTTGTACGCGGCGATCAAGTTTTTCCTCTATACCCTGGCCGGCAGCGTGTTGCTGCTGGTGGCGATCCTGGTGTTCTACTTCTACGGCGGCAGGACGTTCGACATCCTCGCACTCAGCCAGGCGACCTATCCGGCCACGCTGCAGGTGTGGCTGTTCCTCGCCCTGTTCGCAGCTTTTGCGGTCAAGGTCCCGATGTTCCCGTTCCATACCTGGTTGCCGGACGCCCACGTGGAAGCCCCAACGGCGGGCAGCGTCATCCTCGCCAGCGTGCTGTTGAAGATGGGCACATACGGTTTCCTCCGATTCAGCCTGCCTATACTGCCGGATGCCAGCCGCGCCATGACTCCGTTGATGGTGGTCCTGTCCATCGTAGCGATCATCTACGGCGCCTACATGGCGCTGGCCCAAGTGGATTTGAAGAAGCTGATTGCCTATTCGAGCGTCAGCCACATGGGCTTCGTCACGCTCGGCCTGTTCGTCTTGAACCAGCAGGGTATCGAGGGCGCGGTGATGCAGATGGTCAATCACGGCATCACGACCGGTGGCCTCTTCCTCTGCGTCGGCATCATCTACGAACGGACCCACAGTCGGCAGATCGCCGACAACGTCGGGCTCGCGGGACCGATGCCGCGCTATGCGACGTTCCTCGTCATTTTCGCCCTGTCCTCGCTCGGCCTGCCCGGCACCAACAGTTTCGTGGGCGAATTTCTGGTGTTGGTCGGCACGTTCATCTGGAGCAAGGCGGCGACGGCGGTCGCCTCGCTCGGCATCATCCTCGCGGCAGCCTATATCCTCTGGATGGTGCAGCGCGTCGCTTTCGGCCTCCCCTCGCCTCACCAGTTGCCGAAACTGAGCGACTTGAACGAACGGGAGCTGGCGACGCTGGCGCCGTTGGTGATACTCGTCTTCTGGATCGGGCTCTATCCCAATCCCATCATGAGCCGGATGCACGGGAGCGTCACGAAAACGCTCGATGCGATGGGACGCGCGAAAGTCGCCCCCTCATCCCATCCCTCTGCCTCGGCTCCTGAACCGGCGATCTCCGCCGCCTCCTACCCCTTCACGGAACGGGAGGATCGCCGGCCATGACGTCGTTCGGCACCGACTTACTGGCGATCCTTCCGGAATTGTTCGTGGTCGCGGCGGCCTGCCTCGTGGTGGTCCTCGATCCCCTGACGCCGCCGGCGAAGAAAGAACTGCTGGCCTGGCTGAGTTTGGGAACGTTGGCCCTCTGCATCGGCTTGACCGGGGGGCAGATCAGCGCGCTGAACGTGCGGACGACTGCATTCAACGGGCTGGTCGTGGTCGACGGCTACGCGCGGTTCTGGAAACTGCTGCTCTACGTGGTAGCGGGCCTGACGATCCTCATGTCGCTCCCCTACTTGAAGATGGAGCGGTTGCACCTGGGTGAATATTACGGATTCATCCTGCTAGCCCTCTCCGGCATGATGGTCATGGTCTCCGGCGCCGACCTATTGACGATCTACCTGGGAACGGAGTTGATGTCGCTCTCTCTCTACGTCATGGCGGGTCTAAAGCGATCGTCGCCCCGCTCGTTGGAGGCTTCCGCCAAGTACTTCGTGTTGGGCGCCTTCTCGTCGGGACTCCTGTTGTACGGCATCTCGCTGCTCTACGGATTGGCCGGGAGCACGACGCTCTCGGCGATCGCCGGCGCAGTCGGCTCGCAGGGTTTCAGCGATCCGATGGTCATGGTCGCCACCATTCTGTTGACCGTCGGTTTCGGCTTCAAGCTCGCGATCGTGCCGTTCCACATGTGGACGCCCGACGTCTATCAGGGAGCGCCCACGTCGGTGACCGCGTTCATGGCGGTCGCTTCGAAAGCAGCCAGCTTTGCCGCGTTCCTCCGCGTCTTCGTGGAAGGGCTCGGCGGGTTGAAAGCGGACTGGTCGGTCCTCTTCCTGCTTCTCTGCCTGATCACGCTCGTCCTGGGCAACATGGTCGCGATCGTCCAAACGAACATCAAGCGCATGCTGGCCTATTCCAGCATCGCCCATGCCGGATACGCCCTGATCGGCCTCGTCGCGGCAGGGCGTGCCGGCGGCGAATCCGGAGGCGCCACAGGCATCGCCAGCGTTATGCTCTACATGGCTCTGTACGCGTTCATGACGCTCGGCGCATTCGCCGTGGTCGCGATGTTCAGGAAGGGCTCGCTGGAGGGTGAGGAGATCGAGGACTTTTCCGGATTGGCCAAACGCCAGCCGCTCGCCGCGTTCCTCATGCTGATCTTCATGGTCTCGTTGGCCGGCATTCCTCCCACCGCAGGCTTCATCGGCAAGTTTTACGTTTTCATGGCGGCCGTGGAATCCGGACTGACCTGGCTCGCCGCCGTCGCCCTGGTGTTCGCGGCCGTCTCAGCCTATTACTACATGCGCGTCGTCATGGTGATGTACATGAGGGAGCCCGACGAGACCGCGGCCGATCCCCCGCAGCTGGTGGCCTCCCCGGCCCTTTCGATCGTCCTGGCCTGCGCCGTGGCCGGCGTCATCTTTTTCGGCCTGTATCCCAGTCCGCTCGTGAGCCTGGCGATCCAGTCGGTTCTCTCGCTCAAGTAGCGACGCGATCGCGCCCTCTTCGTGCATGAGGAAGCGACTCGTGCTACGCTACCTTCGTCCGGCCAAACCGGATACCCTATGGAAATCTGGCGATTGCTCAGCGATCTGGCCTCGTCGTTTCTGAAGCGTGGCTGCGGCAGCCTGGCCGCTTCGCTGGCCTTCTTCTCGTTGCTTTCGCTCTTCCCGCTCGTGTTCTTGCTGCTTTACGGGGTCAGTTTCATCGTCAGCCATGAAGTCATCGGTGGGCAGGTGCTGATCAGTTTCCTCAAGGGATTCCTCCCCACGCTCGGAGAACACCTGGCTGAAGAGCTGCAACGGGTCAGCGAGATGGACACAGTCCGCTGGGCGGTGTTTCTGTCCTTCGCCTGGTTCGGAACGCTGGTGTTTTATGAGCTCGACTACACCTTGAACGTGGTGTTCGAAAGCCGGTGGCAGCGGCATCCCTTGATCTCCACGGTCATCTCCGTCGCTTCGCTCGGCGCGGTCGGGTTGCTCCTTATTCTGTCTTATGTCGCCACCCAAACAGTAAACATTCTCACCGCCTACGTCCCGCGCTTCTGGGGGCTCGACCTGATCGCTCTCGCGGCACACGACCTCTTCTTGACCTATAGCCTTCCTTTCCTGCTGGCCTTCATCACGGTCACGGCCCTGTATCGCTACGTCCCCCGCCGACGTCCCGAGTGGCGCGAGGCCATGATCGGCGCCTTGACGTTCAGCCTGCTCTGGGTGGCGGCGAAACTCCTCTTTGTCACCTATCGGGACTACGCGACGATCTACACTCCGCTCTATGGTTCGGTGCTCGAAATCGTTCTGCTTCTGTTGTGGCTCTACTATTCGGCGGCCTTATTGCTCTTCGGGGCCGTCGTGGCCCATTCCCTCCAGCAGCGGGCTCATGCCGCGGCTGCCAGCTCGGTATCACAAACGGCCGTCTCCTCCCTCTGACCCTGTCAGTTTCTGGGCTTTTTCTGGCGAGCCGCTCCCTTCCTGGCTAGAATGGACGACGATACGGAGGGTTTCGAGACCATGTCCGACGACTTCGGCAAAGAACTCCTCATGCTGGGCGGCACGATCGCCGGCTTTGTTGCCGCGATGCTGACGGTGATGGAGAAGCTGCTCGACATCCAAAACCGGTTGAAAACCCGGAAAGAACGGAAAGCGCCGTCGTCCAGCGAACGGACCTTGGTCGAAGCCGCTCCCGCGATCGATTTCTTTTCTTCCAAGCCTCTCCGGGGAGCCTCCTACCTGCTCATGTACGAAACCAGCGTGATCGTGGCGGCGGGCCTCCTCTTGAACTACGTCGGTCTCACGTTGAGCCGCCATTTGGAAAGCATCTTGTTTCTCGACATGACGGGAACCGCGCTGGTGGCGTTCCTCTTGGGGCCTTGGTGGGGCGCGATGGTCGCCTTATTGTCCAACTCCGTCGTGAACTGGCTCTTGTTCCCTGAGTCCGGCGGGGACGTGGTGATTTTCCCCTGGTCGCTTGTCAGCATGGCGGGAGCGTTCTATTGGGGATGGATGGCCCGGCAGGCCGGATTTCAAAAGTATCTCCGAACCGGCAAGAGTTCCGCACTGTCTCACGCCTGGTTCCTCTACATATTCGGCGTGGGAGGGGCCATCGTCATGAGCCTTCCCGGCACGTTCGTCCAGGCTGCCCTACACGAACATTCCGTGTTTGCGCTGAATCCGGATGTCGCCGCCACGCTCAACGCCCGCGTCCATGAGTGGGAAGACATGGCGCACGGCTATCTCGAATCGCTCTTCGGCCTCACCTGGGCGGAAAGCATCGGCTGGTGGGTCGTCAACTGGTTCCAGAACTGGATCCGATATGTCCCAGACAAAACAATGAGCGCGGCCATTGCCCTTGTCGTGTTGAAGTACGGTTATCCGCTCTTTGAACGCGAATTGATTCATGGAGGCCCGGAAGGAGAGCGCCCGCAGGATGAACGGGTACTGCCCTTGGTGCTCGGTCTCCTGTACGCCCCCTCCTTCGCCACACTCATCAGCAGCGAGACCTATGGAGGAACAGCCTACTGGCCCCTCTGGGCACTGCCCTGGGCGCTTATCCTGACCGGCTACTTCTATCTCCGCTATTGGGGGATCGGGGATGAGGCCTTACACGAAGCCCGATTGCTTCGGGCAGAACGCTATGCGAGGGCGCTCAAGCCGATCGGGAAGGAAGCGTCTTACGAATTCTGCCGCAGGCTGACCTTCGTCACACTCATCGCCAGTCTCCTGTTCGCGCTCTGCCTACCGGTCCTCTTGATGGATTTCTACCGCGTCACCTTCAAGTTCTTCTGCGTCGTGTACGGCTTCCTGCTCGTCGTCCATCTCATCCGGATCGCCATCGCACAGAACATCTCCATCGCACGGGCGGACGGGTAAATCCGTCACTCCTCCACGGTCATTGGTTCACCGGATTGATCTGATATCCGGCGATCCACGGATAACGATTGACGGTAGCTGTCGCCTTACGATTTGTGCAGCTGAAGAAACTGCCCGACTGCGGCACGCGTGATTAACCCGACAGGGCTCTCACCCTCCACTACCACTAAACAATCCCACCCGCCCTGAACCATTTGATCCAAGGCTTGCTTAATCGAGACCTCCGGCGGAACAAACAACTCCGGTGAGGCCGCGCGCATGATCTCCCTCGTGGTCCGCCACGACCACAGCCCTTGGGGGAGGGCTTGTACATCCTCGACCGTCACCAGGCCAACGATCCGTCCTCCTTCTGCCACAGGAAATCCATCGTCTCCCTTGGCGATAAAGTACTCGTCGACCGCGCGTTGCACCAACAAATCCGAATCGATCGGATCGACCGTGCGGATCATCACCTCCCGCACTTTCGTCGAGTCGAGCGCTTCTCGCAGAACAATCTGGCGCCGCGCACTCCAGGCCGCGCTGAAGAGGAACGACCCGATGAACAAAAGCCACCCGCCGTTGCCGGCCACGGACTGATCGACGGCTCCAACCACCGCGCCTGCAAGCAACAAGGCGCCGATCCCTCCAAAGATCACCCCGCAGAAAATTCCGATCGTCGCAGCCTGGCCGGTCGCACGGTGGAAATTCTTGCTCCACGCCCAGAGTCCTGCCCGCAGAACTCGGCCGCCGTCCAAGGGAAACCCGGGAATCAAATTGAACAGTCCTAGCTGTACGTTGACGAACCCGAGCAACCCGCCGAGCACCACGAATCCTTGTGTGCCTGAGACTCCGAGGGACGCTTCCGTCGCCGCAGCCAGTCCCAAACAACCGGCGCCGAGCAGGAGACTCACGATCGGACCGGCGATGGCAATGAGAAACTCGGCTCTCGGATTCGGCGGTTCCTTCGCCATGTGGGCGATACCGCCGAAGAGAAACAACGTGATCTGTCCGATGGGGATTTGATAGCGCAGCGCGACATAAGAATGCCCGAGCTCATGAAGCAGCACCGACAGAAACAGCAGAACCGCCGCCACCGCTCCCATGCCCCAATACCGTTCGTTCGACAATCCGGGAAGGGCTTCCGGCAAATACCCCGTGGCCAAGGTCCAGGTCATGAAGACGAAGACCACAAACCAGGAGGCGTGGATCCGGATCGGAATCCCTAAGGCACGGCCGATTTCCCAGGCTGGCCATCTCATACCGCCACCGTAACAGCGGAAGAATTCCAGCGTCAACCATCCGGAGGTCGGGTATACTACCCGCATGACGTCTTCTCTTTACGGAGCGCTTCGGTTGTTTCTCGGCCTCATTCTCATTCTTCCGGCCACCAGCCTGGCCCAAGTCGTCACGTCCGGTCCCTCTTCTTGTCCCGGCGTAGCCCTCACCTTCGACCTCTGCCCCGTGCGTGGGGGATCAGGGTATGACCAGGCCTTGATCGACTACCTCGTCGGGCACAAGATCCCAGCCACTTTTTTCATGTCGGGCAAATGGATCGTCAAACATGATGAGCAGGTCAAACAGCTCTTGCGGGTCCCGTTCTTCGAAGTCGGCACGCATGGCGAGGTCCATGCCCATCTGCCGATGCACTCGGACGAGGAACAGAAGCAGGAGATCATTGGCCCGGTCCGTCTCCTCAAGACCCGGTACGGCCACGAGGCCACCTTGTTTCGTCCGCCTTACGGAGAATACAACGACGATACGGTCGACGTCGTCAAGGCGCTCGGCCTGCAGTTCATTCTCTGGAACGTCGTGTCGGGCGATCCGGACCCCACCCTTTCCGCTGAGCAGATAGAAAAACGTCTGCAGCGATTGACCGGCAAGGGCAGCATCATCGTCATGCACGCCAACGGCAAGGGAAAGCAGACAAAAGAAGTCGTGACCCATCTGTACGAACACCTGTTGCCACAGCGCCACCTCACGCCCATGACGGTCAGCAACGTGCTGACCTGTAAACAGACGGCTCAATGACACAGTCCACTATTAGAAGCATGAAGCCGGAGGATCGCGAGGCCGTGATCGAGCTGCTCCTCCTTTCAGATCCCTGGACCACCCTTGGTTACTCGAGGACCGACTGGGATCGCTACTTCGCACCAATGCCGAAGGACCGTGAGACGTTCGTCGTGGAGCAGCGAGGGACAGTCGTCGGACTCGCCGTGCTGCGCCGGAATTTCCTCATGGGGGATTATCTGGAACTGTTCGGCGTGGCAACGGATGCTCGCAGATCCGGAGTAGGGAAGCTTCTCCTATCCCATGTCGAAACACTGACGTTTTCACGCGCCAAGAACCTCTTCGCCTGCGTGTCGGACTTCAACGAACCGGCACGCGTCTTCTACAAGAAGCAGGGGTACAGGGAGATCGGGCCGATGCCGGACCTTCTGATTTCAGGAAGTGCAGAGGTCCTACTCCGCAAGACGATCGGACCGGCGCGAGGGAAGAGTCAGTAGTCATTGGTCATTCGTCAATGGTACATTCGGACGGCATTCGTAGTTTCAATGACTGATGACCGTTGACCAATGACCGATCCCACCTTGAAGGTTAAAAAGCTCCTCCACACCCGCATGCGGGTCAGCGACATGGACCAGACCATCGCGTTCTACCGCGATGTGCTGGGGCTGGAGGTATTGGAACGAAAAACCTCTCCGCGAGGGTCCCATCTGGCGTTCTTGCGCGTACCCAACAGCGACGAGCTGATCGAACTGTGCAGCTTTCCGCCCAGCGGCCCGGTCAAGGTGCAGGAAGATCTGGTGCACCTTGCCTTCCAAGTCGAGAACCTCGACGACACGATCGTCGGCCTGCACAGCAAAGGCATCAAGATTACTGACGGGCCCACCACAACCTCGTCCGGCAGCCGCTTTGTCTTCATCGACGCACCGGACGGCTACGAAGTCGAGTTGATCGAACGACCAGCCGGCGTAAAAATCGTCTAGCCCCCTCATTTGTCACTCGTCAACAGGGGGGAAACGCACCTGGCAACTTCATGTTGCCTTTCCGTTGACGGCAGGATGTCCTCCGAAGTACCTTCTCCCACGTTTGGCGATGACCTGTGACGATTGACATCCGGGAGGCTTTGAGAATGAAGAACGGCTTTTTTCGCGGACATGGTTTGGGGAACGACTACATCGTGGTAGACCCCAAGACACTGACGTTCAAACTGACGCCCAAGAACATTGAGCTCGTCTGCAACCGCAATTGGGGACTTGGAAGCGACGGTATTCTTGCGCTCGTGCCGTCCAAGAAAGCGGATTTCGGCCTGCGAATTTTCAATCCGGACGGGAGCGAAGCGGAAAAGTCCGGCAACGGGCTACGAATCTTTGCCCGCTACTTACATGCAACCGGCAAGACGAAGAAGAAACATTTCACGGTCGAGACGAAGGGGGGTCTCGTGACGATCGATCTTCATGTCGATCGCCATGGCGATGCCAGCGCCGTCACCGTGGAAATGGGCCAGGCGACGTTCAAACCTGGTGCGCTCCCTTGTACTCTCGCTGCCAACGAACTTATTCAGCAACCGATCGAAGCGGCCGGCCGTACGCTGACATTTACCGGGGTCAGCGTCGGCAATCCCCACTGCGTCGTCTTCAAGACAGCCGGAGAGTCCTGGTCGCGAGAAGACCTGCTGGCGCTGGGGCCTGCATTGGAACACCACGCGCTGTTTCCGAAACGGACGAACGTGCAACTGGCGGTTCCCACCGGCCCGAAAGAGATCTTCATCCTGATTTGGGAGCGCGGAGCCGGCGAGACACAGGCTTCCGGCTCCTCCTCATGCGCCGCGGCCAGCGCGGCGGTAAAGTTGGGGCTGGTGCAGAGTCCGGTCACGGTGAGAATGCCCGGTGGGACGCTGAACATCGACGTGGCATCCGACTTCAGCTTGACGATGAAGGGGCCGGTGGCTGAAGTGGCACGCGGCACCCTGAGCCCCTCCTTCGTCCGGTCGCTCAAGTAGCCGCCGCCCCGAAATCTTGCCCGTTGCCGTCGGAGGCCCGTACAATGAGGCATGCCTCCGCCCGGCCATCAGCTCCAATCCAAACTGGACCATCTTCCGGACCAGCCCGGCTGTTATCTGTTTAAGGACCAAGCCGGCGAGATTTTGTATATCGGCAAAGCTGCGGTGCTGGCCGATCGTGTCCGCTCATATTTTCTGAGATCTGGAGACCAGTCCCCCAAAACGGCCCTTCTCGTCGATCAGATCGCGGACCTAGAAACCATGGTCACGCGTTCTGAACTCGAAGCGCTCATCCTCGAAAGCAATCTCGTCAAGCGACATAAGCCACGCTTCAACGTGGTGCTGCGCGACGACAAGCAGTACCCTTACCTTCGCCTGCCCGTAAAAGAAGCCTTCCCGCGTCTGTCGATCGTCCGTCGGGTGCAGAAAGACGGGGCGTTGTACTACGGTCCGTACACGCCGACCGGCGCGCTGCGCGAGACGCTCAAGGTCATCAAGAGAGTCTTCCCCTTGGCGACCTGCACAATCGATATTGACGGGACGGCCGAGCGGGCCTGCATCGAGTTCGAGATCAAGCGCTGCATGGCGCCCTGCACCGGCAACCAATCAAGCCAGGACTACCATCGAATCGTCAAACAGGTCCGTCAATTCCTGGAAGGCCGCGACCGGGAGTTGCTCGACGAACTGCGGACCCAAATGGAAGCGGCCGCCGATCGGGAAGAATTCGAAGAAGCGGCCCGGCTCCGCGACCGGATGTTCAAGATCGAACGTACACTCGAACGGCAACGTATCACGCAAACGGTCTCCGTCGATCAGGACGTCATCGGAATTGCCCGACAAGGCGCCGCCGTGGACCTCCAACTCCTATTCGTGCGCGGTGGCCTGCTGATCGGCCGCAAGGACTTCTTCTGGCCGCAGTCATCCGACTCATCGGACGAGGAACTCGTCTGTGCCGCCATCGAACAGTTTTACAACAAGGACGGCCAGCCGCCGAAAGAACTGCTCGTTCCGGTCGACTTACCGGATTCTGAACTCCTCTCACGCTGGTTGTCCGAGAAACGCGGCGACGGCGTGCGGGTGTTGGCACCCGGGCGGGGGGCCAAACATCAGCTCGTGTTGCTGGCGGAGGAGAACGCCACCGCCGCGGTCGCCGACCACCTGCGCGACGTGGAGATCGAGCGGCAGGCCGGCGAAGAACTCAAACGGCTGCTCAGGCTCGACAAGCCGCCGCACCGCATCGAAGGCTTCGATATTTCGAACACGATGGGGAACCAGTCCGTCGCTTCGATGGTGGTCTGGGAAGATGGGCAGATGAAGAAGTCGGATTACCGACGCTTCAAGATCCAGTCGGTCAGCGGCGCAAACGATTTCGCCAGCATGCAGGAAGTCGTATTGCGTCGTTACCGTGACACCGAAGATTTAGCCAGGCCCGATCTCGTGCTGATCGATGGGGGGCTCGGCCAGTTGGCCGCCGCGATGGAGGCCTTGAAGCAGGCAGGCCAGCCAGACCTGGCCATCTTCGGCCTCGCGAAGGCCAAAGGCGAGAAAGACGAACGGATCTATCTGCCAAGCCGGAAGAACCCGATCGTGCTGCGCGCCAATTCCCCCGCGACCCATCTGGTGCAACGGATCCGCGACGAAGCCCACCGGTTTGCCATCACCTTCCACCGCAAACTTCGCAGCAAGACACTGGTCGCATCCAAGCTCGATCAGATCATCGGCGTCGGTGAGCTTAAACGCAATCGATTGCTCCGGCAGTTCGGCAGTCTTGAAAACATTGCCGCGGCCAGCGACAAGGCGCTTCATGAAGCCGGGCTGGATGGGAAGACCGTGGCCGAGTTCAGGCGAGCACTGAACGGATCGCAGCGTAAGGAATCAATCAGTTAGTGCTGGAAATCAGAACACCAGTTTCAGACTCGCCGTTCCCAAGTGGATGTAGACATGATAGTTCCCGTTCACGGTGGGATTGAGATTCCCCGCAACCGTACGGGGCTCGTAGAGCCATTCCTGAAACGCCACATCGAATCCGATGGCCTTAGGCCATAGTGAGGACTCTCCTCCGCAAGGCACGACGCCGAGAAACCGCCCTTGCCCCTTCTGCGACTGCAACCGGATAGCCTGAGCAGAGACCGTCGAGGGGCGAGCAGAAAAATGGCAAGCAGTGTCCAGACCATCATGCTGCGCGTGCACGCCTCGGAGCGAGAAGACGCGCGATGGTACAGGCTGTCCCCTACCTTGTCCAGGACTATACGTGGGTTATTGCACCTAATTTCTATGGCTCCCATTGATAGATCCATATGGCTCTATCGAGAAGAATGCACTTGCCAGTAACCATTCTTCTATGTTCATATTCCCCAAATTTTTTCGATGCCCGGGCAGTATCTGCACCCATATATAGTCCGGATGATGACCTGGAGTAACAGGGGTCCAGAATACTGGTAATTTCAGCGCGCATGTGACCGCAGACTCGATCCGAAGGAGTTCCTACGGTGCTGTTACGGGGGCCTGAAAGTTTCTCGTATCCGTCCCGGAAGGAATTTAGCCTTCTGGGTGCAATCATGCACCAGATGCAGACGATTCAGGGGCAGCCTGGGCTCGCCAGCCTGACGGCGGCGGTTGGGCAAATTATTCCACACGAATACGCAGGCTGTGGCGCGTTTAACATCCAAAAATGCGCGGTAAAGGTAGGATATTCAAATTATGGAGAAGAACATACCCATCTCTATGCGACACAAGGATTCGTCTTCGATCCCGCGATTCAGTTATTGCAGCAAACCAGGCTCGGCACTGTTTCGAGCGAAGACTCTCCTGACATCGTGGTACCCAAAGCGGTGACGAGCCTTAAACTCGATTCAGGGATCAAGAGCTGTTTGTCGGTAGGTGTTCGAGGAGTTCTCGGACAATGCACCTATTATGCCTTCAGTAACTTCGATCAGAAGCAATTGTCTAAACTACGTTCAACCATGCAGATACTAGCTCCTCACTTTCATTTGGCCTACATGCGTGCCACGATACCAAGTGGGGACAATATACCTGCGCCAGCGAAGCAGGCTCTCACTCCAAGAGAAGAAGAGATCATGCGGTGGGTAGCTGAAGGCAAAACCAATTGGGAAATCTCTATTATTCTTCACGTCAGCCTGAACACGGTAAAATTCCACCTGAAGAATGTGTACGAAAAGATGGGTGGCGTGGAAAATCGTTGGGCCGCAGTTGCCCAATGGCAATGGGGCTCCGCCGGCTTGTTGGTTCCTTCAGCGAATCAACCCCCAGACGAAACTCCCTCTCCACCAAAACCTCAGACTCTCTAACCCCCTCCTCCGCTGTGTCCGCCGAGACCAATCCATAGCGCCATCCCTCGACACCACTATTGCGAGATGAGCGAGCAGCACAACCCCTGGAAGGCTGTCCTCCTCACGCTTGCGAAACGGCTGCGGAAAATGGGCATTTCGCTGCCAGCGCGAGCTCATGATGACGTTCTGGCCAATCATGATTGTCCCGCTTCTTGAATTCGATAGAAAGATTCGACGGCGCCATCAGAAAGTTAAACGTCTCTTCGACGGGTTTGGCGTCCGGCATTCTGCTGACACGATAATTTCGACAGAGCATGGACATGGCGGCTTTTACCTCGAGCAGCGCCAGATTGCGGCCTGGACAGAATCGTGGGCCTGCACCGAAAGGAACAAAGGCTTTTGGATTGTGCCCCTCCTGTGGCGTTGGGTGTGAGGCCAGCCAGCGCTCAGGGAGAAATTGGGTTGCTGCCGTAAACTCCGTTTCTTGCATGCCGCAATGGCGGATGAGGAGAAATATCGCCGTTCCTTTTGGAATGTGCGTCCCGCCCAGTACAACATCTTGATTGGTTCCCAAAAATAGAATGGGAAACACCGATTTCAATCGCATGGTTTCGAACGCCACGGCTTCCGTGTAGCTTAATCGTTCGGCGTCTCGAATGTCGTGCAAGATACTGTTGTCGCCCAATATGTCATCGGCTTCCTGCTGCATGCGTTCTTGAACATCAGGATGCTCCACGAGAAAATCCAGCATCCATGCCATGGTTGACGCGGTTGAATCTTCGCCCCCGATCAACATAGTGAGAACGTTGCCGAATATTTCCTCGTCGGTAATGTCGGATTCCCCCTTGTCGCACGCCGCAAGCATCGCCTCCAGAAAATTCGTCGGGTGGATGGCTAAGTCTGGGTTCAGGGCCAATCGTTCACGGCTATGGGCAATAAATTCACCGAGCGCCTTGCGGATTGCCACGAGCGCGTCCTCCAGAGCTCGATCCGCTGGAAGTTTGAAGAAATGCCAGTATGGAAAGACCGCGTTGATCCTGCGGTTGACCATGGGGAAGACCTTTTCCAAATGTCTTTGAATATCATCGCCCTTGCCTTCCAGGGTGTTGACATCAAAGCCGAACGCCAGATTGCTCGTGACGTCGATGGTGTATCGCATTAAGTCTTCTTGCACATCCACCCGCTCCCCTGTACTCGTCGCCCGATCCCAGCGAGCTTTAAGACGGCCTGTCACCTTGACCAGTGTCGGGAAGAAACTGCGCAGGTGGGATGCATTCAGCGCCTGCATTGCCATTCGACGCTGCCTCAGCCAGTGATCGCCTTCCGCGGAAAACACCCCGTTGATTCCCATTTCCTTGAGAACCGGTTCTATGGCTTCCAGGCGACGATAGGCGGAGGGCCTTTTCCGCAAGACTTCATTAATGAGAGTGGCATCCGATACTGCCACCACCGGCCTATTACCGATTCTAAATTTATAGAGGACGCCATAGCGTCCGGCCCACTGCTCCAAAATCTTGTGAAGCTGCTTCAAGTCCAACTGCAGAATGTTGCCCAAGAGGGGAAGCCCATCAGGCCCTGGAAGGTTCTTCAGGACTCGATGCGATCTCACAGATTGCTGCTCCGCTTCTGTGGTGTCGCCAGAGTGAAAGGGACATCTTGCCTCGGTCATGGTTTCCATATGGCCTTCTCCTTTGTGCTTCCTTCCGAAGGAAGATGAGTGAAGGGTTCCCGTATTTGCCCAGACTCATGCTCGTACAAGAACGAGACTCACCATAAGACATTTGTGAGAGAGGGGGACCTACCCGAGTGGGTAGGTCCCCCTCTTCACGCATTTCTGTATTCTGCCTCGCGTCGGTCGTGGTGTTGATGAACCGTGGCTCCATCAGAACGGATGGATCAAGGAGGAGAAGATGATAAGGACTGAATGTCAGGTCGCCCAATCTGCCGCAGTGCGCACCCTGGTGGCGCTATTGACGGAACGAAAATCACGACGATTCGGTTGCGGGATGGAACTGCCTGCTGGTCCTCTTCACTACAAGAGCCAGCGTCTCCCCATTCCTCTGTCCAACGAAGAAGAACAGGCCCTCATCTTTGCAGCTGTTGGTCAAACCGGGATGAACCTGGGTGACATGCAGTTCGTCAGACGTCCTCCGGAAGAGGGCGGCCAAGGAATTGCCCTGATGAACTTTCAAAGCCGAACGGTCCCCAGCCCCTGCGCCGCTCATACCACCTCTCTCTTCTACACCAATGAGCAGGGAGTGTTTTTTGTAAAGAACTCGTACCAGCAGGAGTCGGAATTCGTGGCCGAGACGGTCAAGCTCCGTGATGGGCGGCTGGACATACCTCGGCGGATGCCCTTCATGCTCGCCTTTAATCAGTGGTACGCGAACCGACCAGGGACCACGTACTTCATGCCGGTGACCAATGTGGCGCGCGTCTATATCAACCTCTTGCTGACATTGTTCAGCGAGGACTGTGGGTACTTCTTCGTGGATTCGGATAACGGCGGCAGCGCCTGTGGGCTTGATGCTTTTCGGAAGAGCCGAGGAGGCCATCTGCACGATGACATCGCCCAACGGCGCATGATGACGCTCCGTGAACTCGATAGCGCCATCAGCGACACTGCTGTCCAGGAGCAGGGGATCGTGTGTGAGCACCTCTTCTTGATGCAGCAGGCCCTCGGCCTAGGAGGAGGGATACAAAGCGTTGGCAGCGGAAGACACCTGCTTGGGATGGAACCAACGATCTTCCCAGGTCTTGGCTTCAACTTTTCAAAACCGGCCGCGCCGACTGTCAGACCCAATCCGCTCGGCATTCCAGGACTGCTGGAGGCGCCCTGCCCGCCCTTTGCTCCCACGATGGAAGAGGCGGTGCGAGAGATCGTGGCATCGAAGTTCGGGAACAGCGGAACCTATGGGAAGGGCAGGGGCACGCCCTGGATAGGGCATGAATCCGCTATTGGAATCCCCTCCCACTCGGAAGGGGCGATTGCCGCCACAGTCGCGTTTTGTGAATACGTCTATCGCACGTATGGACGATTCCCTGCCCATGCCGACACGTTCAAATCCATCGTCGCCTGTCAGGCGCATCACGTGGACACGGAGTTCTACGATACGTTCTATCCCGAGACTGCGCTTCCACAAGCGCACCGTGAGCACCTCTCACAATTCCACGGGGATTGCACACATCGCCATTAACCTGGAGCAGGCAGAGCGAAGGAGGACAGTCCTATGCAACAGCGACGCGTCGTCATTACTGGACTTGGCGTGCTTTCTCCACTGGGATGCGATCCGTCCACATTTTGGCATCTGCTGAGTCGTGGCACGAGCGGTGTCGCGCCCATTACCTCTTTTGACACGTCGCCCTTTAGTTCTTCGTTGGGCGCTGAGGTGAAGGATTTCGATCCCACGGACTTCATTCCTCGCAAACAAGTTCGACGGATGGGTCGGGTCACTCACTTTGCCGTGGCGTCAGCCATGATGGCAGTTCGAGATGCCCGGCTCGATCTCGAACGTGAAAATCGGTCGGAGATCGGAATCTGTATGGGCACATCCATTGCGGGTCTCAAGGAAGCGCTGGAGACCCACGACTCCATCCAGCGGAAACACTATCAACACACCAATCCATTCGCCATGACGTCCACATTTCCCAACGCCGTCTCGGCCGAAGTCGCCATTGCCCTGAATGTGCATGGGAACTGCGAAACCTATTCCATCGGTTGTTCCTCTACGGCGAATGCCCTCGGACGCGCCTTTGAGTTGATCGCCACGGGCCATACCGATCTGGTGATCGCTGGAGGCGCTGAAGCGCCGCTTCACCCCAGTATCTTTTCCGTCATGGAGGCTGCACGGACCCTGGCCCCCGATGAGCGGGGCACCGTGAAAAACCATCCTCGGCCGTTTGATCGAACCCGATGCGGGATGGTCCTTGGTGAAGGAGCCGGCTGTGTGGTGCTCGAAGAACTTGAACATGCCAGACGTCGGGGCGCGCCGATGTATGCAGAGATGGAAGGATGGGGGTTCACCTGCGACGCTTATTCCATGGCGAAGCCGCTTGAGACCGGAGAACAACAGCAGCGTGCCATAGGGCAGACCCTTGCATCCGCTCACTGGTTTCCCGAAGAAGTGGATTACATCAACGCGTGCGGATTAGGCACCATCGATCTGGACGCAGTAGAAACGTCCGCTATCAAGCACGCTCTCGGTCACCAGGCCTATCGCATTCCTGTCAGTTCATTCAAAGGCGCCCTGGGGCACGCCTTTGCAGCCAGCGGCGCATTTCAAATCATCGGAACCGCGCTCGCCCTTCAACATCAGTTCATTCCTCCGACCTTGCATCTGACGCAACCCGACCCTCAATGCGACTTGGACTACGTCGCCTGTACCGGCCGCCCCCATCCCATCACCAGGGCGCTGGTAAACAGCTTCGGGTTCGGAGGGAAAAACATCGTCGTGGCCTTGTCTCACGTCGACGTTCCGGTTGCCCATGAGGTGCTCGGTCGCGCGGCGGTTCGCGCATCTTACTTCGAACCTATTGGCGCCTCAGCCCACGCGCGGGCCGGAGGCCATCGACCCACGACCGAGACCTGATGGAGCGCGCAGTGGACTGCAGCCGTCGAGGAGAAGGACCGAATTGCCGCTGCCTGAATGGGGGTAACTGCTATGCCTAGTGTACGACCGGTCGTCCAGAACGAGACCGTCGCGACCGTCGATCATCAGTCATTCCCCGTGGATCTAGTCAGTCGCTGCTCAAAGGACGAGGTGGTGTCGCTGTTGGGATTGATGCACCGCCTTCTGCTCGCAGAGGAACAGCGAGCGATCGACGCACTGCTGATCGATCTCTCGAAGTTCATCCGCGAGTCCCTGATAGCCCTGCCGGCCTTGCCACCGACTCTCTCCTGTCCTGTTATGCTGCATGACAAGCCCTACTTGCTATCCGACTACATGTTGTCCCTGCTGATCCACGTCCAATCGCGATTCGAGAAACAGCCTCCTTCTCGGCGGACGCGCCAGGCTCTTTCCCCCCGGGAGTTGACGGTGCTCAGGTGGATGAAGGAAGGAAAGACCAACTGGGAAATCGCCCGGATCATCGGACTCAGTGAAAGGACTGTCCGGTTTCACGTCGGCGGTATCTTGAGAAAGCTAGGAGTCGCCTCGCGCACGCAAGCTGTTGTATTCGCTTTGGGCGCTGGATTGATCACCTCATGAGGCAACGGAGAGCCCGACCATATCTTCATGGAAAGACTCTCTCGTGCTGGAAATCGAACGATAAAGGCAACCATTTTCTAGATGCACCTGGCGTAGTCGCCAGGTGACGTCACTAGTCCATAGCCCTATCATCCTGCGACCGCGGCCCCAGTTGTCGATAGAGGAGATCTCACGTGGACATACATGGACCGGATGACCATCTACTGAGTTCACTTGACGATAAGATCGCCCTGCACGGGCTCCCTCCGATTCCCCACCGGTTCAGTCACGCGTCACAGGACGATGCCCTGCTCCCTTCCGATGATCTCGAGGCTACGTTGCACGCATCCGAGCTGCGCCTCAGCGCATTTCTCGAAGAGCGATCACGCCTGGCGCGGGATCTCCACGACACCGTGCTGCAATCCCTGTACGCGATCGGACTGGCCGTCGAGACAGCCCGCCGCGGACGTCGCGACCGATCCGGTGACGTTCGTCTGACCGAAGGCCTGATCGTGGATCAGCTCAACCGATTGATCCACCAAGTTCGCGGGATGATCCGGGCGCTCGAATCGGGAACCGTGGAGGAATTCGATCTGCCGACTGAGTTGGAAACCCTGATCTCCACCTATGCACGGATCAGTCCGATCAGGATCGATTTGCAGATCGCGCCGGACCTCGGCCTCCATCTGACACGCGAGGAGAAAGAAGAAATCCTCAATATCGCCCGGGAGGCGTTGAGCAATTGCGTCCGCCATGCCAAAGCCACGCACGCCGGTCTCTTCCTGACGCGGCAGGGGTCAAGCATTCGTCTCCTAATCCGCGATGACGGAATCGGATTCGAGACGACTGGAAAATTCACCCGAGGGTACGGCTTGTTGAGTATGGCGGCACGTGCCAGGAAGCTCGGCGGACATCTCCTCGTCTCATCGGACCCGGGGCGCGGTACGCTCGTTGATTTGAATTTCACGCTGGAACCTGTCCCCGCCCCGATATGAAACGACCGGCCATCAGAATCCTGATCGTCGACGACCATGAAGTGGTCCGTCATGGTTTGCGGTCCCTGCTCGGCTTGGAAAAGGATATCCGGATCGTCGGAGAAGCCGGGACCGTCGCGGACGCCGTGGCCTTGGTTGAAAGAGTCCAGCCGCACGTCGTGCTTCTGGACGTTAAGCTGCCGGATGCGTCCGGCCTGGAGGCCTGCCAGAAATTGTTGGCGGTGGCCCCCTCGGTTCGCATTCTGGTGCTGACGAGTTACGGCGAAGACAGTACTGTGGTCGCTGCGGTCCAGAACGGCGCCCACGGTTATGTGCTCAAAGATGTCCGCACCGACGATCTGGTACGAGCCATCGAAGCCGTGGCAGACGGTCGAGGCTACTTGGACCCACGAATCGCCCAGCGGGCGTTGCACTGGATCCGCACGCAGCCGGGGCAGGGATCCGCCCCGGCGCAACACTCCACCCTGTCCCCTCAGGAACGACTTATCATTCCACTGCTTGCTGAAGGGAAAACGAACAAGGAGATCGCCACGCATCTCAACCTCAGCGACAAAACGGTCAAGAACTATTTGGCCAACATTTTCGAAAAGCTCCACGTCAAGCGGCGCACCGAAGCCGTGGCCTGGTTTGTGAGAGAAGGCCGATCAGGCTATGACATACCCGGCCTGAAGTAGATAGGGACCCTTAGGCTGAACTCGAGTCTCCCCAGTGGGGCCGGACGGCTCCCCTAGCATTTTCTCCCCAAAGCGTCCTATCCTAAGAGCGCTGCCGAGCCGTATCCAAGGCTTGAGGGATATACGGCTCACAAGTCTCTCCAAAAGGAGCATCCGGTGGCTTCTGGTTCTGACGATTCGGCCTCTAAGTCCGCCGGCATCGATGAATCACCGGCACACCAGCACCCTTCCCCGCCGTCTTCCGCCGATAGCCAAGAGCTCGCCCGCCGAAAATTGAGGGCCTCGGTCACCCGAGAAGCGCTCTACGCGGCGAACGGCGCCCATCGGTTGTTCGGACAGCAAGTCGAAATCCGGGAAGCGACGCAGGCAACCTGTATTCGAAGCGAAACGCATTATCGACTGCTGTACGACAATAATCCCTCCATGTATTTCACCCTCTCGGCCGAGGGGACGGTCCTATCCGTCAATCAATTCGGTGCAAGCCAATTGGGCTATGACCCCCACGAGCTGATCGATCGGTCCGTCCTCGCCGTCTTCAAATCCGAAGACCACCAAACGGTCCTTGGGCAGTTGGCTGTCTGCGCCGCCGCCCCCTTGAAGGTGTTTCAATGGGAGATTCAGAAGATTCGCAAGGATGGATCGATGCTGTGGGTCAGAGAACGGGCTCTGTCCGTTCGAGACGGGGACGCGCAGGCCCTCATTCTTGTCGTCTGCGAGGATATTTCGGAGCGCCGGACGACGGAAGAACAGATCCGGGAAAGCGAGGAGCGGTGGCGGGCCCTGTTTGAACACGCAGGGGTCGGCATCGCTCAATTGAGCCTGAGCGGCGCGTTCCTCCGCGTCAATCCCAGGCTCTGCGAGATTCTCGGCTACTCCTCGAAAACTCTCGCGCGCCGGGCCCTCCAGGAATTGACCCATCCGGACGATCTCGGTCTGAATCTTCGGTACCTGGGAGAATTACTCGCGGGGACACGCCCGTCCTTCAGCATGGAGAAACGCTACCGGCGCAGCGACGACACCTGGCTGTGGGTCAACCTGACGGTCTCGTTGGTGCGGATCGGCATGAGCGAGCCCGCCTACTTCATCGCCGTCATCGAAGACATTTCCGAACGGAAGAAATCCGAGCAGGCGCTTCGCGAAAGCGAACAGGCGATTCGATCGTTGCACGAGGCGACTTCGGTGCCCGGCCTGACGCCGGACGAACGGATCAGGACGATCCTTGCGCTCGGCTGCCGGCGGTTCGGCCTGCCGATTGGTGTCTTGACCAGATTGGAGAAAGACCATCTGGTCCTGAGCCACGTGTGGTCTCCCGACGGCCGTCATACTAAGGGTATGCGTTTGCCGTTGTGCAAGACGTTTTGCAGCGCCACGTTGGAGAGCAACGAGCCCGTATCCTTTGAGTATGCGGGCATGAGCGAATGGCGTTCCCACCCCGGTTACGCCACGCTGGGATTCGAGAGCTACATCGGCGCCAAAGTGGCGGGGCAGCAGCGGGTCTACGGTACGATCTGCTTCATGAGCGAAACCCCGCGCACAAATCCGTTCACAGAAGCCGACAAGGACTTTCTGCTCCTGATGGCGCAGTGGGTCAGCGGAGAGTTCGACCGGTTGCAGGCCGAGCGCAAGCTGGAACAGATCAACGAGTGTTTCTTGCAGTTCGGGAGCGACCCTCTCTCGAACATCAACCGCCTCACGACTCTCTGCGGTGAGTTACTGGAGGGGACCTGCGCGCTGTATTCGCGCCTCGAGGGGGATCTGCTTTGCTCGATCGGCACGTGGCGGACTCCGCCGGACTTCGACCCGGTGAGCAAGGCCGACGGGCATATTTGCTGTGATTTGATTCGGCGCGCCGACGAGCGCCTTGTGACCGTCCGTCATCTCTCCGAAACCCCCTATGCCGACACGGACCCGAATGTCAGACGCCATAATCTCCAAAGCTATATCGGCAAGGTCGTGACGATCGACGGCCTAGCCATCGGCTCACTGTGCGTGGTCTATCAGCACGACGTTGTGCCGAGCGAAGCGGACGAACGGTTGATGGGAATCCTGGCCTCCGCCATCGGAACCGAAGAGCAGCGCATCCGTTCGCAAGAGGCGCTTCGTGACAGCGAGGAACGGTTTCGGCTTGCCTTCCGCTCAAGCCCCCATCCGGTGCTCATCACCGAGTTCGACAGCGGGCGGTGCCTCGAAGTGAACGATGCCGCGCTGCGCCTCTTCGGATACGGGCGGGAGGAAGTCATCGGACAGACGACCATCATGCTCGGTATCTGGCCTTCCCTCGAACACCGGGCGGAATTCTTCCAGCAGCTTCGGCGAGACGGACACATCGCCAACCGCGAGGTGACCCTGCTGTCCAAGGACCGCGCGGATCGCCAGCTCTTGGTGTCCTGCGAAATCGTCGACTTCAACGGCGAACGGTGCTTGATCACCGTCGGCAACGACATTACCCAGCGGAAGCAGGCAGAGAACGCCTTGCGGGAAAGCGAAGAGCGGTTCGCCAAAGCGTTCCGGTCGAGCCCCTATCCAATCGTCATTTCGGAGATGGAGACCGGACTGTGCTTGGACGCGAACGACGCGGCCATCCAGCTGTTCGGCTACCACCGGGACGAAGTGGCCGGGCGGACGGCGGATGAGCTTGGCCTCTGGCCAACCTCCGAGCACCGGCGGGCATTTACGAAGCGGCTCAAGGAATCGGGAGCGATCCGGAACGTAGAAGTGCTGTTTCGCATGAAGTCGGGCCGGTTCCGCCACTGCCTTATCTCGGCCGAACAAATCGAACTCAACGGCCGGTCCTGCATGGTGACGATCGGCAACGACATCACCGAGCAGAAGCGGGCGGAAAATGCACTACGGGAGAGCGAGTTACGGCTCCAACGGTTCGTATCCGAAGCGCCGGTCGGCCTCGTAATCGTCGCCCGGGATCGGCAGCTGTTGAGCGCCAACAAGGCGTTCTGTGCTCTGACCGGTTACACCGAGTCCGAGGTTCTCAACAACACCTATGCGTTGTACACGCATCCTGACGATCTCTCAGACAACGTGGCGTTGACCGACGAGTTCTTCGCGGGCAAGCGACGGAGCTATACCTACGAGAAACGATACGTCAGGAAGCAGGGCGACATCATCTGGGTCTCCGTCAAGACGACGCCGATCGAATTGCCCGACCATCCCGGCCCGCTTCTCCTGGCCGTCGTCCAGGACATTACGGAACGGAAACGGTCTTCCGAAGAGAAAGAGCGGTTGAGCCAGGACCTGCACGACAACATTCTCCAGTCCCTCTACGCAGTCGGCATGCAACTCGAAGCCGGCAAACTGGTGGCCGCGCGTTCCGCGAGCCAGGCCAAGCTGCGCATGACGCAGGCCATTGCACAGTTGAACGACTTGGTGAGAGACGTCCGGCAATTCATCGCCCTCCTGAAACAGGACCAAAGGCCGACGATGGATTTTCGACAGGCCCTTCTCCGGCTTGTCGAGTCGCTGTCGTCCAGCGGCCAAGCCAGGATCGAATTGCACTTGGAACAGGAGGCGATCGACCGGATAGCTCCGGTAGAGGCCGAACAACTGCTCAATATCGCGCGCGAAGCGCTCAGCAACAGCGTCCGCCACGCGCACGCGTCCCGGCTATCGATCGTCGTGAAGCGGGACCCCGAAGCCGTGACCATGCGCGTCTGCGATGACGGCCGTGGATTCACCACGGCTCACAAACCGCAGCGGGGCCATGGCCTGGCCAACATGGCCGCCCGCGCGAGAACGATCGGAGCGCGCTTTGCCTTGGAAAGTCAGCTCCGCCAGGGCACCTGCATCACCGTTGAGTTGCCATTGGAGGGTCGCCATGGGCGCGAGTAAGGCCAAACCGATCCGTCTCCTGATTGTCGACGATCATGAGGTTGTCCGCATCGGCCTGGGGGCCGTGCTGGACCTGACGCCGGGCATCAAAGTCGTGGGGCAGGCGTCGCATGGGGAGGAAGCGAAAAAAATCTGCCTCCGGCTCAGGCCGGACGTCGTGTTGTTGGACATCCGGCTTCCGGACGGAAGCGGCGTCGAAGTCGCCCGCGAGATCCTCTCCGCTTGTCCCGACACGCGCGTCCTCTTTCTGACGAGTTTCGCCGACGACCACACGGTACTGGAAGCGATACTTTCCGGCGCGCAAGGGTATGTCTTGAAGGACATCGCGTCCGATGCCCTGATCCGCGCCATCAAAACCGTGGCAGCTGGCCACCCCCTACTGGATCCTCGGCTCACCAAGTACACGCTGCAGTTCATCAAGAACGCCGCGGCCCAGCCGGGCCAGTCGAAACGGCCGCTCTTGTCCCCTCAAGAGCAGCGCCTGCTTCCCCTGGTCGCGGAGGGCCTGACGAACAAGGAAATTGCGGTCCAGCTCCAGTTGAGCGAGAAGACCGTCAAGAACTATCTGGCGAACATTTATTCCAAGCTTCAGATCGGCCGGCGATCCCAGGTCGCCGCCTTCTACGCGAGCAGTTTTAAGGCATCCGGCCCAGGCGCCACCGCCCGTTAAGAACTGCACAACCGGCCGACAATTCTCCTTCCAGGGAATCCGAATACGCCCATTTCTCCCTATTTTCTGACAAGACCAGGGACCGTTTGTCCCTGGTCTGCTCCGGAAAGGCAAGGCGCGCAGTTTCATCCGCGTTCCCCGGTTCAAGTCGATCTTCATCCGAACCGACAGAGAAACGTACGGGTCTCCGTACATGTCTCGAGCGCCATGGAGTGAGGAGACGGAACAGAAGGCAAGAGCGACGTGCAGGACTCCATTACTCAATCGGACCACCGGCAACGTGTCCAGACCGATCATCGGTGGTTGTGGTATGTCGCGGCCGCAGCGTCGTTGACTGCACTGTCCGCTGCACTGCCGCTGATACCCTGGACGGGCGACCCTTATTTCCATCGCATGACAGAAACGGCTGCCGGCATGATTGCGATCATGATCGGCGTGATGGCTCTCACTCGCCACTACAGTCGCAAAAACAGTGGTTTCCTGTTAATGGGAACCGCGTTCGTCGGAACGGGGCTCCTCGATCTGTACCACGGCATCCTCACATCCCCCGGTATCGTCGCTCATCTCCCTTCTTCCGTTGCCAGCGTCGTGCCATGGAGCTGGCTGTGGTCTCGACTCTTTCTGGCGCTGATGATGATCGGCGGTTGGCTCGTCTGGCGACACGAGCACCATGTGGGTAAGACCAGCGTGCTTTCCGAACTTCAAGTCTATTCACTCGCTGCGGCGCTGATGGCATCGAGTATGCTCATCTTCCTGATCGTGCCCTTGCCCAAAGCCAGTTTCCCGGACCTGTTCTTTCATCGTCCTCAGGAGCTGGCGAGCGCAGCCCTCTTTCTTCTCGCACTCCTCCTGCATCTATCCAAGGGGGAATGGAAATCCAGCCGGTACGAGCATTGGCTGATCATCGGCATGGTCGTGGAGTGTCTCGCTCAAGGCGCAATCATGGCCCGCTCGGCAAGCCTGCACGATCCATTCTTTAACGCCGCCCACATCGTCAAACCGGCCGGTTACCTCTGCGTGCTCACCGGCCTTGTGATCAACATGTACGAATTGTTCGCGCGCCTCGAAGTTAGCCTCTCTGAAACCGAACGGACCAGCAGCCTTCTCATGGAGGCGCAGCGGAACTTGGAGCAGCGCGTCCGCGAACGCACGATACAACTTGACGAGTCCCAACGGTTCGTGAGTTCCGTCGTCGAGCACCTGCCCAACATGGTCTTCGTGAAAGATGCGCAGCAACTCCGCTTCGTCCAATTCAACAAGGCCGGCGAAGTCCTCACCGGGCTGTCACGAGATGAATTGCTCGGGCGGACCGTAGGCGATTTCTTTCCCAAAGAGCAGGCCGACTTCTTTACGAAAACGGACCGTGAGGCGTTGCAGGGGGGAGCGCTCGTAGAGGTTCAAGAGGAACCGATTCAGACCCGTCATCACGGCATTCGACTGCTGAGAACCATGAAGATACCCATCCGCAACGCGGAGGGTGGGCCTCAATTTCTTTTGGGGATCTCAGAAGACATCACTGAACGCAAACGGGCCGACGAAGCTTTGCGCCTGAGCGAAGAACGGTTGCGGCTCACGCTCGACGTCGCAACCGACGGTCTCTGGGATTGGCAGCTGCCCACCATGCAAGCGACGTATAGTCCGAGCTGGATCCGGCTCTTGGGGCTGGAACACCAGGACGTTCCTCTCAGCAACGTGGCGGACTGGAAGGGCCGCGTACACCCCGAAGACCTTCCGGCGGTCGAAGGTGCCTTAGACGACCATCTTGCCGGACGCCGCGCAACCTATGAAACCGAGCATCGGGTTCGACATCGTTCGGGAGAATGGAAATGGTTCGCCATGCGCGGGCAGGTGACACATCGCGATTCGAGCGGGGTTCCGATTCGGATGATGGGTACAATGGTCGACATCACCTCGAGACGGCAGGCCGAGCAGGCAAGACTGACGCTTCAACGAGCAATCAATCATGCAAAAGACGGGATGGCGCTGCTCGATGCCAACGGTAACTACATATACATGAATCCGGCCCATGCCGCGATGTATGGGTATGCCGCCAACGAACTCATCGGCAAAAACTGGAGAGCGCTCTACCATTCTGAATGGGTCTCTCTGATCGAGCAACTTTCGAAACCCGACCTCATCGCAACAGGCAACTGGCAAGGCGAGGTTGTGGGGAAAAAGCGCTCCGGAGAACCGTTCCACGTTGAGATGTCTCTGGCCATGGTTGGCGCAGACAATGCGGATGGCGCCACGATGGTCTGTACCTGCCGCGACATCACGAAACGAAAGATGATGGAGCGAGACCTGGTCTCTGCGAAGGATGCAGCCGAGTCCGCCGCCCGCGCGAAAGCCGAATTCCTCGCGACGATGAGCCATGAAATCCGGACGCCGATGAACGGCGTCATTGGCATGACCGGGCTCCTGCTGGACTCCAATCTGACGAAGGACCAGCGGGACTATGCGGAAACGGTCCGCCGGTCGGGAGAGGCCTTGTTGGCCATCATCAATGACATTCTGGACTTCTCCAAGATCGAAGCGGGAAAGCTGACGTTGGAAGTCATCGATTTCGACCTCCGTACGACCGTAGAAGAGACGCTCGATCTGCTGGCAGAGCAGGCTCAACGGAAGAATCTTGAACTGGTCGGACTCATCGACGCCGCCGTCCCCACCGCATTGCGGGGAGATCCCGGCAGGCTCAGACAGATCATGACGAACTTGATCGGCAACGCCGTCAAGTT
>FKKE01003434.1_pt1 | contig 31084 bp, 29 predicted proteins | sample 1106331 | NCBI WGS metagenome assembly FKKE01 (sample SAMEA3931202, study PRJEB13176) | freshwater metagenome | biome: Drinking water system; feature: drinking water; material: freshwater | place: China | collected 2013-02-06
TGGACCGGCACGATGAATCTGACCGAACCGCATAGCGGCACCGATCTCGGGCTGATGCGGACCAAGGCCGAACCGCAGGCCGATGGCAGTTACAAAATCTCCGGCCAGAAAATTTTTATTTCCGCCGGTGAACATGATCTGGCGGACAATATCATTGGTAAAAAACATTATGATCTGTTCCCAAACATACTGCCACGCTGGAAAGAAGTTCATGCCCGGTGCATGGCCGGTGCTGTAGAAAGATCGGAAGAAGATTTTTATATTAAAGATGACGGCACTCCCGTCTGGTTAAAATGGGAGGTATATCCCTGGTATAATAGTGAAAATAAGATTGGCGGCATTGTCATTTTTACCGAAAACATTACAGCACGAAAGAAAGATGTGCAGGCATTAAAAGAAAGTGAGGAAAGGCTGCGCATGGCATTTGAATCGGCGAAGATTGGAGCATGGGAATATGATCCATTTACTCAAAAATTAATCTGTTCCGATGAAAGCCGTCATATTTGCGGTATTCCTGAAGATCTTGATCCTGATTTCAATCTGATGATGAAATATATTGATCCGAAGGACCAGGATCAATTTATTGAAAGTATAAAAAAAGCATTGAGTCATAAAGGTGATGGTACATTTGAAATCATGCTGCGGTTTACCCACTATCATGACGAACAATTAAGATGGGTAAAAGTAAATGGGAAAGTTTTTTTCAACGAAGAGCATATTGCGCAAAAGCTTATCGGTACTATGATGGATGTAACCGAAGAAAAAAAGCAGCAGATCGCCTTAAAAGAAAGCGAGGAACGTTACCGTACAATGTTTCATTTTTCTCCGCACCCCACCTGGGAAGAAGATTTTACAGAAGCCAGACGCAGATTAAAGGAATTAAAACGTAAGGGAATAAACGACCTTGATAAATATTTTAATGAGAACAAGGAGGAACTACTAAGCATCATTTCAACCATAAAAGTAAAAGATGTTAATAAAGAAGCTATCCATGCTTATGGAGGATCAAGGGAAGAATTGCTGGCTGACATTAAAAATGTATTTATAGAAGATACCCTCCCAACCATGATCGAAGAATTCAAAATGATCCTAGCCGGCGGAGGAAGATTTGAAAAAGAAGCACTGGTAAGAAATAAAAAAGGCGATATACTGAGTGTGATCTGCCGGATTGATTTTCCTGCAACTGATGATTACAGCAGTGTGCAGGTGATCTGGACGGATATCACGGAAAGAAAAAAAGCAGAGCTGTTGCTGCATAAAAGCGAAGAACGATTCCGTGCCATGGCCAATGAAGCACCCATTTTTGTATGGGAAACAGATGAAGATTTACAAACAACTTTTTTAAACAAAGAAGGCTGTCATTACTTTGGTCTTGATGAAAAATATAAAGTAAGCGAACTGTCATGGAAAAAATTCATTCATCCTGATGATATCGGCAATGTGCTGGCTACAATGAAAGAAGCCGCCATGACCCGCAGCTCTTATACCCTGGAAATGCGATTGAAAAACGGAAGTACAGGGGAGTATCATTGGTTTTTAGATAAAGGTTCTCCGCGTTTTCAAAATGATAAATTCATTGGTTTTATCGGTACCAGTCTTGATATTAATGAACGAAAAGAAATTCAGAAAGAGCTGGAAGAAAAAGTAAGTGAACGTACCGGGGAACTATCCCATGCCAACCTGCAATTGATAAAACAAAACCAGTTTGTAGAAACAGTGATCAACTCTTCGCAGGAGTGGATTGCTGTGTGGGATAAAGACCTGCGGCTTACACTTATAAATGATGCCGCATTAGTCGGCATTGGTAAAAGCAAGGATGAAGTGATCGGTAAAACCCTGTTTGAAATATTGCCCAATGCAAAAGGAACACATACGGAAACCGATCTGAGAAAAGCTTTGGCAGGAGAGTATGTTCAGAATGAGCCTTTTTATTCATTGGTGGGCAAATGGGTAAGGAATTATATAATACCCATGAAGGATAATGAGGGAAATGTATATGCTGCATTTGCCGTAGCCTACGATGTTACAGCCATCATTGAATCGCAGATCGCATTGCAAAAATCACAGCAGCATTTTGCTTCTTTATTCAATGTAAGCCCCGTTGCCAAGATCATTACAAGAGCCGATGATGGAAAAATAATTGACGTAAACCCGGCATGGGAACGGTTATTCAGAAAAACAAGAACAGATGTCATTGGAAAAACAATGGTTGATATTGGCATTGAAAGTAACCCGGTACGGTCTCAGAAATTAAAAGGAATTACAGATAACGATGGTATTACTAATGACGAAGAATTTGAATTAAAAATAGAGGGGAATACTTTTTATATGCTCACCTCTCTTGTAAGCATTGATCTGGAAGGTGTAAAATGTTATCTCGGGGCATTTATAGATATTACCGAAAGAAAAAAACAGGAAGAGCAAAGAATAAAAATAACACATGAGCTTGCCATAAAAAATGAAGAACTTGAAACCACCATACAGTTATTACGTACTCATGAGCTGCTGGATGAACAGAAAAATAGTTTTATTGCCATGGCAAGTCATGAGCTGAAAACACCGATCACTTCAATAAAAGGATATGTGCAATTATTGTTGAATGCCCTTGAAAAAGAGAAAGAAAATGAAAAACCCTTACCTCCATTGCTGGTTCGTTCCTCACTTATCAGCGTTGACAAGCAAATAAAAAGATTGACAAGACTTATATCAGAATTGCTTGATATCTCACGGATCGAAACAGGCTCACTTGAACTGAAGAAAGAAAGCTTTAGCCTTAATGAACTGGCAATTGAAACCGTCGAAGACATTCTTTACACGAATGCAAAACACAAGATCAACCTGTTTCACGATTACTCTGCCGATGTTTTTGCAGATAAAGACAGGATAGGGCAGGTGATGATCAACTTATTGACCAATGCCATAAAGTATTCCCCGCAAAGCAATAAGATAGATGTAACTATATTTAAGTATTCCACTACTGAAGTTGCATTTAGTGTAAAGGATTCCGGTATCGGCATAGATAAAAAAGAACAGGGAAAAATATTTGAAAGATTTTACAGGGCAGAAGGAAAAGCAGAACAAACCTACCCGGGTTTTGGCATCGGGCTTTTTATAGCAAAAGAGTTTATAGAAAAACATGGAGGAAAGATTTGGGTAAATAGTAAAAAAGGAACAGGTTCTACTTTCACATTTACGCTTCCTGTTTTGAAAAAAAATGAAAAACGTGACAACCATATTGATCCTTGATGATGATCCCGATATCTGTACAATGTTAAAAATGGTGCTCAGCTATCATGGGTATGAAGCTATTATTGCGCAAAATGAAGAGGAAGCAAACAAGGCGCTGGGATCACAACACGTAATTGACCTTGTTATAATGGATATGTTGTTATCGGGAGTTGATGGAACGGATATTTGCCGGAGATTAAAAAAAGATAAAGCCACAAGCACTATTCCTGTACTGATGTTCTCTGCACATCCAACGGCAAGGGATGTTTGTCTTGCTGCCGGTGCTGACGATTTTATTTCAAAACCTTTTGAAATGAATGATCTTATTGCTAAAGTGAAATTCTACAAGCAACGTAATTCTTTGAAACAATAATATGGGATCAAATGTATCCTTCTTCCGGATGTGACCTTCCCTCTTTGGTCCAATAATATTTTGTTGTCACCAGGTGACCGATTACATCAAAAATTGTTTTTAAAATAAGAAATGTTAGGGCCGGTGTCCAGCTTAAAATTTTTGGAAGCAGAATTGTTAAATGCATCGGTACAATACGTAAATATGGGATAAAGATCAGGGAGCTGAGTGTGCGGGTTGTTTGCGCATATTTTGTTTTCATTTGCACAAACTGTATTACTTGTTGTAAAAGCACGCCTGCCAGGGCCAGTCTGAGATAGCTGAAGTTTGTATCAATAAGCTTAAGATCCATCAGGAGGAAGATAAGGTACACACCATGAAATATTCCATAATGAACAAGGAAGAAAAGTGGCAGGCAACCCTTTGCCTGTGCGGGGGTTGCCGGTTTCCCGTTCACCGTTATATCTGCCTTCAAATTTTTAGCAGTGACCATGTCGAGAAAATTAAAAACACCGATCAAAACACTTTGACACCAGTAAAGCAAGATAATAGATGTGTATTGCGAAGGATCGTTTCTGAACTCAATAATGAAAAGAAGATTGAGCAGCAGGAGTGTCCAAAATGCAGGATCACGCAGGATCTTTTGTAATGGTGACATCAGATGAAAGTAAAAAAGGTTGCGCAATTACCCAACCTTTCTACGGTCTTTCACATAAATTGATCTCTTTTTGTATGTGCCCGAAACTGGATTCGAACCAGCACATCCTTTCGGACGCCGCCACCTGAAGACGGTGCGTCTACCAATTTCGCCATTCGGGCAGGGTGCAAATATAAATAAATCAATCTCCCAATCCCCAACCTCGCATTTCAAATCTAATTCTATACACTTACATTAAAATCTCTTAATACATCATTCAGGCTTGTTTTAAGATCTGTAGATGGCTTCCGCTGTCCAATGATCAATGCACAACCCACACCAAACTCACCGGCGGGAAATTTTTTTGTGTAGCTGCCGGGTATCACAACACTTCTTGCCGGTACACGGCCTTTCATTTCTTTGGGATCACTGCCGCTTACATCAATGATCTTTGTTGATTGAGTTAATACTACATTGGCACCAAGCACTGCTTCTTTCTCCACGATCACTCCTTCTACAACAATACAGCGGCTACCAATAAAACATCCGTCTTCCACTATTACCGGCGATGCCTGTAATGGTTCCAATACACCACCGATACCAACACCGCCACTTAAATGAACTCCCTTACCGATTTGTGCACAACTTCCTACTGTAGCCCATGTATCAACCATTGTTCCTTCATCAACATAAGCGCCAATGTTTACATAGCTTGGCATCAGCACAACATTTTTTGCCAGGTAAGCTCCATATCTTGCTACTGCATGTGGCACGGCACGGACACCCAGCGCTGCGTAATTTTTTTTCAGCAACATCTTATCATAAAACTCAAAGGGCTCAATATCCCATGTCTTCATTTGCTGAATGGCGAAGTACATCAATATCGCCTGCTTCACCCATTCATTTACCTGCCACCCATTATCTGATGGTGTGGCCACCCGCAATCTTCCTTTATCAAGTTCCTCAATTACACTCCTTACTGCATCGCTGTATTTTTCATCTTTCAAAAGTTCACGGTTATTCCACGCTTCAAGTATCAGTTCTTTCATGTATCAATTTGATTTAGGCTGCGAAAATAAAAGTTATTACCAGCTTTTGGAATTCTTTTCAACTTTCTCTTTTATGCTACAGGGTTTATATTTGTATTTATGAACATAGGCTTTGATGCAAAACGGGCTTACCACAATGGCACCGGTTTAGGTCATTACAGCAGAACGCTTATTCGTTCTTTGGCTGAGCATTTTCCTCATCATGAATATTATTTGTTCAATCCCAGGGTTTCTGACCTGTTTCAGCTAAAAGGAAAAAATATACATGAAGTACTTCCATCAGGCCTGCTTCATAAAACCTTATCATCCGTATGGCGCAGCAAATGGGTAAATAATGACCTTGAAAAATTAAAGATCGATATCTATCATGGACTAAGTAATGAAATTCCTTTGGATATTGATACCACGGATGTACGATCTGTAGTTACCATACATGATATCATCTTTGAACGATTTCCTGAACAGTATTCAAAAATTGATGTAGAGATATATAAAAGAAAATTTCGTTATGCCTGCGGGCATGCAGATAAAGTAATTGCTATCAGCCAGCAAACAAAAAAGGACATAATGGAGTTTTATAAAACACCAGAGGAAAAGATCACGGTGTGTTATCAAAGTTGTCATCCGGCATTTAGCGGGGAAACAGATGAAAAAACAAAACAACAGATAAAAGCAAAATACTCACTGCCTGACGAATATTTCCTGTATGTAGGGTCTGTGATCGAAAGAAAGAATTTACTTGGTATTTGTAAAGCACTTTATCTTTTAAGAAATGAGCTGCGGAAACCTTTGGTTGTAATTGGTGATGGTACTAAATACAAGCAAAAAGTAAAGGATTTTATAAAGCAGCATGGAATTGAAGCACAGGTCATCTTTTTATCTGAAGATCCATTGGCAAAAGTGGCTTCATCCTTTCTGCGTGCTGAAGATTTTCCGGCTATCTATCAAATGGCTATTGCCATGATCTATCCCTCATTCTTTGAAGGATTTGGCATTCCTGTATTGGAAGCCTTGTGCAGCCGCCTGCCTGTAATTACTTCAAATGTTTCAAGCCTGCCTGAAGCGGGTGGTGTGGGAGCTTATTATGTTGACCCGAATAGTTCGGAGGAAATAGCTAGGGGAATGAAAAAAATTTATGAGGATAAAAATTTTGCGGAAGAATTGAAACAGCAAGGCTGGCAACATGCACAAAATTTTACACAACAAAAATGTGCTGCCGATGTGATGAAGGTTTATCAGCAATTAATGATTTGATTTACGGGTAATGGATTTTGAAAAAGATATAGAAGCTTGTTTAGTGGTTCTTCGTAACGGGGGGTTGATCCTTTATCCAACAGATACTATCTGGGGTATTGGTTGTGATGCAACCAATGAAAAAGCTGTAGAAAAGGTTTACAAATTGAAAAAAAGAAATGACCAAAAAGCTTTGATAGTTTTAGTAGCGGATGAAAGAGATGTAATGCAACATGTGGCAGCACCCGATCTTTCCTTATTTGATTTTTTAGCAACAACTGTAAAACCCACAACGGTGATCTATGATGGCGCATTAGGCTTTGCCGGTAATCTTATCGGCAGTGATGGTTCAATAGCAATAAGGATATGTAATGATGAATTTTGCCGTCATCTTTTAAAAAGATTCAGAAAACCGATCGTTTCTACTTCTGCAAATATTTCAGGAATGCCTTCGCCAAAAAATTTTAAAGACATTTCCCTGGAAATAAAAAATGGTGTTGACTTTATTGTTCAATACCGGCAGGATGATGATACTCCCTCACAACCTTCATCACTCATTAAATGGAATAATGGTAAAGTGACCATACTCCGGAGTTGAAATTCCATACCATTATTTTATTGATTATTCATCAGTCTCAATACTATTATTGCCGTATCAGTAAAGTTTTCAATAATTAATAATTAATAATCAGTATTCAGCAATATTTTTGCAACAATGGATATAAAATGCACAGAAAGGGAATTATTTATCCTCAACAAAATAGCGCATGCTGCACAGGAATTGGGAGTGGAAAGCTACCTGATCGGCGGATTTGTGAGAGATAAGATCATTGGAAGAAAAACAAAAGATGCAGATATAGTATGTGTGGGTGATGGCATTGAACTGGCAAAAGCAGTTGCAAAAAGATTCAAACCTGAACCAAAATTCAGTTATTTCAAAAATTTTGGTACGGCACATATACGAGTTGATGATTTTAATATTGAATTTGTAGGTGCACGTAAAGAAAGCTATCGTTATCATTCAAGAAAACCGGAAGTAAAAGCAGGTACATTACATGATGACCAGGATCGCCGCGACTTTACCATGAATGCATTGGCAATAAGTTTGAACAAAGAAGATTATGGAAAAATGATTGACCCATTTAATGGATTGCAGGATATTAAGAAAAAGATCATTCGTACACCGCTGGATCCTTTGCAAACATTCAGTGATGATCCGCTTCGTATGATGCGGGCCATCCGTTTTGCTTCACAGCTTGGATTCACCATTGAAGAAAAAACTTTCCAGGCAATTAAAGATGATGCCGATCGTATCAGCATTGTTTCGCAGGAAAGGGTCACTGATGAATTAATGAAGATCGTTGAGAGCCCAAAGCCTTCTGTTGGATTTGATCTTTTATACCGTTCGGGTTTATTGCATATTATTTTTCCACAAATGGTTGATCTTGCCGGTGCGGAATATAAAGATGGCATTGGTCACAAAGATAATTTTTATCACACACTTAACGTGCTGGATAATGTAGCCGCGAAAACAGATGATACATGGCTGCGTTGGTCTGCAATACTTCATGATATTGCTAAACCCGTTACAAAAAGATTTGAAGAAGGCCATGGATGGACTTTTCACGGGCATGAAGTGGTAGGGGGAAGAATGGTGCCGAAAATATTTGGAAAGCTAAAGCTGCCTTTGAATGAAAAAATGAAGTTTGTACGCAAGCTGGTGGAGCTGCATCTTCGTCCGATAAGTTTAACAAAAGAAAATATTACAGATTCAGCCATACGCCGCTTGCTGTTTGATGCTGGCGGGGATTTTGATGCATTGATGTTGCTTTGCGAGGCAGATATCACATCAAAGAATAAGTGGAAAGTAAAAAAATACATGGAAAATTTCCAACTGGTAAGAAAACGATCGCAGGAAGTGGAAGAGAATGATCGTATCCGCAACTGGCAACCGCCGATAGATGGTGAAATGATCATGGAAATTTTCGGATTGAAACCATCCAGGCCGGTTGGAATTATTAAAGATGCAATTAAAGATGCTATCCTTGATGGAGTGATCGGGAATAATTATGATGATGCGTATGAATTCATGATACAAAAAGCAAGGGAGTTAAATATCGGGCCGCAGAAGCGAGTTGAAAAGTCCGGAACCAAAAATCAAAAGTCTAAAACTTAAAATCCCAAAAGGGCTTCGTATTTTTGAATTATGGCAATATTAAAGTTCAGGGTTTATTTTGAAGATGATGATAGTGTATATCGTGATGTAGCTATCCGCCACACACAAACTTTTTTTGATCTGCATGAAGCCATTCTCCGGGCTTATGAATTTGACAATAAGCATAAAGCTACTTTTTTCCGTAGTAATGATCATTGGCAAAAGGGACGGGAGATATCGTTGGATCTTTATGAAAAAGATTATAAAGCACCGCCGTTGATCATGAAGGATACTACCGTGGGCAGCGAAATAAAAAATCCCGGTCAAAAATTCATATATAATTATGACTTTAACAAGAACTGGAGTTTTTTGGTAGAACTTATACATGTTTCAAAAGAAGAGAATGCTAAACTCAGTTACCCCGCTACTATACGTGTGGAAGGCATTGCGCCAAGCCAGTATGGTACGAAAGGATTATTGGGAGAAAAGTTTGCAGATGTAGAAGAAAAATATGATCTCACAAAAGATGCCGAAGGGTTTGGAGAAAAAGATGAAGAAGGAGAAGATACCGGTTTAGGTGAGAATAGCGTTGACGAAGAAGAGGAAGTATAGATAATCACTGCCCTACTTATAATTTTCAATGTTCAATTATAACTTCTGCTTAAATTGGGTATTGAACATTCTGCATTGAAAATTGAACATCTTTGAAACATTTCCCAAACAAAACAGTTCTTATCGTTTGCGGCCCAACCGCTGTTGGCAAGACGGCTGTTGCTATTTCGCTGGCAAAACATTTTCATACCGAAATAATATCTGCTGATAGTCGTCAATGTTATAAAGAATTGACTATTGGTGTAGCCAGGCCCTCGGAAAAAGAATTAAAAGAAGTACCGCATCATTTTATTGCTTCGCACCCGATCAGTTCAGGATCAGTTACCGATTCTATCACTGCTGCTTATTTTGAGCAATATGCTTTGCATAAAGCAAATGAACTTTTTCAACAGTATAATGTGCTGGTAATGGTGGGGGGCACCGGTCTTTATATCAAAGCATTTACTGAAGGACTGGATGCTATTCCTCCGGTGGATGAATCTGCCAGGAAGGAAATTATTGCAAACTATGAAGCAAAAGGTTTGCAATGGTTGCAGGATGAAGTAAAGAAAAAAGATCCTTCATTTTTTATTGCCGGCGAAACGCAAAATCCGCAGCGAATGATGCGTGCACTGGAAGTAATACGGACAACAGGACGATCTATTCTTGAATTCAGAACAAATAAAAAAGCAGAAAGGGACTTTAAAATTGTAAAGATCGGTTTGGAATTGACAAAAGAAGAGCTGCATCAGCAAATCAATTCAAGAGTTGATAAAATGATCGCTGACGGATTGGTTGATGAAGTGAGATCATTAGTTGATCATAAAGAAACGAATGCATTGCAAACAGTAGGGTATAAGGAGATATTTGCTTTCATAGATGGTAAGATCACATTAGATAAAGCTATCGAAGAAATAAAAAAGAACACAAGGCAATATGCAAAAAGGCAAATGACCTGGTTTAAAAAAGATAAAGAGATAAAATGGTTCGCCCCTGAACAGATCAATGACATCACCCGGTATTGTGAAAGTCAGCTACGGTAATTCTTTTTCAAAACAAACGCTATTCTCAATGTGCACGTATTTGCCATAATTAGGAATGATCTTGTATCCTCTTTTTTTGTACAAGGCTATTGCATCAGGTTGTCTTTTGCCGGTTTCCAAAATACATTTGTTGCATCCCAGTTCAGCAGCCCATTTTTCCAACTCATGTAAAATTTTTGAGGCAATGCCTTTTCCCCTGTGAATGTCCAAAGTATACATTCTTTTTATTTCCATAACCTGTGGAGCAAGTTGCCGGATAGCACCGCAGCCTACCGGCTTGTCCCCATCATATGCTACAACCACCTGTTTTAGGTTGTCAATCTTATTCAGGCTATTGTAAAATGCATGTTCTTCTCCGTCGAGCTCAGCTAACAGTGCATCTAATTTTTTTACGAGAGAAATAAAATCAGGATGATGAGAGTCTGTTCTGAGCAATTTTATCATTGTTTCCCTTTTAGTTGATCCTTCACCAGCCTATATAAAAAACGGAACTAAAGAGAAGGAAGAATTACCTGGTCAAAAGAGATCAAGAGCATGTAAGCTTATAATAAAGCAGTTTTATCTCTGCAGTTTACCTGATACGATCTTACCCTAATTTCTTTTTCAAATGATCATCTATCGCATCCAAAAATTCTTCAGTATATAAATAATGCTCACCATGATTCACTTTATTTCCATGAATACATATTGCGAGGTCTTTGGTCATCTTTCCATTTTCTACCGTTTCAATACAAACGGATTCCAAAGTATTGGCAAAATTGACCAGGGCATCATTGCCATCCAGCTTGCCGCGGAAAGCAAGACCTCTTGTCCAGGCAAAAATGGAAGCAATAGGATTTGTTGATGTTGGTTTTCCTTTCTGATGTTCACGGTAGTGGCGGGTAACCGTACCATGGGCGGCTTCGGCTTCCATTGTTTTTCCGTCGGGAGTTACAAGCACCGATGTCATTAATCCTAATGAACCGAAACCTTGTGCCACTGTATCACTTTGTACATCACCATCATAATTTTTACAAGCCCAAACAAAATTGCCATTCCATTTCAAGGCGCTTGCTACCATATCATCGATCAGCCGGTGCTCATAAGTGATACCTGCCGCATCAAATTGTGGTTTGAATTCTTTTTGATAGATCTCTTCAAAAATATCTTTGAACCGGCCGTCGTATTTTTTTAGAATGGTATTTTTTGTCGACATGTACAATGGCCATTTTTTATTCAATGCCATATTAAAGCAGCTTCTTGCAAACCCTTTGATGCTTTCATCAGTATTATACATTGTCATGGCTACACCGTCCCCTTTAAAGTTGAAAACTTCAAAAGTTTGAGGTTCGCCTCCCCCTTCAGGAGTGAATGTCATCGTAAGTTTACCTTTTCCCTTTATCACTGTATCAGTGGCACGATACTGATCGCCAAATGCATGGCGGCCAACAATGATCGGGGCTGTCCAGTTGGTTACCAGTCTGGGAATGTTTTTAATTACTATTGGCTCACGAAATACGGTACCATCCAAAATATTCCTGATAGTGCCATTCGGGCTTTTCCACATTTGCTTAAGTTTAAATTCTTCCACTCTTGCTTCGTCAGGAGTGATGGTGGCACATTTGATACCTACCCCATATTGTTTAATCGCATTTGCTGCATCAATAGTTACCTGGTCATTTGTTTCATCTCTGTATTCAATTCCCAGATCATAATACCTGATATCAATATCAAGATAAGGAAGAATTAATTTTTCCTTGATGAATTTCCAGATTATGCGTGTCATTTCATCGCCATCGAGTTCTACAACCGGGTTTGAAACTTTGATTTTACTTGCCATTTTTTTAATATTTAATAAGAAGAAAAATTGGTAAGAAGTAAATAATATTCTTTGAAATATTATTTTTGGCGCAAACCTACAGGAAATGAGGCAATAATACAATGAGCCCGGTGGTTTCCATTAATCTTATGATAATTGCATGAGAAATCTTAAATCAGTAAACACTAACTTGCCATCATGCTTGACCCTGTTCGACAATTTATTAAGCAACATATCGAATTGAGTGAAGAAGAATTTGAAAACCTTGCCTCCAGACTACATCTTGTACATTTTGAAAAGAAAACCAAACTTGTAAACATTGGTGAAGTGGCTACTACTGTTTATTTCGTTTTAAAAGGAATTACACGTCGTTATTTTTACAGGGGCAAACAGGAAGTAATCACTCATCTTATTAAAGAAGGGGGATTGATGGGTTCGGTCATCTCTTTTTTAACCGGTGAACCCAGCAGGTACGTACTGGAAACAATTGAACCCGTTACAGCCTATGCTATTTCAAAAAACGATCTTGAACAATTATTTGCAACAGACAAGAAATGGGAAAAATTCGGCCGCAAGATCATTACTTCTTTTTTTATACAGATCGAGTATAATAACATTAACAAGATAAAATATTCAACAAAAGAACGATTTCTGAATTTCATGAAGCAAAATCCGGATCTTGTACTTAGAGTACCGCAAAAACACCTGGCCTCTTACCTGGAAATTCAGCCCGAAACCTTTAGTCGCTTAAAACATTTAATGGTTAAGGAAAAATGAACTCTTCTTTTGCCCACATTGACCCTGCTTATATTGATTATGCACAGAAATATCTTGCACGGTTCATGCCAATTAGCCGTGATGAGCTGTTTGATCTGCTTCAGTATTGCGAGATCAGAAGATTTGATAAAAGAACGATAATTGTACGGGAAGGTGAAATAGATAATTATTTGAATCTTGTTGTAAAAGGATTGATCAGGAAATATGTACCGGTGAAGAAAAATGAAGTGATATTGCAACTGGCTACGGAAGGTCATGTGGTACAATCTGAAATTTCTTTTTTAACCCAAACGCCTTCACTGGTTGTGCTGGAAACACTTGAACCCACCATTCTTGTTTCACTTACTTACGCTAAAATGGAAGAGGCGCTTGATAAATTTTCAAAGGGAGAGAAATTGGGTAGAATGATTCTGCAGGGCATGTTTATTAAAAAAGATGAGAACAGGTATAATCGCCTGCTTAAATCAACGCGGCAACGATTCATTGAATACATGGAGCATCATCCGCATATGTTGCAACGAATACCCCAAAAATACCTTGCTTCTTATTTGCAAATAAAACCTGAAACATTCAGCCGGTTAAAAGCATTAATGGCCAAACAAAAGAAATAAGTTTGTTTGATCTTAAAAAAGGCGCCTTGTCCGGTTTAATTTCATTCAATTGTTGTTAACTTAGTGAACCGAACGATGCAAAGTATGAATGCAAAGAAGACCTTTCATGATTTCTTAAATAAATTCATCCCCATTTCCCCGGAAGAATATGATTCATACATACAGCCTTGTGTAATTAAAAGACAGTTTGCCAAAAAATCTATCATTACCCATGCCGGGGAGATCGAGAATTTTTTAAACTTTATAGATAAAGGACTGGTAAGAAAATTTTATAAGAAAGAGAATGACGAGATCAATACACAGATCTCTTATGAGGGGCATATCATTCATGCACAGGAATCTTTTCATAGCCGCACACCTTCAGAATATACAATAGAAGCCATCGAACCGGTAGAATTAACATCCATCACTTATGAATGTTTGGAAAGGATTTATTCATCATCTGAAAAAATGCAGCAACTGGGCCGGTTAGTGATCACGGCAACCATGGTGTTGAAAGATAAATGGCAAAGCCAGCTGGTAAAACTTTCGCCAAGAGAAAGATTCATCAATTTTGTTACAAAACATCCCGAATTAATGCAAAGAGTGCCTCAAAAGTATTTGGCATCATATCTTAATATCAAACCCGAAACATTCAGCCGATTCAAACACATGGTTAAGGATTATTCAAAAAAGCTTTTCTTTCATCAGAATTAATCTCCTAAAGCCACATCAAGAATCATCATTACCATAAATCCTCCAATAAAACCAAGAACCGACCGGTCGGTGAATTTATCCCTTTGTGTTTCGGGGATCACTTCTTCCACTACTACATAGATCATAGCACCGGCGGCAAATGCTAAGGCAAAAGGCAATATCGGTTGCATATAAATTACTGCCAATGCTCCCAGTACGCCGGCTACAGGTTCTACGATTGCGGATAATTGTCCATACCAAAAACTTTTACGCCGGCTTACTCCATGTCTTCGTAAGGGCATCGCTACTGCAATACCTTCCGGAAAGTTTTGAATACCTATACCGAGGGCAAGCGCTACTGCGCCGGCAATTGAAGCTTCAGGCATTCCTTCTGCTGCAGCCCCGAATAATACACCTACTGCTAATCCTTCAGGAATATTATGAAGTGTAATAGCAAGGATGAGCAATGTAGTTTTATGCCATTGGGTTTTTACCCCTTCTTTTTCAGATTCACCAAAATTGATATGTAAATGCGGAGTGTATTTATCAAGAACATAAATGAACATTGCTCCTAAAAAAAATCCAACAGCAGCCGGCATCCATTTCATTGACGGATAAAGTCTTTCAGATATTTCAATTGCCGGGTTAAGTAAGGACCAAAAACTGGCTGCTACCATTACTCCACCGGTAAATCCAAGCATCGGATCGAGTACACTGCGGTTAAGTGTTTTAAAAAAAAATACCAATGAAGCCCCCAATGCAGTAACTACCCAGGTAAAAGTGGTTGCGATAAGAGCCGATTTAACGGGGCCTATACCTTCAAAAAATTGCTCGATGGCATGTATCATATTAAAGTTTTACAAAGATGTTTTTTGCCAACTGACCAGTAATGGTCATTAACCTGTTATCTAATTTTATTTCGAGAGAATCATCATAGCTGTATTTCTTTTTTATAATAACCGATGATCCGATCATGATTTTTTTCTGCTTCAAATATTCAAGTAATAATCCGGACTGATCTGAAAAATAGCAGATCTTCCCTGTTTTATTCAGCGGCAATGCTGATAAACAGAGTTGTTTACCCGTTTCCATTTTACCATGCGTATCAGGAATAGGATCGCCATGCGGATCGAATTTTGGGTAATCAAGGTATGCATCAAGCTTATCTATTAATTTTTTACTGCTTACATGCTCCAGTTGTTCGGCAACTTCATGTACTTCATCCCAGTTGAATTTTAATTTATCTGCTAAAAAATATTCCCACAAGCGATGACGGCGAATGATGCTTAATGCAATTTTTTTCCCTTCTGATGTAAGCCGGAATCCCTGGTAAGGCTGGTAATTGACCAGCTTTCTTGCTTTCAGCTTCTTCATCATATCGGTGATCGAGGCCGGTTTTGACTGCAGTTTTTCCGCCAGCTCACTGGTAGTTACGTTATCATCTTTTGTTTGCAGGTGATAAATCGTTTTCAGGTAATTCTCTTCACTGGCGGAATAATTAAGCATGTCTAAAAATAAATTTAGACAAACCTAAATAATTAATTGAATACGGGCAAGAACTTTTCCCCTATGGCATACAAGGGGAAATGATTTATATTCGGTAACAATTTTGCTGACTATGCCCAGATACCTGGCCCTTATAGTACTGCTCGCCTTTGTATGTTACGGTTGTGGCTCCAAAAAAAAGCCATCTCTTTCCGGCACCGATGAGGTGGAGGTAAGCGATTTTATTGAATCCTTTGAACTGATAAAACCTCCTTACGAGGTGAGAGATACTTCACTTAACAGGAAAGAAAAAGACTCTTTACTTATTTCAAATAAAATTTTCAGTCAGTTTGTCCCTGACTCGGTAATAACCCGGATGTTTGGAAAAAATACCAAACCCAAAATTTATTCAGGCAAAAGGGTCAGCCTCGAAAACGAAACCTATTTATTCCCGAAACTGATCACACCGAATAAGAAAGCGGTTATAGCTCTTTGTTTCGATAATAAGAATAATTTCAAAGCCTGGCTGCCTTTGCTAATCCCTGATGACAATGCAGCTACATGGCAGGTAAGCGGCCTGGACCGGAAACTTTCTTTTTTCAAAAATGTAGCTATAAAAAAAGCGGATGGCTCTGTGGCAGAAGGCAAAGAAGTTTTTATTTATAATAATGAAGCCGGCCAATTCCTGCTTATTATGACCGACCCACTTGACGATAGGGTACAGGAAGTGATCAATCCCATTGATACATTGCAAAAGAAAAATAAATTTTCTGCCGATTATGTAAAAGATAAAATGAATATTGTATCCATAAGAGATCATGCAGAGAGTGGGAAGCTCCATTTCTTTATTCATATTGACAGGAACAATGGCGAATGCAGCGGTGAATTGAAAGGAGTAGCCAAATTTATATCAGCCAATGCAGCCATTTATCAGCAGCCCGGTGATGCCTGTTCTCTTCAGTTTAATTTTTCTTCATCATCAGTTTCTATAAGAGAAGCAGAGCCTTGCGGTGCTCACCGGCAAGTAAAATGTTCTTTTGATGGAAATTTTCCAAAGAAAAAGGAGACAAGATCAAAAACACAAAAGAAGCCATCGTCCAAATGATTGTTAGTTGCAAACGTTTTCAGCTTCAAATTTTCCCCGACTGTGAATAATTTAATGAAGCGAATGCTTGTTCACACACTTTGTTACAGCTATTTACCGTTATTTTGTGCCCTGTGTAAAAATCACACATCATGAGTTTCAGACATTTTAAACTTCCTTACCCTTTTGATGAGAGATACGCTAAGAAGGTCGCCTATTTTTCAATGGAGTTTGCCACGCACCAACCACTAAAAATATATAGCGGTGGTCTTGGCTTTTTATCCGGTTCACATTTGCGGAGTGCTTATGAGCTTAGACAAAATATGATCGGTATTGGCATTCTCTGGAAATATGGTTATTATGACCAGGCCCGTAACCAGGATCAAACATTGCAGGTAACATGGATGGAGAAACATTATAGCTTTCTGAAAGATACCGGCATTAAATTCCAGATAACAGTGCATGAACACCCGGTTTGGGTAAAAGCTTGGTACCTGGATCCTGAAATCTTCAAAACAGCTCCCTTATTTTTATTAAGTACCGACCTGCCGGAAAATGATTATGTATCACAAACTATAACGCACCGTTTGTATGATGCAAATGTGGCAACAAAAGTGGCTCAGTTCATTTTACTTGGTGTGGGTGGCGCAAAACTTATTGATGAACTTGGATTTAATCCTGATGTATATCATTTGAATGAGGCACATGGCTTATCTGCTGCATTTTATTTATATAATAAATACAAAAATGATCTGAGTGAGGTAAAAAAACGACTAGTATTCACCACGCATACTCCTGAAGAAGCAGGAAACGAGAAACATGATATCTATCTCTGTCACAAGATGAGTTATTTCTGCGGATTAACTGTAGATGAAGTAAAAGAGCTGACAGGTAACAGGGAAGATATGTTCAATCATTCACTGGTTGCATTACGTTTTGCAAGATTAGCAAATGCAGTTTCGCAACTGCATGGTGTTGTATCAAGAGAAATGTGGAAAAAATACACTGATATTTGCCCGATCATTTCCATAACCAATTCACAAAACTGGAGATACTGGGCCGATAAGCAGTTGTATAGATTCATGGAAGAAGGCAACGACTGGGCATTTGATGACAGGAAAAAATATTTAAAGAAAAGAGCATTTGAAATAGTGGCCGATCAAACAGGAAAGATCTTTGATCCCAATGTTTTTACCATCGTTTGGTCAAGGCGGTTTGCGGGGTATAAAAGAGCAGGGCTTATTACAACTGATGAAGAAAAATTTGAAGCACTGACCAGTAATACAAAATACCCGGTACAGATCATTTGGGCGGGTAAACCTTACCCGGTTGATTATCCCGCCATTTCTGAATTTAATCACCTGGTTCATTTAAGTAAGAATTACAGCAATGTAGCTGTGCTTATTGGTTATGAGTTGGGTCTTTCAAAACGTTTGAAGCAGGCAGGCGATGTTTGGTTAAATAACCCGAGAGTTCCAAGAGAAGCTTCCGGAACAAGTGGAATGACAGCTGCTATGAATGGTAATGTGAATTTTTCAACCGATGATGGCTGGATACCCGAATTCATCAATCATGGTAATAATGGTTTTGTAGTTCCTAAAGCTGATTATGCAAACATGACGGTGCAGCAGCAAGATGCGTATGATCTTGAAACGATATACAAAATTTTGAACAATGAAGTTCTTCCACTTTATTATGATAATTACGATACCTGGCGGGTGATCATGAAAAATGGAATGCGGGATGTTCGCTTCCAGTTTGACAGTAACCGGATGGCACATGAGTACTATGAATTGCTCTACAAATAAATTTCCTAAAAACCCAAAAGGTTGATTGCTGAGTACCTTTCAACAGCGGAAATCAATTATAGCCCCGATTGTTTGATAAAGCAAAAGACTGAGATCGGGAGCGGTTAAGTAAATTTTTCCATGATCTTATCAGTATTTATTGACGTTTTGTAAAGCCCGGATAGTTTATTGATCACTCCCTCTACCAACGCATCAGGACAGGAAGCACCGCTGGTTATTAAAATTTTTACCGGTTTTTTATTGGGTAAAAAATCAGGAGTTACTATTTCCTGCTTTGTATGAAAATTATAATGCAGTATTTCTTTGTGAGAGATGATCTTTTCTTCGTTATTGATAAAATAAGTTGGAAGTTTTTCTTCACAAAGCTCTACAAGATGAGAAGTATTTGATGAATTATAACCGCCTACGACAATTGCAAGATCGGCTTCTGTTTGCAACATACCCGTAACTGCCTGTTGGTTTTCCAATGTTGCATAACATAGTGTATCTCGTGTATCTGCAAATCTTTCTTCAATGTTGTTTTCTGTCAGCTGATATTTTTCGATCATTACCTGTTTTAAGTGATCAGCAATCGCTTGCGTATCGCTGGCAAGCATTGTAGTTTGATTTACCACGCCAATTCTTTCCAGGTCTTTTGTTACACTAAAATCGTCTGAATACTGGCCTTTAAACTGTTGATAAAATTGTGCCGGAGCTTTCTCTCCTATAATATATTTACCAAGCTCCCTGGCTTGTGCCATATCTTTTACCACCACCGATGGGGCAAAGAATGCTGCATGAGAAAAGGTAGCCCTGGTTTCTTCATGTTTTGGCTTGCCATGAATAATGATCGTATAATTTTTCTTAGCGATCTGCTCACTCCGGTTCCATACTTTTTCTACAAAGGGGCATGTAGTATTATATTTTTCTGTTTGAATGCCCAGATCGTTCAGTTTCTTTTCTAGCTCTAATGTAGTTCCGAATGCAGGGATGATCACAATATCATCAGCTTTCAATTCATCAAAAGAAATTAATTGTTTACCATAATTATCCTGTAAAAATTGTATGCCATGTGCCTGCAGGTCTGCATTTACTTGTGGATTATGGATCATTTCGCTTAATAAGAAAATCCTTTTACCGGGATTTTCATCCACAGTTCTGAAAGCGATCTCTATTGCATTTTCAACACCATAACAAAAACCAAAATGCCGGGCAAGATAGATCTGCAGCGGACCAAGATCAAGGAGGGTAGGTGTAAAATCTTTTTTCATCTTATCTTGTTCCTTCCGCTTTTTCTTAATAGCCGTAATAACAGGACTGCGATAGATAATTGGTACGTCAAAGCTTTTCATTGAGGCAAAGATAGTTCATTGTCCTGCTGATAAAATAACCCGGTAAACACATTTACCATTTAACAAAATTGAAACCGTGACATCACAAAACCCCTTAATTTGCATTCCCTGGATCTTCATCAACTCTACTCAAATACAGGTTATGAAAAAACTATTGTTTACAATCTTTTCATGTACGTTTATTTTTTTATTAAATGCACAGGATGCACTTACTGCAAAAGATTATCAACAGGCAGAAAATTTCTTAGGTTATAATACGCAGCAGTTCATCGATCGTGGAATTGTGAATGCAAACTGGTTTGCACCAGATAAATTCTGGTATCGTGTACTTACACCGGAGGGTAGCGAATTCATTGTTGTGGATGCTGCAAAAGGAAAAAGATCGGTAGCATTTGATCACGCAAAATTAGCTGTGGCCATTTCATCCGCTACAGGAAGAACTTATAAAGCGTCAATGCTTCCTTTTCAGTCATATAGCTATTCGGCTGATGGCAGATCAATAATTTTTCGTGCCGACACCAAACAATGGAAATGCGATCTGCAGGCATATGCCTGTGCTGTTGATACAACAAGATTATTGGATAATGCACAAAGAACACAGGGATTGGGTCGTGGTAATCGTGGACTTGAAGTTATTTCTCCCGACGGATCAAAAGCGGTTTATATAAAGGACTATAATTTATTCATGAGAGAGGTAAAGTCAGGAAAGATCACACAACTTACAACAGATGGGATAAAAGATTTTGGCTATGCCACTGACAATGCCGGGTGGACAGGCAGTGATCGGCCTGTTCTCCGTTGGTCGCCTGATTCAAAAAAGATAGCCACCTTCAAGCAGGATCAGCGCAATGTCGGCGAAATGTACCTGACAACTACTAATGTCGGTCACCCCACTTTAAAAGCATGGAAATATCCTTTGCCCGGTGATAAAGATATTCCCATGATACATCGCTGTGTGATCAATGTTGATGAACCAAAAGTTATCATGCTGAACATTCCTCCCGATCCGCATCGTGCATCATTGAGCGATGATATTTCAAGCAGCGGAACATTTGATGATATTGACTGGAATCCTGATGGAACCGAATTTGCTTTTCTTTCCACATCAAGAGATCATAAGCAGGAAAAATTCCGCATTGCAAATGCATTGACAGGTGATGTACGTGAAGTGTTTGAAGAGATCGTTCTTACACAATACGAATCAGGCTGGGGCACTATCAACTGGAGATATCTTCCACAAACAAAAGAGATCATCTGGTTTTCTGAAAGAGATGATTGGGGACATCTGTATTTATATGATGCAGTCACAGGCAGGCAAAAAAATCAAATTACAAAAGGCAATTGGGTTGTTACTCGTTTGCTACGTGTTGATGAAAAGAAACGCCAGTTATATTTTATGGCTGTGGGCACACAGGCAGAGAATCCATACTTTGCACAATTCTACAGGATAAATTTTGACGGAAAGGAGCTTACATTGCTTTCGCCTGGCGCCGGTACACATACCATTAGTTTTTCTCCATCTGATAATTTTTTTATAGACACGTATTCAAAACCCGATGTGCCACCAGTAAGTGTATTGCGTGATATGAATGGAAAGCAGATCATTGAACTGGAGAAAACAGATATTTCACGATTAAAAGAAAGAGGGTGGAAGCCGCCCACACCGGTTGCACTAAAATCTGCCGATGGTAAAGATGATATATATGGTCTTATGTTTACGCCATCTGATCTTGATCCAAAGAAAAAATATCCTGTAATTGATTATATCTACCCGGGTCCGCAGGGCGGGAGCGTTGGCAACTGGGGGTTCAGTGCAGCCCGTGGTGATCACCAGGCATTGGCTGAGTTAGGATTCGTTGTTGTATTGATCGAGGGAACAGGCAACCCGCTGCGTTCAAAAAGTTTTCATGATAAATATTGGCCTGATATGAGCACCAATACATTGCCAGACCAGGTGGCGGGTATTCGCCAATTGGCACAACGCTATTCTTATCTTGATACAACAAAAGTGGGCATATGGGGACATTCAGGTGGTGGCTTTGCAACAGCAGCAGCCATGTTCAGGTATCCTGATTTTTTCAAAGTAGGAATTTCTGAATCCGGTAATCATGATAATCGGAATTATGAGGATGATTGGGGCGAAAGATATATTGGCTTGCTGACAAAAGGCCCCGATGGAAAAGATAATTATGAAGCGCAGGCCAATCAAACCTATGCTAAGAACCTGAAAGGAAAACTAATGATAGCTCATGGCTTAATGGACAACAATGTGCCTCCTTATAATTCATGGCTTGTAATTGAAGCGTTAACAAAAGCAAATAAGGACTATGATCTTATTGTATTTCCAAATGCAGCCCATGGCTTTGGCCAATATTCGCCATATATGATGCGCCGACGCTGGGATTATTTTGTAAAAAATCTTTTAAACAAAGAACCACCGGCAGGATATCAATTAGAAACAAAAACGGATCCGAGAAATGGCGGGCAATTAGCCTTCTGACATCGTGGTGGTGGCCGAAAAAAAATTGGCCTCCATTTTAGCTGAGGCTGGAGTAAATTCTCAGTTTTCTTTTTTTTGAATGGGTTCATATATGCGTTTCCAATGGTACGGCTTTGTCTTTTGTTTGATTTACCTTACTTGCATAAGCCGTAACAATCGAAATAAACGATCCCACACTAAAGTTGGCAATCGTTGCTACAGATAAAATAAAAAATAAGAGTTCAACTGGTTTATCAGGTTGCATCCATGGCGTGGAATTTTCTACCACTTTATCCGGGTGCATGGGGGAAAAAAGAGCCGGGTTGAAAAACAGGAAGCTTATTACTGTAAACAGGCAGGAAAAATAAACCCCTGCAAATGTTGCCGCATGGCCTGCTATCATCATTGATACTGCTCTTTTTTTATCATAAGACCGGGAAGAGAGCCGTATGCAATAAAACAGGATCACAAACATGAATAAGGCAGATCCAATAAAAAGATAATAGAAATTTTCATAATCATTATGCGTAAGAAATATGATTACCGGGATGATAAAAGCAATACCTGCCATTATTCCATAAAAAAGATATTCCATCAGGTGTCGTTTATCGATCAGTGGATTTATCATAGTACAAAAATTTTAAGGATGTGGTTAAAAAAACTGTGCCAGTGATGAGGATAAATTTATCCGTGCAACAATAGCTTTAAACATTTTATGGGTTTTTTTTGATGTGTACAAGTAATTTTTGATTAATAACAATACAGGCACAGATTATGCACTATTTTTTTATTGATCAATTCAAAAAAATACAATAATGGCAAATCAAAGAGAAGGACAAGTAGCGAAAACAATTGAAAAGCAAACGGCAAAGATCCCATCTGATGTTTTTTTATGGGCCGCATTGGGATCTATGGCACTTTCTTTAACCTTTTTTCTTACAAAAAAGAAACAAGCTGGTATGTTCGTTGGCCAATGGGCGCCATCATTACTTATTATGGGTTTGTACAACAAGCTGGTAAAAGTTCAAGGTCATGATAAAGAAGATAGGGGTGAAGAGGAAGAAGAATCAAATGCAGCGCTTGATGGAGAACTAAGCAGGGATCGTCGCCATGAGAAAAGTTTTAGTTAAGTTGCAACGTAAAATTATTTTCAGTGTTGTAGTTCTACCTGGAGATTTTGAATAATAGCTGGGAAAAATAACTACAGGGGAAAATATATAGCTGCAATATTCTTTATTAGTCAGCGTTACTAAAATAATTTTGAATACCCTATGAACAAGGAAACCGCACCTGCTACAGTTGCAAGATCAAACACAATATTCACTAAATTGGTATTTCTTGTTGTAGCAGCCATTTTTTTGGCTTTGATCTTTGCCTATTATCCTTTTACAGGAAAAATACAACCCGGCAATACCACTGTTCTTCAAAAAAAAGACACAGCTGAAAAGGAAAAAGAAGCCACTGTGCCTTCTTTTTCCTTTAAAGAAAAGCTGCAGCACATGATCAATGGAGATTCTTCCGGGAAATGGCCAGCCAATAAATCCGAACCATTGGAAGGTGCACTACTCCCTTATAATAGGATCGTAGCATTTTATGGTAACCTGTACTCAAAAAATATGGGTATACTCGGAGAATTGCCAAAGCAAGAGATGCTGGATAAACTGCTGCAGGAATCAAAACAATGGCAGGATGCAGATACAATGATGCAGGTAGTACCAGCGCTGCATTACATAGCAGTTACAGCACAAAATTTACCCGGCAAAGCCAATAAGTATCGCTTACGAATGCCGTTTCATCAAATTGATTCTATTTTAAAAATGGCTGAGCAGATTAAGGCGATCGTTTTTCTTGATATTCAGGTTGGCTTAAGTACACTTGAAGAGGAAGTACCTGAACTGGAAAAATATTTGAAGCTCCCGCATGTTCATCTTGGTATCGATCCCGAGTTCTCCATGAAGGGGGGACAAAAGCCCGGCACTGTTATCGGATCATTTGATGCTGCAGATATTAATTTTACTATCAATTATCTCGAACAAATTGTAAAAGACAATAATCTTCCTCCAAAAGTTTTAGTTATCCATCGTTTTACTCAAGGCATGGTAAAAAATTATAAAGACATAAAACTAAAACCACAAGTGCAGATAGTAATGGATATGGACGGCTGGGGGCATCCCGCTAAAAAGATCAATACATATAAGCAGTTTATATACCGTGAGCCGGTGGAGTATACAGGCTTCAAAATATTTTATAAAAATGATACTAAGAATATGGGGCGGTTGCTTACACACAAAGAACTGCTGAATTTAAAACCACGACCTGTTTATATACAGTATCAATAAATTTTATCCAGCTTTTTTATTTGTGTCTCCTCATGTGTCCCTGGAGCATCCAGTCTGTCTTTCTGATCACTATTCAGCATCAATACCGCATCGTTAAAGTTTGTATCAGGTAATAAAGATCATAAATGATGACAAAGGCTGCAATGATAGCGATCACGATCTTATAAACTTGTTTTTTTGCAAAAATGAACATTACCACAAACTGGGCAATAGAAAAAACAACGCTTATCGTTCTTACCAGTTTGTACAGGATCTGGGTATCATTGTTCACAACGGATTTTGATATAAAATTCCACGCTAACCAAAAGCATATATTGATCAATGCAAGACAGGCTATGAGCAAATAACCAAGATCGATGTTTGTGTATGATCGGGCTGCAGGTGTATTTGTAAAACTGGTTCGTGAGTGATCGGTTGAGGCGGTGCTGAGACTATGTCCGCAATTTTTACAAAAATTGTTTTCATTCTCATTTGGCTTACCGCAGTTAGAGCAGATCATGTTAGTTGGTTTTATATAAATATACAACCATTAGATCATTTGGGTTATGTAATTGGTTTTTTGTTTGTCCATCTGGATTTAGTTGTTATTTTCATGCAATACCAATTTTTTGTATGCATCATTTTACACCACCAGGCTGGGTTTATCATACAAATATTTACGAAGTGAATATTCGGCAGTACACTCCGGAGGGTACACTCAATGCATTTGCTGAACATTTACCAAGATTAAAGGAAATGGGGGTGGAAACACTTTGGTTCATGCCCTTGCAACCTATAGGTAAAAAAAACAGAAAAGGTACGTTGGGCAGTTATTATTCTATCAGTGATTATATTTCTCTGAATCCTGAATATGGTACATATGATGACCTGGCGTCTGTTATTGATAAGATACATGAACTAAATATGAAAGTAATTATTGATTGGGTGGCTAATCATACAGCATGGGATCATGTATGGACTTTGACAAGACCAGATTTTTTTTCAAAAGATGAAGCTGGTAATTTCCGACCGCCTTATCCTGACTGGGCAGATGTGATCCATTTGAACTATGGAAATGATGAATTATGGGATGCAATGGTTGATGACATGAAGTTTTGGGTAAGCAATTTTGATATTGATGGTTTTCGCTGTGATATGGCGCATCTTGTGCCACTTGATTTTTGGCAACATGCAAGAACCCGGCTTGATAAAGAAAAAAAATTATTCTGGCTGGCAGAAACAGAAGAAGCAAAGTACCACGAAGTATTTGATGCCAGTTATACCTGGGAATTTCTTCATAAAATGGAGGCCTTCTGGAGAAGGGAAACAGATATCAATGGTCTTGTTGAAGTATTACAACGTTATCAAATTACATTTCCTGAAAATGCTTTAAGAATGTTCTTTACCTCAAATCATGATGAGAACTCGCATAGTGGCAGCGAATATGAAAGGATGGGGCAGGCAGCAAAAGTGTTTGCAGTTTTGTGTGCTACATGGAGGGGGATTCCCCTTGTGTATAGTGGCCAGGAATTACCCAATACACATAGGCTCAGGTTTTTTGAAAAGGATGCTATTCCCTGGACAGGAAATTCCGGGCTTCATCATTTTTATAAAACGCTATTGAATCTTCATAGTATTCATCCTGCTTTGCATGCAGCTGATAAAAGCGCATATCCATTACTGATGCCAACTATGCAGGATGATAAGTTATTTTCATTTTTAAGAAGAAAAGAGGATAGAGCGGTGCTGGTTATATTAAATCTGTCAGACGATGATACAAATGTTACATTACAAAATGAAAACATCACAGGGAGGTATAAAAATGTTTTTACCGGTGAATTTACAGATCTGACAAATGCTTCGCTTTCAATCAAAGCATGGGATTATTTAATTTATGAAAAATAAAAAACGCCCCGGGTAGCGGGGCGTTGATTTTTTAGTTTATCTAAGATATTAATTAGTTAAGTCAAGCGGGTAAGTATAGGTTCCTCTGAAACCGGGATAAAATCCCTCCAGCTTTACAGTACCTATTGCACTATTTACAATCCGGCTTAGTTCTTCTACAGATTTAATAGCCCTTCCATTCACACTGGTGATCACAAAACCTTCATCCATTTTTGTTTCACTTAGCTTGCCGCCCTCTTTTATCTTTTTTACCACTACACCACCTGTTACATCATATTCCTCTGCTTTTTTGGAATCAAGATTTACAAGCTCGGCGCCAATGATTTCACCCGCTGAAGCTGCATCAACATTGCTAACCTTTGCTTTCAAAGTAACAGTAGTTGTATATTCTTTTCCACCACGCAGGTAAGTGATCTTCACTTTATCATTAGGTCTGAAACCAGCTATCTGTGCACTCATTTCAAGACCGCTTGATACGGAGTTATTATTGACTTTAGTGATAATATCACCTTTTTTAATTCCAGCTGCGTAAGCACCTCCATCAGCCGGAACGGCAGACACATATACACCTTCCCCTTCTTTAATGCCCAGTTGTTTCATTTGCTCTTCGCTCAGGTTGCTTGCATACTGAATACCCAGGTAGCCTCGTTGTACATCACCAAACTCAACAATATCGTTTACAATTTTCTTTGCAAGATTTACAGGAATAGCAAATGAATACCCTGCATACGTACCACTTGGGGCTAAAATTGCCGAATTGATTCCTACTAGTTTTCCATCTGTTGAAACCAATGCTCCACCACTATTCCCCTGGTTAACGGCGGCGTCGGTCTGAATAAATGATTCAACAGGAGTTTGACTCTGCCGACTGTTAATACCAATTGATCGTCCTTTTGCACTGATTATACCTGCTGTTACGGTAGTTTCAAGAGTTAACGGGTAACCAATTGCCAACACCCACTGGCCAAGTTTTAAATCATCTGAGTTTCCATAAACCAGATAAGGGAAACCAGTGCCGTCAATTTTTAATACGGCAAGGTCAGTACTTGGATCTTTACCGATCAATCTTGCTTTATATGTTTTTTTGTTATGCAGTGTCACGTTGATCTCACCGGCTACGCCACCATTCTGATCACTCACAACATGGTTATTAGTGACAATATAACCATCATCGCTGATCAATACTCCGCTACCGGAAGCTCTTTGTTCCGGTATGATCTGTGGTCCGAAATTGAACAGGTCATCAAACCAGTCGTCTAATGTTCCGCGGTTTCGGCGGGGAAGGTCATTACTTACTTTTTGCGCAGCGATCTTTGTTTTTATATGTACTACAGCCTGTACAGATGTATTGGCTGCCTGGGTAAAATCAATATTTGTTCCGGTTGAAGCAACATTACCATCAAAGAAGCCTGCATAATTGGCAGGCAGTTTTGCCTCTGATTGAACGGCTACAACTTTTTTATCTGTAAATTTTGAATAACCCCATACACTGGCCAAAGCAGAACCACTACTAATAGCCACAATTAAAAGCAAATTTTTAAATTTCATGGTAGTTAATAATTTTATTCTTTTTGTTTCAAATTATATGCCTATACAAAATAACGAACTAGTTTCCTGAAAAAATGACCCTTCATTTAGTTTAACAAACCATTTACCAAGATTTTCGTACTTCGGGTGATAAAATTAATAACAATTTCTGACCGGCACGAATCCGGGAATTCACATATTGATAAGAAAGTTTAGGGTATCAATACCGTCAGCATAATCAGTTAATACAGGAATTTGTGCATAACCAAATGGAATATGGGCATGCCCAACAATACACTGAAGATCTTTGTTTGTTTTTAATTGATCAAGCATACGGTCTTTTTCGGCATAATACTCATAATTCAACTGGCTGATAGGAGAGAAGATTGATGGGTGCTCGAAAAGAATGATTGACTCATTTGTCATATAGAATTTTCCATTCAGGATATGAAGTGCAAGATTATAGTCATAATTGTTTTTGTATTTATGATGGTCTTTAAAATAATTGTATTTATTAAAGACCGATAGCAAAGGCACAAAATCATAATCTTTTGGAACAAATAGCTTGGTTACATTACGACAGCCCATTCCAAAATAAAGATGAACATCATCTGCTAACTTTTCCAGTTCTTCGGTTGTTTCGTTGCCTTCTAAAACAGCAACGGATGTCCGGTTGCGGCGAATGATATGTGGATATTTACTGAAGTAATATTCAAAATAACGGGCTGAGTTATTACTGCCTGTAGCAATATAGGCGTCGCAACCTTTCAGCATTTCTTCAAAGCTTACCCATTCATTTATTTCAGGATCCCAATCACTTAGTTTTTTTACCAAATGCCTGATTAAAATTTCATCTTTCGATGAGGGTTTGATCAGCGCTTTATGTCCTGAAATAAAAACAGACAGCAGATCATGAAAACCAACCAAAGGAATGTTGCCTGCCATTACAATACCGGTCTTTTTAGGTTGTATGGTTTCAATATTGTATAAAGATGTCCATTCTGTAAGCTTTTGCTTAGTGAGAAATTGTTCTGCAATATTCTTTGTTGCCAGCTCAATAAACTCAGGAGTAAACCAAGGATTAAAAAGGGTTGCCTTTTGCTTTGCTTCCCGCCATTGGGCATCGTCGGAAAGAATATATTCACCAAGCTGTGAGGCCAGTTTAATTCTCATTTGTAAATTCATCTCGGCAGGTTATATTTGTCGGGCAAAAGTAATTCTCAACCCTCAATTAAATTTTTATGGCTATCAAGATTACTGAAGAATGTATCAACTGCGGTGCTTGCGAACCCGAGTGTCCGAATAATGCGATCTATGAAGGTGGGGTAGAGTGGGCAATATCCGATGGGACTACCGTAAAAGGATCGTATACGCTAATGGATGGAACTACACTGGATGCAGACCAAAAAAACCCCCCTATTGCAACGGATATTTATTATATAGTTCCCAATAAATGCACAGAATGCCAGGGTTTTCATGAAGAACCTCAGTGTGCATCTGTTTGCCCGGTAGATTGCTGTGTGCCCGATGAAATGTACAAGGAAACAGTTGACGAATTGCTGGCAAAAAAGGAAAAGCTGCACATCGCATGATTCATAACATGTGGAAAAATTTCTTTCAGTAAGTATTGTTTAAGCGTATTATTGGTTTAATTTTATTATACAATTAAGCGGCAAGTGAGCTGCGAAAACAGGCGGGTGATATGTTCCGCTGTAAAAAGGTGAAGGGAGAACATCCTTCACCTTTATTATTTTTTACCCCATCCCCTAAAGGCGTGTTATAATCCTATAATTTTTGTTCTATAGTTTCCTGTATAACAATTTTTCATCAATATTTGCGTCTGTAAATCACCTGGAACCATACATGATGAAGAAAAACATTGCCTTAGTAACCGGTGGATTTTCCGGAGAAGCAGTTATATCTTATAAATCGGCCAATACGATTGATAAAAACCTTGACCGGGAAAAGTTCAATGTGTACATGATCGATATTAACCCCCACGGCTGGTTTTACGAAAAGGGAAATGGTAATAAGACGGAGATCAATAAAAATGATTTCTCACTGCAAATTGATAACAACAAGATAAAGTTTGATGCCGTCTTTATAGGTATGCATGGTACTCCGGGTGAAGATGGAAAACTGCAAGGATATTTTGATACATTAAAAATACCCTACACAAGTTGCGATGCAGGAAGCTCCGCCATAACATTCAATAAAAGATATACAGTTGCGGTTGCATCAATGGCGGGCATTCATGTGGCAAGGTCTTTTCATTTATTTAAGCATACCCCTGTACCTGTTCAACAGATCATCGATGGCTTGAAATTCCCGGTTTTTGTAAAGCCCAATAATGGTGGCAGCAGTATTGGCATGAGCAAAGTATATGATGCCATAGACCTGGAACCAGCCATTCAAAAAGCATTTAATGAGGATGACCAGGTACTTGTTGAGCAAATGATAAAGGGAAGAGAATTCACCGTTGGTGTTTTTAAAACAAAAGGGAATATTATTGTTTTACCGATCACCGAGATAATAACCAGGAAAGATTTTTTTGATTATGAAGCGAAATATGAAGGCGCCTCAACTGAAATAACACCTGCTGAAGTGGATGAGGCATCAGCCCATAAAATAAGAGATACCGCTAAAAAGATCTATGCTATATTTAATTGTCGCGGGGTTGTTCGCATAGATTTTATTTTAGAAGAAAATACCGGTAAACCGCATATGCTTGAAATAAATACCATACCCGGCCAAAGTGAAGCCAGCATAGTGCCGCAACAAGTAAAAGCGATGGGATGGAGCTTACAGGAATTTTATACAAAGCTGGTAGAGGAATGTTTTTAATAAATAAATAAGACCGTAGAATGAGATTCTATGAACATATAACAAAAAGGCCACTTTGGTTGAACCTGTTAGTTGGTTTTATTCTGATGGTAATATTTTTATTCCTTCTTTCTATTTCATTAGGCCCCCTGACAAGACATGGTAAAAACAAAAC
>FKKE01002412.1_pt1 | contig 31010 bp, 30 predicted proteins | sample 1106331 | NCBI WGS metagenome assembly FKKE01 (sample SAMEA3931202, study PRJEB13176) | freshwater metagenome | biome: Drinking water system; feature: drinking water; material: freshwater | place: China | collected 2013-02-06
CCTTTGTGGTCTTAGTGGTCTTCGTGGTGTGGTCCAAGCTTACAACATCTTCCCAATCGGTTACCAATCCTTCACTGGGAGGGGAATACCTTTCTCCTTCATCTCCTTCTCTGCGCGCTCATTACGGTACTTGAGGAATGCACTCCGGTCCTCCTGGAGACTATCGAGAATCGAGCGGGCTTGTTCCCGCTCAGCTAAATCTTCCTGAGAGCTAGCCTCGCCATCGCTTGACTGGTTTGGCTGTTGCTGCTTTCCAGGTTGGTTCTCTTGTTTTTGTCTCTCATTTTCCTTGTTATTCTCTTCGGTGGAGGAAGCCTGTTTTTGGTCCTTTGACTCGTCCTTTGGGCTCTCCTCCTGGTCAGATGCCTTCGATTGCTCTTCCTCCTGGTGCTCCTCTTCTTTTGATTGCTCGGACTGTTGTTTCTCCTCTGACTTTTCGCTCTGCTTCTCCTCCTCAGATTGTTGTTGCTGCTCGTCCTGTTGCTGTTCCTTTTTCTCGTTCTGCTTATTCTCGTTTTTTTCCTCCTGCTTCTGCTGCTCAAGCAGACGCTTTGCGTAGGCGAGGTTTTCTTTGACCTCTTCGTCGTCAGGAACGAGCTCCAAGCTCTGCTCGTAGCTCTTGATTGCATCCTCAAGCTGCTCAAGTTGGACGAGACTGTTCCCTGTATTGTAGAGCGCACGAGCCTTTGAAGGAGCGTCTTTTGATTTTTCTACCGCATCAAGAAACGCGCTCTTCGCGTCACTGTATTTGCCGAGTCGATAGTAGCTACTCCCTTGCCCAAGCTTGTAACGCGAATCAAGGGGGTCTCTTATCGCGGCATGATTAAACTGTTCAAGGGCCTTGTCATATTCCCCCCGTTCATAAGCGGCCCGTCCATCATGAGCAAGTTTCTCTGGCGATGCGGCTGAAGCCATCTCGACCCACGAGAGCGCGAAGAGGAGAATGACACCTGCACTTAACCCTCGTCGCTCTGGAAGATAGCACCGCAGTACATTCAGAAGGAGAAGGATAAGCGCTAATCCGAGCGGGAATTGGTAATACTCGTTCCACCGCTTCGCACGTGTTCCGGTGAATGCTTGATCTTGGAGCACGCTCTTTATTCCGATATCGTAGATCGCCTTGGTATCACTGTCGGAGGCAATCGCACGGACGAATACCCCCTCGGTTCTTTTTGCAAGCTCTACCAGCGCGTCCTCTTCAAGTCGAGTAACAACAATCGTTCCGCGATTATCCTTCTTAAAACCTCCACGCGTTGGAATTGGGCCACCCTCAGGCGTTCCGATTCCGAAAACGTAGATACGGATACCAAACTCCTTCGCCCGCGCTGCCGAACGTTCGATGTCGCCTTGAAATGCCTCTCCATCGGTGATGAGAATAACCGCTCGGTCGCGTTGAATTGACTTCCCTTCACTAGGTGCTTGCTCCCTGATACCGAAGGCTTCGATGCTCCGTTCGAGCGCAGACTCGATATTCGTTCCTTGAATCGGAATGAGTTCAGGAGCGAGCGAGTCGAGAAACAATCGAAATGTGCCGTAATCAATCGTCAGTGGCACCTCGAGGAACGCGGTCCCTGCAAAAGCAACTAAACCAATTCGGTCTCCCCGGAGGTGTTCGAGGAGGTCGAGAATCTCGTGCTGAGCACGGGAAAGTCGATTTGGCGAGACATCTTCGGCAAGCATGCTCTCTGAGACATCAACAGCAACGATAATATCTACGCCCTTTCGCTTACTCTCCTTCCACGTAAAACCCCATTGCGGCCGAAGCGAGCCAATCGCAAGGAGGAGCGTGATCGCACCGATGAGGGCGGCACTGCGTAGACGCCGACCACGACGCAGTTCGAAGCCTCCAACAATTCGTGAGAGGAGCGGCGAATCGGCAAAAGCACGTAAGCGCCGTCCCTCCTCGCGGTAGCGATACCAGCTAAGGACGAGTACGAGCGGGACGATGAGGAGAATCCAATAATTATCGGCATAGGCAAAGTTCATCGCTCGGCCTCACAATTCATTAAGGAACTCGAAGTAATACGGTCGCTGTAAGTAAGTGCTCGCTAAAGAAGAGTAGCATGCCGAGTATCAAAAAGGGCATGAACCGTTCCTCATATTCGACGTATTCAAGCGTCTTTTCTTTCCGTTCCTCGAGTTTATCGATCTCCTCGTAAACCTGCTCTAACCGCTCGGTGTCTTTCGCATAGAAGTACTCACCACCGGTCACTTCCGCGATCATCCGAAGTGTCTTCTCATCAAATTCAAGCTTACGATTCACTACTGCCGTTCGCCCAAAAAACGTTTCCGTCGGAAACGGTGCGTATCCTTCGCCACCGATTCCAATGGTGTGCACCTTGACCTTGAGCTTGCTTGCGAGCTTCGCTGCTTCAGCGGGTTGTAGTTTCCCTGAATTGCTCTTCCCGTCGGTGACAAGGATGATTACCTTGGAATCGGAATCGATTCTCTCAATCTGTTTTAAGGCGATGGCGATTCCATCGCCAATTGCCGTACCTTTCCCGCTCATGCCGATCTCCAGCGCATCAACATAGCTCTTGAGCGCAATTGTATCGAGTGTAAGGGGTGACTGGGTGAAGGCGTGATCGCCGAATACGGTAATCCCCATCCGATCTCCCTGTCTCGATTCAATGAATTTCTTTACTACCGCCTTCAATGCAGTGAGTCGGTCAACCCGTTTACCGTCGAGCATGAAATCAAGTGCCTGCATACTCCCCGAGATATCAAGCGAAAGGATGATATCCCGTCCGCTTGCTTCTACCTCGGTAAACTCGGTGCCGGTTTGTGGTCGAGCAAGCGCAAGGACGAGTAAGCAGTAGCTCGCGGCGCCAAGAACCGAGAGGAGAGGCTCTCGGAGTTTTGACCGAGTGGACGCGGGGAGAGAATGAACTGAGATCGGAGGCGAGAACGCAATCGAATCGGACTTACCCGCAGCTCGCCCACGAACTCTCCGGAAGAAGAGGGGGACGAAGAGTAGGAGGAGGAGTGCTATTGGCGAGTCAAATCGCATTTTGTCGCCCCTTCAGTTTTTCCTCGTGCTCGGGAGTGAGGACCCCTTGTTTCCATTCTGCCTCTTTGGCGAGGTGATGTGCGAGCTCGGTTACGAAATTTTTTGCGTGCTCGAGCTGTGTGAGGACTCGTTCATCACGGGCCGAGTAGAGTTGTTCCGTATTGCTCCCAAAGGCGAAGTAGGAGAGCTCCGAGAGCAGTTGTTCAAGACGGCTTACGTAACGCAAGCGATCTCCCTCGGGAAGACGCGGGAGGTATCGTTTTAGGGTCGTGGGGAAGTGAGCGACAACTTCTCTCGTCGTTTGGTCGGTAGCAGGGATTTTAAAGACCGCTTCGAGATATGCCCGAATGACGAGGGAAAGGGTTACTGCGAGGAAACGCAGTTCGATTTCACCATTGGTGCTCAACTCTGTCAGGCGCGCAATCTCACCAAGTGCGATCGCCTCAGGCGCGAGCACTTTCGATGGTGGCTCGAATTGCTTCTGTTTTCGCTTCTTGAAATAGCGAGCGAGGAGAACCAAAAGGGCGATTGCAATGAGTGCCCCAAGAACCGGAAAGAGAGGAAATGGATTGAACTCGGGTAGTGGCTTGATATCGTGAAACCCTGTGCTTGCATCGTGTGCCATCGTGACCGTTACCCGAGGCGAGCTCGCACGGTGGTCTTTCCGCGGCGCTCGAGAAATCGACCGAGCTCTGGCATGAAAGGTAATTCCGTGAGCAGCTCTAATGTGCTTACTCGATTTCGTTCGAACATCGTCGTCTGGTCAGCACGAGCTTTTTTTGCGAGCTCTTGGTATTGAGTTTGCACCCGCGCGTTTTGTGAATCAACGAGATGTATCTCTCCCGATTCCGGTTCTCGTATACAGATGAGCCCGGCTTTCGGTAGTTCCGTATCGGCGCGATCCCGAACAATAACTGCAGTGACGTCGTGCCGTTTAGCGAGTGTGGCAAGCGGTTGCTCAAATGGCGCTGGAGAGACGAAATCAGAGATGAGGAATACAATCGAGCGGCGCTTCAGCACCCCACTTAAAAAGGTGCACATCGCTCCGAGGTCAGTTCCAGGATTTGCATTTCCGGTGGTGAGAACTTCTTGTAAAATCCGCCACACCGAGCTACGGCCCTTCCGAGGTGGGTGATAGGTTTCCAAGCGATTTGAAAAGGTAGTGAGTCCTACCCGATCGTTGTTATTAAGCGCGATAAGTGTGAGCACCGCACCGACTCGGGCAATGAGCTGTTCGCGAAGTTGTGCTCGAGTTCCGGTAAAGGTTGACGCACTTACGTCGACAGCGACCATCACCGTTAACTCACGTTCTTCACGGTATGACTTAATAAACGGTGTATTCATCCGCGCGGTAACCTTCCAGTCGATTGCACGAACATCGTCGCCTGGATGATACGGACGAACCTCCTCGAATTCTATTCCGCGTCCGCGGAATGCACTTCGATACTGACCGGTCACGCCCTGATCGACTAAATGGCGGGTCTGAAAGTGAAGTGACCGGATTTCAGCGAGAAGCTCGGGACTAAGCGATGTAACCTTATAGAGGTCCATGGTGTTCGATCAAGGGACCTGAACTCCGTCGAGGATCATTTTGATCAGTTTATCGGGGTCGAGTCCTTGTGCCTCGGCTTCGTAGGTTGGGATGATTCTGTGTCGGAGCACGTCCGCTGCACAGTCTTTGACATTCTGTGGCGTGACGAATGTTTCGCCAAGGAACAGCGCCTCTGAGCGCGCTGCAAGAAACAACGCAATGGAGGCCCGAGGAGAGGCACCGAGCTCGATTAGCCGCTTGAGATCGAGTCCAAAATGCTTCGGATCGCGCGTTGCGGAGACTAGGTTTACGATATACTGCTTCACCCGGTCATCGACGTAAATCTTCTGGCAGAGCTCTTTAATCGCCACGATCTCTTGGAGATTTGTCACCGGTGGGCGAGTGGCTTTTTGGAAATTTGAGCTCGTTACCACATCGAGCATTGTTTTCTCTTCTTCGACAGTTGGGTAGTCGACTCGGACCTTCATCATGAACCGGTCAATCTGTGCCTCAGGAAGCGGATATGTTCCTTCCTGCTCAATCGGGTTCTGTGTTGCCATCACGAAAAATGGCTGGGGAACTTTAAAGGTTTCACCACCAATGGTGACCTGTTGCTCCTGCATTGTTTCAAGAAGTGCAGATTGGACCTTTGCCGGCGCGCGATTGATTTCATCGGCGAGCACGAAATTGGCAAAGACCGGGCCTTTGCGGACCGTGAATCTTGCTTCCTGCGGGAGGTAGATTTCTGTACCGATTATGTCTGAGGGAAGCAGATCGGGCGTGAATTGAATTCGAGCGAACCCTGCGTCAACGGCGTCTGCAGTTGCCTTTATCGATAAGGTTTTCGCAAGACCGGGCACTCCTTCAAGGAGGATATGCCCATCGGTAATGAGTCCGCAGAGTAACCGTTTCCGTAGTTTGACCTGACCAATGACGGTCTCGCCAACTCGAGCAAGAACTGACTCTAAGGTTCGCTGTGCGCGCCCAATCTCCTCCTTGAGCCTTGTATCGTGAGGCGCATAATCGGACATCTCCGCTCGGCTCCTTAACTCCTTAGCTCCCTTTGCTCTTATTGTAGACGACGAAGTGCGCACGGCGATTTTTTGAGAACGCGTACTCGGAGTCGGATGGGTCGAGTGGAATCTCCTCGCCGTAGCTAATGGTGCTGATCTGTGATGGCCGAACACCGAGATTCACTAGAGCACGAGCAGCAGACTTCGCACGTTCTTCGCCGAGCGCCAGGTTGTACTCGTTCGTTCCTCGTCTATCGCAATGGCCTTCAACCTCGGCATGGAGTGTTGGGTCGGCAGTGAGAAACTTGGCATTATTGCGGATAATCTCCATGTCTTCCGGGCGGATCGCCGCAGAGTCGTAGTCAAAGCGAACGTCGCCGAGGGGGCCCTGGTCGCTACCACGTGGAATATTCCCATCGCCGAAGCGCTGACCCGCAAGATTTTGCTCGGAAATTAAATTCTCGTCGATTTCACCGGAGCCGCCTTTTCCTTTGGAGGAGCAGCCGATTGAGGTGGTGAGTGTAAGAACTAACGCGAAGCTAAATAGGTAAAAGAGTATCCCATTTCGCATACTTATTTTACTCCCTATGAGATTTGATTGTTTGACTGTCACAGCATTATGGCCAAAAAAGTCCCGTTATGAAAGGCAAATCACAGCCAATTGGACGATTTACTCCGAAGAATCTTCGCAACAAGCGAGCGGTTCTATTCTATGCTATGAACTGTTTTCCCAAACGCCACCCTAGCTCAGTTGGCAGAGCAACTGATTCGTAATCAGTAGGTCGCCGGTTCGATTCCGGCGGGTGGCTCCATCCTTCGCTAAAGCTTCGGATGGCGAGACGCCCCCCGATCCGCAGTAGCTTGAGCGAAGGTGGACGGGTGGCTTTGGTGCAAACACTAGATTGTGCGCTCGTGTTAATTGTGTGGGGCGAGAGGCGGGTGCCCTTCAAGCTCCTTCGAACCTATTTTAATTTACCAACCCGCTCGAAAGCGTTTCGTTGAATACGCTTCTTCCGAAGGAATTCAGCGCAGAGGACCTGGTGCATGGCAGGTCGCAAAATCTAACAGCGAACGAATCTCTTCAATCAAACGATAATACCTTTAGAGAACTCCTCCGTCGTCTTTCAAAATTTCAGCATTGGAGATCACAAAGTGTGATCTCCAATTAGCTTACGCTTAATTACAAACATGGAAGTGCTATGCCTGCGAAAAACAACAAATCAGTAATACCAGCGGAACTAATCGAGAAAACTATCTTTTTTATTCGTGGAGAGAAGGTGATGCTTGATGTTGACCTGGCTGAGCTTTATGGAGTTACGACTAGTCGGCTTATTGAAGCTGTTAAACGGAACATCAACCGTTTCCCAAAGGACTTTATGTTTCAGCTTACAAATAAGGAAGCTGAAACTTTGAGATCGCAATTTGCGATCTCAAACGAAGAAGAAAGTGAGAGATCTCAAGTGGTTGCAGGTTTTAGATCGCAAATTGTGACCTCAAAGGGTCGAGGAGGTCGTCGCTATAAGCCTTATGTATTCACTGAGCAAGGGATTGCAATGTTGTCCAGTGTTCTGAATAGCGAAAGAGCAATCAGTGTAAATATTGAAATTATGCGTACCTTTGTTCGGTTACACCAGATGATTTCCTCTCACGCCGAGCTGCGTCGTAAGCTCGATGCACTGGAGAGTAAATACGATGTTCAGTTTCGTATCGTGTTTGATGCGATTCGTGAATTGATGGCAGCGCCAATACCGAAGAGTAAACAAAGAATAGGCTTCCATGAGTCCTAAATTATCATCCACCAAAGCTTTTTCTTCACTCGCGGTACACGAACGCCCGCGAGAGAAGCTTGTTGAGCGTGGGTGTCTGTTGGCCCGTTCGACGCAGGAAGTTAGCAATTGCAAGCAACCATGGATAGTAGCAGAGATCGTTCTTGGTTGTACGAGCTAATCAATTTTACTTTCGCCGAACATTTATCTACAATACCAGTCGTCTATTAGCACCCCTTAATCGCAATACGAGTAGATGAACAACGGCATCCCAAGGCCGATGTCGAATTCGGCATTGGGATGCGGTTCCCGATATCCGAGACCATTTCAGGTCTCAAGAACGGTTACGAGAAAGGGTTTTAGCATGTCAAAACGTGATAAGAGAAAGGCGGAACAGGCTCGCGAAGTGCGTGCGGGTTGCGCTTCCGCAGCCCTTTCTCGGAAAGAGAAAGGACGCCGGGTGATCTATACCCGAACTGGACTTCGAAGAGATAAACCAATTGAACGTGCCGATGAGGTGCTATTCTATAGTGCCTCCGGTTCGATTCCTGCGTACGCTATTGGCGCGCCTCGCATGGGAGCGGAGTCTTTAATGGCAGTCTCAGGGAATGCGGCGTTGGGGCTCCATACAACAGTGTCGGCCGGCGCTAAGTTGGTCAGCTTGGTCGGCGACTGCTGGGTCAATGTGTTATCCCTGTGGGACCACCTCGGCGACTATATGGAAGTTAGGTACCGGGGCACGGTCGCCATGATTAGACTACCGTCCGTATCGGATGTGATCAAGGCATTGGAGACCATGCGCAAGGTATCCTACCGAATGTTGCGCAACTGGTTTGATGACGATCCAGAGCGTCTCTACCAGTTTCTCGACCAAGCCATTCCGCAAGTTCCCGGCCGGAGCAAGCCCGACCCAGGTCGCCTTACACGAGCGCTACCAACCGCGCAGATTGTGATGGCGAACTTAATGCTCGTGTACGTGCGAAGTCGCTACCGGGTCTTCCCACAGCCGGATACGGGGTGGAAGTGGGGTCGGATCGTGGAAAACGGGTTCATGCTGAATACGCTCCCACCCCGGTCTGAATGGCACCCCGATACGGTAGTATGGATGGACAAATTCTTCGTTCCGGTGACAGAGTTTGGTGGATTCTGTTTGCCGAGCATCGGAGAAGGCGATTCATCGGTCGGCGGCGATGGACCACAACCACCACGTCCGTCTACACCGGTGCGTCTGGATCCCGAGCGAATCCTCTTCTCAATGTCTTTGGCCTCATACGAAGAGCTTCGATTTCTCTCTGGACGCAATCCAAACGAATACGTCGCGGTGGTATTCAGCAGTGACCCGAAGAGAAACCAGCCTCGAGTCGGATTGGACAGTGCATGGACAGGCAATCGTTTCTTCGGCCTTTGTGGGCCGCTGGCAGATTGTCTTGTGCTTGCGCAGAACACGAAGCGGGAAATCGGTGGGAATCCGCTCTGTGTTGCGAAGTTTGTTCACGATCCGTCCGGTGAGTGGAAGGTGAGTCTTCGTGCTTGGCTAGGTTGTTAAGAAGTGTGGGACGGCTCGCGTCATAACGTGTCGGCCGCTCCGACACGTTATGACGGGAACCGACCCATGCTTCTCTAGCGTAACTTCCTTATTAATGAATCCGCTTGGCTTTTCCTTATTCGGTGAATAGAGTATTTGTCTTGGCAATTCGGCGCAGCCATTGACCAGAAAGGGAAAGGAAGGGAACCGATGAGGTTGATGAGGGTTTTGAGAGTTTTGACTATTCTGCTTTGGCTTACGGCATTTTGTCTCTGGGGTGGTCGGGTAACCGGCGAGCTAACCGGTAACGCGCACTGGGTTTCGGATGTCCTTGTGACGCGGGCTTTCCAAGCGACGTTGCTTGCGTTCACGATGTTCATGATGGTTCGTGTTTCGCAGATCTCGTGAACATCGGCCGGGAACGTGAGACGGCTTAACCGCCTTCGCTCAATCGCGCCAGGGCAGAATCGTAATCGCGCATTGAGGGTCGGTGGCTGAGCCGTCTATTTTCCTAATTACCCGCTTTTACGCACTGATTTCTCAGTCATCCTTGCTGCTCTAATTAGTAAGATTCTAGTCGCATTCATCTAATCATATCCCGCATTTTGAGATGATTTTGGAAGAAATCATATTCTCGAATTTAAACGGAAGCATTTCCCTCTTCATTCGCGATTAGGGAAAATCGAGCGGGTATGACCGGTTTGGTTTCGAAGACGGTTTTTAACTAAGAGAACGTTAATCCATGGAGATTTTTATGTACAGCCATTGCGCTAAGTTAATCGCTGCCCTTACCGCCACATACCTTCTCGGAACAACCCAAACAGCCCATGCTGAGAATCTTCACGAGAGTTTGCTTCTCACCCAGTATCGTGTCATTGACCCCTCCGCTATTGCAAACGGAGACATTGAGGTACTTCATTGCTCAAACGCTGGAAACACTAGCGTTCGTGCGAACATTGCCGTGATAGAGAATGGTACCGGGGTGCTCGCTGCACAACGGGAGATCACCGTACCAGCGCGCGCAAGTTACGATGTGATGATGAACGAGTACTTCCCTTTAAATCCGAGGAGCATTTACTACAAGGTTGATAAATCTGGGAATGGATTAGGCTGTAGCGCTCTACAATGCGTTATAGATCCGACCAACACTACGGGATATGCCTGTCGCCGCGAAAACCTAGAAGCGTTAACGGTTGGCTCAACGTTCGCAGATATAAACACCTTTCTCAGCCTCAAGAATCAAATTACTATCGTTAACAAATCAACGGGCTATGTAAGTTATCAAGTAAAGTTTCTCAACCAAACTCAGCCGTCGGCGATAACCATTAACAAAGTTGCCCCTGGTCGCTCCCGAACAGTTGTGATTCAGGCGGGAAATCCATCGACGCCATTTGTCCAACCGGATATGCTGATCCCAATTGAGATTGTTCCAATTGGCAGCACTCGCACACCACTTTCGGGGCTTCCATATCAGGTATATCTACAACAGAGCAATTAAACTCGTTTCCGCCTCGGGAGGCGGCGCCACGCTCGCGTCAGAGCAGAATCGTAATCCGCGCATTGAGGGTTGGTGGCTAAGCCGTCTCACGTCGAGAACGGCCGATGAGTAACGAACATTTGCAAGCTGTTCAGGTGATGAGTAGCGATGGCAGAGAGGGCGCCGGGAAGTTTCTCTTTCACACCTGGACACACACCGCTCGCATCAGTCGCGCAATTGCGGTCCTGCTCATGATTTGGGGTGGCATGATCGTAAGCGTATTTATTCCGGGCCTCCACCTTATCCTTGTTCCACTACTCTTTGTCGCTGGTCTCGTCGGCGCGGTCCTTATTTACCGACAGAAACAGATGCTGCTCAAAGGCGAGGCACCGTGCCCCGCGTGTGGGGGTGAGAATAGCCTAGCTAAACAGGCGATTCGGTTTCCGAAGCAGATCCAGTGCGTAAAATGTGGAGTGAACCTAAGTATAACGGGAAGTGAATAACGGGAGTAAAGAACACAGGCGCGAACGAACCGGGTGCGAGAGCACGCCGGAGGTCGCGACTGTGCTCTCTACTGCTTGCATTCGAACATCCAGAGGTTGTTGAGGAATGCCTCTGGGACGTGCTCTGGCCGATCGGCATCATCTGTTTCGCGCCAGTATCGCAAGAGTTCCTTGAAAAACCGCTTGTGGTTGAGAGCGGCTTGGGCGGGTGGCAGTATGATACCGCCCAGCAGGTTTGTCGTTGCACGTCCCATAAAACCGCCGAGCTTGAAAGCAAACCGTCTCCCTCCCGCTCGTCGGTAACGGCGAAGCGCCTCGAATGGGAAAACCGATCCACCTTGTGGCCAAGAAATGAGCAGAGTGCGGTCGGGATGTCTTGTTGCCGCCTCTGCGCCACCTTCGGCGAGGATTCCCGCACGCTTCAGCCCGAACAGCCATGGCGGAGGTTCTCGATTCCATTGATAGGTGTCGTTATCGTACGACGTGATAGTGCCACCAGCGCGAGAAAACACGCTCGCAAAATATCCAGACCCTCCGCCAATCTCGATAATCTTGGGATGGTGCCGGAGAAGATACGCCATTTCATCTTGCCGAAACGGCCCGTAACATATCCGCGTCGTCTCGGCATGCGCGAGGAAGACCCGTTGGTCTTCGCGAGCACGGGCGTACATCTCGCGCGCGAATAGTCCAGCACAAAGCGCGCTCGTGCCCAGCCGCTCGTAGGTCCAGTTGTGGTGCTCGCGAAAAGGTGGACAGAAGATTTCGCGAAACATAGACCAAAAGTCGGGCATACTACGTGCATCGAGAAAACCGTATGGACGATTGCTCGTCACAATCAGTTCCACGAGCCATTCGTTCGCCCGATCAAGGACATTGAACGCTTCATCAAACGACATCCGAAAGCGCTGACTGTAACGTTCGTTCCAATATTCAGTAGCGATAGTCCAGATAGCCTCGAAAAGCGCTTGCAAACGCGCACCATACTCACCAAAGCCGCTATAGTCGACAGCGGCAACACCCATCTTCTTGAATGGCATTGTTCCGCCTTTCTATTAAGGAAAGTATAGAGTTAATCGCAGTTGGCGCTGCGATACGATTGGAGCGTCTGTGGCAAGGATCGCCGCCTGCGTCTAACGCAGGAATAACCTTATTTTGCGCCTGCGCTCCGCATTGTTACTACACTGCGGAGCGAGGTCATGAGCAACTACACCAGAGAATAAACAGAGAGACCAAGATAGGGCTCGGATTCTAGCTGTTTTCAGAGTGGACGTAAACGTTCCCCTAAGCTTTCCGAGTTGATATTGAGTATCGTGCTGAAGGTCAAACCAGAAAATCGATTAGATCTGCGATGCGACAGATGGATGAACCGCCGATAATTCTCTGGTTTCGGCTTGACCTTCGCCTCGCCGATAATCCTGCGCTTGCGGCTGCGACAGCACTTGGTTTGCCGATCATTCCTGTCTTTATTTGGGCGCCAGAAGAAGAGCGAGCCTGGGCACCAGGAGCGGCAAGTAGGGTTTGGCTTCATCACTCGCTCGTTGCTCTCGCAGAATCGCTGAAGCGGAAGAATGCACAACTTGTACTACGCACTGGCTCATCCGCGCTCTCCGAATTAAGAAAACTCATCAGCGAAACCGGGGCCGGTTCAATCTTTTGGAACCGTCGCTATGAGCCTGCAGTAATCAAGCGCGATGAGGTGTTAGAGCGCGAGCTCACTGCGGGTGGTTATCGGGTGAAGAGCTTTAATAGTGCGCTGTTATTTGAGCCCTGGGAGATTCTCAATTCTCAGAAAAAACCATACCAAATATTTGGTGCTTTCGAACGTGCTTGCCGGAAAAAAGAGCTGGCCAAGATTCGCCCGCTACCTGCTCCAACAAAACTCCTTTGTCCAAAGAAATTTCCGAAAAGCTGCTCAATTGATGATTTTAAGCTTCTACCAAAGATCGATTGGGCAAATGGCATCCAACAGTCCTGGGCTCCTGGCGAAGCAGGCGCAAGAAAAAACCTCGACCGCTTTCTAAAACATGGCCTTAGTGATTATGACACCCGACGCAACCTGCCAGACTGTCCAGGTACATCCCGCCTTTCACCTCATCTTCATTTCGGTGAGCTTAGTCCGCGGACGATCTGGCACGCGCTTAAGCAATCAAAGCCGAAACCGAGAGGTAGGGGACGAAGCACGTACGAGAAGGAGCTCCTCTGGCGAGAATTCGCTTATCATCTCCTCTATCATTTCCCTGAAACACCGGACGAACCACTGAAGCAATCATTTCGGAAATTTCCGTGGAGAAAAAATCAAGGAGAACTTAAACTCTGGCAGAAAGGGTGCACCGGATTCCCAATAGTTGATGCCGGCACGCGCGAGCTCTGGGCCACGGGTTGGATGCACAATCGTGTGCGGATGATCGTCGCTTCATTTCTGGTAAAGGATCTGCTCATCCCGTGGACTGAAGGAGCACAGTGGTTCTGGGATACTCTCGTTGATGCTGACCTTGCAAACAATACCCTCGGTTGGCAGTGGACCGCGGGTTGCGGCGCAGACGCAGCACCCTACTTTCGTGTGTTTAACCCGGTTCTCCAAGGCAAAAAATTTGATCCCGAAGGTAATTACGTACGGAGCTGGGTGCCCGAGCTTGCTCGACTTCCAAAGAAGTGGATTCACCAACCTTGGGAGGCACCACCTGAAATTCTCGCTGACGCGGGCGTGGTTCTCGGGCGAAATTATCCACGTCCGATTGTGAACCATTACGAGGCGAAGGACCGAGCGCTCGATGCTTACGAGACCCTCCGTAAAGGCGGCTAATTCTCGGTGTTCGACAAAGTGAGAGTTCAGGGCTAGACTTCACCCAAGTAAATGTTTTGGAGGACTGAGCTATGTTTATCTGTCAATGGCACATCAATGTTCTATTTGGAAAGCAGAAGGAAGCGCTTCGAATTATGAAGGAATGGGCGGGGGAGAGTATGTCCTCGTCAGCATTTGGTAAGGCGCGGTCACACCGAATTATCGTCGGACATATCGGTGTCTCCGCATCGGAGATTATCCATGAGGTTGAGTTTGCCTCGCTTGCTGAGTGGGAGAGCGCACTGTCCGAGATGTCACAAACGAAATTTCAGAAATTTGCAGAATCACTCGCACCGCTTGTCGTACCTGGCTCACAGCGCTGGACGGTAATGAAAGTGGTTGAGTAATAAATGAGAGACGAGTTCCTTGGCTGCGCCGAGCCACTGAGTAGCTGGACGCATCTTCTCGGCGCGGGTTTTTTCTTAGTCCTCGCAGTCCCGCTCATTCGCGGGAATGTGGGGACTAAGAAGCAAGGCGTAGCTCTCGTCGTATTCGCCCTCTCCGCCGTGCTCGCGCTCGCAATCAGCGGTGCATATCACTTGCTCCCACATGCAACTACCGCGCGATTTGTATTGCGACATCTCGATCACGCCGCGATTTTCTTACTCATCGCTGGAACCTTTACCGCGGTTCATACCTATCTGTTTCACGGTATCGGTCGCTGGGGTGTGTTGCTCGTGTTGTGGCTGCTCGCTGTTGGGGCGATTACGTTGAAGATGGTGTTCTTTCGAAGCTTTCCGGATTCCGTAAGTACTGCACTCTACCTCACCTATGGTTGGCTTGGTGTCGGTACGGGAGTTGCGCTTTGGCGGAGATACGGACTCCGATTTATCATCCCGCTCGTAATCGGGGGATCTGCTTATACTACGGGAGCACTCATAGAGCTACAGAAGCAACTCGTAATTATCCCAGGTGTTTTTGAGGCGCACGAGGTCTTTCATTTCCTCGTGCTACTTGGGATCGGCTTTCACTGGAGCTTTGTGCGAGACGCTTCTCGCACGCCGATCGGATTATCTTCACGGTTGAGAAAACGCTAATAACTTATTGTCATTGCTTCGCTACGCTCGCAATGACAATAAGTGACCGAGCTTTTTACTACCGTGAACGGTTACCCGATTGCTATTCGCGCTCAATTACGACCTTTGGTTCAAAAATAATTCGCTTAATCGGCGTTGGTTTTGTAATGCGGGTGCCGCATTTCTTGCAGGTGCTAAGCTCTGGATTCGCCCAGAATTCCTCCATTGCTTTGGCAAAGTGGACAACGATGTCGGCGCAATCAAATTCCTTGTCATAGACAAGCGACTCGCACTTCTCACAGTAGAACTGGAGATGTTCGGTCTCGCCCGGTGGACGGCGGAGTTCAACGACGATGCCGATGGTTCCCGGTGGTCTTGTTGGTGCATGGGGGACGCCGCCAGGGATAAAGAAGGTTTCGCCCTCACGCACGGGAACATCGTGAATATGTCCGTTCTCATAGATCCGAACGATGATGTCGCCCTGAACCTGATAGAAGTACTCCTCGGAGCCGCTCATGTGGAAGTCATTTCGTGCATTCGGGCCACCGATGACCATGACGAAGAATCCCTCGCCATCGTAGAGATACTGGTTCCCAACAGGAGGCTTCAAGCGTGCGCGATTTTCTTCGACCCATTTCTTAAAATTAATCGGTGGTAACACTTTGCTACGGTAAGCAGTGGCATCGTGTTGAGGATTTGTTGCCATGGTGGAGAGCTCCTCCAATGAAGTTGCTTAGAACGCGTCTAGAAATCCCGTTTTTGGCCGATCTCAGTCGAACGGAAAATTGCTCCGGTGCTCGTTTACATCCCGTAAAGTCCGCTCGTCGCAATTTCCGTTCGCCTGACCTCGTCTCAAAAACGGGACTTTCTAGACGCGTTCTTATACCCTAATAACCTTCCGAAACGGTGTCAAATTGAGTTAAACAGTGTGGTGAGGCTGCTGTGGCAAGGGTCCTAACGAATAACCCATTCCGCAAAGCAGACTCACCAGTTTTCGATGCCGTTGTGTGTTACGGCCCGCGCAAATGCTGGGCCATTGTACGTGCGTCAGGCCTGTCCTCCGGATCGCGTGCTAACCCGAGGAGGATGATCTCCCAGAGTCGATTTCCCCAAGGGATGGATCTGAGCTTGGGAATTATCTCAAGGATTGACACAGGGGGCGTCCCACTCTCCGCGCATCGCCGGATATCATCTGCCGTTTCTCCAACGAACGGCAGCCGACCGGTGAGCATGTAATAGAACATTACGGTAACGGCCCAAACGTCCATCTTCGGATCTGGACGGGATGTGTGCCTAAACTGCTCGGGCGCCATAAAAAACGGCGTTCCAGCTACTACCGTGAAGGCATGTTTTCCGTCGGCTTCGGCCTTACGTGCGATACTGAAGTCCGAAAGCATCACGGCGTTTTGCAGAAACCGTTCTTTTTGAAGGAGATGCTCATTGAGCCAACCGGAGAGCGTGGTCGCGGATTCATCTTCCCGCCCACGCGCATCCTTTAACGCGAGCAGGACGTTTGAGGGTTTTACATCCCGATGCACAATCCCTTGTTCATGGAGGAATGCAAGCGCATCGAGCACGAGGATGGTGATGCTCAATGCTGTCGGCCCAAACAGCCACGGCAGTCTTTCACTTCGAAGGTCCATCGCATGCTGAAGCGTTACACCATCGAAATGTTCCATCACGAGATAGAACAGCGGCTCTCCGGTTGTTTCGTCAACGCCGGCATCAAGGGTCGGCACGATGTTGGGATGGCTCACGCCTAGCATCAATCGCCCTTCCTCACGAAAGCGGTCGCGAGCCTCGAGATCCCCGACGTGAATATGCCGAAGCACCTTCACGGTGACGACGCCATCTGGTCCGTGTGCGCGATAGACGTCACCGAAACTTCCCGAATCGATGTACTCGAAGATAGCGTACTTCCCGCCAACGACTCTCTCGAGAAGCCGCTTCGGTGAGGGCATTGGCTCTCGGTGTGTCACGCCTGGGAGGAGGAGGGTGCTTACACCCTGATTCGCCCCCCAAGGCTCCGCCCATCTTACAATGGGCGTAGTTTCTTGAGGGTCCATGATTCACTCCTCTCTAAAAACGATGAGGCTGGTCCAGGGCGAGTAGCAAAACCTTTGTTTGCCACAGCTCGCCTTCGACGAGCGCTCTTCATACGAGGCTTCGCCGAAGGCGGCAGAGAGAACAACTTCTACTCGTGACTAGACGCTAGAGAACTGCAGGAGCGAAAAAGGAGTAGAGCTTAGCACATTTTAATTCACGGCGCTTGTTGGGTCCGGAATGCAGAAGCGATCTGGGTCGCTGTCATCGCCGGCCATTTTAATCGAGGTGTGAGCAACCTCGCTCATTAGATTCGCGTTCCCCGGGGCGCCGAAACAGGCGGTCTTTGTGCCATCACCGTCAATATACTGCTGGACTTTGTAAGGACTACAACTTGCTTCAGCACACCCTTCGTCTAAGCGGTCTCCACCATCTGGAAGTCGGAGTTGCACGCTGAACGCGTCGAGGAATGCGCCGCGGAGTGTCACGGAGGCGTTACCGCTACACTTCGAATCCGAAGGAGCATAGCTCACATCAGCAGACATTGTTTCGCAAGCGACGGTCTCCTCACTGCTTGCCCCGCCTCCATCTCCACTTCCTTCATACTCCACTCGCTCACAACCATTTGCGATCGTAAGGGATGGTGAGTCGCCAAAATAAATAATTTCTCCGGTGTTCTTGTCGAAGATTTCGACTTTAATGTTCGTTCCAAAATCACAACCAGAGTTTCCCGATCGCACCGTTACGCAGCGGCCATTCCCGGTAGGGTATTCACGAATCTCTTGGCCGTTTACGACCACGCGCGCATCGCATGGGTTTAAGAGGATTGATAACCCGCCTGGGTTGTAGGCACTCTCTGAAGACGGCTTCCAGAGAAAATCGCTCACCTGCTTCCTCTCCTTACTTGATGTGTCACTCTCACTCTTCTTCTCACCAGAAGTGAGCGCGCTATAGCAGAGCGCAATCGCCGCGGCGCCGCAGCTATCTGTCGAATCAATGACACCAGCGATTCGCTCGAGAACCGCTTGCTCGGAGAGACTCACACCACTTTCTGTTACAACTTGTCCGACTTCTGCATCACCTGCAACGGTCTCTGCTGTACATCCGCCAGCAGAGAAGAAATAGAGCGGTTCGTTTGCACCCATCTTCGCATAGAGATTTGTCGCTGCCGTGTTCGTAAATCCGGTCGTTGGACCGAGCGCATGGAGTTTTACGAGTCTACTCTCGCCCCCGACTGAGATTTCAAGAACGTTTGAATCTACCGTGCGAACGAGCGTAACTGGCTCTGCGCTGGTATACTCTGGTGGGTTCACGAGTTCTCCGTCCACGACGACACCGCAGAGCGTTGCACCTTTCTCCGTTACGCTCCCCGGCGCGAGCGCACTCTCCGTATTACCTGCATCGTCTGAACCGTCGTAACCTCCGCCACCACCACTGTCACATGCAGCAAGAGAGAGTACGAGAAGAATAAGGAGAACGCGAAACGTCATGTCGTTACACTCCGAAAGAATTGAGCTAGCTTTGATTTTAGATCAGCGCATCATGCAATGATTGGGGACTGCGAGCAACTCTAACTCGAAATGTTGAGTAGAGAGAGTGAACTAGAGCAATCATCCACACTATTTGTTATGCTCTGTCTGGTATATTAGGTGAGGAGAGCACTTCAATGCAGATTCATCTTGATGACGAACTTCCCGAGTCCGAGCCGTTTCGTGCCGACATTCGACGGGCACCGAAGCGAGATTTTAAGTTAACGAAACAAGATACCGAGCTCGCACTTCGAAATGCGCTCCGATACGTGCCGACCGTGCACCATCAAACTGTTGCCCCAGAATTTCTGGACGAGCTGCTTAGCCGTGGAAGAATCTACGGCTATCGTTACCGCCCGAAGGGCGCACTTCGCGGGAAGCCGATTGGCCAGTATCAAGGGCGTTGTCTCGACGGGAAGGCGTTTCAGGTAATGATCGATAACAACCTGGACTTTGATGTAGCGCTCTACCCCTACGAACTTGTCACCTACGGCGAAACTGGCCAGGTCTTTCAGAACTGGATGCAGTATCGCTTGGTGAAGAAGTACCTCGAAGTTCTCACGGAGGAGCACACCCTTGTGCTCCATTCAGGACATCCGCTTGGACTCTTCCGATCTCGTCCGGATGCGCCGCGGGTGATTATCACCAACGGATTAATGATCGGAATGTTCGACAATCAAGAGCAATGGAACCGCGCTGCAGCACTCGGTGTCACGAACTATGGTCAGATGACAGCGGGTGGTTGGATGTACATCGGGCCCCAGGGCATTGTGCACGGAACGTATAATACGCTTGCTATCGCCGGCCGTTTAAAACTTGGAATTCCTCCTGAAGGAAATCTCGCGGGGAAACTTTTCGTCAGTTCCGGTCTTGGGGGGATGAGTGGAGCTCAGGGAAAGGCGATTGAAATAGCTGGCGGAGTGGGGATTATCGCCGAGGTTGACCGTTCACGGATTGAAACACGTGAGCGTCAGGGTTGGGTGAGTGAGGTGACGGATTCGCCAGCGGCTGCGTTTTCCCATGCGCGAAAAGCACTGGATGCAAAAGTGGCGATGGCGATTGCTTATTACGGGAATGTCGTGGATCTGCTCGAATACGCTGTGACAAACGGTGAGGCAATCGACCTGCTCTCCGACCAGACAAGCTGTCATGCAGTGTATGACGGAGGCTACTGCCCGCAAGGAATAACTTTTGCAGAGCGAACCGCGCTTCTCGGCTCGGACAAAGCTCGGTTTCAGACGCTCGTTGATGGCTCGCTTCAGCGGCATTTCGCTGCGATCAAGAGTCTTGTAAAAAACGGCACGTATTTCTTCGACTACGGGAACGCCTTCATGAAAGCAGTATTCGATGCCGGAGTAAAAGAGATCGCGCGAAACGGTGTCGATGAACGGGATGGGTTTATCTGGCCGAGTTACGTGGAAGATATCATGGGGCCAGAGTTATTCGATTACGGCTATGGCCCATTCCGCTGGGTGTGTTTGAGTGGGGATGAAGCCGATTTGGTGAAAACTGATGCAGCAGCGAGCGAGTGCATCCGAACGGTTCGCCCGAAGCCTCGCTATCAAGACCACGATAATTATCGGTGGGTAAAGGATGCAGCGAAGAACAAACTTGTCGTTGGCACGAAAGCTCGGATTCTCTACCAGGATGCAGTTGGCCGGAAAAAAATTGCACTTCGGTTCAATGAAATGGTTCGAAACGGTGAGGTAGGGCCAATTATGCTTGGCCGAGACCATCACGATACGGGCGGCACCGATTCGCCATTTCGCGAGACGGCAAACATTAAAGATGGCTCAAATATTCTCGCAGATATGGCCACTGCCTGTTTTGCCGGAAACGCCGCGCTTGGGTTTAGTTTGGTCGCGCTCCATAATGGTGGTGGGGTAGGGATTGGGAAAGCGATTAACGGTGGCTTTGGCATGGTGCTCGATGGAAGTGAGCGAGTGGATAGAATCCTCGAGCAGGCGATGACCTGGGATGTGATGGGGGGCGTCGCCCGCCGCGCCTGGGCGAAAAATCCGAACGCGTTGGAGACTAGCGCCAAGTTTAATGAAGAGCACGGGGGAAATGCACAGATCACGCTCCCGTTTGTTCCTGACGCCGGGCTTGTTGAGAGTCTGGTGGCAAAGGCGTTAAGAAAGTAAGTTCTTCCTCGCGCGCACAAAAAAGGCTGTTCTTGCGAACAGCCTGGTAGATGATGAGAACCTTCCGTCTTTACACGACGAACTGTATTGGGCCGTACATCGCGACTCGTTGCTTGTAGAACCGAGTCCATTCGCGGTCTCCGTAGGAGAAATGCCACCATTCTTCCATGGTCGGTGCGAATCCCGCTTCAAGCATTACCCGCCGAAGTGCCAAGCGCCGCTTGCGAACGAATTCGCGAACATCCAGTGAGAAAGGATGGAACTTGGTCCGATGCTTCAGGGCGTCCTCGTCGTTCTTCGGTGGAAGGAGCTTTCCATCCTTGCCATTGATGACGAGCGTCACATCCACCGCGGCACCTGTCGCATGTGGCGAGATGTCGGGCACCGACCGAAAAGGATCGACCACATTTTCCGCTTGGCGATAGGTCAACTCCGGATTCATGCGTCGAGCAATCGCCAACGCACCAACGAATTGACTCACGACGTGATATGGATGGCGATACGCCGTCCAGACCAAGAGTTCTGCGCCCGGGAGCAGCTCTCCGATTCGTTTGTTTGCGAGATGGACTCGTCTCACAACCTCCTTCCGTGCAAACAGCGTTGTCCCCGTGAAAGCCTGTAAATGTGGGTCAACGCTTGAGTTGACGCGCAACTCCGTTCTCCCGCGGCGGATGTCAACCAAGGGTTCGCCATTCTCCTCTACCCGAACGGCTCGCAATTGAGCCACCGTACATCGCAACTTGCGCCGAAAGACACGCTCATCGAGCATTCCTAACCTCCATGGGCAAAGCCCACCTAAGAACCAGATCGCCACGCGCTACGCGCCCGTGGTGTCAGGAAACCGTAGTTCATCTGATTTTATTTTACTGAGTGACCGGAGCGTAATCTATCGATATCAAGAAACTCGTGATCATCGACCTCCTTCAGAAACTGGTTCAGACGGCACTCCAGAAAATGTTTTTCGTCCGGTACGACGACTAGCCCAGAACTGAACTTTACAACACACCCCGCCAGAAGTTTCCCCGGTGATTCACATGGTATGAGTTTGTGGTGACTCACCCTGTGAATCGCCAGGGAAACTTCTCCACCCCGAGTCCGTCTCGTTGTCTCTATCGTAAAACTGTTCCATGAATTCTTTCCCGAGCTTCATCTCGGCTTCAAGCAAATTATGCCCCGTACATAAGAGCCGGAGGTTTGAAAGCTCAGTAGCTCCTCCGTGCGCAAATGGCACTATATGGTCAATTTCAAGGTACTGTCGTGCGCAGCAGCGAACACCGTTTTCGCTCACATACGTACACTGCCCCTCGTCACGAACGTAAACTTGCTCGCGCAATGCCTTCGGCACATAACGCGAATTCGGGTCATTGCGGTAAGTTAAGAGCATTTCGTTATCGAAACCCGAATCTAAATCTTCCAACTCTCTCTTCTCTGACTTCTTTACTTCACGTTTCTGTCTGCGCTCCATCTTCTTAGCTGGACTATTTCGCTCGAGATATTCTGCCATAAGCACCGAGAACACTCCCTCAAGCGTCACGCCCTCCGGAAACTTCCCGGAACAGAGTTCTTTAATTAGCTCAAGCTGCTCAACAAACTCTTTCTCAACCTCAAACTCGAGTTTGTATCTCACCTGAGAATCCCCACCGTTTTCATAATTACCTCCGCCGGCGGCGGTGGATGTAACCATACCGTTATTCCCCAGTACGGTAACTCTATCTCTAATCGACTGCCGCGGACGGTACCGGGAAACGATCTCTTCAACCTGTCGCCGCGACCGCCCGACAACTTGGCCCAGAAGCACCTCGCAATTCGCTTCCCTTAACACGGGGGCAAAGACACTTATCGTACTCAGGTTCACTTTATTGTCGCGAAGCAGCTCATATACCTCCGGAAAGTCCCTAATACACCGTGCGGCGGTAATTCGTCTCATGGCACCGCCCTCGGAGTAACCAAGCGAACGGCAATATTCGAAGAGGGAAGGATAGCCACACATCAGGTGCAGGCCTCGACGCTCGACTTCCTTTAGGTGCAAAAGAACTTGAACTGTTGCCCGATGTTCTGTTTCACGAAGTGAGTGGAGATTTCTAATTAGATCTGAGTCACTGAGTCTTGAGACTCGTAGGAAATCACTTCGCTTGTCTGTTGTCGTGCACATCGTTACCTCCTTGTTTGACTACTCGAGGTAACTTGCCACGGGTTTTTAGAAAGGCCTTATCCAAGTTCACGTTCGCGCTCTCTATTCATCACAGAGCGTACATATCGTACGCTCACAACAACAAAACGTTTTTTTCGAAAGTTTTGTTGTCCGTAATTGATGGTTCGCTGCGCACACAGAATGTGACTTGAAAAACCACTGTCAAGTTTTTAAAGAAAATAGTTATGATCGGTTGTGGCGGGCAGTTGTCCATAGGGGAGCGCGGAGCTGGGCTCGCCCAGCCCAGGCGCAGCGCTCCACTGTGGGCAACTGCTTTCGGCGGTGGGACATTTCTTTCCCAGCTAAAATCCTGTAAAATACGCCCCTTTCCCCTCTCACATCGCTTCGCCGGGTAGAAGTTTTCAATTCGTCGCACCCATTAAATCTCAAACACTGATCCTGAGATTTCAGGGTGTGACCGCAGACTGGTTTACTTTGGTGGGGATCGTCCCTGCTGGGGTTGAAAGGTTGCAGGTCCGCTAGCTTTTGAGAGGATTGTAGGATGCCAGACTCTGCAGGAAGTACAACTCATTGGGGAAAGCGCCTTCGCGACGTCCGTGAGAATCCGTTTCCGCTGTTTGTAACCGCGGAGCCAGTCAATGTGACCACAGGTGAGAAAAAACGACCGAGCATTAGCCTCACGTTTTCCGGGGAGTTGACGTGGGATGCTGGTCGAAATGGGCCGGAGCCCGTGGTTACGATTGAACTTCCGGCATCGGGCAGTGTCACCGCCCGCATATTTCCGCTGCGTCCGACCTATGTGAACACAGTTGGTGTGGTTGCATTTCACGATCCGAGCCACCCAGGTACCAATTGTGTGGTCGTGATTGCAGTCAGGTTGAGAGTCATTCCCGGTCCTGATGGTCATGAGGTGCATATCCAGGATCCATTGGTACAGCTATGTATTAACACAATGGATCCTACCGAGCTGACACTATGGGGTAACGCCAAACAACTGGAATGGCGACTAGCGTCGCATCAGACCGAGGACCATCGCTACGGCAAGCACTTAGAGATTGTGATGGCGCAACCACCGCACGGGAGGTCGCTCGGAGGGCTGATCGATGATCTCGTCAAAGTAGTGGGATGGAGCGAGCGCACACCGTTCGAGTGGGTCAAACTGATACAGCAACTGCTTCAGCATTCCGACTGTATCTCAACGCAATTCCGCATCGTGTTAGCGGCGCTATTTCGTTGTGCGCAGAGCAACTAGGCGTTCACGCTGCCTGACCGCAGGTTACCTCGGCGTTGTAACCTGCGGTCAGGCCCCTGTTCTATTTTTCCGATGAAACCTTCTGAAGCACATCTTTTCCATGCCCGAGCACCTTCACCTTTCGCAATTCCTCAACTAACTTCCCCTGTTCATCAATAATGAACGTCGACCGCTCGATCCCCATGTAGCTCTTCCCGAGGAATGACTTCTTCTTATACACGCCGTAAAGTTTTGATACCTCGCGCTTCTCGTCGGAAAGTAAAAGAAAAGGGAGCTTATACTTGTCCTGAAACTTCTGATGGCTCTTACTGCTATCAGGGCTGATACCAATAATCACAGTTTCGTTCGCATCAAACTTTCGTTTCAAATCGCGAAAGTCGCATGCCTCCTTGGTACAGCCTGGTGTATTGTCTTTCGGATAGAAGTAGAGGACGACCTTCTTTCCACGGAAATCCGAGAGCTTCACCGTTTTTCCGGTGGCGTCGGGGAGTTCAAAAGGGGGTGCGAGTTTCATCGTACTCCACTCTGTCATTGCGAGCGCAGCGAAGCAATCTCCAACCACCGGGGCGATTGCTATTCCCTCGGTATGAGATTGCCGCGGTCGCTTACGCTCCCTCGCAATGACAGAGATGTTACGAGTCAATCGGAAAAGCCTCCCAGTAATCCTCGACACTGAGCCCAATTACCTTCATCGCCTCATCTCGCCCGTAAACGGCTGCGACTTCGACCCTGCGCTTCGCTGTTCCGGGGAGATCTTTGTAGGTGAGAAAATAATGCCGGAGTCGATCGAGCACGGTATCGGGACAATCACTGACGTCCCGCCATGTGCCGTAGACGATATCTTCGTAGAGGACACCAATAATTTTATCATCCGCCTGATTTCCATCAATCATCCGGAGTCCTCCAATGGGTATCGCCCGAACGAGAATATCTCCATGCGTAATTGGCTTTTCGGTAAGCACGCAGATATCGAGTGGGTCACCGTCGCCTGCGATGCCGGAACGACCAGTGCATTCAGCACAGAATGAGCCGACACGTTGGTTGCAAAAGGTTTGTGGTATGAACCCATAGAGCGTTGGACACTGATTCGAGTATTTTTGCGGGCGGTCAACTTTGAGATGACCGGTCTCTTTATCGACCTCGTATTTCACAGCGTCTGTGGGAACGATTTCAATATAACAATTGACTATGCGAGGAGCATCGGGGCCGGAAGAAATACCATGCCATGGATGCGCCTGATACGGGAGCGATTGCTTTGCCATCGATTCTCCACGATGCGATTGACGTATTGCGAACTTTCAGTGCCTCGGTTAGTGTGTCGACATTACCACGAAATTGGAGAAACGTGATGAGACTTTTGTTGATGCTATCATTACTCATAACTCTTCTCGCCTGCGACGATTCGAATGATTATTCCTCCGAAGAAGTCGAGGATATCGCAGCCGTTTCCAGCGAATCGGCTAGTGGCGGAGCCGACGTCGTAGTGGAGAACCCGATTGTCTCAACCCAATTTTTTGGCCAGAACGGAAACCTTTGGAAACCAGCAGGGGACGATCACGGTGCCGGCGCGGGAAACCTTGTCGTGCTTTTGAGCGCCGAGTTTACCGAGGAGTTTGATAGCTGCGAAGTAGTTCACGCTAGTGGAGAAGTTCGCCAACTTATCTGTATCAACGATCAACCCTGGACCCATACGCCGTTTAGCTGCTTTTCGAACGGCGATCGCCAAACCTGGCGTGCCGACTTTAAGTGTTCGGAAGCAGCTGAAGTGAAGGTCACCTGCCGAGAGGAAAAACAGGAGATAGTTTTTACTGTGCCTGACCAAGTAAAGCATCAGGTCTGTTCACGATTCGGTTAAAAAGTCTGCTTTTGGCCGATCTCGGTCGAACGGAAGATTGCTCCGGTGCTCGTTTGCAGAAGCAAAGTCCGCTCCTCGTCCTTCGATGCGACTCAGGACGACCCTGAGTTTGTCGAAGGGTCGCAATTTCCGTTCACCCAACCTCGGCTCATAATCAGACTTTTTAGATTTTTTCCAGAGAGGGAACCGGACGAACGCTATCTCTTGGAGAAATTCCTAATCTGAGGGTTGCCGATGAGCGCGCCAGCCGAAGCTGGTAGGCCCACCGGCAACCTTTGTCTCGTACCTGCGAACACATGGCAGGCTACGATGCCACGACTGCGCATGCGCTTTGACGCGGCACGTTTCCAATCGCCCACTGGTAGGCTGACACGAGCTGAGCGATAAGAGAATGAACGGCACCTTGTGTCCATCCCTGTCCCTCGAGCCGAACCGTTCCGCCTTCGCGAAGCGCGGCTTCGAGCGTTTGGAGGCGCCGGACGAGGCGCGTCCGAAGGCTTGAGTTTCCCATCGCCCACTTGATACAAGCGAGCGGGTCCCAGCCGTTTCGCCGTGCATGGCCGAGGCTGAGGAGAGTTCCACGCACTCCGTCGACACCTTTTTCGCCATCCTGTTCGATCGCGGTGACGGTTACGTCACCTCGCTGGACTGCTGCTGCAAGTTGAAGCACCCGTAATGTAGGGGCCACTGCAGCTGAAGCAGCTTGATCGAGACTTCCAAATCCTACCCGCGCGTTCTTCTGAGACTTCATCGTAATTCTCCTTGAGGCTTGTTTTTATCCCCGTGCCGGAAGCGCCTCGATACTTCCTGGGGGTGGGAACAGTTTGCCGCAACGTTGTGCTACGGCAAAGTGTTCCCAATTCCCCAAGCCTCGGAGCTGCGCGGCACGGAACCTGTAACTGAACAAACCCTGCGGTTCCTTCTCTGGCTCTCCCGCGGCATGCTCCGGAGAGCCAAAGAGTTCAATTCCTTCTACCCAAAACAAATTGTGAAAAGCATCTGAGCTAGTGCACTAGTATACTAGTGCAAAGCGAAGATCAAGAAAAAAGTTCAAGGGACTAAAAAATTTTTAACGAAGCCGGCAAAGCTCGATTTTATTGGGGAGAGGTGCCGCTTGCGCCTAGCACACTAGTTTGCTAGTATGCTAGTGCAACAATACGGTGGCACGAAGCCAAGCACTGGAGAGGTCATGAGTAAGAAGTATCTGCGCGAACTCGCCGAAGTTCTGCATGCGATGAAAAATGAAACGGAAATTGAAGAGTTTTTGGAAGCAATCCTCACGCCGAAGGAATTAGTCGAAATTCCAAAACGACTTCAAATTATTAAACTGCTGAAGAAAGGTGTACCGCAACGCGAGATCACCGAACAACTCGGCGTGGGAATTGCTACGGTCACCCGCGGCTCAATCGCTATCAAGTCGAAGGGGTTTCGCGAGCTCGAATTCTCCTAAGCTATCGCTCGTACTCAGCGAGGAACCCCTGAAACTCGCGACGGTGATCTTCCTCGTTACCGAGGAGCGAAATGCAAAGATCCTGAGTCGGATAATCCTCGCCTTCACAGAGTCGAATAATCTTCTTGTATTGCTCAATCGCGCAATTCTCTGCGTCGATTACACCTTTGATCACCTGAACAACATTTCGAGAGTCGGAAGGTGGTTGGAGTGATGTCTGCGAAGCTTTAAATGATGCACTCCCGGGAACTGAGCCACCGAGAACGCGAATTCGCCCTGCAAGCTGTTGCGCGTGACCTAATTCAGCTTGAATGTCGGCGGCAAGTGCTTTCTTGATCTCTTCAGCGCGAACACCATCAAGATTAAATGAATTGGCGAGATAATTCTGGACCGTTTCCATCTCCATCCAGTAGGCGGTGATGAGCTCCTTTAATATTTCTTGTTTCTTTTCCATGAGCGGTCCTCCGAGTTGTTATAGATATATTATAGCAATTGATTAACTCGGAAAAGCGCTGGGAAAATTGTGAGGTGTAGGCTCGAAAAAACCGAGCCCACCCGCGCCAGCGCTCATGATGGGCTGGCGCGGGTTCAGACACGATCTGCCGCTTGCGATTCACGCAAGGATCATCGCCAGAACGAGGCTCAGAGCGAGACAAGACAAGGCAAAAGTTCCGGCTCGGTTCGACGGCACGAGCTTACTCGAACCAGCAGTTGCATCCTGCGCACAACGAAATTCGCTATAGCCTAGGATGTACGTGACTAAACCGGTGAGGACGAAGAGCGCAAGCAGTGTCAGTTGGAGGTAGTGAAGTGGACCTGCGCTTGGCGTCCCACTCTCCGGTACGATTCCGAGACGCATCGCCTGCACCGAGATGAGTCCTACGGCGAAGAGGTAGGCAATGTTCATCAAAGGAATGTATACGAGCGCCCACCGGCGTAGTCGCCACGCCCCATAAGCCCCAACAAGGAGCGTAACGTAACAACAGACGAAGACTTCTTTGGTGCTCATTCCAGTGAGCGCGACGCCGATTGTTCCAAGTATCGAATTCCCCAACATCAGCATCTTCCTCCGTGCCAGAAAGGGGCCAAACATGAGTGCGCATGTTTCGCTCCATAATGAAAAACCGTGTACGCACCTACACCTCACAGAACGAAGTTCCGCTCGGGAACCACCCATCCAGTTGGACGAGTCATTCCCCGACGGTCGCTAAAGCTACCCAGTAATCGGTCAGTGCTGAAAAAGATCGGTTAGCGTATATCTAACAGAATGAATATTAATGTCATTGCGAGGGAGGCAAGTCCTATGGATGCCACGTGTAACGACAAGATATCAAACACATTTATCTCCGCTTGTATTGGATTGTAAATTCGGGGCATGCACACGCTGGGGCGAAGTAGCCGGTTTTCGTATTCCTGCAATCGCTGCGGCCAATGTTGCGAGTATCGTGAAGTCCCGCTCAATGCCTATGAAATCGCACTCCTCGCGAAAAACGAAAGTTTAACCCCAAGTCAATTTATTGATGAGTTCGTTGACCAACGCACCTGGTCACTCGCTCACCGTCCTCGTGGTGGTTGCGTTTTCCTCGAAAGTTCGGGGTGCCGAGTCTATAACGCACGCCCTCTTGCCTGCAGACTCTATCCCTTAGCGCGTCGCGGAACGGCGAGTGGAGAGGAACTCTTTGCCGAAATTCCTCCCGAACCAAAGACATTGGGTGTCTACGGGAAAGAAGGAACGGTCGCTGATTATCTCAAGCCACAAGAGATCGAACGTCACGTTTGGTTTGCGGATAGCTATATGAATCTCTACAAGAAGTTGCTTGTACGATTACGGAAGAATCAGTCGTCGGCGAAAAAAATTAGAGATCTGATCCTCGCGCATCTCCCAATTCAACAGCAACTACTCTCACTGCTCCAGCAGCGAGAGTTACAGCAGATCGTATTCAACACCGATAAGCTCGTCCCCGTTTTTTGTGAGAAGCGCGACTTGAAGGTGCCGCAAAATGCAGAGCAAGTATGCGAACTCCATCTCCAAGCGTTGGACGATTGGATTGATCACGATTTAAGTCTCACGCTACCGTAAATATTACTCACTTGATTGATAGCTTATTACCCCCGTCGCTTGGCGTATAGCTTCGCTATCACCGTCGATCCCCTCACGCCTGTCAAGGGAAAGAACGGTAAGTAAAGCGGTCCGTCCCTAGTTCAATCATTTGTTTGACATATAAAACAGACGCATGATATACGAGCCACGCTATTGGGCTTTTTACTGGAGATTGTAGGCTTATGTTATTCCACCTTCGATTGTTTTTTCTCGCAGTGCTGCTCGTCATCGTAACACATCGGTCGACAGCTCAATGTCAGGACGCTCAATCTGCAATTGAGCTACCTCCCGTCGTGGTTCATGGAGAAGTGCTCTCCGAAAGCTCTCCTTTCTCTCCTCCTCAGAAAGACTCAAAGATCTTTGAAGAAAAAAAAGTCACTGTTCAAGAGGTCGAATCAATTCCAGCAGTGGTCACCAACAATTATCGTCAATTATTTTCTGAAATTCCAGGTCTTCTCGTTAGTGAAGTAGGAAATGAAAGTTTCTCAAGCATTAGTTTTCGTGGACTCGGAGATCCACACGAAACCTTCAATCTAAATACCCTGAAGGACGGGATTCCGATCAGTGCCGATCCGTTCGGTTATCCTGCTGTGTATTACCAACCACCAGTTGAATTGGTTGACCGATTGGAATTTGTTCGAGGTGGCGCAGCGTTGCTCTACGGGCCACAAGCCGGCGGAGCCTTAAACTATGTGACCACTTACCCGAGTGCTGATGAGGAAGTAGGTTTTGAAACAAAGCAGGTGCTCGGCTCTGAGAATTTATGGTCAACGTTTAATCAGGTGACAGCAAGTCACGATGGAGTCGGAGTTTCAGGATACTACCACCGTCGACAATCGGATGGCATTCGCGATGCGAATAGCGACTACTACATTAACAACGGTGGAATGAAGTTTACTGTTGAAAGTTCTCCTGACACCGTTTGGCATGTGGAGCTCGATGCATACGATTCGGGTCACCAAGAGCCGGGAGGTTTGACCCTCGATTCGGGCCCTGGCCTTGCGAACTATGATCAGGATCGGGAGCAGAATACCCTAGAGTTTGACCAACTCAACATCGAACGCTACGTCCCAACAGTTACCGTTCACTCAGAACTTTCGGCGGATACAACGCTCAGTGGTCGTCTCTGGGGAGGGTATTACCGTCGCGAAAGCCGGAGACAGGATCTCGGTGAAGCTCCCACAGCATTCGGTGCATTTCCGCTCGGAGATACGAACACGATTCAACTTCAGGAATTCCGATATGCTGGTGGAGAAATACGCGTCAGCCACGATTGGGAATGGCTCAGCGACACACAGACTCTCTCCACGGGAATCTTTCTTTATGGCGATGATTCTCCATTTACTCAGGAGAAAGGCTCCGCGCCTGATGCGAGTACCGGTGATCTAGTGAAAGATATCTCCCGAGATATCTTCAATGTGGCTCTGTTCGTTGAAAATCGGTTTGTCTTCAACGATTTCTCACTCACCCCAGGTTTTCGTTTAGAGAATATCTATCAAGATATCGATGAAAAGCTGAACGTTGGGTCATTTGTACCCCTTCGTTCGACCGACGATACAGCGACAGTCCCGCTTTTTGGTCTTGGACTTGCGTATCAGCTTGGAGCGCAATCTGAAATCTATGGCAATATCTCACAAGGGTATAAACCCGTTACCTTTCAGGACACAGTTCCACTTGGAACGGGAGACACGATTAGTGAAGATATTGAAGAGGCTGATACGTTGGCCTATGAGGCAGGAATTCGTGGGGAGCCGGTTTCGTGGGCACACTTTGATACGAGTGTCTTTGCCTACAACTTCGA
>FKKE01000226.1_pt1 | contig 30955 bp, 36 predicted proteins | sample 1106331 | NCBI WGS metagenome assembly FKKE01 (sample SAMEA3931202, study PRJEB13176) | freshwater metagenome | biome: Drinking water system; feature: drinking water; material: freshwater | place: China | collected 2013-02-06
GTCCAATCCATCATGGGCGCAATACAGAACTTATGAGATTGATTTGCCGGCATTTTTGACGTTTCCAATGGGGCGGGGCAGCCGGCGCACGAGGCGCGATTATGCCTTGATCAGGCGCGGCGACACAACGACTGGAATCGTCCCGAAGGCGTCACGGTCTGCACCCCCACCCCTTATCCCCGTTGCTTGGGGAGCGCCGTGAACCTCGCGTGCGTACGTCGGCTGAGGTATCTCCCGTTCATGTCGACAAGTGACGAAGACATCGCCGCCTGGAGCCGATACTGGCGGACCGGCCCGACCGCCAGCTGCACCGAGAGCGGCGTGGCGTCGTCGGGTTTCGATCGCTTCTGGGAAGACGTATTCAGTTCTGTTTCGCCTCGCGCGCACATCGTCGATCTTGCCACCGGCAATGGCTATGTCGCCTCGCTCGCATGCTCCTTCTCGGCCAAACACAGTCGCCAATTCGTGGTTGTCGGGGTTGACGCAGCCGATATCGACGAACGGAGCGTTGCGCGCGCACCCGACGAGACGGCCGGCGCCACGCTGCGTCTTCAGGGCAACACGAGACTTGAGGCCTTGCCCTTTGCCGACCGCCAGTTCGATCTCGCCGTGTCCCAGTTTGGCTTCGAATATGCGGAGCCCAGCGCCGCCGTCTCTGAACTCGCGCGCGTGCTGAAGCCGGACGGCGCGTTTCATTTCATCATGCACGCACGCGAAGGAGCGATTTTCGCGGCGGTTTTCGAACGCGTCGAACGGCTGGGTCGGCTGATGCGCCAGGGCGGTCTGTTCGATACGATCCGCGAGGGCGCGATCTGTCTTATCCAAGGCGATCGAGACGTCGAAACGCAAATTGACGCCGCCATTAGGGGCATCGAGTCCGAACTCGCGCCGCTGGCGCAGTCGCCCCCGCCGGATGACGCCGCCCTATTCTACTCAAGCGGCTTGACGCAGCTCTGGGACACTCGCGCGCGCTACGCTCCCGAGGACCTTCTCGCGTCGGTCAACGATGCGTACGGCCGTGTCAGGGCGCAACTCTCACGTCAGCAAAATCTGATCGGGGCCGCCCATTCCCCGGACAGTCTGGATACGCTTCGGTCGACCATGGCGCGGCATGGCCTCGACACCGCGCCCCCCGCTGCAACGCGAGATGAGTTCGGCGCTCAGATTGCGTGGTCACTGAGAGGCCGAAAACCAAGCGCATAAGATCGGCGGCATGCCGTGACGAGCTTTACCGTGCGCCAACCGTTGCGCTCCGGCCTTGGATGGGCCGATGATGCGCGCATGCAGATCACCCGCCACAAGCCGATCGTCACCACGCTCAAGCCGTCGAACCACCCCTATCTCAACGGGGCCTGGACGCCGCTGCACGAAGAGGTGGACGCCATCCATCTCGATGTCATCGAGGGCGACATTCCGCGCGACATCGACGGAATCTATCTGCGCAACACCGAAAACCAGATCCACCAACCGCTCGGGCGTTTCCACCCGTTCGACGGCGACGGCATGCTGCATCAGATCAGTTTCGAGAACGGCCGCGCCAGCTATCGCAACCGCTGGGTGCGCACCCGCTGCTTTCAAGCCGAGCAAGAGGCCGGAGGCTCGCTGTGGGGCGGGCTGATGGATCGCTGGGGCACGTCGCTGCGGCCGGGTTTCGGTGCGCACGGCGGCTTGAAAGATGCATCCTCAACCGACGTCGTCGTGCACGCCGGCCGCGCCATCTCGACCTTCTACCAATGCGGCGAAGCTTACCTGCTCGATCCGGAGACACTGGAGACGATCGGCCCCGCGCATTGGGGTCCGCTCGACGGCGTCTCGGCGCATCCGAAGGTCGACGAGCGCACCGGCGAGCTGATGTTCTTCAACTATTCGACGCATGCGCCCTACATGCATTACGGCCTGGTCGATGCGGAGGGCCGGCTCGTCCACTATCGCCCGATCCCGTTGCCCGGTCCGCGCTTGCCGCACGACATGGCGTTCACCGACAACTTCGTCATCCTCAACGACCTGCCGCTGCATTGGGACGCCGAGGCTCTGAAGCAGAACGCGCACGTGGTGCGCATGCATGAACGCCCCTCGCGCTTCGCCATTGTGCCGCGCCGCGGCGACGGCGACATCCGCTGGTTCGAGGCGGCGCCGACCTTTGTCTTGCATTGGACCAACGCCTACGAGGACGGCGACGAGATCGTGCTCGACGGCTATTTCCAGAGCAATCCCGAACCAGGCAAGTTCAAGGGCGCGCCCGCCGGTTACGAGCATATGATGGGGCATCTGGACGAACACACGTTCCAATCGCGGCTGCACCGCTGGCGCTTCAATCTGAAGGACGGAACAACCAAGGAAGAGCGGCTCGACGAACGCATTCTCGAATTCGGCACCATCAATCAGCGCTTCGCCGGGCACCGCTACCGCTATGTCTACTCGACCAAGGCCAAACCGGGCTGGTTCCTGTTCAACGGCTTTGTGAAGCACGATCTGGAGACGGGAAGCTCTGTCGAACTTGATCTGGCTGAAGGCCGTTACGCCAGCGAGGCGCCGTTCGCGCCGCGGATCGGCGCCTCCGAAGAGGACGATGGCTACATCGTCAGCTTCATCACCGACGAGAACACCGGCGCCTCGGAGTGCATCCTGATCGATTGCAAACGCTTCGCCGCCGGCCCGGTCGTGCGCATCGCGCTGCCGCACAAGCTCTGCTCGGGCACGCATGCGTGCTGGGCGGATCGTGAATTCCTGCGCCAAGGGAAACGCCCATGACCTACATTCTCGGCGGCTGGCAAAGCGATTTCGCCGACAACTGGACCCGCAAAGGCTGGGAAATCGCCGATGCGTTTGCCGAGGCGGTGGGCGAGGGCCTGGCGGCGGTCGATCTCGAACCGAAGGAGATCGAGACCGGGCATGTCGGCAATTTCGCCGCGGAGCTCTTCGCCGGCCAAGGTCTGCTTGGCGGTTTCTTCGCCCTGGCGCATCCGGACTTCAGCGGCATGCCGACGGCGCGCCATGAGGCGGCTTGCGCCTCCGGCAGCGTCGCAATCCTCGCCGCAGCGGCGGAAATCGAAGCCGGGCGTTACGATCTCGCCTGCGTCGTCGGCATCGAACAGATGCGCAATGTCGGCGCCGAGCAGGCCGCGCAGCATCTGGGCTCGGCTGCCTGGGCCGGCCACGAATATCTCGACACGCCGTTCGCGTGGCCAAAGGCGTTCTCGGATTTGGCCGACGAATACGAGCGCCGCTTCGGCCTCGACTATCGTCACCTGATGCGAGTTTCCGAGATCAATTTCGCCAACGCCAAACGCAATCCCAACGCCCAGACGCGAAAGTGGGCGTTCACGCCGGAAAACTTCACCGCCGACGACGAGAAGAACCCGGTCGTAGTCGGGCGCACCCGCAAACAGGATTGCGGCCAGATTACCGACGGAGCGGCTGTGATCTTTCTCGCTTCACCCGCGCGCGCCGCCGCCTTTGCCGCGAAGCGCGGCGTGCCGCTCGAACGCATTCCGCGCATCGAGGGCTGGGGCCACCGCTCCGCCGCCATCGCCTTCGACGCCAAGCTCCGCGCCAGCGCCGATCAACCGTACGTCTTCCCGCACGTCCGGCGCGCCATCGAGGATGCGCGCGCCCGCGCCGGCGTCGACCTCGAGCACATCGATGCGGTCGAGACCCACGACTGTTTCGCGGTGACCGAGTACATGGCCATCGACCATCTTGGATTGACCGCGCCCGGCGAAGCCTGGAAGGCGATCGAGGCCGACGACATCGCCATCGGCGGCAAACTGCCCATCAATCCGTCGGGCGGGCTCATTGGCGGAGGGCACCCCGTCGGCGCGACCGGCGTGCGCATGCTGCTCGACGCGGCCAAGCAGGTCTCGAACCGCGCCGGCGATTACCAGGTCGATGGCGCGAAAACCGTGCAGACTTTGAACATCGGCGGCTCGGCCACGACCGCCGTGAGCTTTATTGTCGGGACCAGCCTTTAGTCGCGCTAAGGGCGGAGACGTTTGCGCACAGATGGCTCGCCCTCTAGAGAGTGGCGCCAATGTCGAGCCGCCCCTCCCCGGACCCAGCCGCAGTCATGCCCGCGCGGCTGACGCATTTGCAGCGCCTGGAGGCCGAGAGCATCCACATCATGCGCGAGGTGGTCGCCGAGTGCGCCAAACCGGTGATGCTCTATTCCATCGGCAAGGACAGCGCCGTGATGCTGCATCTCGCGGCGAAGGCGTTTTATCCATCGCCGCCGCCGTTCCCGCTCCTGCACATCGACACCACCTGGAAGTTCCGCGCCATGTACGAGATGCGCGAACGCCAGGCCAAGGCGCTGGGTTTCGAACTTCTGGTCCATAGAAACCCCGACGCCCTGGCGCGCGGCATCAATCCGTTCGATCACGGCGCGATGCACACTGACCTCTGGAAGACAGAAGGGCTCAAACAGGCGCTCGATCTCCATGGCTTCGACGCCGCCTTCGGCGGCGCCCGCCGCGACGAGGAGAAGAGCCGCGCCAAGGAACGCATCTTCTCCTTCCGCGCCGCCAACCACCGCTGGGACCCCAAGAATCAGCGGCCGGAGCTTTGGCGGCTCTACAACGCCCGTAAACACAAGGGCGAGTCGATCCGGGTGTTCCCGCTCTCCAACTGGACCGAACTCGACATCTGGCAATACATCCACCTTGAGAGCATCCCGATCGTACCGCTCTATTTCGCGGCCCCGCGCCCGGTGGTGCGCCGCGACGGCGCGCTCATCATGGTCGACGACGAACGCATGCGGCTGCGCGAAGGCGAGGCGCCGGAAATGCTCAGCGTCCGGTTCCGTACGCTCGGCTGCTATCCCCTGACCGGTGCGGTCGAGAGCACCGCCGACACGCTGACCGCCATCATCCAGGAAATGCTGCTGACCACGACCAGCGAGCGCCAGGGCCGCGTCATCGACCACGATCAGGCCGCCTCGATGGAGAAAAAGAAGCGCGAGGGCTATTTCTGATGGCTCACGTCTCCAATCTCATCGGCGCCGACATCGACGCCTACCTCGAACAGCATCAGCACAAGTCGCTGTTGCGCTTCATCACCTGCGGCAGCGTCGATGACGGCAAATCGACTTTGATCGGGCGGCTGCTCTACGACTCGAAAATGATCTTCGAGGATCAGCTAGCGGCCTTGGAGGCCGATTCCAAGAAGGTCGGCACCCAGGGCGGCGACATCGATTTCGCGCTGCTCGTCGATGGCCTCGCGGCGGAGCGCGAACAAGGCATCACCATCGACGTCGCCTACCGCTTCTTTTCGACCGACAAGCGCAAATTCATCGTCGCCGACACGCCCGGCCATGAACAATACACCCGCAACATGGTCACCGGCGCATCGACCGCCGATCTCGCCATCATCCTGATCGACGCCCGCAAGGGCGTGCTGACCCAGACGCGCCGTCACTCCTTTCTCGTTTCTCTGATGGGCATTCGCCGCGCCGTGCTGGCGGTGAACAAGATGGACTTGGTCGGCTGGTCGCGCGAGACGTTCGAGGCGATCGTCGCCGAATACCAGGCCTTCGCCGCCCGCATCGGCTTAAGCGACGTGCTCGCCATTCCGATGTCGGCGCTGCGCGGCGACAACATCGCCGAGAAAAGCGCGGCGGCGCCCTGGTACGACGGCCCGACGCTGATGAGCCACCTCGAAACGGTGGAGATCGACGAAGCCCGGCGCGCCGCCGGGGCGCTGCGATTGCCGGTGCAATGGGTGAACCGGCCGAGCGCAGACTTCCGCGGGTTCTCCGGCCAGATCGTCAGCGGGCGCGTGAGGCCCGGCGACCGAATTCGCGTCGCGCCCTCGGGCAAGACGAGCGCGGTTGCGCGCATCGTCACCAAGGATGGCGCCTTGGCTGAGGCGGTGGCCGGGCAATCGGTGACGCTTACGCTCGTCTACGAGATCGATTGCTCCCGCGGCGATATCATCGCCGCCGCCGACGATCCGCCCGAAGTCTCGGATCAGTTCGAGACGACCATCATCTGGATGGCCGACGAGCACGCGCTGCCAGGGCGGCCCTACTGGCTCAAGATCGGCGCCCGCACCGTCTCGGCGACGATCACCGACATCAAGCACAAGATCAACGTCAACACGCTGGAGCACCTGGCCGGCAAAGTTCTCGAACTCAACGAGATCGCCGTCTGCAACATTAGCCTCGATCAGCCGGTCGCCTTCGATCCCTACGAGATCAATCCCGATATGGGCGGCTTCATCCTGATCGACCGCACTTCGAACGCCACGGTTGCGGCGGGTTTGATCCGCTTTGCGCTGCGCCGCGCGCAGAATGTCCACTGGCAGTCGCTCGACGTGACGCGCGCCGCGCGCGCGGAAATCAAGAACCAGAAGCCGGCGGTGCTCTGGTTCACCGGCCTGTCCGGCGCAGGCAAATCGACCATCGCCAATCTGGTCGAGAAGAAGCTGCATTCGCTCGGCAAGCACACGGTGCTGCTCGACGGCGACAATGTCCGTCACGGGCTCAATCGCGATCTGGGCTTCACCGACGCCGACCGCGTTGAGAACATCCGCCGGGTGGCGGAGGTGGCGAAGCTGATGGCCGACGCCGGACTCATCGTCTTGGTCTCGTTCATCTCGCCGTTCCGCGCCGAGCGCGACTTGGCGCGCGGGCTGATGGCCGAGGGCGAGTTCTTCGAAGTGTTCGTCGACACACCGCTCGCCGAAGCCGAGCGGCGCGACGTCAAGGGCCTCTACAAGAAGGCGCGCTCAGGCAAGCTGAAAAACTTCACGGGCGTCGATAGCCCCTACGAGGCGCCTGAGCACCCCGAGATTCACATCGACACGACAAAGCTCGACGCCGCCGCCGCCGCGGCGCTGATCGTGGAGAAGCTTGCGGCCGGCTAAACCCTGCCCGTCACGGGAATCAGCGCGCCGGTGATGTCGCGCGCCTCGTCCGAGGCGAGAAACAGCATCACCCGCGCCAGACTCTCCGGCGCCACCCACGCCGAAAAATCTGCGTTCGGCATGTCCTTGCGGTTGGCGGCGGTGTCGAGCACCGAAGGCAGCACGGCGTTGACGCGAACTTTGCCCTTGAGTTCTTCCGCCAGCGCCTCGGTCAATTTGTGCACGCCCTGTTTGGAGGCTGCGTACGGGCCGAAGCCGGCGCCAGCCTTCACCGCGCCATTGGCGCCGACGTTCACGATCGCGCCGTTGGACGCAACGAGGTGCGGCAGCGCCGCGCGCGATGCATTCACGGCGGTCTTGGTGTTGAGCGCATACATGCGGTCCCAGGTTTCGGCGCTGCTGTCTGCCAGCGTGCTCCACACAAAGCCGCCGGCGATGTTCAGCAGAGCGTCGATGCCGCCGGCGCTCTCTGCGGCGCGCCGCATGATGCCCTCGGCGGCGTCCGCCTCCGTGAGATCGACGCCGCCGAACGCCAGAGCATCGCCCGCGAACTCAGAGGGCGGTGGCGCAAAGTCGATGAGCACGGGCCGCGCCCCCATGTCGCGGGCGACCTTGGCCGCAGCGCGGCCCAGCACCCCGAATCCGCCGGTTATGACAAAGACCTTGCCCTGCACGCACGCCTCCTTGGCGCAGACGTCTTAGCGCGCATCCGAAGCGCGGCCCAGGGGCATCTCAATGATGATGATACGTATCATCGCATGAAGAACCTTGAGCGGGCGGTCAGCCGCCCGCTCCTTTTCGCTCACACGCGGCTGCGCATCTCCTGCATGACCCGCTGCGCATAGGCCCGGCTCACCGCCACTTCCTCGCCGCTCTCGAGCACCGCCATCAGCCGGCCATTGGCGTCGCGGCGCACCGCCTTCAGCCGCTTCCAGTTCACGAAAGCCGAACGATGCACACGCAGCATCAGGTTCGGATCGAGGCGCTCTTCCAGATGCGACATGGTTTCGCGATGCAGCAGCGTCCGGCCCTCCCAATGCAGCCGCACATAGTCGCGTTCGGCCTCGATGCGCTCGACGTCGGCCACCGGCACGCGCAGGAAGCGGCCGCGATCGCGGATCCAGAACTCTTTCTCGTAGCGTGGCCCTTCACGTTCGTCGGCTTCGCGCTTGAGCGCTTCGAGCACCGCCGCAAGCTCCTCGGCGCGGCGGCCCGCATCCTTTGCCGCGCGCCGTTCGCGGGCGCGCCCGAGCGCCGAGGCGAGGCGTTCGAATTCCACCGGCTTCACCAGATAATCGACCGCCGAGGTCTCGAACGCCTGTACGGCGTAAGAATCGAACGCCGAAACGAAGATCACTTCGGGTCCGCCTGCGTCCTCGACGGCATTGGCGACCTCGAAGCCGTCGGCGAGCGGCATCTTGATGTCGAGCAAGACCACGTCGGGCCGCAGCGCGCGCATCTGCGTGATCGCCTGGGCGCCGTCGCTGGCGGCGCCGACGATCTCGACGTCGGGGATTTCTTGCAGCGCGAGCCGGATGCGCCGGAGCGCCAGCGGCTCGTCGTCAGCCAGCAACAGGCGCAGGGGTTGGACGGACACTCTCTTCCTCCAGGGGTAGATAGATTTCTATGCGGCAGCCGTGCGGCGTCCGGTTCGTTGCGATCAGACCGGCGCGCGCGCCGTAAATGAGCTCCAAGCGCTCGCGGATATTGGCGAGACCGACGCCGCTCCTACGCGGGGGTTCGCCAGGCAGACCCGGACCGTCATCCTCCACCACGATGCGCAAGGTATCGCCGTCGCGGCGCGCCGTTACGTCGATCGAGCCGCCTTCGGTGCTGGGCGTGATTGCATACTTGATCGCATTTTCCAGGACAGGCTGCAGAATAAGGCTCGGCAGCTTGGCGTTTTCCAGCCCCGGCTCGACCTCGAAGCGAACGCTGAGCTTGTCGTCGAAGCGGGTGCGTTCGATTTCGAGATACTTCCGCTGCGCGTCCAGTTCGGCGCTCAGGTTGGCCAGCGCCGTCGGCTGGCGGTCCAGCGAGTAGCGCAAGAAGCCGGCGAGCTTCAGAATCATGCTCTCAGCCGCTTCGTTGCGTTTCTCGAGCACCAGCGTCGAGATCGCGTTCAGCGTGTTGAACAGAAAATGCGGGTTGATCTGATAGTGCAGCATCCGCAGCTGCGCGTCGTAGGCGAGAGACTGCGCCCGCGCCACAGCCCGCGCCTGCGCCATGGTCTCGAAATGGTAGCCGAGCAGCGCCTGCGTCAGCCCCCAAAGCGGCAGCGCCCAGCCGAACTGAAACAGATAGATCACGAACGGATAGGGGTCGGGCGAAAAGCCCGCGAGCATCATCGGCCAGAATTGCTCGCTGTATTGCGTGATCGGCGCCACCGCGAGCGCGCAAAGCACAAGCGCCAGATTGCGCGCCCAATTGCAGCGGTTGGCGCGGATGCCGGCGATCGCCGCCAGCAGGATGCCGGTCAACGTGAAATAGCTCGCAACCACGAGCAGGCGATTGGCGAGATAGGGGAAGTCGCGCACGTCCTCGGGCGGATCGGCGGCCGCCGCAGCGGTCCGCACCGCCAGATAGACCAGCCAGAACGCGACATGCGCGCCCCAGCGGGTCCAGGCGGGGTGGTCCAGCAAACTGCCGGCGCGCGCGGTCTCGGCCTGTCCGGTCATACGCTCCAACTTAGCCAAACTGCTCCGCGCATGGATATCGGCACACGCAGCATCGCGCCTTTCCGTTCGTCGCGGTTTCGCGTCGCTTCGTCGTAGGTTTGGTCCGATGCGAAGCAGCGCGCCGCGAAGCGCAAGGCCATCGCCTTCCCGTCGCCGCCGCAAGCCGAAAAGCGCGGCAGTTGAACACAAATGCGCGAGCGCACCCGCGCCGCACCGCCCGCCTTGTCTGGATCGCTGGGTTCACTAGTCTTGTGCGCAGTTTCGGGGGTCGAGAGATGAGAATTGGATCCATCGCACAGGCTTTGGCCGCGTCGCTGGCGCTCGCGGCGTGTGCGTCGTCTTCGTCAACGCAGCCGCAAACCGCCGCCACCGATCCATACCTCTGGCTCGAAGAGGTCGAGGGTGAGCGCGCGCTGGCGTGGGTGCACGAGCAGAACAACCGCTCGCTGCCGGTGCTGGAAAACGACCCGCGCTATCCGGCGCTGTTGAACGCAGCGCTCGAAGTGGCGCAAAGCCGTGACCGGCTGCCGCTCGGCCAGGTGCGCGGCGGCTATGTCTACAATTTTTGGCAAGACCCCGACCACGTGCGCGGCATCTGGCGACGCGCAAGCATCGACTCTTACGCCGCCAACGCCCCGCAATGGCAGACGCTGCTCGATGTCGACGCGTTGGCGCGCGCCGAAAACGCCAACTGGGTCTATCAAGGCGCCGATTGCGACCCCTCCGGCGTGCGCTGCATGATCTCGCTTTCGAACGGCGGGCTCGATGCCTCCACCGATCGCGAATTCGACGTCAATACGCGCGCCTTCGTCGAGGGCGGTTTTGTCGTGCCCGAGGCGAAGTCCAATCTGGGTTGGCTCGATCGCGACACGCTGCTGGTGGCGACAGATTGGGGCGAAGGTTCCCTGACCGAGTCGGGCTATCCGTTCATCCTGAAGGCGTGGCGGCGCGGCGCGCCGCTTTCGAGCGCGACCGAACTCATGCGCGGCGAGCGCACGGACGTTTCGATTTCGGTGGCGACCTTCGAGGACGAGAGCGGCGATCACATCGCCATCGCGCGCGAGGCCGAGACGTTCTTCGAGACCGTCTATTCGCTCATCACGCCACAGGGACCGCAACGGCTGACCCTGCCGCGTAAATCCTCGATCCGCGACTTCTTCGCCGACCGGCTGATCGTGACGCTCGAAGAAGAATGGACCATTGGCGGGCGCACCTATCCGAACGGCGCGCTGCTGGCGCTGCCGCTGGCGCAGGCGACGACGGCTACGCCGGCGATCGAGGTGATTTTTGCGCCCAATGCACGCCAATCGATCGAGGAGGTCGAAGCGACCAGCGAGGGTGTGTTGGTAGCCGGCTTCGACAATGTGCGCGGCCGCTTGCAACGTTTCACGCTCAGCAATGGCGTCTGGCGCGGCGAGCAGATCGCGCTGCCGCCGACCGGGGTCGTGCATATCGCTGGCGCCTCCACCGGCGACGCACGCGCCTTCGCGACCTTCGAGGATTTTCTTACGCCATCGACGCTCTATGCCTTGAACGGCGCAAGCGCACGCAGCGTGCGCTCGCTGCCGGCGCAGTTCGACGCCAGCCCTTATGTGACCGAGCAATTCGAAGCAACCAGCCGAGACGGCACGCGCGTGCCCTATTTCGTCGTGCGCCGCCGCGACATGGTCATGAACGGCCAGAACCCGACTCTGCTCTACGCTTATGGCGGCTTCCAACTGTCGCAGACGCCCGCCTACAACGCCTATATCGGCCGGCTCTGGCTTGATCAGGGCGGCACGTATGTGCTCGCCAACATCCGCGGCGGCGGCGAGTTCGGCCCCGCCTGGCACAGCGCCGGCCTGCTCACCAACCGCCAGCGCATCTATGACGATTTCTACGCGGTCGAACGCGATCTCATCGAGCGCCGCATCACCAGCCCGCGCCGCTTGGGCATTTCAGGCCGCTCCAATGGCGGCCTGTTAATGGGCGTGATGCTCAATCAGCATCCGGAAATGGTCAACGCCGCCATCATCGGCTCGCCGCTCCTGGATATGCTGCGCTACGATCAATTGCTCGCCGGCGCCTCATGGGTGGGCGAGTACGGTTCGCCGAACGTGCCCGAGCAGCGCGCGTTCCTGGAGCAGATCACGCCCTACCAAAATCTGCGCCCACGCCCGAATTTCCCGACCGTATTCATCTACACTTCGACTAAGGACGATCGCGTTCATCCCGGCCACGCGCGTAAGTACGCGGCCCGCCTGGAAGAACTGGGCATTCCGTTCCTCTATTACGAGAACACCGATGGCGGCCACCAGGCCAACGCCAATCTGCGCGAAGCCGCCCGCCGGCGGACGCTGGAATACATGTATCTGACACAGCGGCTGGTGGATTGAGGCTCACCGTCCCCTCTCCCAATCGGGAGAGGGTGGCCGCGAAGCGGCCGGGTGAGGGATCACAGCAGCTTCAGAAAGAAGCGAATTCGCGCTACGGTTTCGCAGTGAAGAGCGATCCTGACTCCTTGCGGCGCGCGCGTGAGAGCCGCAAAAATCCCACGCGCGCGGAAGAGAATCTCTGGTCGCTGCTGCGCAACCGCAGGCTGATCAAACGCAAGTTCCGCCGCCAGCACCCGATCGGACCATGGGTTGCGGACTTCGCCTGTCCCGCCATCCGCCTCGCCATCGAAGTCGACGGCCCCTCGCACGACACACCAGACCAACAGGCGTGGGACGAGATGAAAACGAAATATCTGCGAACGTCCGGCTGGCGCGTCATGCGCATTAAGAACGCCGACATCTATTTGGCGTTCGGCGAAGTCGAAGCGCAGATCATCTCGGCAATCGGGGATTGACCCTCATCCGTCGGCTTCGCCGACACCTTCTCCCCATAGGGAGAAGGGACGAGGCAAGCTGTCGTACACCAGCAACCAAACCCTCAATACCGCCGCTCGACGATGAAATCGACAGCGTCGAGCAGGATGCGCGCGCGCGGGCCGAACAGCGCCAAATGCTGTTTCGCTTGCGCCGCCAGCATGGCGATGCGTTCGCGCGTCGCGCCGGCGCCCAGGACAGTGACGAAATTGACCTTGCCGCGGCGCTTGTCCTTGCCGACTGCTTTGCCGGTGTCGCGCACCACGCCTTCGGCGTCCAAGAGATCGTCGCGCATCTGAAAGGCGAGACCGACATCGTGGGCGTAGCGCGAGAGCGCTGTCTTCTCGGCTTCGCTGGCGCAGCCGATCAGCGCGCCGGCGTCGACGGCGAAATTGATCAGCGCCCCGGTCTTCAACCGGTTCATGCGGGTCACTGCGATCAGATCGGAGCCGATGTCGGCGCCGGCCATGTCGGCGGCCTGACCTGCAACCATGCCCTGCGCGCCTGACGCCTTGGCCAAACCCGTAATCAGCTTGCAGCGCATCTGCGGATCGGAGTGGGTGGCCGGATCGGCGAGCAGTTCGAAGGCGAAGGTCAGCAGCGCGTCGCCGGCCAGGATGGCGGTGGCCTCGTCATACTGGCGGTGCAAGGTCGGCCGGCCGCGGCGCAGATCGTCGTCGTCCATCGCCGGCAGATCGTCATGCACCAGCGAATAGGTGTGGACGCACTCAATGGCGCAGGCCGTGCGCAGCAGCGCGCCTTCGTCGGCGTCGAAGATACGGCCCGCCTCCAGGGTGAAGAACGGCCGCAGCCTCTTGCCGCCGCCGAGCGCCGCATAGCGGATAGCGCCCAGAAGCCGCGCCTCCGGCCCCTGTTCGGGCGGCAACAGCCCGGCCAGAGCGATATCGATCCGCTCGGCGGTTTCCTTCAGGCGCGCGTCAAGTTGGGACATGGGGGCCTCCCCTAACAGAGCGCCCGCCCCGCGCAAGCACCCCCTGGAGGCGTATCAGGTCGCGCTGCTCGCCTGCCCTTTCAACAGACGCGCATTAGGGGCAAGATGTGCCCCGCGGGGGGCAGAAGCGTCCGGTGCGGTCTTTGCAGGCGGCGCTGGCGTTTAGGGTCTCCCGGTAGAGAGTGGGGAAGTTGCATGCCGTCTGTGGTGATTATCCACGCCGCGGAAGACACGCTGCCGGCGCGGGCGCTGGCCGAAAAGCTGCGTCAGGCGCAATTGCAGGTGATCCTGGAAAAGCCGCCGGGCGAGGAATTGCGCGCCGCGGTCAAGGGCGCGCCGGTCACCATCGCGCTCTGGTCGCCCCGCTCCACTCAGAACGCCGCGTTGGCTGACGAGGTCAGTTTCGCCCGCGGCAAGAGCAAGGTGTTCCACGCGCTGATGCAGAGCGCGCCGGCTCCTGAGCAATTCCGAAGCGACAAGTCGGTCAACCTGACCGGTTGGCGCGGCGAGGACGAGTTCGCGCCATGGCGTGAACTGGCGAAGCTGGTGACTGATAAGGCAGGCGTCCCGCCGCTGCCGCCGCCGGCGCCAAAGCCGCCGTCAGGGTTCTTCCAGCCCGGGCGTCCAGGAACGGCGCCGCCGCCGCAAGCGGGCGCGCGTCCGCAGCAACAGCCGCGCGCGCCGCAACAACAAACACAACAACGCGCCCCGCAGCCGCAGCGCCAGCAGGCCGCCCCGCGCGCGACGCCGCCACGGAACATCCCCGCGCCCTCGGCCGAACCGAAAAAGGGCGGCGGCATGGTGGTGATCGCCGCCATCGCCGCGGTCGCCATCGCCGGGCTTGGCGGCGGCGGCTATTGGTACATGACGCAGAACAGCGCCAACGCCACGTCGTCTGCCTGGGATGCGGTCTCGCGCGAAGACGCCGATGCATTGCGCGCCTTCATCTCCGGCGATCCGGGTCAGTTTAGAGACGAAGCCGAGCAAGCCTTGGCGGCGCTGGAAGAGAGCTCGTTTCAATCCGCCACCGGCGCCGACACGATCGAGGCGTTCGAAGCGTTCCTGAACGACTTCCCGGAGAGCGAACACGCCACGCGTGCGCGAGGACGCATCGCCGAACTGCGCACGCTGCAGCCCGCGCCCGAAACCGAAGCGCTGCCGGAATTGCCGACGATTCCCGAAGCCGATCCGGACTTGCTCCCACCTGGCGCAACCGCGCCGGACGCTGGCGGCGGGCCGCAACCGATCACGCCGCCGGCCGAGGAACCGGCGCAACCGCCGCCAGACGGGCCGACGAATTGACACTTGATCGGCAATGTATATTCCTGTATATACATCGCCATGACTATCGCCCGATCTAAGACTTTCAAGAGCGGCAACAGCCAAGCGGTGCGCCTTCCCAAGGAGGTGGCGTTCGGCGACGACGTGGAACTCGTCATCATCCGTTCCGGCGACGTGGTCACGCTCTACCCGGCGCGAACCAGCATAGCGGACATGATCCGGGAGCTTGAACGGCTGCCAATCCCGCCGACGATCGAGAAGCGCGATGTCGAGGAATTGCCGGAACCCCGCGGGCTCTGAGCCTCGTGGCATTCATTCTTGACACCGACGTAGCCATTCATCTGCGCGACGGCGATCCCGCAGTTGCCCGTAGGGTGGCGGCGCTGAATGGTGTGATGATCTCCGTCATCACCCGCGTCGAATTAGAAGGCGGCGTGTACCGCGATCCCGCGACTGCAGCCGCGCGCCGCGCTCGACTGGACGCAATCCTGTCGGCATTGCCGTGTGTCGCGTTCGACGAGACGGCGGCAGAGCAGTACGGCCGCATCGTCGCCCATGCGGGGTATTCGCGTCGCAAGCTGCTGGATCGGATGATTGCCGCGCAAGCGTTAGTTCACGGTGCGACGCTTATCTCCTTTAACGGCGACGATTACGCGGACATCCCGGGACTGACTGTCGAACGCTGGTAGCCAAGATCATTCAGACGGCTTCTGCGCCGTCGCGCAATCTCGTCCTCTGCTCAATACATCCGTCCGCCTTGCAGCCCGGGGCGATCGACGTTCAGCGGCGCCACGTTGCCGTTGCGGTCGGGGAAGCCGAGGCAAAGCACTTCCGCGGCGCCCTTTGCGTCCAATCCCAGGCCATTCCGACAAGAAACTGACTGAGTGCAATATCTGCGCGCGGATGCGCGCGGCCCCGGACGGGCTTTCTTGCGCGAATGTGAGTGAGGATGGCGGTAAGCTCAGTTTGAGCTTGCGGCCGCCAGACCACTTTCATCCAGGAAACCTGGCGCGCATTTCCGCCACAACTTGTTCATGCGGAATATCTTCGCCGGAATCATCCATGGTGGCTTCGATCTCCGCCCACTCGTCGTCGGAAAAAGCGCTGCCTTCCCCCTCACGATCCAAGCGATAGTCAATCTCGGCTGCTATCCCTTCTTGGCGATCGGGCGGCAGCTTGCGCAAACGCGCGAGGACGAGATCGAGCTTGGTCATACCCAATCATATCAGGAATGAACCCGGAACATCACCGATCCTGGCTCATGTGAAAGAAACGCAGGATCGTGATGGCGCCGTCATCGATCGGATAGACCGCGACATAGGGCGTTCCGCTGATCACCAATTCTCGCACGCCAGGCTCGCCCGACGGGCGCCCGCTGCGTGGAAATTGCTTGAGCCGACCCACTCGCTGCTTGATGCGCGCCGCCATGCGTCTCGCGGCGTGGAGGTTAACGCGCTTCAGATAAGCAAGCTGCGCACGCAACTGAAGTTCAGCGCGATGGCGCCAAACGACCTTCATTTCATGTCGGCGGCGAGCCGCTTGAAGACATCGTCGTGCGCCGATACCGGCTCTTGGCTATCGGCCAGGGCGGCCTTGACCTCAGCCCACTGCGCCTCGGTCAACACAGAGCCGCTCTCTTCGTCTTCTAGCAAGCAGTCGATCTGCACAGTGATCGCCTCCTGCCGCTCTGCCGGAAGCTTGCGGATGCGTTCGAACAGATGATCGAGCCTGGTCACATCAATACATCCGCCCGCCTTGCAGCGCGGGGCGATCGACGTTCAGCAGCACCACGTTGCCGTTGCGGTCGGGGAAGCCGAGGCAGAGCACCTCCGACATGAATTTGCCGATCTGCTTCGGCTCGAAGTTCACCACGGCGGCGACGCGGCGGCCGAGCAATTCGCCGATGTCGTAATTCTGCGCGACCTGCGCGCTCGATTTCTTGATGCCGAGCGGATCGCCGAAATCGATCCAGAGCTGATAGGCCGCCTTCTTGGCCTCCTCGAACACTTTCACATCGACAATGGTGCCGAGGCGGATGTCGACCTTCAGGAAATCGTCGAAGGAGATGATCGGAAGCCGGGCATTGCTTTGCGGATCGTCGGCCATGAGCGTTTCTCTTCCCCTATTGCCCGATCTTTGCGGGTTCTGTGCGCGGGCCGTCAGGGCCCATCACGATTTGATCGACTTCGAGCTGCGCGTCCTTGAGTTGTGCTTCGCACCGCGCCTTCAGAGCGGCGCCGCGCTTGTAGATGCGAATCGAATCCGCCAGCGGAACGTCGCCGCGCTCCAGGTGGGCGACGATTTTCTCCAGCTCATTCAACGAGTCCTCGAAGGAGAGGCTGGCGGGGTCTTTTTGGTCTGGCGTCATTGGCGTGAAGGTATGGGCTCCTACGGCAGTCGGCAATCGGCAGATCGGCAGTCGGGGCCGAAAATCGGTTGTAGGTCCGACTGCCAACTGCCAACTGCCGCTATTTCACTTTCTCGTACCGGCGATAGCTCCAATGCTTGTCGCCCAAATTCTCGACCTCCCGCCAGCCTTGCGCGCGGAGCACCGGGCGCATCATGCGGTTGAACCAGCCATGGGCGCAGAGCAGCACGTTCTGCCCACGCAGCGCTTGCGCGGTCAGCGTAGCGACCGCCGCCTCGGCGCGGACCTCGGCTTCGGCCCGGCTCTCGCCGTCCTCGTGGCGGCCCAGCCACCAGGCGGCGCGCGCCCATACGCCCCACGCGCGCGGGCTGCGCCGGCCCCAGATCGGCGGCGGCGGCAGCGGGGCTTCGACGAACACCGGGTCGGTGACGATCGCCCGTCCGCCCGCCACCATCTCGGCGGTATGGATGGCGCGCGGCAGCGTTGACGCGAAAATGACGTCGCTGGCTTCAGCCAATCGCACCAATGCCGGAGGCGGCTGCTCCTCTGGATGCAAGCGCGCGCGATCGTAGTTCGCCCACCATTCGCGATAACCGTGATGATCGATGCGCACTTTGCGATCGGCGTGCGGCCTGCCGTGCCGCGCGATCACGATGGTCCCGATCCGCGTGGCTGAACGGCGATCCAGCGTCTCATTGGGCGCCATGGTCGTCGTCATTCTGACCCTTCGCGCGAACCGACGCCCCCTCCCCCTGGAGCGGGTCTAGTCGCGCTGAAGCGCCCGCAGATAAGCCGCAGCAGACCCGGCGAGCGCGCCCAAGTCGTACCCGCCCTCCAGAGTCGAGACAAGCTTACCCTTGCAGTGCCGTAATGAGAGTTCCCGAAGCCGCTGCCCCGCCCAGGCGAAATCCTCGGTCTCAAGCTCCAAACCGGCGAGCGGATCGGCTTTGTGGGCGTCGAACCCCGCGGAAACCAGGATCAGTTCGGGCGCGAACGCATCGAGCGCGGGCAGCACGCGGGCTTCCATCGCCGCGCGCCATTGGCGGCTGCCGGTGCCAGCTGGCAACGGCGCGTTGACGACATTGCCGCCGATGCCCGTCTCGGACGCAGCGCCGGTGCCCGGATAGAGCGGCGCCTGATGTGTGGACGCGAACATCAAACGCGGCTCGTTTTCCGCAACGGTTTGCGTGCCGTTGCCGTGGTGCACGTCGAAATCAATGACCGCGACTTTGCTCAACCCATGCGCGTCGAGCGCATGCATCGCGGCGATGGCGACATTGTTGAAGATGCAAAATCCCATCGGCGCCATCGGCTCGGCGTGATGACCGGGCGGGCGCACCGCGCAGAAGGCGTCATCGTCCTCGCCCTGCATCACCGCATCGACCGCGGCGACACAGGCGCCGGCGGCGCGATAGATGGCTTCGCGCGAACCGGCGGAAATGAACGTATCCGGATCGAGCCGCACGCGCCCGTCGCGCGTTTCCTCGAACGCGGGCTCGAGCGCATCGATGTAAGCGCGCGGATGCACGCGTGCGATTGCGTCGCGCGCCGCCGGCGGCGCTTCGCGGCGATCGAGCGGCAACGCCTCCAGCGCCTCGAGCACCGCCTGCAGACGGCCCGGATGTTCGGCGTGACCGGCCGGCGGCTCATGGCGAAGCATAGCGGGGTGGGTAAAGAGAAGCATATGCGCCGCTACCACAGCGGTGCGGCATTGGCGACGCCCGCCATTGCTCCAGGCGCGGCGCTGTGGAAGGTAGCCTTTGCGGCCTGATGATCGGGCCTTGGGGGAACGTGAACGATGGCGATTGGCAAATTTCTCAACCGCCGCTCGTTCATGAGCCGGGTGTCCGGCTTCGCCCTGCTGGGCGGGGCCACCGCGACTGTTACCGGCTGCGTGACGGCCACCACGTTCACCGGCGCGACAGATTCCGATCCCACCGATCCGGCCGGCTACGGCCGCACGGGCGTCACCGACGCCGACGGCGGCGCCTACGCCGATCCGATCGGTCGCGGTCGCGGCGTCGCATACGGCGCGACCGACGCTGACGTCGGACCGAACTCCGATCCCGCAGGTCGCGGCCGCGGCAGCCGCTTCAACTACCGCGGCCCAGCGACCGGCACCGGATTTTTCATCAGCACCGAGGGGCACCTCGTCACCAGCTATCACCTTGTCCGCGATCGTCCGAACATGAGTGTGATGCGCGACGGTCAGACATTCCCCGCCCAGATGATCGCCAACAATCCGGAGAACGATCTCGCCCTGTTGAAAATCGATGCGCCCAGCATTCCGCTCCCCGTCGGCAACGCGGGCAGCGCGCGCGTCGGCGAAGAGGTGATCGCTTTGGGCTTCCCGCTCGCATCGATTCAGGGCCAAGAGATGCGCGCCTCGTTCGGACGCATCAATGCGCTGTCGAGCTTGAACGGGGATAATCGCCACCTGCAAGTCGACGCGCCGGTGCAGCCCGGCAATTCGGGCGGACCGCTGATCGGCCCCGATGGGCGTGTCATTGGCGTTATGACCGCGCGCCTCGACGATCTCGCGACGCTGCGGGCGACGGGCGCGTTGCCCGAGAACGTCTCCTTCGGCGTGCGGATCGAGTATCTGACGGATCTGCTGACAACCGATATTCGACTCGCGACTGCGCCGCTCACGGGCAGCATCGCCGATCGCGTCGCGGCCGCGCGCCCGAGCGTGGCGTTCATTTCAGCGGAGCCGCCGCCGGCGCTGTCCGCGTCGGGTGAACCGAAGCCGCAACCGCCCGGATATTCGTCAGTCGCGCCATCGACGCCGGCGACGCCGGCAGGGCCTACGGTGGTGCAAGTCCCCGTGGACCCGCCGCCACCGCCGCCGACGCCCACGACAACCCCCTAAGCGTTGTCGCCGCCGCGAAACGGCATTCTCGTTGCGGCAAGCCCCGGCGAGGGCTAGGGTCGCAGCTGAGGGACCTCTGTTCAGGGGTATTCGATGCACAAATCGTTCGTCGCCGCTGCGTTCGCCGCGGTTCTGCTCGCGAGCACGGCGTCCGCGCAGCTGCCGCAAGGCCCGATCACGCCGCAAGGCCCGAGGCTCCCCGAGGGGACGACCCCGCTCATCCGTCCGCCGTGCGGCGGCACAGTCGACTTGGCGATCACCAGCGTGACGCTCTACAAGCTCTCGCGGCCCGGAAACGTGCGCGTTGAGTTCGATATCTACAATCTTGGCCCCGGCGAATGGAATTCCAGCGAAGGGGCGCAGGTCGCTAACCTTAGCGTGCGCAACGGCGCCTCAGGACGCGTCTACACCATGACGAACGTTCCGATCGGCGGGCGGCGATATGCCCGCGGCGCGCGCGTCGGACGCGTTATCTCCACGCCGATCGCCGACGCATTCGACACTTTTGAGTTCAGCGGCACGGTGCATGCCGAGTTGGCCTTCGACCCGGATATCGCCATCGACGGCAATGTCTGCAACGACGATTCAAATCCGGCGAACAATACGTTCGACATCAACAGCGACGGCGTGCAGGCGTTCCTGGGCGGAACCGCCCGGTCGCGCACCTTCCGCCGCTAACCAGCGCTGCAAACACAAGCGAAGGCCGCGGAGGGGAGCGTCTCCGCGGCCTTGCGTTATGGCGCCTTGATCGTTGCCCCGGGGAGCTACGCGACGATCAGGGCAGCCTGATTCAGAACTGCGAATGCGACTGGCGCAAACACGATGCATGCGGCGATGCAGAGATAGAATTTCGTCATGCCGGGATCCTTCCTGCCGCTCGTGCGAGGCTTTAGGCGAACATCCGCGCAGCCTGGTCCCACGTCGCGAACGCAGCCGGCAGCAGCAACAACGTCGCGGCGATCAGGCTGTAGAATTTCGCGTAGGTCATCGTCTTGCTCCAGGCCCTCGAAGCGCCAGCGCCTCGAATGAAGCCAAGATAGAAGCGGGCCGGCCGCGGCGCCGTGACCTGGGCCACACTCCCATTCGCCCTGCATTTGGGTCGATTGGCAGCATCGGCCTTGAGCTTTTGCGGCGCTGGCCTGCTAAAGCGGGCCAAATTCGAGGGTTCCAATGAAGTTTCGCCCGTTCCTGCTGCTCGCCGCGTTTCTGGCCATCGCCCCCGCCGCCCAGGCGCAGCGCCAATGGTTCGAGGCGGGCCCCACCCCGCTCCGCTACGAGATATCGGTGACGCCCGACATCGAGGCTGCGACCTTCGCCGGCGAGGCCCGGATCACCATCGAGACGGCCGAGGCGCTCGATCGCGTCACCATGAACGCGCTCGACCTCAACGTGCGCCGCGCCAGCATCAACGGCGCAAGCGCGCGCGCCGAGTTGAACGCCGAAGCGCAAACGTTGACCCTGACCCCGCGCCGCCCGCTCCAGCCCGGCCGCCACACCATCCGCATCGCCTATGACGGCAAGATTTACGACGACGCCTACGGTCTCTTTCGCGTCGAGTATCAGGACAACGGCCAGACCAAGCGCGCGCTGGCGACGCAATTCGAGCCGGGCGATGCGCGCCGCTTCGCGCCGATGTGGGATCAGCCGAACCTGCGCGCGGTATTTTCGCTTACAGTGACGGCGCCCAGCGACCAGATGGTGGTCGGCAACATGCCGGCGGCGCAAACGACGCGCCTCTCTGGAAACCGCACCCGCACGCGCTTCGCCGACACGCCCTCGATGCCGAGTTATCTGCTCTTCCTTGGCGTCGGCGATTTCGAGCGGGTGACGCGGAACGTGAACGGCGTCGAACTCGGCGTCGTCGTGCGCCGCGGCCAAACCCACCGCACCGCCGAAGCGCTCGACGCCGGCGAACAATCGCTCAACTATTTCACCGAGTATTTCGGCATTCCCTATCCGTTGCCGAAACTCGACATGATCGGCGTGCCGGGCGCCGGCGGCTTCGGCGCCATGGAGAATTGGGGCGCCATTCTCTATTTCGACCAGTATTTGCTGGTGGACGAGAATTCGAGCGTGGCCGAGCGTCAGAACGTCTTCGGCATCGTCGCCCACGAGGTGGCCCACCAATGGTTCGGCAATCTCGTCACCATGCATTGGTGGGACGATCTCTGGCTCAACGAAGGCTTCGCGTCGTGGATGGCGGCGAAGGCCATCGAACGCGTGCATCCGGATTGGAACCCCTGGATGGCGCAGCTCACCGACGGCACCGCCACTGCGATGGCGCTCGACGCCCGCGCCGGCACGCACCCGATCGTGCAAGAGGTCAACACCATCGATGACGCCAATCTGGCCTTCGATACGATCACCTACGAGAAGGGCCTCGCCGTCATCCGCATGCTCGAAGCCTATGTGGGCGAGGAGGACTTCCGCACCGGCGTACGCAACTACGTCAACAGCCGCCGCTACGGCAGCGCGCGCACCGAGGATTTGTGGACCGCGCTTCAAGCAGCCTCCGGTCAACCCGTGCTCGACATCGCCCGCAACTTCACCCGCCAGCCTGGCTTTCCGCTGCTCTCGGTCAGCGCGCCGGCGTGCGCGCGCGGACAAACGGAACGGCAAGCAACGATCACGCAGCGCCGCTTCGCCATGGACGACACCGCGCGCACCGATGAAGCGTGGAGCGTGCCGGTCGTCGTCCGCACCCTGGGCGGCGAACCGAACCGCACCATGCTCGCGCCCGGCGCCGAGCGCAGCGTTGCCGTGGGCTGCGCGCCCTATCTCCTCAACGCCGGCCAGTCCGGCTTCTTCCGCGTCCTCTACGATCCGGCCAATCTGCGCGCGCTGACGAGCCGCTTCGGCGACCTGGAAGAGATCGATCAACTCGGGCTGCTGCTCGATTACTGGGCCTTCGGCCGCTCCGGCGATGCGCCCTTCACCGCTTATCTCGACCTCGTGTCGGCGTTGCCGGCCGACGCCGACCCGTTGATCGTGATCGACACGGCCGGCTCGATGGCTGCCTTCGCCACCTATGTCGAAGGCCGCCCCAGCGAAGCGGCGGTGAAAGCCTATGGCCGGCGCGTGCTGGCGCCACACTTCGCGCGCGTCGGCTGGCAACCGCGCGCCGGCGACAGCGCCAATCTCACCAACATGCGCGCGGCCCTGATCGATACGCTTGGCCGCCTGGGCGATGAGTCGGTGATAACCGAAGCGCGCCGGCGCGTGAATGCGGCGCAGAGCGATCCATCGGCGCTTCCCGGCGCGATCCGGCGGGCGGCGCTCGGCGTCTACGCCGCCAACGCCAGCGCTGCGGACTACGCCGCGCTGCTGACGCAGGCGCGCGGCGCCGCCGATTTCGTCGAGCAGCGCCGGTTCTGGCTGTTGTTGGCAAGCGCCGAAGACGAAACGCTGGCGCGACAGACGCTGCAGCTCACGCTCGGCGAGGACATTCCGCGTCAAATCCGGCCGCAAGTGATCAGCAATGTCGCCTTTGCACATCCGCGGCTGGCTTGGGATTTCCTCGTGGCCAACCGCGCCGCGATCGAAGCCATGCTCGATCCGCTGCAACGCCTGGAGTTCCCGACCAACCTCGCCGCCATCAGCGGCGATCCCGCCATGATCGACGAATTGGCGCGCTACGCCGAGAGCTTCCCCGATGGCGGCGCGCGCGATGCGGTCGCGGCGGCGCAGGCGCAGATTCGCTTGCGCGCCGAAACCATCTCGCAGCGTATGCCGGCGGTGGAGGCGTGGATCGCGGCGCATCAGGGCTCGACGCAAAGACGACGTTAAAGTCTGGACCGCCGGTCTTCGACGGGTGACACACACGCACACGCAGCGGCGGCCTAGTCGCGTGTAGACTTGCCGTGCGTGTGTGTCACCCGAGCCGGCAAAGGACCGCGCGTCTTCAGACGCGCATGCGGACCTGAAGGTCCGCGCTCCATGGACCTAGCGCTTCGTCAAAAACGCCGCAAACGCCGCCGCGGCTTCCGGCGAACGCAGGCGTTCGGCGAAGATCGCGCCCTCTTCATTCATGCGCGCCAGCAGCGCTTCGCGATCGCGCATCAGTTTCTTGGTCAGGCGCAGCGATTGCGGCGGCTTTGACGCCAACGTCTGCGCCGCCGCCCGCGCGCGCGGCTCGACTTCGGCGGCGGGCAATGCCGCGTTGGCGAGACCCCATGTTGCGGCGTCCTTACCCATCAGCGGCTCACCCAGGCCGAACAAAGCGAAGGCGCGCGTGTGGCCGAGGCGATCGACCATGGTCAGGCTCGATGCATTCTCAGGCACCACGCCCAGATCGATGAACGGCACGGTCAGCCGCGCATGCTCGGCGACATAAACCAGATCGCACTGGAACAGCATGGTCGTGCCGACGCCCACCGCATGCCCCTGCACCGCCGCGACAATCGGCTTCTCGGCCTTGATCACCTCCTCGAGAAATCTCCCGACATGGCGCGGCCCGTCGAACGCGCCCGCCGATTGCGCGGCGAAATCCTTGATGTCGTTGCCGGCGGAGAAAAAATCCCCCGCCGCGGTGAACAATACCGAGCGCACGTCATCGTCGCTCTGCGCCGACGCCACCGCATCGGCCATGGCCCCATACATGGCGTTGGTGATGGCGTTCTTCTTCTCGGGCCGGTTGAAGCGGATTTCGAGCACCGCGCCGTCGCGGCGGACGATGATGTGGTCTTCACTCATCAAGCTTCTCCCGGGGAAGATCAGTTCTTCAGCCTATAGCCGGTTCTGAAAATCCACCACACTGCCGCTAGGCAAAGCACCAGGAACGCGCCGATCGCGGCGATGCTGACGGCGATGTTCACGTCCGCCGCCTGTTCGCCAAAGAACGCCCAGCGGAAGCCGCTGACCAGATAGACCACCGGATTGAAGAGCGTGAGCGTGCGCCAGGGCTCGGGCAGCATGTCGATCGAATAGAAGGTGCCGCCGAGGAAAGTCAGCGGCGTCAGGATCAGCATCGGCACGATCTGCAGCTTCTCGAAGCCGTCGGCGATCACGCCGAGGATGAAACCGAACAGACAGAATGACACGCTGGTCAGCACCAGAAACAGCAACATCGCCGGCCAGTTCTGCACCTCGTACGGCACGAACAGACGCGCGGTGGCCAGGATCACCAAGCCAATGATCACCGATTTGGTCGCCGCGGCGCCGACATAGCCGCACACCGCCTCGAACGCCGATACGGGCGCGGATAGCAATTCGTAGATCGTGCCGGCCCAGCGCGGCATGTAGATGCCGAACGAGGCGTTGGAGACGCTCTCGGTCAGGATCGAGAGCATGATCAGGCCCGGCACGATGAATTCGCCGTAGCTCACGCCGCCGATCTCGATCATGCGCGAGCCGATGGCCGAGCCGAAGACGATGAAATAAAGCGACGTCGACAGCACCGGCGAGAACAAGCTCTGTCCCAAGGTGCGGAACCAGCGCGCCATCTCGAAACGGAAGATGGCTTGGATGCCGTGGGTGTTCATTTCGATCCCTATGAACGCGGGCGAACGCGCGCGACGATTTCCCGACCGCGCTCGGACTCGGCCTTGCTGAGATCGTAGGCCGACTGCAGATTCATCCAAAATCCGGGCGTCGTGCCAAAGTACCGCGCCAAGCGCAGCGCCGTATCTGCCGTGACCGCGCGCGGGTTCGTGCTTCGGACAATGTCGCCAATGCGAGTGGCGGGAACAGCCAGATCGATCGCCAGCCGATTGGCGGACAATCCCAACGGCGCCATGAACTCCTCTTTCAGCACTTCGCCCGGATGCGTCCGAATGCGCGCCATGGCTTACCTCTTCACCAGCGAAACAAAAATATCCTCGAGCGACGATTGCTCGGTGTGCAAATCCTTGAAATCGACGCCCAGTTCGCTCAGCCGCTTCAACAGCCCGGCGATGCCGGTATCTTCCGCCTGCGCGTCGAACGAGTAGACCAGCTTGCGGCCCTCGTCGGCAAGTTCAAGCTTGTAGCCGTTGAGGCCGTCCGGCAGCGCCGCGAGCGGCGCCGGCAGTTCCAAAGTGAGCTGCTTCTTGCCGAGCTTGCGCATCAGCGTGTGCTTTTCCTCCACCAGAATGAGTTCGCCCTTGTTGATGACGCCGACACGGTCGGCCATCTCTTCGGCTTCCTCGATATAGTGGGTGGTGAGGATGATGGTGACGCCCTTCTGGCGCAGGCCGCGCACCATCTCCCACATGTCGCGCCGCAGTTCGACGTCGACGCCGGCCGTCGGTTCGTCCAGGAACAATATCTTCGGCTCGTGGCTCAGCGCCTTGGCGATCATCACCCGCCGCTTCATGCCGCCCGAAAGTTCCATGATCTTGGCGGTTCGTTTGTCCCAGAGCGAGAGATCGCGCAGCACCTTCTCGATGTGGCCCGGATCGGGCGGAAAGCCGAAGAGGCCGCGGCTGAACTGCACCGTGTCGATCACCCGCTCGAACGCATCGGTGTGCAATTCCTGCGGCACCAGGCCGATCTTCTTGCGCGCCTCCTTGTAGTCGCTGACGATGTCGTGCCCGTCGGCGACGATCGAACCGGATGATAGCCGGACGATGCCGCAGATCATGTTGATCAGCGTGGTCTTGCCTGCCCCGTTCGGCCCGAGCAGCGCGAAAATCTCGCCCGGCATGATGTCGAGCGAGGTTGACTTCAGCGCCTGGACCCCGGACGCGTAGGTCTTGCTGACGTCGCGAACGGAGATGACAGGGGACATGCGACTCACGTTTTGGTTGCGGCGATCCGGACATACTGGCGCGCACGGCTGCGGGCTAGTGGGCCAGCATGATCCGATGGCAAGTCTGCGCCGTACCCCGTCCATGTTTCGTCGCATTCTCGCCGCCGCTCTTGCGCTTCTGATCCTAGCGACCGCGCCGGCTTTCGCTTTGCCGGCGGAGGTGGCGCGGGCGCTGCCGGGGGCTCAGCCGGTCGGTGCGGCGCGCTATCAATTCGTCGGACTGACGCTGTTCGAAGCGCAGCTCTGGTCGCAAAGCGGCGATTTTTCCTGGCAAGATTCGTTCGCGCTGACATTGACCTATCGCCGCTCGTTCAGCGCAGAAGCCATCGCCGGGCGCGCGCTCGACGAAATGCGGCAACGCTCCGGCGAACCCGCGGCCGCGCTCGAGCCGCTACGCGCGCCGCTGCAAGCCTGCTTCGCCGACGTCTCGCCGGGCGATCGGATCACCGGCGTCAGCACCGGCGCCAATTCGGCGCGTTTCTACTACAACGGCGTCCGCCGCTGCGAGATCGAGTGGCCCGGCCTGCGGCGCAACTTCTTCGGCATCTGGCTCGACGGCCGCAACCAACGCGCGTTCAGCGCGCAATTGCGCGGCGAGAGTTAGGCTTTAACTTGGGCCGTGTGCCCGCGTGCTTCGGTGGCCGATCCCCCAAAAAATGCTAGTATGCGCCCATGGGCGATACAGGCATTTTTTTGACGCGCGCCGCCGAGGGGCTCGACCGGCGCGGCTTCAGCTTGGCTGAAGTCGAGAAAATGATCGAGGCCGGCATTCTCGACGCCGACGAGAAATTCGAACTGATCGATGGGGAGATCGTGCCGATGAGCCCGCAGGCCATGCCGCATCTGGTCATGAAGGGGCGCTTGGCCCGCTGGCAGATCGGTGTCATGCCCGCTGCGCTTGACTTGGTGCAGGACGCGACCCTGGTCTTATCGGACAACACGTTCGTGGAGCCGGACATCCTCGCCTTCCAGGTTGACAGGAGCCGTCGCTATCCCGAGGCGGACCAAACGAGACTGGTCGTTGAGATATCAGACTCCAGCCGCGCGCGCGATCTGTTCACCAAAGCGCCGCGCTATGGCGCCGCCGGCGTGCCAGAGCTTTGGGTTGCAGAGCTGAATGAGCGCGTAACCTACGTATTCCGCAATCCGGGCACGAGCGATTGGGCGAATGCGCGGCGCGTTTCATTCGACGATGCGCTGGAGGCAGCGTTCTTGCCGGGGCATAGCGTCAGATTGGCGGAGTTCGAGGCGTAGGCCAGCTTTTGGGCGGAGCCGATCGTAGGCGAGTCCGGGAATCCTATCGAGCGACGAAGAGGCATGGCGGCGGCGCTGAATGGGTGAGCGAACCCGCTCACTGATGCGGTTCGAATTCGGCAACGAGCCGAGCCTCACCCCACCTTCCCCAAACTCACTCCCGGCGGCAGCGCGCAATCGGCGGGCACGAAGAAATCAGGCATTAGGTCTTTCGACGGATCGACGCGGTATTTGTCGAAATCGCGCTCGCCTTCGGCATAGAGCAGCACGTCGTCGATGAAGAAATTACCCGTGCATTGGCGCGCCGGCTTGGTGAAGATCGCGTAGGCCGCGTCGGCCATGATGTCGGGCGTGCGGCAATGCTTCATGCCTTCGCCTCCGGTCAGCGCGAACTCGATCGCCGCCGTGGCGATGCCGGTGCGCGGCCACAGCGCATTGAAGGCGATGCCGTCGTCCCTGAATTCCTCGGCCATACCGAGCACGCACATGCTCATGCCGTATTTCGCCATCGTGTAGGCGACGTGACCCGCAAACCAGCGCGGGCTCATGTCGAGCGGCGGCGACAGCATCAAGACGTGCGGGTTCGCCGCCTGCTTCAGATAGGGAATGCACGCGCGCGAAGTGATAAAGGTGCCGCGCGCATTGACCTGGTTCATCAGGTCGTAACGGCGGATGTCGGTCGCCAGCGTGCCGGTGAGCTGAATGGCGCTCGCATTGTTGACGCAGATGTCGATGCCGCCGAAGCGCGCGACCGCGGCGTCCACCGCCGCCTTGACGCTGTCGGGCTCTCGCACATCGACCACGACCGGCAGCGCTTGGCCGCCTGCCTTCTCTACTTCCTCGGCCGCCGAATAGATGGTGCCGGGCAGCTTCTTGTGCGGCTCGGCGGTCTTGGCGGCGATTACGACATTGGCCCCGTCCCGGGCGGCGCGGAGGCCGATGGCCAAGCCGATGCCCCGGCTGGCGCCGGTAATGAACAAGGTTTTGCCGCGAAGGCTCATGGGGTCCTCCCAGTTTTGGCCACATTAGGCGGTTCCCCGGCGCAATCCAGGGCATGCGCGCGCATGCGGCCTTGACTGCGTCGCCCAGACTGAGAGATTCCGGCCCTGAGGGCGAGTTTGGAGGATCACGGATGCGCACGCTTGCGCTTACCGCCGCTATCGGCGTTGGACTTCTCGCGGGCGGGCTCGCCTATGCGGAACAATGGAATGACCCGGCCGGCCGGCTCACCTTCAATGCGCCGTCGGGCTGGCGCGTGCAGCAGCAAACCAATCCCAGCCAGACCGTGGTGTTGGCGTTCAATCCGACGAGCGATTGCTACTTCTTCGGCCTCGCCAATCCCAACACGGCGAATGCAACAGCCAACGCGACCCGCAATACGACGACCCCTCTGGACCCGAGCGCGTGGGTTGCCGCGGCAAGCCCCATTCGTGACTTTTTCGAGGGATCGCCCGCGACTCTGGTGACCCAGTCCGTCGACACGAGCGGCTTCTGGCCGGTGCAGCGTGCGGAATTGCGCGGTCCGTCGAAAACCGTCTACGGCGCGATCCTCGCACGCCCGGGCGCGGAGATCAGGGCGTTCTGCGCGGGCGCCAGTTCGAGCGCTGCTTATGACTCTATTTTTGCCTCGTTGGCGCACCCCAACGACGCGACATGGCAAGCGCAAGCGAATGAGCAGGCCGCTCAACGCCAAGCGGCGCAAGAAGCGGCTGCGGCAGCGGCGCAGCAGCAACAGCAGCAGCAATCCGAGCAAGCCCGCCCCGAGGACGACCGAAGCGATCCGACGCGGCCGTCGCGCGATCCGCGCCAACGCCGAAACCGCGATTAACTGCGCGTCCATGAGCGTAAACGCTTGGTTATCCTAGCGTTTACGCGCAATTCACGACGATGGCTCACATGCTTGAGCCATGGCTGGGAGAATCCTCGACCTGATTGCGGCGCCGGCGTTGGACCGCGGCGCAATTGCAGCGGTGGTGGCGCTGGTTCTGGGCGCTGTGTCGATGCTGTCGCCGCCGTTGGCGCTGCTGGGGCTCGCGCTGCTGGCGGCGCGCGCGCTGCTCTCGGGCAGCGCCATCGATTGGCGCTCCCTTGCCGGGCCCATCGTCGCCGCGCTCGTCGTCGGCGCGTTCTTTGACCTTTCGGGCCTCATCGGAACCTTGTTCGTTTGGCGCGTATTCGCCGACGCGCGCTGGAGCGTCGCTGAAGCGACGCGCCTTGCCGCGGCTGCAGGCCGGCCCGCTGAAACGACATTGAAGGCGCTCGCGCATGCGTGGCTGACGCCGCTCTATGGTTTGACGCTCGTCGCCTATTCCGCGCCGCACATGATCGCCGGCTTGCCGCTGGATCTCCCGCACTTGCCGCTCTGGGCCGTCGCCGTGGTCGGCGCGCTCGCGGCGAGCGCCGTCATCGATTGGGGCTTGCGGCGCGCAGCGGACTGGCGCCTTGGCGAACTTGCCGCCGCGCCCGCGGCGCACCTCCTCATTCACCACGCCATCTTCCTGGTGGCGTTCGGTCTGATGATCGACGTCACCGCCGGCCTGGTGATCATGGCGGGCTGGCGGCTGATGCACGCCGCGCCTGCCCGCGTCGCGACCTAAGACAATTTTACCGCCGTCCCATACGCCAGGACCTCAGTCGCCTGTCCCTGGCCCGCGTCGGTGGTTTCGAAGCGCACCCCTATGACCGCATCGGCGCCCAATTGCTGCGCGTGCTGGATCATGCGGTCGAGCGCCTGCTCGCGGCTCTCCGCCAACAGCTTGGTGTATTCGTGGATTTCGCCGCCGACGATCATGCGAAGCCCGGCGACGATATCGCGGCCGATGAAGCGCGAACGCACCACGTTGCCGCGCACCAGTCCCAGATGCTGGGTCACGCTGCGCCCGTAAACGTCGAACGTCGTCGAGATGATCATTGCCGATGGCCTCCATTGGACCACGGAGACATAGGACGCGCTCCTGCCGGGCGAAAGACAGGAGCCATCAATAGGAGGATAGGCGCCCCTGCTATCCTACACTTTTTTCGGTCAAGTCTCTGAAAACGCGCGAACAAAAAGAAATCAATCCGACCGACTTGGAGCGGGTTTATACTGCTCCGCATGACACACATTCACCCCG
>FKKE01011932.1_pt2 | contig 30830 bp, 33 predicted proteins | sample 1106331 | NCBI WGS metagenome assembly FKKE01 (sample SAMEA3931202, study PRJEB13176) | freshwater metagenome | biome: Drinking water system; feature: drinking water; material: freshwater | place: China | collected 2013-02-06
GACGCGATAGCGGCTCGGTCGCAACGCGACGAGAGCCCGGCGCGCGTTAGCGCGCGACGCCCGCTTCGCGTGTTACTTGAAGTAGCCACCGACATACTGCGCCGCTTCCTCATCGCCCACGATCTCAAGCGCGTCGGCTGGCAGCACACGGGCCTGAATCGCTTCGATCTCTTCTGACGGCGCGTTGAGCCACTCTTCACAGGCCACGTGGTTGGTCAGGACAACCGGCATCGCCTTAGCGTGTACCGGCCGAACCAGCTCGTTCGCGTCCGTGGTCAAGAAAGCGAACAACACATGGTCGCCTTCGTTCGGCTCTTTCTTGGAGCCGTAGTCGCCCGACCAAACTCTGTAGAGGCCGGCGAAATACGCGACGCTCCGATCTGGCGGCGCAAACCAGCGGATCTGTTTCTTGCCTTTCGGCGAGGCGTCTTCGTACTCACTGAAGGCAGTAAACGGCACCAAGCACCGATGCGCTACAGCCAAGACGCTGCGCCAATGCGGGCTCTTCACATTGCGAATGTTGGTGACCGGCATGGCCCCGAATTGCGGCGGGCCCGGCAATCCCCAGCGCATAGTCTGCCACTCAAATTGATCCGTCCGCTTGCCGTCGATCCATCGGCTTCGAATGATTGGCGCTTGGCTCTTCGGAAAAACCTCCAGCACGGTGTTGCCGAGGACGGGATTGATGCGGGTCTCGCTCCACTCGTCGAAGCCCCAATAATCTCTTTCCTTCCCGGCTTTGCGGATGTCGGCGGCGTATCGATTGCACATGCCCGAGAATTTAGGGCTTCGGCTGCCCGTGCGCCAGCGCATGGCGCCCTAGTCAGGCGCGAGTCCATTTACTCGGCCGCATTCGGTGCTTCATCTTCGCTCTTCGAAATCGCCCATACCTCTCATCGCGTTCCACCTTCGCGATAATCGGATAGCGGGCGCACGCAGGCCAGCATCTTCGTCGATCATTTCTTTACGTCCAACGTGGCGCAGTTTGCGGACTGAAGTGTCTTCCTCCCGACAACGCTCATTCAAGAGCGGAAGGGGGAAACGATGAAGGGCAAGACCACCAAGCGGCATGACCGCCGGCGAAAGCTGGCGACCGCTCTCATTCTCGGCGCCATAGGCGGCGTCACTGCTGAACCGGCTTTCGCGCAAGACCTGCAGCAGGTCAGCGACGAGCGCGTCTCTTTCACCATCGCCGCGCAACCGCTCAGCAGCGCGCTCAGCGACTATGCGCGCCAGGCCGGCGTCAATGCGCTCTATTTCAGCGAAGGGCTGCACGGCCTGAGAGCGCCCGCTGTCGCAGGCGATTTCACAAGAGAAGAAGCCCTGGACCGACTGCTGCGCGGCTCTGGCTACAGCGGGCGCATCAATGGCGCCAATCTCGTACTCGTTCAGGACGCTTCGCGCCCCCAGCGGGAGAGCGCCGTGGTGAACGGCGCTGACGTTGCAAGCAATCAAGAAAGCGCCACGGACAATCAAGAAGAGATCGTTGTGACGGGCACGCGTATTCGCGGCGCGGCGCCGGCGGGCTCTCACGTCATCACGTTGGGTCGGGACGATATCGATCAGACCGGTCGCAGCACCGTGCAGGAGGTATTGCAGACGCTGCCGCAGAATTTCGGCGGCAGCCAAAACGAATTCACGCAGGAAGGCACGCAAAACGCGCGCTCGAACATGACCTACGGTTCCACAGTCGATCTGCGGGGCCTTGGCGCGGACGCGACGCTCACCCTCGTCGACGGCCATCGCCTCGCGCCCGCGGGCGTCGGCGGGTACATCGACATCTCGACAATCCCCCTGAGCGCAGTCGAGCGCGTCGAAGTGCTCGCCGATGGCGCCTCCGCCGCCTATGGCGCCGACGCTGTCGCGGGCGTCGTCAACCTGATCCTGCGCGATGATTTCGAAGGCGCGGAGACTGGCCTGCGCTTTGGCGTCACGTCTCAAGGCGGGGCGAGTGAGAGATCGTTCTCGCAATTGCTGGGAACGAGCTGGCGTACTGGCCACATCATGGGCGCTTACGAATTTCGCGAGCGCGATGAGCTCAACATGCTCGATCGCCCGTTTCTAGCGACTGCCGACTTCACAGATCGCGGGGGTGCGGATTTCCGTGGCACGCGCTCCAACCCTGGAAACATCATCCGCATCGGAACGACGACCGTCAGTCTTCCGATCCCCGAGGGGCAAGACGGCACGTCACTTTCGCCGGGCGATCTCGTAACCGGTCCGCTCAATCGCAACGAAGTCAACGAACTCGCCTTCTTCCTGCCGCGCCAAGAATTGCAGTCGCTCTTTCTGCGCGGCCGCCAGGAGCTAACGCCATCGCTCGAACTCTACGGCCACGTCATCGCGTCGGAGCGGAACGTCTATCTTGAGCGCGAGCAATTGTTCGCCAACCTGACAGTGCCGGAATCCAACTACTACCGGCAACTGAACGGTCTTTTTCTCGGCCAGGGCAATCTCACCGTTTCGTATTATCTCGGAGATGATCTGGGGCCGATCATCAATCGCGCGGAAGTGCGCGCTTGGACGAGCGTGGCCGGCCTTCGTTATAAAGTCGGCGATACTGATTGGCTGATCGACGGGTCGATCGCCTACGCGCACAGCGAAGAAGCAATCTTCAACGAGAATTTCTACAACTCGGCGGCCGGCGCGCCAGCGCTCGCCAGCGGCAATGCGGCGACCGCCTTCAATCCGTTTGCTGACGGATCAAACACTCCACCCTCAGTCCTTGCCGGCCTCACCTTCGACATCGAGACCTATAACGACGCCGCGACCATCGTCAGCCAAGTGCAGGCGGACGGTCCGCTCTGGCGCATCTGGGGCGGCGATATCCGTCTCGCGGTCGGCATCGAGCGTCGTGAAGAGCGCTTCGAAATCGAACGGCGCGAACTGTATCCGTCAGGGCCGGCGGTGCAATTCATCCAAGACCCTGGCGAGCGCAGCATCGATGCATTGTTCGGCGAAGTGCACGTGCCGCTCATCGGTCCTGACAACAATGTGCCCCTGGTCAGCGCTCTGACGATCTCCGCTTCGGTTCGCCACGAAGAGGCCAGCGACTACGGAGAATCGACAACGCCCCGGTTCGGCGTGCGTTGGGCGCTTACGCCGGACTTCGCGCTTCGCGCGTCGTGGGGGCAATCTTTCAAGGGTCCACAATTCTCGCAAATGCTCGGCGACATCGTGCTGAGCTACAGCACCGCCACGGCCGCACAAGACCCGCTTGCCGACAACGGATCCACCGGCGTCCTCAGCGCCGGAGGCTCAAACGGAGATCTCCGTGCAGAAACGGCCGAGAACTGGACGGCCGGTTTCGACTATTCGCCGCAATGGGCCGATGGTCTCAACCTGCGCGCCAGTTATTTCGATATCGATTTCTCGGACCGCATCTTCTCGGCGGGCAACATTCTTTCCATCCTCGCCAATCCGGCGGGATACGAGAGTATCATCTTCCGCGATCCCTCGCCTGCTTTGATCGCGCAGTATCTTGCACTTGGCGCACCACCGACCGGAACGTTGCCCGCTGAAGGCGTCGAACTGATCATCGATCGGCGCCTCGTCAATCTGTCGAGTCAGCGCATTCGCGGCGTCGATCTTTCCGCCGATGTTACGTTCGACAGCAATTGGGGTCAGTTCAATCTGTTCGCGAACGCCAGTGGCATGCTGCAGTTCGAACAAGTTCTGATACCCGGGGCTGCGCCGGTCGACCTTCGCAACACCGTCAATGGGGTGATCGACTGGCGCTTCCGCGCGGGCCTCGCCTACCAATTAGAGGACTGGTCCGCCGCCGTGGCCGCCAACTACGCCAACGGCTATCGCGACACGCTGACCACGCCTAACCGCGACGTCGATTCTCAAGCCACTTGGGACATGCGCCTTGCTCGCACTTGGCGCCAGCCAGACGCTGACGGTCCAGGGCTGCAGCTTTCGCTCAACGTCGTCAACGCGTTCGATGAAGATCCACCGTTCGTCAACAACCCGACCGGTTATGCCTTCGACGCCAGCAACGCTTCACCCCTCGGGCGCATCGTCTCGCTCGAACTCCGGCAGCGTTGGTGAGGTCTTCGATGCGCCGAATGCCACGCGCTGTCATTGTCGCGGCGATGCTGTCTGGGCTTATACCAAGTGCAACCGCCCACGACGCGCGCGGAGTGACGATCGCTGATCTGACGTCACTCCGAGAAATCGGCGGTCCGTACGCGGAGCTGGCCTTGTCACCCGACGGCGGCACGGCGGCAATCGTCGAACGGCGAACCAATCTCGGCGTCAACAACTATGATTATGTTATCATCGCCCTGGATACGCGTTCGGGGCAGGCCAGGCAGATTGGCGATGCAGGCCCGTTCGTGTTGCGATCAGACGGCGGCAGGCATTCCGGCGTCGGCATCCTGCGTCGTCCACAATTTTCTGCGGACGGTCGATACGTCCTCTACCTGCGTGAACATGACGGCGCGGTGGAGGTATGGCGCGCGTCGGTCAATGGCAGTGGCGCCGAAACGCTTGTTCGCGCGGACGGCGATGTGCGGCGCTTCAGCGTCGAGGGCAATCGCGTACTCTACGAGACGTCGACATCGCGCCTCTCACTAGCCTCGGACGCCGAACGCAGGGTCTATGCCGGCTTTGCCATCGACGATCGCTTGACGCCTTCTTACTCGCTGACGCCCATGCCGGATGTCGATCGAGGCGTGCAACGTTGGATCCTTGACCTCAGCACCATGGAGAGCATCGCGGCGACGCGGGAGCAGACACAGACCCTCGATACGCGCCCTGCTCCACACGTGCGGCCGCTTGATCCCACGCTTCAAGCGGACGAGCCGCCGATTGGCGTCTTTGATGCCGTCAACAATGTGCAATGCGGCGACGAGGCGTGCTCAGACGCCATCACGCACACTTGGGAGCTGGCCAACCTCGATGGCCGTCGTGCTATCGTCTTCCGTCGTCAGGAAGGTCACGCGCGCCGCCTGACGAGCATCTACATATGGCGCCCTGACACCAACACTGTGCGGCGTGTCTTTCAAACAGAAGCACGAACCGAAGGATGCGCGCCGTCAGCGGTCGCCTTGGTATGTCTGCAGGATACGGCGTTCCAGCCGCGGCGGGTGGTGTCGATCGATTGGCGCACCGGGCACGCGCGGTCCTTATACGATCCCAATCCGCAGTTCGCGGGCCTTGCGTATCCTAGAATTGAACGGTTTGAATACACCGACGGTGAAGGCAATGAGTCCTTCGCCAACCTCATCTATCCTGTCGGGTGGCGCCGCGGGCAAACCTATCCCATCGTCATCTCTCAGTATCGTTCACGCGGCTTCCTGCTCGGTGCGACAGGAGACGAGACGCCAATCCTGCCGCTGTCGGCGAACGGCTACTTTGTACTCGATTTCGACCGGCCCGAGTTTCGCGAACGCGGCCATCGCATGACGATGGCGGCCATTCAACGCGAGGTCGAACTCGCCGGCATCGAACGCGGCGCGAAGCGTGAGGCGCTCAATTTCTTCATCGCGCGCGCACAGGCACGCGGCGCCGACCGCGATCGTATGGTGATCACTGGATTGAGCGACGGCGCAGAGACCCTATTCTGGATGCTGTTGGACGAGCCACATTTCGCCGCCGCCGTGGTCTCTTCCCCGCCAATTGACCCAATTAGCTGGTCGCTTCAGTCGCCTGCAAATCGAGCGCTCTTCTACATGCGGAGCGGACTGACGGCGCCATGGGAAGACGGGCCCGAGCCCTTCCGCACCTGGTGGCGGAATAGTTCGCCCTTCTTCCACGCTGAGCGGATTGAGGCGCCCATTCTCTTCAATCTTTCTGAAGCCGAGGTGCTTCGCGCGTTTCCCTTGATGACGCGCCTTCGCGAACGCAATGCGCCTTACGACGCGTACCTCTATCCCGGCGCCTACCATTTGAAATGGCGCCCCGCCCAAGTTGAAGCGGCTCAGCAGCGTACGCTCGATTGGATCGACTTCTGGCTGCGCGGTATCGAGCGTGAAGATGTTGCAGAACCGAGTCGGCTGGAACGCTGGCGTCGGCTACGCAGCCCTCAAGCCGCCGATTCACCCTGAACCGGCATCGCGGCCTTCGAGGAAAGGCGCGCCGTGAACCGCCGCAGCCAGGCCTCCGCCACGAAAGCGGACATAAGCGCGCCCTTCAAGCTACCGTCTGCAATGACATCGCGGCCAAGCACTGCTTCGAGACGCGCGCGGTCGACAAGACAGCGTTTGACGAGTTCGCCATCGAGCAAGATCTCACGCATAAGCGGTAGCTGCCGTTCGAGCACGCGATTATGAAAACGCGTCGTGTCCCCCTTGTGTGATCGCGTGCGAATATCGTCCGGTAGGTCATTCGCGAACGCGGCTCTGGCCAACGAACGATCGAAGCCACCAAGCGTCATCAGATAAGGCGGCATCGACAAGACCGTCTCAACAACCGGCAGGCTCGCAATCACCGGCGCGGTCGTGAACGCCCGCGTCACGGCCGATGGCTCGTGGTAGTAGGAAAGATCACCGATATGCATCGCGCGCGCGGCACGAGCGGGCGGATGCCGAGCGAATACATCGGCCCAAGGGTGGAGACGCCATTCTTCAGTTGCGATCGCGACGGCGTCTTTTGCGCCGAGCAATGTTCGCGCGAACAGCGGATTGAAGAGCGAGGCCCGGCGTCCGCAGACATGTGCAATTGTCTCCGATACCGTATCCCAGATCGGAACGCGCGAGAGACGCGCCGTGTCCCGCGCTATCCGAAACCACTCACTTGGCCCCACCCGATCCAAAGCGGCGTCAACCGCGGACGCTGCAAATCGGCGCCGGTGCAGGACCTGATCGCCGCCCTGCCCGGACGTCACGAGTCTTGCGCCCAGCGCGTTGATCGCCGCCGCCAGTTCGGGGGCGGCGTGACTGAGTTCGGTATGGGTCGGTCGCACCGGCAGTGGTGCATCAAGCAGCCGGTTGTACGAGAACGCATCGGCTCGGCTCTCGTGTTCGACGAGCGCATACCCGAAGTGGTCGGCGGCCAGGCGCGCCAAGCAACGCTCGTCGCCTTCAGGAGTTTTCTCCGGAAACTCATTGAAGCAAATCACGGATGCCGGATCCGCGTCGTTCGCTCGCAGCGCAGCCAAAACGATGCTGGAGTCCAACCCGCCGGAGAGCCGATGGACAATTGGCTGAGCGCCCTGGGCGGCGTTGAAGGCAATCCATGAGCTCGCGGAGGCCACGACGGCAGTGCGCAGCGTCTGCGCCGCTACATCAAAGTCTGCGACCTCAAACTTGTTTTCAGCAACGGGGCGCCAGATCAGATCGCGCTTCCAAGTGTCGCGTCCGAAGCTCAGGCGCTCTCCCGCAAGCAGTTCTTCGACGTTCTTGATCGCTGTGCGACAGGTCAGCAAGCGGGGCTGTACCATGTAGGCGCTGACCATGTCGTGGTCGCACTCCAACTCTCCATCCCAGATCGCGATGAAGTCCTCCAGGTCCGTGAAGAACACCTGCACTTGGTCAGCTTCGTGCATGAAGAGCGGCGCGCCGCCGGCAGGATCGCGCACGGCGTGGAAGTAGTCGTAGCCCCTGTTGTGCAGGAGCGCGCAGCACGGACCCCAATACTTGCCAAAGAGATGAGCGCCACCTGTGGTAACAAGCGTTTCGGCTTCGTCACTCGCGATCGATTGAACTGGGTCCGCTTTGCCGCGCTCAAAGAGAGGGCCAACGATGACGCCGAACTCAGCAGGCAGAATAATGACGCCGGCGAGAGTGTCGACATGGGCAAACAGCATCACGCCGCGCCAGTCGCAAAGCTTCTTCCACGCCTCTTGCGTGAGCCTCGCTGCCAACGCCCTGCCGCGGCGCGCGCCGTCGCGATCGTTTGGCGTCCAACGGATGCACAACACGCGCGCCGTCATATCCGGACGATCTCAACAAACGACGCGCAGGCCTCGCCGCCATCGTCGAGTATCCCGCCCTCGCATTCTACCCAGCAGTGCGCGGCAAACGGTCGGCCGCGCACGCCGAACACCAGATCAGCGCTCACGCCTTGCGCCAGAAGCACGCGCATCAGGCAGAGACTATCGAACAGACAAACGTAGCGCGCCGGTATCCAAATCCTTGCGGCGGTGAACCGGGCATGAGCGCTGAGGGCTTTGTGTACATCGTGGCTCTCGGGAGATAGCCGTGCTTTGGCGCCGCCGAGCACCCCAAAGGCTTCAAGCAGAGCGCCGCTCCGCACGATGCGCCGGGCCCAGAGAGCAGCCAACGCCAATGAGAATACCTCGCCGACCGTTACAGCAGACTGCCCAAGCGGTCGTTCCGCGACTTGAGCACGAGATGGCGATGAAACGAGGCCATCTCGCGCGAGCGCGCGCCATGTCGCCATATTGTCAACGACGCCAGCAACTCGCTCCCCGATGCCGGCAATGCTTGGCGCGGCGCTATACTTGATGGCGCGATACCGATTACGCGCCACGTCGAGAAAGATGAGCCAGTCATCATCGATCGCAGCGCGTACACCCCAGCAGAGTCTTGCGATGTTAGCGGGCGAGGACGAGTTGGCGTCCACGCGCGGATTGCCCGCGGACGCCAATCGCTTAGTCACGATAGTCCATCTCGCCGGTGGATTCCTCGTGCATCCAAACCGGGATGCCGCGCGTCGTTTCGCTTGCGGCGCCGAGATCTTCGACGTGTTCGGTATCGGTCATTGCAGTGCTCCGTCATGAGCGGCCTTCAAAAGTGCGCGGCGCAAAGCATGGCCCTGCGCCGGCACGAGTGCAGGACGTCAATCCTTGAAGTTGAACTCCGTCAGGTCTTCGACGGCTTCGAGCTTCGGAATGCCCAACGTCACTTCGCTGGCGGCGCCGAGTTCGGTGATCTCGGGAGTGTTGGCTTCGTCGCGCATCTTCGTTCTCCATTGCTTGCTCAGCAGTGCTGGCAACGAGACTGTGCGCCGATGGCTGGCGATTTGGCGGACTATCTAGATAAAGATTTTGCAGGAAGTTTCGTGCGCGACTTAGTCGCCATTGTCGGGGATCGCGCTTGCATGCGCTGCGCTTCGAATTTGCGCCGACTGCGCGACCCGGCGCCTAAAGTAGGTGCGCAGCGCGCTTGAAAGAGGTGCGCCTCCCTTCTCCAAAGCGGCGGCGATCCGCGCAATATCCCCTGCGCCGTCTGTCAGAACGGCTGTCTCAAACTTAAGCGCAGGCTGCAGGCGATCGTCAGCCGCTCGCGCAGCGCGCCTGGCTTCGATGTTCGCATTGAGGTCGAGGTGACGCATGATCGCGAGGTAAGCGCCCGCGTAGTCGCGCTCAGGCGCGAGCGGCGCCGCAAGCGCGGCAGGCGCGTAGCTTTCCAACGCCCATTTCGTCAGTTGCTGGCGCCAAAGATAGAGATCACGCAGCTCACGCTCCGACCAGAACGCGACCTGGTACATGCGAGAGGTGTTGAGTTTGACCAGCCGCTCGGAAGCCAGAATGGCGAGAGCGTAACGCACCGGTGTTGCGCTCACGCCAAGCTGAGCGGCGAGCTTGTCTATGTCGAGCCGCTGATGGATCGCGAAATGGCCTGACAGGATGGCTTGCTTGATCTCCTGATAGACACGTTCGCCGGGACGCAAATCAAGCGCCATCCCCACCCCGCGCGTCGCTCCCAGCATAGTGTGCTTTGAGCTGCGCCTCGATCTCCGGCGTCAGCGCATCGACGTGTGGCCTCGGTCCTTGCTGATCGCGCAGATACGCGATCGGATCTTGCCCTTCCCAACCGCCGAGATTGGGCCGATGGATGCGATAGCCGATGAGGCGCTGCAGATCCTCAGGAAAGGACGCCGCAACTTCGCGCGGATAAGCCAGGAATTGGTTTTCGTACGTCTTCAGCCAGCCGAGGCAGTAACTGACTATAATTCCGGTGCGTGGAAGTGCTGTGAGGTTTTGGCCTGCGCCGTGCGTGAGCGAACCCAAGAACAGGAGCGCCGAGCCTGCCTTCATGGCGCCGGGCACGCTATCGGCGGGATCGACGCCGCGATCGAGCGCCGCGCGGTGGCTACCCTTCCAAAGGCGGGTCGCGCCATTTTCCTCCGTGAAGTCGCTCACTGCCCACATGACGTTCAAGAGCCAGTGGCGCCCGTTGGTCGGCCAGGGCCACATCTCCTCATCACGGTGCGGCGCTTGGGGCCGCTCCTGACCATGCACACGAACGGCCTGGGTCAGATTGAGCTGGATGCAGTCGCAACTGGGTTTGAGCAATGCCTCGGCAATCGCCAAGATGTAGGGGTCCATGACCAAATCGCGCGCGCTTGGCGCCTTCGAGAGGAGCCCGCCGACGCGCGTCGTATTCCAGCCGTAGAAATCGCCTTCGCACCTGGGCGTCGCCTCGAGCCAAGGTTCAAGCTCCTCCGCGAGCTTGCGGCAGCGACGCTCGTCGAGCAGGTTTTCAAGCACGACAAATCCGTCTCGCTCCAGGATCGACAAATGATCTTGGTCCGCAGGCGCAAACGGCACGACGTTGGAAGCCTTCATCATGGTATTTCTCCTTCACGCCGCTTGAGTGAGATCGCCGCCGAGAAATCGGGTCACCGGCGTCTTGATGTCGTTGCGCTGGCGCACACGCTTAAGACCCTGCTGGTCGATTGCCGCGACAAAGGCCGTAAGACGATCTCGTCCAACACGGCGCGCCGCGCCCAAGGGCTCCGCGTCCCAGCCCGCTTTCGCAGCGAGCGGAGTGAGGGCTGCGTTGGCGACAAACGTCACACGCTCGATGCCGAAGATGAGCGAGGTCTCCATGATGCCGGCAATGATGCGCGCAAGCAGATCATGGCGCGGCTGGCCCTGACCGATGTCAGGCGCAGGACAAAACCGCGTCGCCTCCCACACCTCGGGTCCCGCTGGCGGTTCGCCATCGCACAGGAACCGGAAGTGATCGGCTAAAAGATGTGGCCGATCGGTCTGCAGGAGGCGCGCTGAGCCCGTAACCGGGGCGCGCGGCGCCGCAGCTTCGATAAGATAGATCGCCTCCGGGCAATCGTACGCGTCGATCTCGATGCCGGCGCTTTCCTCCAGGCGCCATTTCATCTGATCGATGAACACCTCTTTGCGCTGGCGGTGCATCTCCATCAGCGCGTGGTGATAATGGCGCCGGTTCTCAGCGGTGATGATATGGATCATGGGGGCTCCGGTCGTCAAAGGACGGCCAGAGCATGCGTATTTCGAGCCGGTCGCAAATAGGCACGGACGTGCCTATTGACAGCGCCGCATCAGGTGATCTCAGCACACATCTTCGAGCCTGATCTGCCCGTCTTTGAGCGCGCGCACGAACGCTTGCACGCGGCTCGCGACGCCGTATTTGCCCATCGCGCGGCGGACGATGTTGTGCACCGTGTGCTCGCTGAGCCCCAGGATAACGGCCATGTCGCCATCGTCCTTGCCTTGCCCCAATAGCTGCACACATTCCCGCTCGCGCGGGCTCAAGACAGGTTTAGCGGGCATCCCCGCCAGACGCAGTCGCCGCGCGCATTCGTGCGCATAGACGCCGTACCAGGTGGCCTTCTGCGCATTGAGCGGATCAACCCCGTCTGGGCCAATGACGAGCGAACATGAGGCCGGCAAGGCGTCGGGCGCATGGATGGGAATCGTGATGCCATCGACGAGGCCGGCTTCGGCCGCTTCGCTCAATATCCGCAATTGATCGGCCGCAAGGCCCGCGCGAAAGACCCGGTCACTCCATTGAAACGGAAGTGTCTGACGCCGCGCCCTCCAATAGACGGGATCGCGCTTCGCGTAGTTCTGGTCACTGAAGCGCTGCAGCCATGGCAGCGGATAGTCGACCATCATCACGGCTTCTGCGGGCGGACGCAGTGGATCGACGTGAGAGGCGCATGCGGCATAAGCGAAGCCGAGTGCGCGCATCTCTCGCATGAACGCGCCATGAAGTTCATCAACGCTAGTGGCACGATCGCAGACTTCTGCGAACGCCCAATTGATGCGGGCTTGCATGAGAAACTCCTCGCCTCGACAACTTTAGATGGCGAAGGGGCTTCGATGACAAGAGAAAGCGTGACGTTTACGTGACGAAATTTCCGCTAGTGCTGAAGGTGAATATCTTTTGAGAAATCTTCACCATGATTTTCAAGCGATCGGTTTGATCTGTCCCGAACTGATTGCGCGCGCCACCGCTTGAATGCGTGTGCTAGCGCCTAAGCGCACGCGCGCGCGTTCAATGTGGCGCCGGACAGTGGCGACGCTTAGCCCCAAGCCCCGGGCGATATCGGCATCGATGAGACCGCTCGCGCAAAGCTCAAGACATTGCCGTTCGCGCCTGCGTAGCTCCGCAAAGCGTGGCGCCGATGCGATACACATCTGCGCGGCGCGGTGATGTACGACGACATTGATGAGCTTGCCGGCGGCATACGTCTCTTCTGGCATATCTGGCTCACTCGCCACCAATGACGCAGACGCGCGAAGCGGAAGAATGGACGCCAAACTATGGGTTCTCCCATGCCGGAGACCGAATTCGCGCGCCTCATTGAGGATGCGGCGCTGTCGCCAAGACAGCGGCTGAAGGAATTCTGGATCGGTCCAAACGAACTCCCCAGCCCCTGCCTCGGCGGCTCGATACACCGGGTCGACCAGATGATAACGTTGCGACGAAAAGTAGGTGATCCATTCTTCGGGATAATTCTGAAATACGTACCCGGCGCGATCGGGCCGCAACGGGTCGGCATGAACGCCAAGTGCAACGAAGCTAAATCCCATCTCAACCAAGCGCTCGCGCCAAATGACCTCGAGTTCGCCGAGCGTCGCCGCCGTATCGCACGCGGCGGCGAAGGCGATCATCTCGGCGCTGAGAAGGCGTTCGCGCATGGCACACGAAGTATAGCCGATTTCGAGCGCCGCATCACCTGACGTTCGCTGCCTCAATTGAGCGCTTTACACCAATGCGCGTGATGAAACTCGCACGTGAGTCGTCGCGGTCGACGCGGCATGCCTCGATAGAGTTGCAACATGTGGCGCCATTAGGAATTGGGCGAGACGCTTCTCGTCATGTGGGAGCGGACGCTTCATATGCGATTGGTGTGGGGCGGCATTGCAGCCGCTTTACTCAGCGTGCTCGCGTGCTTCACCGCGACCCAAACATGCGCACGGACGTTCAACTACCAAGCTGCGCTCGGCAGGCCGGCCTTTGTATTCGGCTCGACGCCAATTTACGCGCCCTTCTCGGTCCTGCGCTGGTCGGAGCGCTGGAGCGCCAATTTTCCGCGCGCCTTTGCGATGCCGAAACTGATCGTGTTCGTCGGCTTCCTCTTGAGCGCGCTGCTTTTGCTGCTCGCGCTAAAATCGCCTCATCCCAGCCAGCGGCCGTTCGGCGCAAAGAGCTGGGGCGGGCGCAAAGATGCACGCGAGGCCGGCCTCTTCGCTGAAGGCGGCATCATCATCGGCAAGTTCGATGGCGAGATTCTCGCCTACGATGGCCCACATCATCTCTTGCTGACCGGCGGCACGCGCTCGGGCAAGACCCGCGGCAGCGTCATCCCGACATTGCTCGCCTGCCCGCATTCGATCCTCGTCTTGGATTTGAAGGGCGAACTTCATTCCGGCGATGCCCGCGTGGATTTTCCTGGCACCGCGGGTTGGCGCGCAAAGCTCGGTCCCGTCATCCGTTTTGCGCCGACCGAAGCAATCTCAGACCGGCTCAATCTCCTGGATACGATCCGGCCCGGCGCCCAAGAGGTGCGCGACGTCCAAAATCTCGTGGAACTCATCGCCGACCCCTACGGCGACGGGCGCTTCCAGGAGTTTTGGGACCGCGCGGCCAAGCAAATCCTCGCCGGGCTCATCATTCACGTCGTCTACGCTGAACCACTTCCGAGTAAAACACTGGCGCGCGTGTTCGAGCTGCTCGCTCGCTTCGACGACACGGTTAAGCTGATGGAGGCGACGCTCCATCGCAAGAACGAGGAAAGCGGCGAGGCTGAAACACACCCCGAAGTAAAGCGCGCCGCGCACTCTTACGCCGCCTATCACGAGAAACTCCGCGCCGGCATCAAGGCGACGGCCGAGAGCTATCTTGGCCTCTTCGCCGATCCGCTGGTGCGCCAGAACACGGCGACGTCCACCTTCCGCATTTCAGACCTCATGTGCGCGGATGAGCCGGTGACGCTCTATTTGTGCTGGCCGCCCAACGACGCCAAGCGTGTCAAGCCGCTCATTCGCCTCGTCTACGGCGCCGTGCTCCGCGTGTTGATGGAGCATCAAGAACGCGCCGCCGACGGACGTGAAAAGAAGCGCAACCTTCTCCTTTTGCTCGATGAGTTTCCCCAGCTCGGCAAGCTCGACGTATTCGAGCAATCGATGGGCGCAATGGCCGGCTATGGCCTCAAGGCCTATCTCGTCACCCAGTCGCTGCATCAGGTCACGCAAGCCTATGGCCGCTATCACACGATTCTAGACAATTGCCAGATCGTCACGAGCTTTGCCGCCACCGATGTCGAAACCGCCGAGACGATCTCCAAGCTTGCCGGCGACATCTTCGAGATGCGCCCGCAAGAAACCTGGTCGGGTAAGCGCCAACTCTTTGGGCTTGACCACCGGGCAATCACGTATCGAGAAGAACGCCGCCCGCTTCTGTTGTCGTCTGAGGTGCGCCGGCTCAGCGAAGGCGAGGAACTGATCTTCGTCACCGGCGCAAAGCCGTTACGCGCCCAAAAACTACGCTACGACGAGGAGCCGATCTTCCGAACGCGGCTGCTGCCCGCCCCTGAGGAGGTGCGCCGGCGCGCACTGCCTTCACCTTGGACCGGCATCTCGTGCTTGGGTTTCGCGCAACGCCGCGCGCCCGACGCACCGCCAGGGCGCGATGGGGCAATTGTTCGCGCCCTCACACAGAAAGCCCCGCTGCGTTCGCGTCCGGCGCCGGAGCAACAACAGGGCGACCTGCTTTCGGCTTTGGAAGCAAGCCAACCGCATCAAAGTAGCGAAGCTGACACCGCATCCGCCGCGCAATCCGCGCTTCCAGCGTCCTCACGTTTTGCGTTGCGCCCGCCCTCCGAGGATTCCGCCAACGAGGCTGGCTCATGAGCGCCAAGCCCAAAAAGAAGATCACGATCTATCTTGAGCACGATCTCGCGCGAGCGCTCGACTTGGAGGCTCGTCTGCGCGGTCTGCCAACGACACGCGCGGCCGCCGATGCGCTGCGCTGCATCTTCCTCGACGAAAAGGACGAAGCGGTCGCCGACACTGTGAAGATGCGTCTCGACCGCGTTGAAAAGCGCGAAGTCGTGCGCGAGCGCGAAATCGCTATCGTCAAGGAGACGCTGCTTCTCTTCATCCGCGTGTGGCTGGAGCACACGCCACCGCCGCGGGAGGAAACGCTCGACGCTACCAACGCTGTCGCAGATCGGCGCTTTCAATCCTTCCTTGAACTTCTCGCTGAGAGCATGGCGCCCGGTCAGACGCTCTTTCCCTACGCGGCCCATGGCCGCCAAGCAGAGACCGGCGCGCCCATGAATGGAGCGGCGGAATGAATGCGATCTCCCCCTCTCAGGAGCGCATCGTCGCCGAGCGGCGTCTTGCATCTCTGACGGGCGCGCTCGGTCCGGCGTTGCAGGCAGCTTTGGCCGATGACGCTGTCGTCGAAGTGCTGATCAATTGCGATGGCCAGATGCGCGTCGATCGCGTCGGCCGCGGCATCGAGGTGACAGACGCACGCCTGAGCGTCGCTGAGCGCGAAACCGCGATCCGCCTCTTGGCGGCCGAAGCATTCGAAACCGTGACTGAAGACCATCCCTTCCTCGCCGCGACTCTCCCCGGCTCCGGCGCGCGGGTGCAAGCGCTCATCGCGCCCATCGTCAGCGCGCCGGTGTTGGCGATCAGGAAGCGGCCGAAGCGCATCTACACACTCGACGACTACGTGCGCGCTGGCATCGCCTCGTCCGCACAAGCGGCAAAGCTGCGTCAAGCCATCATCTCGCGGCGCAACATCGTGGTCGCCGGCGGCACTGGCTCGGGCAAGACGACACTCCTCAATGCGTTGCTTGCCGAGCCGGACTTTTCCGCTTCGCGCCTGCTGATCTTGGAAGACACCGCAGAACTGCAATGCGCCGGCGTCGATGTAGTGCAACTCCTCACCAAGCGCACACATCCGCAAGTCTCGATGCGCGATCTCGTACAAATGACGTTGCGCCTCCGTCCTGATCGGATCGTCGTGGGCGAAGTGCGCGACGGCGCAGCACTCGAAGTCTTGAAAGCGTGGAACACCGGCCACCCCGGCGGCCTCTTGACCATCCACGCCAATTCCGCCGCCGACGCGCTGCTGCGCCTTGAAGATCTCTGCCTCGAAACAGGCGCTGCGCGTCCCGAGCGGCTGATCGCATCCGCCATCGACACCATCGTCTTCATGTCCCGCACGGCGGAAGGCCGCCGCATCGAGGAAATCGTCAGCTGCAAGGGAAACCAGCGATGAAAACATCACGCTTCAAAGTGGTCGCAACGGGCGCAGTGATCGTCCTTGTCGTTTCCAGCGCTGGACCGGCTTTCGCGTCCGGCTCCGGCATGCCTTGGGAGGCGCCGCTGCAGCAAGTCGTGGATTCGATCACCGGGCCTGTCGCGCGCGCTGCAGCGGTCATCGCCATTATCATCTCGGGTGTTGGCATCATTTTTGGCGAAGGCGGCGGCGGGATCAGGAAGCTTGCGTTCGTGGGCCTGGGCATCGCCATCATGTTCGCGGCCGTCTCGTTCTTCCTCGACTTCTTTGGTTTTGCCGGCGGGGCGGTGCTCTGATGCTCGACGAACCCGAAGGCTATCGCATCGCCTTGCGCACATCACTGACGCGCCCACTGCTCATTGCGGGCGTCCCGCGCACGTTCGCAATCATGAACGCGACGGTCGCCGCCGCCATCGCGTTTGGTTTGCAACAGCCACTGATCGGACTTCCGCTCTGGGCGATCATTCAAGGCGCCGGGGCCTACGCTTCGTCGCGCGACCCGTGGTTTTTGGACACCTGGCCACGCGCCATGGCCAAGCCTTCTTTTTTCAGCGCGTGAGGCGGCGATGATGGATCTCCGTCCCTATCGCCAGACAGAGGCCCGGCTGGCCGACTGGTTGCCATGGGCGGCACTCGTCGCCGATGGCGTCGTCATCAACAAGGACGGCGCCTTCCAGCGGACGCTCACTTTCCGCGGGCCCGATCTCGATTCATCGACGCTGTCTGAATTGACGGGCGCGAGCACGAGGCTCGACAACGCCCTGAAGCGCTTCGGCTCGGGTTGGTGCCTGCACGTGGAAGCGCGCCGTACTGAGACGAAAGAATATCCCACCAGCGACTGGCCAGACCCCCTCTCGTGGCTCATCGACCAGGAACGCGCGCAAGACTTCGCCTCGGCCGGGGGGCGCTTTGAGAGCGCATACTATCTCACCCTGTCGTGGCTTCCACCCAGCGAAACCTCGGGAAAGCTGGAAGCTGCGCTATTCGACAATGGCGGCCATTCCGCCAAGGTCGGCATCGACTACCGAGCCTGCCTCGCGAGCTTCATTGAGGAGACGCAATCCTTCAAAGCGCTGCTTGACCTTGTGATGAACGAAGTGCGCTTTCTCGATGGCGCGGAGACACTCACCTATCTGCATTCATGTATCTCCGACCGGCCGCATCCGATTTCCGTGCCGCCGACGCCGTTTCACATCGACGAACTCATTTCCGATTCCGCTCTTGTTGGCGGCATCGCGCCACAACTGGGCGAACTTCACCTAAAGGTGCTCTCGGTTCGCGCTTATGTGAGCGAGACCGAGCCCGGCCTTCTGGATGCACTCAACCGTTTGGGCGTGCCCTATCGATGGGTGACGCGGGTCATGCCGCTCGACCGCGAAGAAGCGCGGAGCGAGATTGAGAAGATTCGCAAACGCTGGTTTTCCAAGCGCAAGAGCATTCTAACGCTGCTGCGCGAAGCGCTCTATCGCGAAGAAGCCACGCTCCTCGACAACGACGCGACGGCGCAGGCCGAAGACGCCGATCTGGCCTTGCAGGAAGTGAACGGCGAAGCTGCAGGCGCGGCTTACGTGACGCTGACCATTACCGTCGCTGACGCAAGCGAGGCCATCGCGTTCGAGCGCATTCGCCAAATTCGTCAAGTCGCCGACGGCATGGGTTTCGTCACCGCGCTCGAAACCATCAACGCGGTTGAGGCGTGGCTGGGTTCTTTGCCCGGCCAACCTTACGCCGATCTCCGGCGCCCGATCCTCTTGACGCCGTCGCTTGCACATCTGTTGCCGCTTTCGGCGGTGTGGGCGGGCGAGACGCAGAACAAACACTTGAACGGCCCGCCGCTCCTCGTAGCCGCAACAGATGGGGCGACGCCCTTCCGCCTCAACCTCCACCATGGCGATGTCGGCCACACTCTGATCGTCGGACCAACCGGCGCTGGAAAATCCGTTCTCCTCGGTCTTATCGCTGCGCAGTGGCGCCGCTATGCCCACGCGCAAGTCTTCGTGCTCGACGCTGGCCGCTCAAGCCGTGCGCTCACACTGGGATTGGGCGGCGCATTCGTCGACCTGATGCAAGACGAAGCGCAAGCATCGATCGCGCTCCAGCCGCTGGCGTATATCGATGATGAAACCGAACGCGCCTGGGCGCGCGATTGGCTGATTGCCCTTCTTCACCGCGCCAATATCGACCTAGATCCTGCGCGGCGCGAAGAAATCTGGGCGGCCCTCTCGGTGCTTGGAGAAAGACCGGCAAACGAGCGAACGCTCTCGGTTCTGTCGGCGCTCATCCAGGACGGCGACATTCGCACCGCGCTCCAGCCTTTTACACATGCTGGGCCGTGGGGCCGCCTGATCGATGCCGACGTGAGCCATTTGGCCGAACACGACGTGCAGACGTTCGAAATGGGCGAACTCATGTCGAGCGCCGATGCGATGGCGGCCGTGCTGCCATGTCTGGTGCACACGCTCGAAGCGCGTTGCGACGGGCGACCCACCCTGCTCATCCTCGATGAAGCATGGGCCTATCTGCGCGATGGCGCATTCGCCAATCAGATCCAGGCCTGGCTGAAGACGTTGCGCAAGAAGAATGTCGCGGTTGTGTTCGCCACCCAAGAACTAGCGGATGTCGAGGCGAGCACAATCGCCGCCACCATTCTTGAAGCCTGCCCGACGCGCATCTTTCTCGCCAACGACCGCGCGCGCGAGCCGCGCACACGCGCGTTTTACGAAGGGCTCGGTCTCAACGCACGCCAGATCGCCTTGATCGGCGAAGCGGCGCCCAAGCGGGACTATTACGTACAGACGCGTAGCGGCGCCAGACTCATAGACTTGACGCTTGGACCCGCGGCGCTGGCGTTTCTCGGCGCCTCCACGCCTCAAGACCAGCGCGCGATCGATGCTGTGTGCGCTGAGGCCAGTCCTCCCGGCTTCGCGGCGGCGTGGCTCGAACACAAGAACCTCGCCGATGCGGCGCTCGCTCTGCAGCGCTTCACGGCCGCGACTTCACCGCAGCCGCAACGCCAGACTGAAGGAGCACTCACATGACCCGCAAACCACGTCTTTTCATTGCCACTTGCGCGCTCGCGCTTGCACTGGGCGGCGCACCCGCTCGCGCCCAATGGGTCGTGATTGATCCTGCCAATCTCGCGCAAAGCATCACGCAAGTGACGCACATGATCTCGCAAATCAACAACCAGATCGAACAAATCCGACAACAGGCCCAGATGCTGGAGAGCCTGGGTCTCGAAATGTCGCCCGAACTGTCGGCCTCGATCGGGCAAGTCCGCAATCTGCTGCGGGAAGCCGAAGGGCTCCAGCAGAACGCCGAAACCATCGCAAGCGATATGCGCTCACTCTATCCGGAAGATGTCTCCAGCTTCGATCTCGATCGATTGCTTGGCCAGTCCGACCGGTGGCTGGAGGAAAGCCGCCATAGCGTTGAGGCGCTGATGACCATCAGCGCGTCGGCCAGCAGCGACGGACTGGACGATGCTGAGGGCGCGATGTCGCGTGCGCTGCAGGCAAGCGCCAATGCGGCGGGACCGACGTCGGCGGAACAAGCGACGGCGCAAGCGATCGGCGTCCTTTCCTCACAGGTCGCGCAGCTCCAAGCGCTACAAGCCGCTCAAGCACGCGCTCTTGCAACCGAACGCATTGAGCAGATCGCGCGCGAGGAGCGTGCGCGTGAAATGCGCCGCCGCGCTTTTCCCACCGAAGCATCAAGCGACGCGCAGCCCGCGCAGCCGCGGTTCTGATCCAAATGAATACTGGCAGCGTCAATTCGTTTCTGGATCGCTTTCTAGGTCTCGCCGACCGCGGCTTCGGTTTGATCCAAGGCGATGTCGCGTTCGTGCTGAACGCGCTCATCGTCATCTCTGTCACGCTCGCCGGCGCTATGTGGGCGCTCAAAGCCGAGGCGCCGATCGCCCCCTTCTTTCGTAAGGTGCTGTTCGTCGGCCTCTTCGCGTTTCTCGTAAACAATTGGAACGCAGTCGCCGGCGCCATCAACCAATCGGGCGCCGCACTCGGTCTGAAAGCCGGCGGCTCAGGCATGACCCTCGCACAACTTCACGATCCCGCCCGCGTTGCGGTTCAGGGCAAGGAGCTTTTTGGCCGCGTCATGGAAATGGGCGACGGCATGAACATCTTCACTGACTTCCTGACGCTTGCCACCATCCTGCTCTCGGGCGTCATCATTCTCATCGCCTTCTTCGTGCTGGCGCTGCAGATTTTCGTGCAGCTGATCGCCTTCAAGCTTGGTTCGCTCGCGGCATTCGTCGCCCTGCCCTGGGGCGTGTTTTCTGGCACCGCTTGGGCGGCCGAGCGGCCGCTGGGTTGGGTCGCAAGCTCGGCGATCCGGCTCTTCCTCTTGGCCTTTGTCGCGAGCGTAGCGCTAAGCTTCGTTGCCGAACTGCCGCAGACGATGACGCTCGACAATGGCGGCGCGCTCGATGTGCTGCTGTTCGGCCTTACTATTCTTGCGCTTTCGTTCCTTGCCCCGGCGCTTGCCAGCGAAGTGATGCAGGGCAATCCCAGCCTCTCGGCCGCGCAACCCATTCAAGGCGCAATGGCCGGCGCCGGCATGGTGGTTGGCGCCGCCGTCACGACGAAGATCATGACCTCCGGCGGCGGCGGCTCACGCGCGCGTCCCGCGCGAGGGCGCGGCGCGACCGGCGGCACACGCACACGACCGAACTATGCGGCGATGCGTCCGCAGCAGAAGTCCTGACATGGAGAAGGCATCGTTATGAATTTTCCTTTCCGGCGACCTCCCCGGGCTTACGCGGCAGAAGCGCCAGACACGCCCTTTGCGCGCGCCCAACAAGCATGGGACTTGCGCATGGGTTCGGCGGTGCAAGCCGCCGTGACCTGGCGCTGGCTCGCTTTTGGTCTCGGTCTTCTCGCTATCATGCTTGCAGCCGGTCTCACCTTCGTGGCTCTACAGAAACGCACCTTCGTTCACGTTGTTGAGGTAAGCCCGCAAGGCCGCGTGCTCTCGGTTGAACCCCTGTCCGGCCGCTACACGCCGACAGACGCGCAAGTCAGCTATTTCCTCGGCCACTTCGTGCGACTGGTGCGCGAGATTCCAACCGATGGCGTGGTTCTGCGCCAGAACTGGTTTGCGGCGTATCGCTTCCTGACGCCGCAGGCGTCGCAACAGCTCAACGAGATCGCGCGGGAAGACGATCCGTTTGAGCGTCTAGGAACGAGCGCACGCACAGCCGTCGTTACCTCGGTCGTGCAGCGCTCAGAGGCGACGTGGCAAGTGAGCTGGATCGAAGCCACGCACGGCGCCGATGCGCGCTCAGCCCAGAGCTTCACAGGCCTTTTCACGGTGCGCTTCGATCGGCCACGCGATGCTGACGCGCTGATGCACAATCCGCTCGGGCTCTTCATCACTGAGTTCTCGATGTCGCCGGAAACCCCGGCGTTCTCGTCGTCGCGAGTTCAGCCATGAACAAAGCCGCCCTTCTCTGTTTCGCGTTCACGAGCCTCGTCTCCACACCTGTGCAGGCGCAAAGTTCAAGGCCTCCGACGCCGATTGCCGCGCTTGCAGAAGCCAATGCCGAAGCGCGCCGGCGCCCTGACCCGGCTAACTTCACCGATGCCACGCAGATCTACGACTATGCGCCGGGCGCCATCTATGAAGTCTACGGCGCGCCCGGCTTCATCTCGACCGTGCTGCTCGAGCCCGGCGAGACAATCGTGACTGTCGCAGCGGGAGACACCACCCGCTGGATGGTAGAACAGGCAATTGGAGGCGACGTCGCCAACGCGCGCGCCATGCTGCTCATTAAGCCAACGCGCGCCAATATTCGCACCAACATCGTGCTCGTCACCGATCGGCGAAGCTACGCCATCGAAGCAATCGCAACGAATGGTCAAATCTATTCCGCGCAGACCGCGTGGCGCTATCCCGCCGCCGTAGACAACGAGCTCGCAGGCGGCCCTGCCGCATTGGAGACACTGAACTTCAGCTACCGCATCCGCACCGTGCGCGGGTTTAATCCGCGCTGGCGGCCCGTACGTGTCTTCGACGATGGTCGCAAGACCTACATCGAGTTTCCGCTAGAGATGGCCACCAGCGAAGCGCCGCCGCTCTTCATCATCGAGAATGGCGAGGCCGGTCTTGTGAACTATCGCGTCTCTGGCGGCCGCTACGTGATCGACCGTCTCTTCGACATCGCCGAGCTTCGCTTGGGCGCCGAGCGTCCTCAAATCGTGCGGATCAGCCGCGACGATGCGCCTGCGCCGCGTACGGCCCGGCGCGGGAGACGCCCATGACCGCGCCCGCGCCTGCCGCAACAGAAGAGGCGCGGCCTGCGCCAATCACCTCAATCCGCGCCGCGCCGCCAAAGCCGCGGCGGCTGTCGCGCAAGACCTTGATGGCGGGCGCCCTCGGCCTCGGCGCACTTATCGCATTTGCCCTCATCAACGGATTGGCGGAACGCGACCGCACGCCGGCTTCTAGCGAAGATGGCTCGCAGACCCTCCAAGCCTCTAACCCGCCGGAGAACATTCGCGAGGCGCCTGCAAACTACGATCTCGATACGTTGCAGCCGCCCGAAGAAGGCCGCGACTATTTCTGGGGCGATAACGCGCCTGCTGACGCGACTTTGGCGGCGCCGGACGATGCCGGCCCCGCTACATACGAGCGAGCCCCTCCCTCGCCGCTTGAAGCGGAGGCGGACGCGGCGCGCACGTCATCCATTTTCTTTTCAGAGCGCCGGGAAGGCACAGCGCCTGCCAGCGCGCAGAGCTTCAGTGAAAATGGCCGACGCGCCGCCTTCCTGAATGGTCAGCGCGGACGAGACGACGGCGTGCTCGAGGCAACCTATACGCCGCCCCGCTCGCCTTACACGGTGCAAGCCGGCGCGACGATTTCCGCCGCGCTTATCACCGCGCTTAATTCCGATCAGCCCGGACGCGTCATTGCTCAAGTGAGCGAGAATGTCTTCGACAGCGTCACCGGAGAGACTTTGCTCATCCCCCAGGGCGCGCGTCTGATCGGCGCTTATGATGCCGATACGACCTACGGCGAGCGGCGTCTGCTCGTGGTCTGGAACAGGCTCATCATGCCAAACGGCTGGTCGATCCCGCTGCGGGCGATGCCCGGCGCAGACGCGGCGGGAAGCGCGGGGCTAACCGGCGACGTTGACGCCCACATTGGACGCATCGCGGTCGCCTCGCTCATCTCCGCCGTGCTTGGCGTCGCCGCCAATGAAAGTGAAGACGAAGACGATGCGCGCCTCTCTCAGAGCATCGGCGATGCCGCCGCGCAGCAAGCTGCACAGACTGGATCGCGTCTCATCGATCGTGAACTGAACGTGCGTCCGACATTGCGCATCCGCGCTGGCGCCCGCGTGCGCGTTCTCGTCAGTCAAGACATTCTGCTGCGCCCCTATCCGCCGTGAAGAAAGAGCGCGCCAAAAAAAAGCCCTTGCCGCAGCCCGATCTCTTTGGCGAGGACGCCCGCTCCTCGCGAGCGCCCAGGCAAACATCGCCGCGCGCCCCGCCCGCGCCAGGCGCGCGCCATGAGCGCGTCGCTAGCCCGCCCCCTCTCCTGCTCAACGTCCGAGAAGCCGCTGCGCGACTTGGCCTTTCCAAATCGACCTTGGATAAGATGCGCTGCGCCGGCAAAGGGCCCCGATACGTCAAATCGACCGATAAGGCGGTGCGGTACGACCCCGCCGATCTCGACGCTTGGATCGCCGCCCGGCGCAGCAAAGACGCAGCCGGGACGAATTAGCACTGGGCCATCCCGCCAATCGCCGCCTTAACGCCTTGAAACCGGCAATTAACGTAGTTACGTAAATGTACGAATGGGACCCGCATAAGGCTCGCGCAAACAAAGCCAAGCACGGGGTCGCGTTCGACGCTGCCCATGCGTTCGATTGGGATGAGGCTTTGGAGGTCGAAGACACGAGCGAAGATTATGGCGAGGAGCGCTGGGTCGCGATCGGCCCAATCAAGGACCATCTTCATGTCCTTGTTTATACGCCGCGCGGCGTCAACCACAGGATCATTAGTTTGCGCAAAGCCACGAAAAAAGAAGCAAAGGCCTATGTCGAAGCGAAAGCCCAATAACATCCGTCAGAGCGACTGGGACGCGGTGGACTCTCCCGAACTCTCGGATGTGATGCTGAAACAGTTGAAGCCGGCGCGCGGGCCGGGCCGCCCGCGCGCGCTCAATCCAAAGCAAAGTGTTACGTTGCGTCTCGATCGCGATGTCGTCTCTCACTTCAAAGCAACCGGGACGGGCTGGCAAACCCGAATCAACGCCACGCTCAAAGCGGCGGCAGGAGGTGGCGCCATGACGAAGAATGATCGCTATGTGGTGAAGCATGGCGATGGCTGGGCCGTGAAAGCCCCTGGCGCCTCACGCGCCAGCGCCGTTGCGCCGACGCAAAAACAAGCCGAAGCGCGCGCCAAGGAAATCGTGAGGAAGCAAGGCGGCGGCGAGGTCCGCATTCAAGAACGGGATGGGAAGATCCGGGATTCCGACACGGTGAGAAAAGGCCGCGACCCCAATCCGCCAAGAGACAAAAAGCATTGAACACTATTGGCGGCCTGCGCGCGGCGTCGCCCGCGCTTCAGCGCCCAACAACAGCCGCATGGATGAACCAGCCCGCCAGCAGCGCCGCCCCAAGCCACACAGCGACGATAACAAAGGCGGCGACCCAACTCACTGGCCGCGCGGCGATCGCTGCGGCGCGCACGCTGCAATCGTCCATCACGTCCTTCGGGATCAGCCGCATGACCACCCAGAGGCCCGCTGGAACTAGAATGAGATCGTCGAGATAGCCAAGGACAGGGATGAAGTCTGGGATGAGATCGATTGGCGAAAACGCGTAAGCAACAACGATCGCGCCCACTACCTTCGCCCAGATGGGCGTACGTTCGTCACGCATAGCAAGGTAAACCGCCAACGCATCGCGCTTGATCGCGTGCGCCCAATCTCGCAGTTTCGACCACATCGTCGACCCTTACGTCAGTGGCGCGCCTCGCCCGCCCTCGCCCAGATTGGTTCGTCCAACCGCAGTCAGGCTTCGCTGCTTCTTTGGAATAGGGTGTATAGCAGCCAGGTCAGCAGAATGTTCATCGCTAGCGCGACGCCGAGTTCAGCAGCGAACGGTGCGGCCTCCCCGGTCAGCCAGAGCGCCTTCATTTGCCAATAGGCGGGCGACAACCAAGCGAGGTAAAGCATGGGCGGCGTCGCGAAGTAGGCAAGCACGGGAAGCGCAAGAACGCTGTTGATCACCCGCATGACGGCCAGGGCCATTACCTTGTCGCGCGCGAGCGCGGCCATTCCCAGGGCTACCATGGGCGCGCTGGTCGCGCTGACGAGCGCCAGCATCACAATCGTCGCGTCCGGCAGCGGCGCGAGCCCCGCGATCGGGTAGGCCGCAATCGTCATGACAGTCGAGAGGGCCAGCGGCGTTGCGAGGCGCGCCGCCATGTAGCGCGCAAATGACACCGGCATGACACGCAGCGCCATCAGCGTACGCTGGTCGCGTTCATCCACGAGCAGCAGCCCGAAGACCGCGCCCACCAAGCCGGGCGCCACGGCCATCAACAAGCTCATCAGCAACACTGGCGCGGCGCCGGCGAGTTCCGCGGCGGGCGCGGCGCCGAGATACGGCGCAAGCAGGAGCGTCAGCGCATCCGTTTCCGGCACGAAGAGGCGGAAGATCAGCGCAACCGCCACCGGCGCGACAATAATCGTCGCCATCAGCCCGTCGCGCGCAACATTGCGAAGATCGGCCACGACCAAGGTCATGAAGAAGCCTGCGCGGCGCTGGGACGTTGCAGCATCCATTAGGCGCCTCCGATCCGAGCCCGCATGCGCCGGACCGCCCAATAGGCAAGCGCAGCCGAGGCCGCGATCCAGAGTATCGCGCCAAAAACCGCATAGACTTGCGCGGCGCCGAAGCCTGGCGCGAAGGCCGCCTCGATCAAGGCGAGCGAGGCGGCGGTCGGATGCCAGGCAAGCCAGCCCGGGTCGAGACCGAACCAAACACCATAACCCGGCGCCCCAAGCAGCATGATCGCCGCGATCATCGGCAGTATGAACGCGTAGAGATCGTCGTAGAATGCAACGATCGCAAAACCCAGCAAAGCCGCCACCGCCGCCGCGCCCGCAAGGCCCAGAGCGAGCAACAACGGCGAGAGCGGCGCATCGTAGACGACCAGCACCAGAACGAACATCTCCGCCATCGCGATGAGGCTGACGATCAAGACGCGCGCACCGATGTAAGCGCCCGCGGGAGCAGGACTGACGCTCAACACCGCAAATGCGCCCTCGCCGCGTTCGAGCAGCACCATCAATCCCACCAACATAACCGGCGAGAGCACGATATCGAAGAGGATGATGGCGGCGATGAAGTCTTCGTAGCCCGCGAAGTCCAAACGCTGCGCCTGTAGGGAAGCCAATAGCAACAGCGCAAACACCGCGACGCTCGCCCAAATGTAGCCCGATCGATAGAGCAGCCGCGCGTCATTGCCGATCAGATGGATCACCGCATTCATGTGAGCCGCTCACCGGTCACACGCATGAAAACATCCTCAAGACTGGGTTCGAGCGAATGGATGGACTCGATACGATGGCGCGCGATCAGCGCTTGGAAGCGCGCGTTCTGAGCCAGATTGTCGAGCGCAAATTCCTCGCTTGCAACCGCGCCATCGATCTCCGCGCGCACTCTCAGTCGGCGATTGCTGTGCTCCAATCTGAGCGCCGACGGCGACCCGATGCGCGCCAGGCGCCCATTGACCAGAAAACCCACCCTGTCGCAGAGCTCGTCGGCCACATGCATATCGTGGGTGGTCAGAAATATCGTCGCCCCCTCTTCGCGCTGGCGGCGGATGAGATCGCGCACGAGACGCGCGTTGCCTGGATCCAGTCCCGCTGTCGGCTCGTCCAGGAAAAGCAGCGCAGGACGATTGATCAGCGCGCGCGCGAGATTGAGCCTCGTCTGCATGCCCTTGGAAAATTGCTCCACGCGCTTGTTGGCATCACCGGAAAGGCCGACCCACTCCAGCACTTCTTCTGGCGCCAAGGTGGGCGAGCGGAAGAACGAAGCGAAGAAGCGGAGATTCTCCGCCGCGGTAAGCTTGCGATAATTGCTCGGCAGTTCGAAGCACACGCCGACCCGCTCGAAATAGTCCGGGCCCCACGCGCTCAGCGGCCGGTCCATGACGCGCAACTGGCCGCGATATCCCTTAAGAAGCCGGATCAAGACTTTCTGTGTCGTGCTTTTGCCAGCCCCGCTCGGCCCCAAGAAGCCGAACACTTCTCCGCGCGCCACCGAGAAGGAGAGCTCCCTCACTGCCGGGGGGCCGCCGCCATAGGCGAACGACAACGCTTCAACTTCGATCATATCAGCCCTTCCACGCCGCCCGACCTCTTATAGTCGTCAGAGCATAGCTTTTGGTTCATCGGGCTCGATCTTAAACTGCGCCGCGGCCCTTGATCTGCATGCTTTCCGTAAGAATCAAGCGCGCGAAAGCGATCGAAGCCCGGAGGGCCGAGACGCGCTCGACGCTTCATCAACGCGCGGCTCGGTTCACGAGAGCGCGTCCCGCGCGTTGAGCGCGGGTTCGCCCACACCTCACGAAATCTTCTTGTTCGGCTTCAGCTTCTCTAGGCCTAACACAAGCGCATCCAGATCCGTCGCTGTGAGCGCTATGACTTCCGCCTTGGAGTAAAATGGTCGTGAGACTTCAACATAGACGCGCGGCGGCCGCTTCCTGTGTTGCTTGCAGAATTTGCACGATAGGCGCTTAGCGAGATCAGCTACCCGTCCCTCAGTGCCGTAGAGCTTCACCAACTCGATCGCTGTAAACAGCGTGCCACGCGCACATCCCGTGCAGCCGAAATAGAGCCCGCTCAGTCGCCCGAGCTGGCCGAACTTCACCGGCACTTTCTCCTCATAAGCCACGTGACGTGCTCGCACCGCGAAAGAGGTGCGCGTCCTCGCAGAGACCTCTTGCACGCTCAACCAATTTGTGCTTGTTTTGTTCTCACATCTGGGGACCGTTTGGCGCGCATCGATTGCGGGCCAATCACGTCGAGACATCAGCGCCCTTCTCTTCAACGCTTGAAGAAGGCGCGTCTCACCATGAGCCGTCTCTATCTCACTGCGCGCGAGTACGAAGTGCTGCTGAAGAAGCAGGAAGGCGCCTGCTGCGTCGACGATTGCGAGGAGACCGAAGGTCTTATCGGCGAACATTCAACGCCGAACGCGTGGCGGCGGGCCAAGCCGGACCAGCTCATGTGTGCGGGCTGCCACAAAGTGAAAACGCTTCGCGACATCAAGGCGATTTGGAAAGTGAAGCGCCTCAACGGTGAAGCGCTGTCGCAATACGAGCGCCGCCGCCGCTACGGCGCGCAGCTGAGCGGACGGCCCTTCCCGTCGCCGCGCGATCGCAATGAAGCGACCTCATGGAAGCGCTAATCGTTGCCGCCGGGGCGCTCATCGTGATGGTGCTGATCGATGCAGGATACTGGATCGCGATCAGCCTGATGCGCTGGGCGCCAGTCCTCGCCGCTGGACTATTGGCGGCCACGCTCGCCAGCCACCACGGCGCGCAAGCAGTCCACGCCCTGGTCATCGGCGCCATTGTTTGCGTGATTGTGCGGCGGTTGCTTCGACCGCACTATTTCTACGATGATGCGGGTTGAGTTCACCGGCAGCATTAATGCGGGTGGTGGGCCCGCCTGGACTCGAACCAGGAACCAGACCGTTATGAGCGGCCGGCTCTAACCATTGAGCTACGGGCCCCCGATAGCTGCCGAGCGCGCATCTGCGTTTAGCTGGTCCCGCTCGTCAAGTCTCGCTCGCTTGTTCGTTTCCGGTCGCCCTGTCGGAGGGATCGGCCAACTCCCCGGCGAGGAACGCCATCGAGGTCAGTGGGTCGAGACGGTCGGCGACGGCGCGCGCCCAATTCAGCCATTCACTGATGCCCGCCCGCGCCTCTGCTTTGCTTTCGACAATCGCCAGGAACGCGCGCACGTCTTCGGCGGCCCGGTGATCGCGGGCATAGCCGAGCAACCGTTCGCGACGCTGTCGTTCCAATTCCGCCAGTCTCTCCCGCTCTTTGCGCTCTGCCTCTTCGCGCAAGCGGATGAGTTCCACACGCGCCTTCTCACGGCTTTCGAGGGTGTACTTGTATGAATGCAGCGCGCCGCGCCGATACTGAGCCTCGGCGGCGAGATGCAACATGACGACAATCTCGGTCAGCTGACTCTCGAGCTTCCGCCCTTCCACGTCGGACCAGGCGGCCGGCCGGCCCTCATCCACGAGCGTCGGGATTTCGAGACGAAGCGTATCCACTTTTCCGCCATGGACCTGCTCGTCATTCCATCGGCTCCGCTTGGCGCCGGGGTGATCAAGTTGGAAGTGGATATTCTGCCCGCCGATGCCGACACTGAGCCCACGAGCTGCTTGACCGCTGAGAGATGGTTTTGCACCCGCCCGCGTGAGTCCCCAGAACAAGGTGTTGATGATCCGAAGGCGGCGCTGCTCGAACGGCGCATCAAATACAGGCGCGTCCCAAGAATATCCGCTCCCGGCGTGTTTTCGCCGGCGATCGTCATCCTTGGCGATCAGTCTGCGCAGCTGGGGGTGCGGATCGCTGAGAGCGTGCGTGCTGGCCAGCTTCCCGACCGTCTTGCGGATGCGCGCCTCAACAGCATCTAAGCTTTCCTCGAAAACCGGCTCAACGGGCTCCGGTTCGGCGAGCTCTGCCGCGGGATCGGGCGGCCACCGGTAAGAGCTGCGCGCCTCGCCGAACGCCAATTCCGGCATGCCCGGACCACGCGGCGGCAACGGAGATTGATGCACACGCTGACCGGCTGCAAGCCGAGCCCAATAGCCGCGGTGCGGCACGGGAATATCAAAGCGTGTGCAAATCTTCTTCAGACCTACGTCGGACAGACCGAGTTCGCCGGCGACTGTGCGCACAGGATTGGCCCAAACCAGATCGTAAAGCTCCTGCCTCGTAAGCCTTGGCATCCGTTTCTCCGTATGCAGTGAACCACACGCACATACGGGCAGACGCCGAGCTCCTCAAAACCGAGCTAATCCCTCGCCGATCTGACCGATGGCCGAGCGCACGTCTTCGTTTGAGCCGGTGTCTCAATCCGCGTCACGTCGAACGCGGGCAGCCGGTCGCCTCAACCTGCTTCACGCTCGCGTCGCCTCAAATCGCCTCGCGCCACGCCATCACGGCCAAGGCTTCGGTCGCCTCAGCGCTTCTTCCGCCAACGCACTTCCGGGCGCGGATGGCGTAAACCACGAGCAACAAATAGCTTTTCGAACTCTGGATTGCGTTCGATAAGTCGCCTCATCTCATCGAACTCAAATGTGCGTGGCTCCGCGCCCACGCCTTTCAGGTT
>FKKE01004737.1_pt1 | contig 30828 bp, 30 predicted proteins | sample 1106331 | NCBI WGS metagenome assembly FKKE01 (sample SAMEA3931202, study PRJEB13176) | freshwater metagenome | biome: Drinking water system; feature: drinking water; material: freshwater | place: China | collected 2013-02-06
AGCCTTGCGCTATATTCCCACCGCTGCCCGACCAATTGAGTAGTACCGAAAACCAAGCCGATTCATCTTTGCTGGCTCAAACAAGTTTCGGCCATCAAAGATTACTGGTGTTTTGAGTAGTTCATTCATCCGTGCAAAATTGGGACGACGAAACTCGTTCCACTCAGTAATAATAAATAAGGCATCAGCGCCATTTAACGCGTCATAAGCAGATGAGGCGAATTGAATTCCCCCACCGAGCTTCGCAAACATATCATGTGCCACCTGGAGCGCTTCTGGATCATAGGCACACACTGTCGCCCCACGTTTCACGAGCTCAGTAATAATCGTTACCGCTGGGGCCTCGCGCATATCATCGGTTCGAGGCTTAAAGGAAAGGCCCCAAACAGCAAACCGTTTTCCAGCGATTCCGTCTCGCCCAAAGTGTGTCAGTGCTTTCTCAACGAGACGCATTTTCTGTGCAGTATTCACCCGGTCAACCGACTCAACGATCTCCATCTGTGCCCCTGCTTCCCGACCAATCCGCGATAGAGCGCGAACATCTTTTGGGAAGCACGACCCACCATAGCCGACACCAGGAAAGAGGAAATGGTGACCAATTCTCTCATCGGCGCCCACGCCTCGTCGGACACTCGTTACGTCAGCGCCTACTCGCTCGCAGAGATTAGCTATTTCGTTCATGAATGTAACCTTGGTTGCAAGAAGCGCATTTGCCGCATATTTGGTCAATTCAGCACTCCGCACGTCCATGACAAGGATGGGGTTGTTCGTTCTTACAAACGGCGCATAGAGCTCCCGCATAATCTCGGCAGCTTCAACGGTCGGCGCGCCGATAACGACTCGATCTGGCTTCATGAAATCGTCAATGGCCGAACCCTCTTTCAGAAATTCTGGATTGGAAACCACCTCGACAGGGAAATTGGTATGCTGTTTAATCTCAGCGCTGACTAAATCCGCGGTCCCTACTGGCACCGTAGATTTCATTACCACAATTTTTGGTCCATTCATCTGCTTCCCCACCGACCGAGCCACTTCGAGCACGTGTTTCAAATCGGCCGAACCATCGGTATCCTCAGGAGTTCCTACTGCAACAAAGATTACCTCGGAGAACTTCACTACCTGTGCCAGGTCCGAGGTGAAACTCAGCCGGCCACCTCGCACGTTTTGCGCGATTAACTCCTTAAGTCCAGGTTCATAGATTGGGACTTCGCCGCGTTTGAGCGTGGAAATCTTCTCTTCGTTCTTGTCTGCACAAACGACATCGTTCCCGCTCTCGGCAAAACAGGCACCAACCACCAGGCCCACGTAGCCGCTCCCGATTACTCCAAGATTCATTCTCTCCTCCTCTCTACGTCCTCTGCGCTTAAAAATTATTCAGAAGTTATCACCACAGGGGTCGCAGAGTAGATTAGTATGCATTCCGATCACGAAAACTGTTCATCAGGGTGAGCCCGATGATTTTCAGATCGAGCGCAAGTGACCAGTTCTCAATGTAAAATAGGTCGTACTCTATTCGCTTCTCAATTGATGTATTTCCTCGCCAACCGTGCACTTGTGCCCAGCCAGTAATCCCCGCCTGGACTTTATGTCGGAGCATGTAACGCGGAAAATGCCTGCGGAATTCCTTGATGAAAACCGGACGTTCCGGGCGAGGACCCACGAGCGACATATGGCCGCGGACAACATTAATCAGTTGTGGCAATTCGTCAATATTCAGCTTGCGGAGAACCTTTCCAATAAGCGTCACGCGCGGATCTCCCTTGACGGCGAAGCGAGCACCATCGCGTTCTGCATCGATATACATCGTTCGAAACTTGATTATCGGAAATGTTCGACCATCTAAGCCCACTCGTTCTTGCACAAAGAATACTGGTCCGCGCGAAGTGCATTTCACGAGTACAGCGATAACAATGAGCAACGGCAAGGCGAGCACGAGAAACGTCGCGCCAAAGACGAGATCGAACATGCGCTTCAGCACCCGATTGATTCCGGAGAGCGGCGTCGAGGCAATGCTCATCACTGGCAGGCCATCAAATTCCTCGACCTCGCGTCCGAGCTGCACGAACTGGTGAAAGTCAGGAACGATTTTCACATCGACCATTGAATCTCCGAGCGCAGAAATGGTAGACGCAATCTTATCGTGATCGGAGAGCGGAAGTGCAATGATCACCTGATCGATGCCGTGATTCTCGAGAATATTCGGCAGATCTGCGTACGTGCCAAGGATCGGCACGCCAAGGGCTGCCACACTCACTTCGCGGGCTCCCATGTTTCCGCCGCGATACGAATGTCCATTGAGTGCGCCCGACCGTGAAGCGAGATATGAACTCTGGTCATTCACGGCGGAATGCATCAGTGTGTGTGCTTCACCGGCGAGGCAGCCGAGGAGTTCAACACCGTACTCGGGGTGACGGAGAATTCGAAGCGCAACTTGACTCGCGAGCTCTCCAGCACCAACGATGAGCACATAGCGCTGATTGTATCCCCGTCTCCGAAGCACACGGAGCATTTCACGAATAAAGGTACGTGAAACAAGCGTGAAGATAGTAGCGAGCCCCCAGAAGTAAACAAAAACAAGTCGAGAGAACGGTACACTCTTCTCGCGAAAGAGGTAGGTGACTGCGAGCAACACCACCACGCTATACAAGTTTGCCTTAACAACTAACCAAAGTTCATGGAGGCGACTCTTCCCTCGCATCGGACGATAGAGCCCCATCCGGCGAAAGAGATAGGCCCATACGAGCCAGACGAAGAGGAGCATGCGAACGTAATCACCGAATGGCGGGATACCCTTCTCTGCAGGAATGATCTGCCATTCGAATCTCACCCAGTAGGCAACCACCCAGGCGAGAGAGACGACAACGAGGTCAGAGGCGGTAAATAACCCCTCAAAGAGCTGCGAGTGTTTTTTCAGCATTCCCCACCGTTGTACCGTTCGTGACCTGGAAAAATTTTTTTTGAAATTCCTCGGCAGAGAACTTCTGTGCCTGCCTCAAGCAATTATCTACTGTATACCTACCTTCTTGGTCCAGAAAGGTACGAACCGCCGCGGTTAGCGAAGCCACAGTTGGCTCAGAAAAAAACACTCCGGTAGGTATTTCTTGACTTACGTTTACGGTTTCAAGCGCGCCGCCGCGGCCGAGTGCGATAACGGGACGTCCTGCGGCCTGCGTCTCTACTGGCGCCATTCCAAAATCCTCCTCAGCAGCAAAAACCAAGGCTTTCGAGCGCCGATACAGCTCAGCGAGTTCGGCATCGGTTACAGAGCCGACAAATTTGATATTGGGACCGGCATTCCGTTTCAACTCTCTTTCCCCTGGCCCAGAGCCGACAATCGTCAAATGCTCGCCAAGTGAGTTGAACGCTGCGACTAACAGCTCGACATTCTTGTACGGGACTAAGGCATTGACCGCGAGAAATCCCTCACCAACCTCGCCCTCTCGCCGGGGCGTTATCCAGTCAGTTCGAACGGGTGGGTAGATGACGAGAGCTTGGCGGTTGTAAACGCGCTCAATCCTCCGAGCGATATACTCACTTATCGCGATGAACTGTCCGACATTCTTACTCTCGGATACGTCCCACTCACGTAATCGGTGGGCAACGCGACGCATGAGCGGCTCAACTGGTGATTTCGAAAAGTACGCGTCGTACTGATCCCAGATGTAGCGCATCGGCGTAAGGCAGTAGCAGAGGTGTCTCGTCTCTTTTGGGACCGACACGTTCTTCACTGCGCAATGACTCACGCTAATAACAAGATCATATGGTTCATCGTGCGCGCGTCGCGAGAGCCGCCGTCCAAGGTCCCAGACGCCGCTTGGAAACAACGGTAAAAGGGCTCGATAGTATCGACGCACGCCCGGTAGTTTTCCCAGGAAGCTCGTTTCCGGGAAGTGCTCCTCGATCGTACGAGTTACAGACCCCTCTCGATAGAATAAAGTAAACACATCGGCGTGAGGAAACATCTCGCAGAGTAGCTCGAGGCAACGCTCGCCTCCGCGCATCCCAAGCAGCCAATCATGGAGTAACGCCACTCTCACAGGAAGACTCCTCGGTCTATTCGTTCACCGCGGAATGTCCCACTCGAGACATTGGGGATTCGTCAGGAATGATATATTCCGGTGATTTCCGCGAAAGGACGCGATCGTAAACCTGGAGAGTCGTGCGCGCTACTGCCGTTCGAGAATAGCGTCTCGCGAACTTCATTCCTAGCTCGACCTTTCGTTCCCGAACCGGAGCATCCGCAAACCAGAAAGCTTCGATAAGCCGAGCGAGCGAGATACGGTCAAATCCATCGCTGTACCAGGCCGCCTCGCCACACACTTCATGAATGCTCGCAAGCGGTGTGGCAAGCACTGACGTTCCACAGCCAAACGCCTCGAGAGCTACAAGCCCAAACCCTTCCTCACGCGAAGGAAGAATCACCCCGCTTGCACCGGTATAGAGGACGCTGAGCATTTCAGTGCTCACTTCACCGACGAGCTTTACCGATTGGTGGAGACCAAGCTCCACGATTCGCTCAAGTGTGCGTGTGCCGTAGTCTCTGCCGACGAGAACGAGCTGGGGTTCAATCCCCAAGAGACGCCTCTCACCGAGAAACATCTGCCAAGCTGGAAGGAGTTCATGGAGTCCCTTATGGCTCCGGTCGCTACCAACAAAGAGGAGGTAGGGCGACTGGAACCCGAACCGTTGTAAGCGGGAACGCGTTTCGCTCATCGGAGACCGCACAATATCTCGGTGAAGAGCGTTCGGGATCATCGTCAGCCGGCGTTCGTTAACGTCAAAGTGGTGTTTTAAACTCACCGCGCTCGCCGCGCTCACTGTAATGATGTGTGATGCGCGTCGTAGTGCCGAACCGATGAGGACCCGCGCAATCGGCCGATGATACGCGGCGCGAGGATAGCTGAGATGAATACAATCATGAATCGTAACGACTGTGGGTAGCCCGGTAAAATAAGGTAGGGTAAAGTGTGGGCTGTGGTAGAGCGAGGCTTGCTCGAGGGCCTGGCGCTCGGCGAAACTAAGCAAGAAATACTCACGGAACGAATAAGGACGACTCCGATCCTCGATCAACCGAACCGCACCATCCCAACGAGAGAAGCAACTCTTCTCTCCTGTTTGTATTGCGCGGTAAGTGGGGTTTACGAGTAACGAGAGCGCTACTTCGCTGGGAGAGAGTCCGAGTTCCAGAATCCCATCGACGAGATTCTCAATGTAAGTTCCGATCCCGCCATCTCCCAACTTTCTCGCGTCAAGGAGAATTTTTGCAGTCACCGGTTTACACCAACCACTTTTCGCCGGGAGATCTCTTCCGGAGGCATGTGCCTCGAGGTGAACACATCGCGTACAGCATAGGTCTTCTTCTGCTGTGACTCATGATAGGTGCGAACAAGTATTTCGGCGAGCAGACCGAAACAAAAGAACTGTAGCCCAATGAGAACGAGAAGCGCGCCAAGGAGTAATGCTGGTCGGTTTCCAATAGGCTCCGCTAAGACGAGCCGCTCATAGGTGAGAACGGCAAGAATTGTGCCGCCGAGAAACGCAGAGGCGAAACCGAGGCCACCGAACATATGGAGCGGACGCTTGGCAAAGCCAAGGAAAAATTTCACGGTAAGCAGATCGAGAAGCACGCGAAACGTACGAGAGATTCCGTACTTCGATGTCCCTCGAATTCGTGGCCGATGATTCACTGGCAGTTCGGCGATTCGCACGCCAAGTTCTGCGGCGATCGCTGGGATGAAGCGGTGCATCTCACCGTACAATTGAATGCTTTTTGCTACGTCTCTGCGCAGCACCTTCAGGGTGCAACCATAATCGTGGAGCTTTACATTGGTCGTGCGTGAGATGAGCCAGTTCGCAAGGAACGACGGAATTTTTCGGCTGAGGAGACGATCTTTTCGATGTTTTCGCCAGCCAGCTACAAGGTCATAGCCTTCGTTTAACTTTTCAATCATTCGCGGAATTTCAGCCGGGTCATTCTGGAGATCGCCATCGATGGTGACGACAAGGTCGCCCTCTGCAAAATCGAGTCCGGCTTGCATCGCTGCGGTCTGTCCAAAATTTCGCCGCAGCTGGATGACAACAACCCGGTCATCCCCCCGAGAGACTTCGAGCAAGACATCAATCGTCCCATCGCTCGAACCGTCATCGACAAAGACAAATTCGTAACGATAGTCGCGATGCCCATCAGCTACAGCCGCGAGCTCACGGTATACGGGTGCTATATTCTCTGCTTCGTTAAAGACCGGGACGACGACTGATACGGAATACATAGGCCTACTTCAAGATCACTCTCTCGCTCATACGTAAAAACCGTGGATCTGTCCACGTAATATTTTTGGCAAAAACACTTACCTATAGCGAATGAACCGCGGGCGGAGCAAGAGCAGGGAACATGATGATTTAGGTGGGGGATTTTCCGTTTCGGGGAGGTAAGGGAATTACTTCAGACTCAAGCGCTAGTCGATCCTCAAGGAGGAAGTCGAGAAGAGTCCAATCGTCGATAACCTCCCCCCGCCCTTTCTTGCTCTCAACTACTCGGCGGAAAGTCTCAAGAACACGCTCCTCTGATACCTGAACAACCTCTTCTGTCGATTCGAGGTGCTTCCGTTCGCGCCGAGAAAAAAATGCGTGGACGATTTGCCGGAGGGTGCACTTCTCCGGTGCAATGAGGAGTGCTCTCGCATTTCGTTCAGGGTCTGGCGTGCTGAGAATTCCAGCCGCAGTGAGGACTTCAAGGCATGTTCGGACAAGGACTGGATCTGAGCCAATCGCCGCTACGATCTCACCCTCCGTTGGTGGTTGCTTGCCTCGACGAAAACTTTGGCCAATTTGCACGAGCACCCGAAGACCGAGAATGGCACCGATCTCACCCAAGTCGGTCGCATATTTCCCACGACTACGGAGCAACATCGACGTGCCTGCTTGGTAGGAGATCTCTGCGCCGTAGAGCACGACCACCCAAGTGACGTAAAGCCAGAAGAGGAACAACGGGAGCGCAGCGAGCACCCCATAGAGCGTGCTGTACGTCTGCGAAACCGTCAGGTAGTAGGCAAACCCAGCCTTCGCGACCTCAAACAGTAAGGCGGAAACCGCAGCGCCCAGTGCCGCGTGACGGAACCGGACTCGAGTTGAAGGGAGCTTCATAAAGAGAAAGGAAAAAGCAAGCCAGGTCACGACGATCGAAATCGACAGGTCGAACAATCGCATCGCGCTCAAGCCTATTGGGCCATGGGCTTCAACATTCTGCATTAAGCGCGCGGTCCAAATCATTGAGGCGGTAACGAGTAATGGCCCGAGGGTAATCACCGCCCAGAAATTGGTCACTTTCGCAAGCCAACTCAAGTTGGAGGCTACCCGCCAGATAGCATTTAGCGCGCTCTCGATCGTATTGAGTAGTGCAATTCCCGTAAGGACCAAGAGTAACAAATTGACTGTATCGAGCGAGCCGACGTTCTGAATAAACTCAAGAAGGTTGTCGAGAATCTTCGTTTGCAGTTCAACCATGTGCGCCTGCTGGAGTGGTGGGAGAATAGTCTCCAGCATCCGACGAAGATATGCTTCATCCACACGGAATACCTTTGTCATTACGGAAAAGCTCAGCGCCACAACCGGCACAAGCGCAAACAAGGTGGTGTAGGCAAGTGCCGCGGCGCGTGAAAATCCATTATCCCAATAGAACCGCGAAGCGGCGCTTCCAATGACGCGAATGAACCATCGCGCGCGAGAAAGCATATTTTCGTGAGGGCCGACGGTCATGGCTGAGCTTCGGTCGCAAGCTGTCCGCATGCCGCACTAATGTCATCACCCTTCGACCAACGGATAGTGGCGTTTAATCCAGCCGCAAGGAGTGATCGCTGCCAACGCTCAATGACGTCACGGCTCGGAGCGTCAAACCCCAACCCAGCGTTTACGTTATACGGAATGAGATTTACCTTCACCGGAATTCCGCGGAGCAACCCTGGCAATCGGTGCAAATCGTCTTCTGTATCGTTCACACCTGCAAGAAGCACATACTCAATGGTGATCCGCTGTCTTCGGAGTAACGGATAGGACCGGAGCGCTTCAAGGAGCACCGCGATCGGCCACTTACGGTTAATTGGGATTAATTGGTCTCGAACCTCATCGGTCGTTGCATTGAGCGACACAGCGAGGTTCGCCCGGCATTTGCTCTCCCCAAGCTTCTTAATTCCAGGAACGAGTCCAGAGGTAGAAATGGTAATCTTTCGTCCAGAGAAGTTAAACCCATGCTCATCGTTCAGTAATGAAACGGCACGCACTACTTGATCAAGATTATGGAGCGGCTCCCCCATTCCCATGAAGACAATATTGTCAAAAGGCGCGGCGCCACGTCTTGCGATATCATCCTGCACTGCAAGCACCTGACCGACAATTTCTGCGGTCTCGAGATTCCTTCTCAATTTCATTAACGCAGTTCTACAGAAGCGACAACCGATCGCGCATCCGACTTGCGATGAAACACAAAGGGTATAACGCTTCGGTTGCCGAATAAGCACCGATTCGATCTGTTCGCCGTCACCCATTTCGAACAGATACTTTCGCGTCCCATCTGTTGATTGCTGAATGGCACGTTCTATTGGTCGAAAGACACGGTAGCGGCTACTGAGCTCGGCACGGACCTGAGCCGAGATGTTCGTCATCTCACCAAAATCAGTGAACCGACGGCGGTAGAGCCAATGGATTAACTGATCCGCACGAAATCGCGGTAGCGCTAATGACTGCGAAAGGTCATCGACGAGCGCGTCACGATCAAAATTAAGAATGTCGACCATCTCACAGTTCGGGAAAGAAAAATTTGATTTCAGTTACTGCTGTTTCGGGACTATCTGATCCATGAACCGTATTGGCATCAATGCTCTCCGAGAAATCACCGCGAATTGTTCCAGGCTTCGCAGCTTTTGGATCGGTGGCACCCATCAAGTCCCGATTGAGGCGAATCGCCTCGTCCCCTTCAAGCACTGAAATGAATACTGGCCCAGAAGACATGAATTCAACAAGCGCATTGAAAAACGGACGCTCGCGATGCACCGCGTAGAATTGCGACGCCTTGTCCTTCGAGAGATGAGTGAGATGCGCCGCAACGATGCGCAGGCCCGCCCGCTCGAACCGGGAGAGAATCTCGCCGATAAGCCGCCGCGAAACACCATCCGGTTTGATAATTGAGAGGGTTCTTTCTTTTGCCATATCGGAGCTAATTCCTAGGTTTTGGATAATTTTCTAAAGTGAATCGGAAAGTTTAACCGGTTTTCTGACGAAAGCCAAGCAGATTAAGCACCTTCTGACCGTACCACGGTCATCCTAACGCTTGGGTAAACACCCATTTCGTAAACATCGCATTATACCCTGTATCAACGAGATGACTCACTCGATTCCTGCCTACCGCCCTACTCTGTTTGGAATGGTGACGACACGAAGCTCAAGCAGCTACACACCATACGCCCTCCAAACGTTCTTTGCCCATACGCCTTTTCGGGAAACAGACTCATTCATCCTCATCGATAATGACAATGACTTCGACGAGACCTTGCTCAACCTGTACCCGGCTGTTCAATTAATCCGTAACAACGAACCGAAGGGCTTCGCCACAAATATGAATGTCGCCGTACAACGCGCTCTTCGCGAAAAGCGGAATCTCGTCTTCCTCAACAATGATATCATCTTCAGTAGTCGTTGGTTTGAACCGCTCAGTAATGAGGAGGATGCAATACTCTCCCCATTATCGAATAGAGAAATCCGCTACAACACAGAAGTCTTTCGCACCAAAGTATGGATGAGATTAGAGGAATACGTCGGTTCGGAGCATCAGTTCGAGGCTCTCGTCGAAGCGCACCGTCAAGCGAACTCTGGCTACTATCGCGTGATGGCTCTCCCTTTCTTCTGCGTTAAGGTTCCCTTACCGATCATGGAACAGGTTGGTCTGCTCGACGAATCCTTTGGAGTTGGCGGCGCAGAGGATTATGATTATTGCCTTCGTGCAGTACTCAAGGGCTTTATGATTCGTTACGCAGTCAGTTCTTATGTTCTCCATTTTGGCGGGAAATCGTCTTGGGAAGGTGCCGAGACTCGCAAGGAGCAAGATGAACGAGAGCTAAAGTTTCGCGCGATGTTTGGACTCAAATGGGGAATGCCTCTGCTGCGTGTCCTGCTATTCGAAGACCTCGAGCCAATTAATTGCAATCCACAGCTCAAAGGTGCAATTGAGCGAGGTGATCATCGAACTGTGGTAGAATCGTTGATGACGTGTAACAGCTCAGATGCTTTGTAACCGCGCGACAATTTGCTCCACCGACGAGATGGCACTCGCTCGATAAGCATCTGCAACTTTCGCCATCTTCTGCAATTGGTTCCCTTCCCCAAGGATTCGTTCCAGTTGTTCCCTTAATTTTACTCCGAGGTCTGGCACCTGTCGGACTATCAGTGCCTGACCGCGCGAAACAAGTTCGGCGACATTTTTCTCTTGATGTGCTTCGGCGAGATCAAGCGGGACAAAAACCGCTGGACGTCCCGAAGCAGCAACCTCAGCAACGGTCATTGCACCAGCGCGGCTAATCACCAAATGTGCTCGAGAGAAAACATCGGGCATATTGTTAATAAAGTCATAGACTTCGACGTTGGAGACCCGACCCTCATCGTACTTCGCGCGAACTCGAGAGTAGTCGCGAGCGCCCGTCTGGTGAATAACATGCGCCGCACACGTTCGGAAATAATCGGCGAGCTCGAGAATAGCATCGTTGAGTCTCGTCGCCCCCTGACTGCCGCCGAGAATGAGCAACGTGAGTGGATTCTCGGTAGTTGGATCCCTCCACGGCAAAATTTGGCGAAATTCCTCACGAACCGGGTTCCTCACGTAATGAATTCGACTTGCTCGAAGCCTCGTGCAACCAGGAACGGCAAAAACTATCTGCGCGAGTGGTGCGAGCACTCGATTCGCTAGTCCAGCCGTCGCATTTAACTCGTGGATGACTACCGGTATTCTCATTAACCATCCGATGAGCACCGGGACAAAAGAAGGGTATCCGCCGTAACCAATGACAAGCCGTGGTCGCCGCTTCCGATAGAGCAACACCGTCCGAAGTGCCGCGCCGGGGAAAACAACAAGGAATTTCAAAATTCCTTTCACGCCTTTACCGACAATCGGAACGAAGCCGATCGATCGAGCTTCAAATCCTGCGCCCCCGATTAATCGGAGTTCGAGCTCACTCGTCCCGCAGATGAAGAGGACTTCATCGCTCGACGCACTTCGCCGTAAAGCATTTGCGACCGCAAGCGCTGGAAAGAGATGGCCACCAGTGCCCCCAGTTGCGATTACCGTCAGCACTTGACACTCTCCAGACGCGAGAGCCGAATGAGAACGCCAATCGTCGCGAGGTTCATCAGTAACGCCGAGCCACCATACGAAATGAGTGGCAACACCATGCCTTTTGTTGGCAACATTCCCAAAACGACAAACATGTTGAGCAGCGCAGGCAGAACAATGAGCAGGGTCGCACCAAGCGCAAGCGATGAGAGAAACCGGTCTGTCGAGAGACGTCGCGCTATAGCAATTCCTCGGACAGCTATGAGCACGAAGAGTAAAGCGACGAGAGACGCTCCGATGAGACCGAGCTCTTCTGCAATGACAGCAAAGATAAAGTCGGTATGCGCTTCAGGAAGATAGAACAATTTCTGCCGGCCAGCGCCAAGTCCTTCGCCAAGAATTCCTCCCGAGCCAACCGCGATGAGCGACTGCACAAGTTGATAGCCTGAATTCTTCGGATCCCCAAGCGGATCAAGGAACGCTTCGAACCGCCGGAATCGATATGGCGAGATGAGAATGAGGGAGAAAAGCCCCCAGAGTGCGACCACACCGATTCCTACAAGGTGTCCCATCCGAGCGACCGTGAACATTAATAGAAATGATGCGAGACACACGAATACAGTGGTACCGAAATCAGGTTCTAAGATGAGCAATCCTGATACAGCGAGCACAATCGAAAACGGAACAAGCGTGCCAGGGACAAAAAGCATCATGCGTTGGTGATTATGCCCAATATAGGCTGAGAGGAAGAGAATCAACGCGAGCTTCGCGATCTCACTCGGTTGGAAGGTGATGAAGCCGAGAGAAATCCAGCGACGCGCGCCGCCGGCTTCCTCCCCAACTCCCGGGATGAGAACAAGCGCAAGAAGTCCAAGTGAGAAGAGGAATAACGGCGCTGAAGCTCGACGGAGAAAATACGGATCAATTGCCGATACACCGAACATGAGGAGCAGTCCAAGGAGCGCATGGAGGCAATGACGGCGTAAAAATGCCGTCGAATCCCCTGACAATTGGCCTGAGCTCACCCCAGTCGTTGAATAAACCATCAACACACCGAGCGCGACGAGAATGAGCGTAGAGATGACGAGGAGGCGATCGGAATGCCGCGATTCACTCACTCGCGCACTCTGCTGCTGGACCTTCACCCGCTGCAACATAGAGAGCATTACTCAACTGTGACTACTCGAGCGCTAAATTCGAGCTGAAATTGGAGCGTCTCCCCCGACGGTAGTACGAGCGGGGAGTCTTGTTTCAAGCTACCGTCGAGCACTCCCTCATCGTTCAGCATGCCGGAGATTGATTCGGTCGATCCACTGGGTCCTGCAACAGTTCGCACAACTTCAATCGGTTGGTCTCGTGTTTCATCAAACACGCGAAGCTGATACTCATCGCCCCGACGCAATTCTAGTGTCTCGCTCGCTCCCCGGTGGCGCATCTCGAAGGTAAGGTACGGGAGCGAACGAGCCTTTGCGGTTGAAGCAAAAGAATCCGTGAGCCGCATCTGTTCGACATCCTCTCGCTTCAGTTCAAAAGGGAAAAATCCGATTTGGAGGCGTCGCAATTCACGGTTCCAGAGCGCGAGAGAGGAGTGGAGCTCGATCTCTTTCGTCCCCGCCGTAACGCGTCCGTAGACGCTGTTCTTTGTGAGCACCGCCGTTCGCCCGGCCGACATTCCAGTCACCCCAGCGATTTTCTGAAAAGAAAAATGGAGAATTTGGACATTGAGTAAGCAAACTGAGAGCCCAAACGCCACCATCACGGCGCTTCGTGTCGCAAGTTGTGCTGGACTGAGGACCAGTTGGACGACAACGACCGATCGCACAAGCTTATCGTGGAGCGTTTGCTTGCGTTCACTGAATGCCGCGATCAAAAATCCGAGAAAGAAAATAAGGCTGGAGAGAATCTTCCCCAGATTTCGCAGCACCACTCGAGGAAAGGAGAGAGCTTGCAATTGGTCATCGAGCACCGCGAGGCCTAACACCAGTTTCCCCGCTGTCCCCCGAAGCGGGGATGCTTCCATCAAAACAAAATAGGCAAGTGCGCCGAGAAATGCTGGATAACCCAAGTATTGCGTAACATCGTACCCTTTCAACCGCCCGATGAGGGCGACCACAAGCATCACCCCAAAAACTATACTTACGTCGAAGACAGCTGCGACAGCACGAAGGAGAAAGCCCCCATAGATCACCTCTTCGGTAGCATCCTCAGGACTTTGTTCCTCTTGAACGACGCTCTTTGCTCCTTGCTCAGGCGGTGCCTGCGTTACCGGTGGTGGTAAGGGTGCAACATCAGGAGGCTTTGGCGGCGGTGCAGCTCGAGATGCCTCCGCTCCCTTGCTACACCGCTCGCAAAGCTTTGCTACGTCTCCGACGTTACTCCCACAGAGAGGGCAGAGCATGACTTTCCTTTTCCTGCTTGGATCAATTCACCTAGGTCTTTACTATCTGATGGCTGACGGCGATCAGGCAAGGTAGGATTTTCAAGGAAATCACTCTACTCCCACGAATTCATCCTTCGAAGCAGAAAACCACCGGCATAAAGGAGAACACCAGTGAGGATCAGGCAACCGATGCGAACGAGAGCACTCGCAAGAGCAACATCGTAGAGCAATACCTTCCCAGCAACGACGGCAAGGACGAAGGTAGACGACCGACCGAGAGACGCATCGCGAGTGCGGCTCGCAATACCGAGAATGGCAAAAGCATAAATTCCCCAGACAAGTGAGACAACAAACGAACCACTCTCCGATGAGAGCGCATAGAGCGAGCACATTGCTTGAATGTGGCCCACGGCGAGCACAAAATAGGAACGATCTCTGTCCTTTGCCAAGCGACGTGTCCATAAATGAAAAGCGAGAGCCGCTCCCGCATAAACAATACCGATACTCACCCAGTACCAAGAAAATTCGCGGCAATTTTCAAGACACGCTCGCGGAAGCTCGAGTGCAACGATGATGTAGAAGAGTGCAGCGACAACAAAATTTTCTCTTAGCGCTTGGACCAACGGAAAGTCACGATAGAAGGTTAAAACTCCCGCAAGCACAATGAGAAGCAGCGGATTGAACTTCTCCGGGAGGAGGTTGAGGTATCCGGCATGGAAGAGCACGACTGCGACAAACGCATAGACGACATCGCCACTTTGAATGAGCGAGGCCGGCAATTTCCTTTTTGTCGCCTGAAAAACAATGATTACTGTGAGCGCAAGCGCAAGTGCCACCCATGGAGCAAGGTTTCGATTGATGTGAGTGAGGTACTCATACTCAATGGCGTAGAAGAAGAGGAGTAAGGGGAAGTAACCCCAGGCCTCTCTCCGCTTGAGCGGCGATTGATACTTTATTGAAAAAGCAGCTACGCCACACAGGGAGATAACGAACTGAGCGAATTGGAAAATGGCAAGTTCGGTAAAACGTCGCTCGAGGAGAGTCCCTGCACCGCGTGGCTCAGTGATCTCCCCAAACAGTCCAAACGCTAAAATACCTGAATAAGCACTAAGGAGCTGGAGGAGGCGGTTTTGTGACGCGAGCGATAGGATCGCCAATGTGAGACTCGAAGCGAGGAAGTAGAACACTGCTGGAAGCGTGAGTCCCAATTCTCTGTAAGCGACAAACGGCACGAGGTACGTTCCAATAACAGCGGCATAAACGAACAGCGAGCGTGCGAAATATCGCAACAGGTAGATTGAGAATAGGGAAACTGCAGATGAAAAGACGATGAGCCCGCGATCGTCAGGAAGTGAGTAGTAGATGTTCCCGCCGTAAATTGTAAGGTAGAGGACAACAATACCGATTCCGGGGAGAATCCCTGCGTACTCGAGGTCACGTTTGCGAAGGGCAAATCCTGCACCAATAAGTACGAATCCAGCGAGCGCGGCAAGGAGAAGCTGACGCTCGGGCGTGAGCCAGGCCGAGTCAATTGCGAGTTTTATGATGAAAGCTGTCGCGAGGAAAAAGCAAAATCCGGCCGTAAAGCCAAGCATCCGACCAGTGCTCACTCTCTCTGCATTTGCTGTATTCACTTGCTCCAGAGGCACCTCGTCTCGGTCCGCTCCCGAGAGAAGCGGTTCGGGTCGAACTAACGCGGGCTGTTCTCGAACCTTGAGCAGCTTTCCACTGTCGCCGCCTTCTAGCCGAGTGACACGCTCTTCGAGTCTGTTGAGTCGGTCGAGCACACTCTGTAGTTCGGAATTACCCATAGCGGCTAGAGTTCTAAAACTCTCCGTCGAAAGTCTTCCCCACGCTCGACATAATTTCGGTACGCATCAAAACTTGAGCAAGCTGGTGAGAGGAGGACCACATCACCCGATTGTGCGACCCGAAACGCCGTCGCTACGGCATCGCCAAGAGTTCTCTCCCTAGTGATTGTCGGTAGCTTTACCGCGAGTGGAAGCCTCCGTGCCGAACTCTCAGCAATGAGTTCCTCGCGGATAAGATCTGCGCTTCCACCAAAACAGACGAGATGGCGAATCGAATTCGACATCTGTTCAAGCAGTGGTCGAAAACTCCCCTCTTTCTTCTGGCCACCGAGTAACAGGACGACTTTTGACTTCGGATACTCATCGCGTACCGTCTCGAGTGCTGCACACGCCGCAGAAACGTTCGTCCCCTTAGAGTCATTGATAAATAGAACACCTCGCCGCTCTCCAACGAGTTCCACGCGATGAGGGAGCGGATGAAAACTTGCGATCGCTTGACGAATACCGAGAACGGTAGCTCCAGCAAGTCGGGATGCCGCAACAGCCGCACTCAGATTGATTCGGTTGTGTTTCCCGATCAGCCTGCAGTCTTTAAGCGAGTAATGCTCGTTTAGTCCATCCATTTTCAAGACGATGGTTCCGGTTCCATCGTCAATGAAACAACCGTCCTTAAGCCCTTCACGTTCCGGCGTGAGAATTCCAAATGGGAAATAACGTCCGCGCGCAAACTTCATCATTGCAGACGCCCGCGGGTCATCAGCCCAGACGAGCGACCAATCCGATTCTGCGGATTGTCCAGAGAAAATGCGTCCCTTCGTCGCGAGGTACTGTTCGAGAGAACCATGTCGTTCGAGATGATCGTCATCAATATTGAGCCACACGCCAATCTGCGGCGTGAAATCAACGGCCGATTCGAGCTGATAGCTTGAAACTTCGCACACGAGTAGTGGACTTTCAGCGTACTCGTGGGCGTGTTCGGGCCGATGGAGGAGCGAAGGATCAATGAGGCTCACGAGCGGTCGGCCGATATTCCCTACGCTTTCAGCGGCAATGCCCGAGGAAACGAGCATCTCCCGAATGAGTGAAACCGTAGTTGTTTTTCCATTTGTTCCAGTAACTGCCACCTTTGGCATTCCGAGGTAGGCAACTGCCAGGTCAATTTCAGAAACAAGTGGAATCTCCTGCCGTCGCACCAATGTAGCGATTGGAGAATGCAAACTAACCCCTGGACTGAGCACACAGAACTGAAACCGTCCCTTTTCAGGTAACGACCCAATCGCGCAATTAAAATTTTCTGTAACCCCAACTCCAAGTTCACGCATTGCCAAGCTTGACGCCTCTGAGAGTCCCCCTTCGTCGACAAGACTTACCCGATATTCTGCTTGGGCAAGGAGCGTTGAGACGGCAGTACCCGTCACCCCACCACCAATGACGAGCACAGCACCTCCTCTCGCGCGGCGGAGCAGCTCTCTAATCCGAATGGAACTCTCGCGCTCTGATATTTCTTGTGGAATTTTGGTTGCAGTCGTCATCGAAGACACCGCTTGGCAATGTAGCAGAATTGCCAACATTTTTGAACACAGAGAGTTGCTTGAAATACCCTTTGACATCTCCGTCAAAAAGTGATTACAATGTAATTACAACCCATTTGGATATTATGAAGGCAAAAATAATTGCAATAGGAAACTCGAAAGGCATTCGTATACCTAAGACCTTGCTTGAAGAAGGAGGGTTTGAGGACGAAGTGTATCTTGAGGCAACACGTGGCTCGATAGTGATACGGCCGGCAAATTCTCCTAGAGACGGTTGGGGCGAGGCATTCCGCAAAATGGCAGATCATGGTGACGATGCTCTTCTTGATCCACAGAGCGTCTCAAACTGGGATCGAGAGGAATGGGAATGGAAGTAAGGCGGTTTGAGGTCTATCAAGTAAACCTCAATCCAGCGGTTGGTCACGAAATTAGAAAAACGCGACCCTGCGTTATTATTTCACCCAATGAGATGAATGCACATATATCAACCGTGATTGTCGCTCCGATGACGACTAGGTCTAGAAAATATCCAACTCGAGTTGCATGTCGTTTTAAGAGAAAGTCGGGTGAAATTGTTCTCGATCAAATTCGCACAATAGATAAAGCACGATTACTGAAAAAACTGGGCGTAATTGATCATGTAACTCAGCGCAACACTCTCGCTGTGCTTCAGGAAATGTTCGCCGTGTAACGGTTATTCTGAAAACTGCGAAACCGCGTTAGCGGTTGAGCATGTTTTCCAGAGAATTGTTATGCAGCTTCACTCTTGAAAATCTCGATTCGCAAGTCAAGATCGACGATTTTGTAGCTTACTACTTCTCCCTTTAAAATGTCCCATATCTCAAGTGCTTCGCGAAGGGCGTCATAAATTTCTGTCGTAGGACTCAAATGCGATCGTGGCTCCGACGATAGATGCGCAATATATGAGTTTCGATGGTTCTCAAGATTCTCAGTAAGTCCACGAAATCTACGAATTTTAGCACGTATATCTCTTTCTCGTGCACGATCCGCAATTCCCTGAGAGCAATGGCGAGAAAGTTGATTGAAACTGAGTGTTCGACCATCGTTATCGCGCAATTTGCACAGTCGCAAGATTATATCGTCTGTAAGTAACGAAACTACCTTCATCGTCTTCAGATTTTCGATTAGGTTATCCGACTCAGGTATCAGGCCAAGAAGAATATAGTAGGACCAAAGCAACTCAAGAAGCGCGAAGCCAATGCGAGCCTCGTTAATGTTAGTATCTGCCACGGCTTCCGCTATTTGCATCATATATTTTTCGAAATGAGGCAGTAACTGCCACCTTTGGCATTCCAAGGTAGGCACTGCCAGGTCAATTTCAGAAACAAGTGGAATCTCCTGCCGTCGCACCAATGTAGCGATTGGAGAATGCAAACTAACCCCTGGACTGAGGGATCAGATTAGGACATCCAACATTATCGCGATAATAAGTTCCTGAAATACCTACGAATTCAGCGAAGGGAGATAGTGGGTGTCCACTTCGCTCTCCACTTCGCTCCTTCGCTCTCCACTTCGCTCCTTGTGAAGTTTAAGAATTCCTAGTTGAAAAGTAGGCCGGTGTGGTTGCAAGATACAAGGTAATTGGTTCCCCCTAATATTTCGGTTTCAGGTTGCTAGTGGCACAACCCTTGCACTTGATCCAGCTTGAAGCGGGAGGGTGTCATTTCTTGATTCGTTAAGAATCCAACTAGATAGATCCCTCAGTGATAAACCGCCTTCAAAGATCCATTTCTTTGAAGTGCGATCGATAAAGTGCACGTGGCTAAGCCGTCTCCTCGGAAATCTCCGTGGTGAATGGAGTACGCCACTTGTTGATGCAGATTGCTTATTGACATGATCAATATAGCTAGGGGTACGTTTATGAGCACCAATTTACGAGCGTTAACTTTACTTTACCTTATTTTTTTCTCTACGCTAATACCAAATCAATCTCAGGCCCGTACGCCCAACAGTGGAGGTGGGCCAGGAAGTGTTAGTGATAATAATACCATTGTAGGGGAGGTAGTGGGAGACGCTGGAGGCGAGCAATGCCTGCTTCGGGTTGTGAACTGGGAATACTATTACCGCTCGACTGTCACGAACATTTTCCGTTGGGATTCGATAGATTCCCCTGAGTACGGAGATTCCCTTCATGGTTATGGTACCACTCGAACATCTGTTTACTACACACACCGCAACTCTAACACTCCCGACAACTGTGATATAACGAGTACAGATTACACCGATGAATCGAGCGACAACTATCTTAATAGTGCCGTGACTTCGGCCGGCGACATTCAAACCGAATGCCAAATCATTGGGGGGAGCCTTACGCAAGGTTTTTTTACCTTTCCCTTTGATCCCGGCGGTGCTATCGCACCCATGGACGTTTCTCGTTCTCTAATGTGTACACTGACCTATCAAAACGGAGAAAGAACTTGTACAAGAAAAGTTGAATACGCCGGGTTTATTAATTACGTGTATGATGGTGGTCTTAATCTCCCCCCTCTCAACGCCAGTGAATTATTTTATCTATCCAATATTTGGACCCAGTGTGAAGTGAGAGAGCCAAGACAATGCTTCTACTGCGCATTCTAGCGAATGGGGGCAGGTGATCAGATTAGGACATCCAACATTATCGCGATAATTAGTTGCTGAAATGCCTGCGAATTCAGCGAAGCGAGATAGTGGATGTCCACTTTCAATTTTTGTTAACGCGAAGGCGCGATGGACACGAAGGAAAAATCCTATTTCCCCTTCGCGGACTTCGTGTCCTTCGCGTTAAAAAATCTATTCTAAATCTCCACCACTTATCGCAGCAACCCTATCGGAGTTTAAGCGTCGCAATAGTGAGCACCGCAAGCACAATCGATAGTATCCAGCAACGCACGATGATTTTTGGCTCGGCGACACCCTCGAGTTCAAAATGATGATGGAGCGGTGCCATGCGAAATACCCGCTTCCCAGTTAGCTTGAACGAGGTTACTTGCGCAATGACGGAGAGCGCCTCGAGAACAAACACGCCGCCAGCAAGCATGAGAACAAGTTCCTGCTTTGTGCTAATCGCTAACATCCCGAGGCTCGCCCCAAGCGAGAGCGAACCAACGTCACCCATGAATACCTGTGCAGGATAAGCATTGTACCAGAGGAAGCCGAGACCTCCGGCAACTACTGCTGCAGCAAAAACTGAGAGTTCACCAGAGCCAGCGAGGTAGGGAATCTGCAGATAATTGGCGAGCCCTGCATGGCCTGCGACATATGCGATGACGCCGTAGGCAAACGCAACGGTCATTACCGGGCCAATGACCAAGCCGTCCAATCCATCGGTCAAATTCACCGCATTGGAACAGCCAACAATTACTAGCACCGCAAATGGGATGAACCAGTAGCCGAGATCAATATAGACGTTCTTTAAGAATGGAACGGTTACTTGAGTGGAAAAGTTCGGGGCAAATGTAAGGAGTAAAGCCGAGGCGACCGCGGCAAGCCCAATCTGCCAGAGGAGCTTTGCTCGTGCGGAAATTCCCTTACTCGTCCGATCGCGCACCTTCTTATAGTCATCAACAAAACCGAGAACGGCAAAGCCAATACAAACCCCGATAATCGCCCAGAGATGGACGTTCGAGAGGTCAGAGAAGAGTAATGTGCTCGACACAACAGCGATAACGATCACCACCCCGCCCATCGTTGGTGTCCCCTGCTTGCTCAGGTGTCCACGTGGCCCATCATCACGAATTGGTTGTCCAAATTGGCGTGCCCGAACCCAACGAATGAACGCTGGCTGAAGAGCAAGCACCAAGCTCAACGAAACCATGAAGGCAAGCATCGAGCGGAAAGTGATATATTGGAGAACATTGAGTACGCTGAAGTGGTCCTTGAAACTATATAAGAAGTGGTAGAGCATGACGGTTCCTTTAGCCTCCGCCAAACGCTTTTACTATACCTTCCACAACTCGTTCCAGCCCAATCATCCGCGAACCCTTCACTAAGAACACCGTTGTTCCTCTGCCATAGGCGGAAACAGCGGCAGCGATGGCTTCTTCGTGCGTGGCGGCGATAGTGGCATTGCGGAGCCCACCGCCTACTGCACCGTCCACAACCGCTCCAGCATGCTCTCCGAGAACGACGAGCTCGGCAACCGGATGGCGAGCGATAAAGGCTCCAATCTCCCGGTGGAGCTCCGGTGACGTTTTTCCGAGTTCACGCATCTCGCCAAGGATAACCATGAGTGAACGTCCAGCGGCGAGATCACAAGCAGTGCGAACTCCAGCACGAACCGAGACAGGATTTGCATTGTAGGCATCGTTGATGATTAACGCGCGCTCCTGTTCGATGAGCTGGAGACGCATCTCCGGAGTGTTCGCCGCGGAGAATCCCTGAACAATTGCTTCAGGTGAGACCTTGGGAAAAGCAGCGCGGATTATTGAATAGGCGGCAAGAGCATTTTGCACGTTGTGCTCACCGAAAAGTGGGAGTCGGGCAGGCAATTTCCGCTTGCCCTCGTTTAAGATAAAATCGCTTCCGTTTTTCCCTTGCAATCGTAGATCGGTCACGGAAACGTCGGCCGACGAAGCGATACCGAAGGTAATCCGGGCAAATTGCTTTCCAGTTCTCGCTACCAACCGCGACACCCCGTTTTTTAGCTCTACATCATCCACTTGGAGGACGGCCGTACCCGTCGCACGCAGGTGGGCGAGGAGTTCGCACTTTGCGTCAGCAATCTCCGCAATGTTACCAAAAAACTCTAGGTGTGCTGGACCTACATTGAGAATAGCTGCAACGTCCGGCTGCGCAATGGCACCGAGATAATCAAGTTCGCCACGATGATTCATCCCTGCCTCAAGCAGAAGATACTTATCATCGGTGCCGGCCGAAAGAATCGTCTGTGGAAGGCCAACATGGTTGTTGAACGACTTTGGACTCGATGTTCCTTTACCCACTACTGCCTGGAGAACTTGTTTCGTCAGTTCCTTGGTCGTGGTCTTTCCCGTTGACCCTGTAATGGCGATAGTTGGTATTGAGAGTTCCAATCGGTAGAGACGTGCGAGCGTCCCGAGTGCTTTCGTCGTATCATCGACGCCAAGAAAACCCACCGACGCCCCTTCGCTCTTTGTTACAAGCGGGTTTGCCGATGTCACTTGTTCTGCAAGCCAATCACGCTCAACGATGCAAGCGCTTGCGCCTTGTTCCATTGCCGAGCGAACGAAGGAATGTCCATCTGCCGCTGCGCCGCGCCGTGCGACAAAAATAGAGCCGGCTCGAACGTCACGGCTATCCGTCGTGATTCCGGTTGAGCGACATTCCCCCACAGGTCCGATCCCCGTGGGCACAACTGTCGTCCCGAGGAGTGCTGCAAGCTCATGAATCGTTTTCGAATAGCTCATCGCTCCTTACACCTCGCGAAAGCGGCTTTCCAGCGCACGCGTACACTGGTCACGATCAGAGAACGGGTACTTAACTCCGTTTACCTCTTGATATTCTTCATGTCCCTTCCCGGCAACAAGCACCACATCGCCAGCTCGCGCTTCTCTGATCGCCGCTCGGATTGCTTCAGCTCGATCGACGATCACTTCATAGTGAAACGAACTGTTTGCCGCTCTGTTGCGCTCAGATACGAGTCCGGGAAGTATCTCATTTAAGATCGCTTGCGGCTCTTCTGAGCGAGGATTATCGGAAGTCACGAACGCTAAGTCAGAATGCTCCCGCACTGCTTCCCCCATTAAACTCCGTTTCCCGCGGTCCCGGTCGCCACCACACCCGAATACAGTGATTAGCCGTCCCGAACAATACGGGCGAACGGCATTTTGTGCGCGAACGAGAGCGTCGGGCGTATGCGCGTAATCAATAAATACGGCGACCGAGTGACGAGCAAGCGAATCGGCAATGAGCTCAAGCCTTCCAGGAACTGGATGAACGTTGGAGAGTAGTTCCTCTATTTGAGGCGCTGGCATTCCGATACTAGCAAGCACAAGAGCTGCCGTGAGCGCGTTTATTATGTTGAACTCGCCAATCAGCCGTGTCTCGAAACTCATTCGCGAGCCAAGAACGAGAAATTCAAATCTCGTGTGGGAAGGAGCACTCTGCACGGCAAGTACGCTACCCGAAGCAGCGCTCCCTGGCTTTGCACTATAGCTCAGGTACTCAACACCCTTGTGCTGATGATCAAAGAGCGATCTCCCAAACGAATCATCAATGTTGATGATTGCCGCCTTTCCCCTCTTCCTACTTTCGGGGAGTAATTTTTGGAACAGGAGTGCTTTTGCCTTTCCATATTCCTCGAAAGAGCGATGATAATCCAGATGGTCACGGCTAAGGTTCGTAAAGATCGCTCGGTCCCACTCCACATGCGCTAAGCGCTCCTGGACAAGGCCGTGGGATGACGCTTCGATGACGGTCGCCCGAGCATTTGCTCGACGAACCTCCGCCAAAAAACTCGAGAGTGACTTCGGATCTGGTGTAGTTGTCGGTGACTCTCGACTCTCTTCAGACGCTCCGCCCGCGAACTGGTGAAATCCGAGAGTCCCAACGTAAGCTGCTCGCTCGTGAGATCTCGAGAGCGCTTGACTGAGTATCCAAGCGACTGAAGTTTTGCCATTTGTTCCAGTTACCCCAATGGTAAAGAGATGCTCCGTTGGCAGTCCGTAAAATTCGGCACAAGCCGCCGCAAACGCGGACCGCGCGTTCGAGACTAAAATTATTGGTGCAGCGGGAGGTGGTGGAGGTAGGTTACTCCAACCCTCTCGCTCAGCAACAATGAGCGACGCCCCGTTCTTCAGCGCGTTGCTGATATAGGCTCGGCCGTCAGCACTCTCCCCCCGAAAGGCGAAGAACACAGTGCCAGAAGTCACCTCACGCGAGTCACTCGCAAGGCCATGAATTTGATATTCGCCGGGCGCTACCGTTTGAGCAGCAGAGAATTGCTTGAGAAGTTTGTCGAGCTGAACCACACTTATGTCCGTGGGAGCTTCCCGCTAACCAATCCGGCAGTTTGGATACTCCTTGATTCTGTAGTAAGCAGATAGGAAAGTATCCGCTGCATCGCGCGCCCATAGATCGGCGCCGCAACCGTTCCGCCCCACCTCGGTTTTACACCGGGTTCGTCCACCACAACAAGGAGGGTGAATTTACGATCGATTCCGATCGCGTTCCCATCAACAAATCCAATAAAGGAAGCAAGCACTTCGTCTGGATTGTAACCACGGCCCCCCGCGTGCGCCTTCTGTGCAGTTCCGGTTTTTCCCGCCACACGAACCCCACTGATCGCCGCCTGACGTCCAGTGCCATGCTCACTTGCGGTAACCTGCGTGAGAATTTCACCGAGGACGTTCGCTGTCTTTTCGCTCATCACCCGAGTTCGTTTTGGCGAATGGTTTTCTGGATCCTTGATGATTGTTGGTTCAACAATATAGCCGCCATTAGCGATCGCACTGTAGGCCTGAACCATCTGGAGCGCGCTCACCGCTATCCCCTGGCCGAACGCATGCGTCGCAGTGTCTAACTCCACCCAGGAACGATAATCACGAAGTATTCCCTGTGCCTCACCAGCAAGCTCGATACCGGTCGACTTGCCGAAACCAAACTGAGCAAGTCCTTCGTACAGGGCGCGCTTTCCAAGTCGGAATCCAACCTTCGCCATGCAAATATTAGATGACTGGATGAGTACTTGCTCAAAGGGAACCGTTGCTACTGGATGGACATCACGGATCGTATGTCCAGCGACTGGAAATGTTCCATTTTCACAATCGATGAGTTCACGGGGCTGAATAACCCCTCGTTCGAGGGCAATAGCTGCAACTATTGGTTTTAGCGTAGAGCCTGGTTCGAAGTTATCAGCAAGGATTGCACTCTGAAGTGTGGCAGGGTCAATTCGCTGAAGCTGATGTGGGTCAAAATTCTCACTCTGAGCAGCACCAAGGACCTCGCCGCTTTCCGCATCAACCACGAGTCCAAATACACGCCGCGCTTTGGCGTTAGTTTTACCGAAGGCGAACTCCTCTTCGAGAATCTGTTGGATATAACTATCAACTGTTAGCGAGAGCGCATCTCCTTCCTCACGAAACACGCGTTCGCTCATCACCACAGGATTCAACGCTAAGCGGAAGGTATCAATTGGTGAACTTTCGGTAACGCGATCCTCAAGCCGACGAACAAAGGCACCACGCGCATCGCGTTGAACAGGGACCTGACGAGTTCCTGCAGCGAGCTTTCGTTCGAAAGATCCTTCGATACCCGACAAACCATGCCCGTCACGGCCAACGAGACCGAGAATTGGTGAGAGCATCGCACCCTGAGGATAGTAACGCTTAAATTCCGGGAATACGCTCAGCCCCACGATTGATTCCCCGCGTAAACGCTCCCCTAGTTCAGGAGCAAGCCCCCGTGCAAGCCAGACAAAGGGTTTCTCCTGCATGACCAACCGGCGAAGGTCAGGCTCACTCATTGGCAGCATGGGTGCAACTCGCGAAGCAAACTCTTCCCGATCGCTAATTGAGCGCAAATGCGCGCCAACCGAAATTGCAGGGACTGAAATGGCAAGGAGGCGCCCTTCCCGATCGAGGATCGTGCCGCGCGCCCCTTGAATCTCGAATTGAGCTCCATGTTGGCGCATCGCGCGCGAGAGCCACTCATTATGCTTGGCGAGCTGGAGATGGACGAGTCTCCCGATGACCAACAATTGCAAGGTGAATACGCCGAGGCCAAGGACCCGAAGCCGACGGCAGTACTCATCGAAGTTCAGTCCGGTAATATTCCCCCGAGAAAACCTCCGAAGACGGGAAGTCCCTGTCATTGCGAGGGAGCGAAGCGACCGTGGCAATCTCGTGCGTTGAGAACGACTACCACCCCGTGGCATGAGATTGCTTCGCTGCGCTCGCAATGACAATAACGAGCGAAAATTATTTACCGTCATACATCGCATAGAGTTTACTTCCACGCAGATCCTCCTGTTGATGAATAATTCGCCGCACATGTTTCGAAGCCGGACGCACCAACTCAAGTTCCTCGCGTGCTCGGAATGAGAGGGTCTGGAGTCGAGTTGCTGTCGCATACTCGAGCGAGAGACTCCGCGCCTTGAGGTCACTCTCGAGTGCATCCCGGCGGAGCTGTTCGAGCTGGTAATTTGCTCCAGTAAATTCGACGCGAAGCAAAAGTTGGAGGAGTAACGAGCAGAAGAGAAGCGTTGCCGGAATGAAATGCGATACAAATTCACGCCGTCTTGCTTGGCGCCGTTTTGCGCTCTCTTCCTGATTGGCGATAATAGATTTCGTAAACGTAAATCGCATGATTTCCTGATCTAGTTTAGCTGCGCTCGCTCAAACGTTCAAAAACGCGAAGCCGAGCACTTCGTGAACGAGGGTTTTGTTCTACTTCGGACACCGATGGGGTAATTGCTTGTTTGGTGACGAGCTTCCCGGCGCCACGCTCAATCCCAACGAGACCAATATGCCGGAGCGTTTCCGGAGCGCGGCTCCAACTTCTCATTCGTTGCGTTACAATCTTATCCTCAAGGGAATGGAATGAGATGATGGCAAGTCGGCCACCGGGCACGAGAAGCGGGAGTGCTTGATCGAGGAAGCTTGAGAGCGAGGTGAGTTCCTCGTTCACCTCCATTCGAAGCGCTTGAAATGGAACCGTTGCAGGATGTTGTGGGCCTCGACCGGTTCCCTTCACCGGTTTCGGTTTACGGCGCATGGCGGGTCGGAGGATTCGCTCGCAAAGTGCGCTAAATTCTGAAGTGCTCTCGAGCGGCCGAGCTCGAAGCACAGCTGACGCGAGCTTTCCGCTCTCCTTCCCAACTCCCCCACGACGAAAAATGTTCCGAAGCTCTGCATAGGGAGATTCATTCAACAGCTCTCGAGCAGTAGGTCCACCCGAGTCTTGTTCCATCCGCATATCCAACGGTCCTTCACGCAGAAACGAAAACCCTCGCTCCGGCGCGAACAGTTGGTCGCTCGAAAGGCCGAGGTCAAGGAGCATTCCCGTAAAAATCCCCTCTTCGTGAGCTCTCCTCAACCACCCTTCTTGCTCAGCCAAAAGAACAATTTCACCCACTTGAGAGAAATTCCCTGAACCGAATCTCACTCGCTCGCCGAATCGACGAAGGCGAATTCGGGCTCGGCCGAGCGCCTCGCGATCACGATCAACAGCGAGCACCCTCACCTTCTCATTCGTCTCGAGCAGCATCTCGCTGTGTCCTCCGCCACCAACTGTCCCATCGAAGAAAATAATCTCACCTGCGAAGAGCTGCTCGGCTCCACCGAAGAGCGCCGAATGAACCTGCTCGCTTAACACCGGCAGGTGCCTCGACCACTCCGAATCCACTATACGTCCACATCACTAAAGAGTGATGGGTCCTCAAGTAATGCCTGCTCAGCTTCCTGAAACACTAAATCCCAAACTCGTTTGTCCCAGATCCGAAATCCGTGAAGTGTTGAAGTGAACACTGCCTCCCGTTCCAGACCGGCATAGGCACGGAGATGAGCAGGGATGTTAATTCGCCCATTCCCATCGATCAGACATTCACCAGCGCGTGCGAGATAGTAGTTCTCTAATTTGCGAACTTTTGGCTCAAATTGGGACCGGCGAGCGAGCTTCTCTTCGAACTTCTGCCAGCGGTCGAGCGAATATCCGTCGAGGCACCGGGCCCCGTCGCAGACAAAATTGGTAATGACGATGGAATTAACCTGAAATTGGGCCAAGGACTGCCGAAATGGCGCAGGCAAGCTAACGCGCCCTTTTTCGTCAATTGTATGAAGATAACTACCGCGAAACGCGATTTGGGCGTCCATTAAGCTCTAACCATCTTACCCCACTTAAAACCACCCTATACCACTCATAACTGAGCCGCAACAATATTTTCAGTAATTTCAGCGAGTTAATAAGAGCTTTTTTATGATAAATTTAAAGACACAATTACTTGGTGCGCCCAAGAGATTCGACCCTATATATTGAATATCGCCTGCTCATTACCTCCTTTCTCGAAGAGTAGAAGACGCATCTACGAGGTGAAATGACGATTTAAATGCCACGCTTTGGTCGTCCCACCTATAACCATCTGTACTGCTACTGCAGCTCGCTCTCTATTTCGTAGTGGTTTTCACAAGAATTTAAGTTGGTTTTTGCGCTAGCGTGGACAGCCTGGTCTCAGCTGACATCCGTGTGTCACCTGAAAGTAGGAATGAAGCGTCGCTGGAATGCATTTTTCGCTTGACGCGAAAGTTTGTGATCCATTAGGATGTCCGCCTCGCTTTCTTCATTACTTTGGTTTTTTTGGGGAGTTGAGACTGTCGGTCGGCTTCGTTAGCAGTTCGCTCCAAGCATGTTTCCCACAATGAGGTTTCCAATATTCACTTGGGTCTCAGACCCAATGGAAAGTTATTGTCGCTTTCAATCGTGCCCTCGGTAGTTACTTTTTATGGAGATAGTGTAACGCATGAAGCTCTGGTCGAATAATACAGTCCCAAAGAACGGAAGTGGTTTCAATCCTGAGCGCAGACTCCTTGCCGCGGTATTGCAGCGCGCAATCACTGACTACCTTACTGGTGAGGGAGAACTACGTGACTCAGCTCACGAGTGGCTCTACGGCCAGGACGATCCAGGCGAAGCGTTTGGTTTCTCCTATGTTTGTGAGGCACTCGATTTTCATCGCGACGAATTACGAAAAGCCATTCGTAAACAATACGATCGTCAGCAAATCGATACGCAGGCTCGACAAGTCGCCGCATAAGCTCAGGTGACCTCGGACTCGCTTTTCCTCAACTTCGCCCGCGAGGTCGCTCGTGAGCATCGGTTGCTCATTGCTGAAATCTCAGCGCAATCGCTTGAAATCGACCAGAAGAAAGACTCAAGCCTGGTAACAAACATCGATCGTGCGCTCGAGGAGCATTTCAGGAATCGAGTTTCTGAGAGGTTCCCGACCCATGGCGTGATTGGTGAGGAGCAGGGTGCAACCAAACAATCAGCTGAGTTTCGGTGGGTCATCGATCCGATCGATGGGACAGAAGAGCTCGCCTGTGGTTTATCGCTCTACGGGTCAATCATCGCGCTGTATGAGAATAATACCTGCGTTGTTGCACTCATTGATCATCCAGCGCTCGATGTTTGCTATTATGCGATGAGAGGACATAGTACCTACCGTAACGACGTTCCAGTAAAACTTCAAAACACAGCACTTTCGGAGTTACCTCGCTTCGGTATTGCCTCGCGCTCGAATTTCCTTCGAACAGGTGATGAAGGGAATGTCTTTGAGGGGCTTACCAAGCGCTTTCCCAACGTTCGTGCTTTTCACAGCTGCTACGCTCATACGGCGGCAGTCGATGGTGGGCTCGATGTCATGGTCGAGTGGAACGTGAATTTCTGGGATATTGCGGCAACGAGACTCCTCGTCGAGGAGGCCGGAGGGAAGTATCATCCCCTTCCGATGAGAGAGACACGAGAGAAGGGCTCACTCTATAGCGCTGTATTCGGGAAACCAAAGTTCGTGGGCGAGGCGGTCGAATACTTGCAGAGCGTGGGTTTCAGTAGTTTGCCCTAGTCACGACGCCTCGTATCCGTGACCGTGACCGTGACCGTGACCGAAAATCCGTATACGTATACGTCCACGTAGACGTCTTCGTATACGGCCACGTTCACGGATACGGGTTACGTTCACGAGCACCTCTGTCCCCTTACCCATGATCATGATCCCGACACCCTGCAAACTCAGCCTCCGCACGGTCAAATGTTACCTTCTTCATCACATCTGTCGGGCACCCTGCCGCGATAACATGATGATCCATAAGTACCAGGCCATCAGCCTGCTCTCCAAGGAGTTGGAGATCGTGCGAGATGACGAACTGCGTAATCTCATGCTCATCTCGTAGCGTTCGGAGTAACCGATAGAGCACCCGCCGGGAAGACACATCGAGCGAACTTGCGGGTTCATCGAGACAGAGCAGACGCGGTCCCTTCGCTAATGCCCGAGCGATCGCCGCTCGTTGCTGGAGTCCGTCCGAGAGCTCTGCAACATATTCTCTTGCGTACTGCTCCATTTCAAGCGCGCGGATCGCCCAATCCACCCGCTCTTCGTCATGCTTCGCCAAAGCTCGAAGTGGACCAACGAACCGGTAACGACCCATCTTCACCATCTCTCGCACCGTCACCGGAATGCCGCGTCCGATTCGGGTATTCTGTGGGACATAACCAATCTGGTCTCGTATCGGCGCAAGTCTTGCGACGTCGTGGCCCAAGACGCTGATTCTCCCAGCTTGCAATTTAAGTAAGCCAAGTACCAGGCGAAGCAAGGTGGTTTTGCCACTCCCGTTTGGGCCGACGAGCCCAATGAGCTTCCCCTCAGGCACTTCAAACGAGACATTGATCAGAATCGGTCGCTCATTGTAACGAAAATGCACCTGCTCAATAGCAATTGCTTGCCCGTTCGTAATCATTGAGCTGTTCCTTCTCCAACGGGCAACCCTCCTCCATGCTGCTTCGTCACGGGGAGAGCACGAATGCCTAAGGCGAGTAAATAAATCGCGCCAGCAACCAATACGATGGCTGCGCCCGGAGGAATGTCCCAAATGAGCGACAGGACAAGACCTAAAATGCAGGCACTCGCACCAAGAAGAGCTGCCACAATCGGTTGTCGAAGGATACCGACTCGAAACATAAAAGTTGTTGCCGCTGGGAGGACTAACAACGCGCTCACCAGAATAATTCCAACGACCCGAACACTAATCACAACCACAGCGGCAAGCAGCGCAAGGAGGAAATAATTAACCAAGTTCGTTCGATAGCCGTCAACGGTCGCTACTT
>FKKE01006302.1_pt1 | contig 30813 bp, 30 predicted proteins | sample 1106331 | NCBI WGS metagenome assembly FKKE01 (sample SAMEA3931202, study PRJEB13176) | freshwater metagenome | biome: Drinking water system; feature: drinking water; material: freshwater | place: China | collected 2013-02-06
GACGGGGAAGATGGTGCAAATCCATCACGGTGCCGCCACTGTCAGCGGGGAGTGAGGCCGCATGATGCCACTGTGCGCTTCGGTGCATGGGAAGGCGCGGTTGAGCGACGATCCGCAAGTCAGGAGACCCAGCCGGCCGTTCTTTGATCTCGCCCCTTCGTGCAGAAAGGGAGTGACGTATGCCAGGGTTTTGGGTGTCAGGGTGTGTGTGCTTGTGCGCGCTCGTCTGTCAGATCCTCTTGCTCGCCCCCCGCAGTGACGCCGAGGAGTTGCTGGCCATGGCGGAATCGGCCGACCCGATCGAAACCGAGGAAGTCGTCGTCAGCGCGACGAAGACGCCGGTTCCCGTCGCGCAGGTGACCAGTGCGGTGGAGGTGATCACCGAGCGCGAGATGCAACGGCAGAAGTTGCGCTCCGTGGCGGATGTTCTCCGGCAGGCGCAGGGGCTGGCGGTCTTCTCCAACGGCGGGCCCGGGACCACCGTTAATGTTCGGATTCGCGGGGCCAATGACACGCAAACGCTGGTGTTGATCGACGGCGCCATCGTCAACAGCGGGACGCTCGGGAGCTATAATTTTGCCAATTTGACGACCGAGAATATCGAACGGATCGAAATCCTGCGCGGTGCCCAGAGCATGTTGTGGGGTTCCGACGCCATGGGCGGGGTGATCAACATCGTGACCAAAAAGGGGGAAGGCCCTCTAGCAGGCAGCGGGTTTCTGGAATTCGGGTCGTTCGCCACGCTGCGAGAAGGTGGATCGTTGTCCGGGAAGCAGGGCGCGGTGGACTACAGCCTGTCCTTGTCTCGGTGGGATACCTCCAGTTTCTCCGCCGTGAACTACCGACGGGGCGCCACGGAGCGGGATGCGTTTCGCAATTGGCAGGGGTCCGGCCGGATCGGTGTGGATCTTCCCCGGGACGGCCGGCTAGATTTCACGATGCGGTGGATGAATTCCGACGTGCAGTTGGACAACGTGTCCGCCACGTCCCCACAGGACGTGTATGGGTCCAAGACCCGGAGTCAGGAGTTTGCCTTCAGCGGCCGGTACCAGCAGCCGTTGACTGCGTGGTGGTCTCAGAGCCTGACGCTGTCACGGGCGCAGGACGCGTCGATGTTCCTCCCAGGGACGCTGCAGCGGAGCCTTGTGACCGGGACATTCAGCACCCCGTTCGGCACGCCCAATGAAACGCGTGTCGTCGCCAATCGGCTCGAATGGCAGCACAATTTTCAGGTAGCCAAGCCGCTGCAGATCAACGTGGGATATCAGTTTCGCGAACAGCAGGGGGAAAACGACACCGGGCTCACTCCACGGGTGCTGAGTTCCCATGCGGGCTTTGCCCAAGCGCAACTGAATCTTTGGGATCGTGTCTTTGGAACCGCCGGGATTCGGCATGACTCCTACAACGTGTTCGGTGACGCGACCACCTATCGCGTCACGGGCGGCTATGTCGTCCATGAAACCGATACCAAGGTGCGGGCCAGTTATGCGACGGGCTTTCGTGCGCCGAGCATGAATGAGCTGTATTTCCCGAATTTCGGCAATCCCTCGCTCGGCCCGGAAAAGAGCCGGAGTATGGATGTCGGGATCGATCAGTATTTCTTCGGGAAACGGCTGAAGTTGTCGGGCGGATATTTTTGGAACCGCTATCATCAGCTCATCGTGACCACCTTCGATCCGGGGTTCTGCGCCCCGTTCAGCACGTTCGGATTCTGTCCACTCCAAGTCGGCGAGGCCTCCACCAAGGGTTGGGAAGCGGGAGCGACCTACCAGTACGACAGCGAGCGCCCCTGGCTGCGCGGGGTCTTGTTCCAGGTCACGTATACGAATACCCGCGCGCGCGACCTCGATACCGCAACCCGCCTGCCACGATGGCCGACGGATCAGTGGACGGCGGTGCTCGGCTATCAGCCCATCGTGCCGCTCTGGCTCAGTCTGACCTGGCGCCACGTGGGATCCCGTTACAACACGACCGGCGAGCGGCAGAGCCTGGAGACGTTCGATGTCTGGTCGCTGACGGCGACGTACGACGTCTCGCCCCATGTGCAGGTCTATGTTCGAGCCGACAATCTGTTCAATGCACAGTATGAGGAAATCGCCAGCGCCGGCAGCCCCATCCGCTCGATCTTCGGGGGGGTGCGTGTGACGTTCGGCGGGGGCGCATGAGGGACGTGCGATGACCCTTCCGCGCCTGGTCGTAGCCGGCACCCACAGTGGGGTCGGCAAGACAACGGTGACGCTGGCGATTATGGCGGCGATGGTCCGCCGTGGCCGCCGGGTGCAGCCCTTCAAGGTTGGACCGGACTTCATCGACCCGGGGCACCATCGGGCGGCGACCGGCCGACCGTCGCGTAACCTGGACGGGTGGATGCTGGGCCGGGAGCTCAACCGGTCCATCTTCGTTCGGGCTGCTGCCGATGCGGACGTGGCCATCATCGAAGGCATGATGGGGCTGTACGACGGCAGTTCTCCGATCAGCGAATGCGGCAGCACCGCCGAGCTGGCCAAACATCTGGACGCGCCGGTGCTTCTGGTGGTGGACGGCAGCGCCATGGCGCGGTCTGTGGCCGCGCTCGTGTCGGGATATGCGCGGTTCGATCCGGCCCTGCGCGTGGCGGGCGTCGTGTTCAACCGCGTGAACGGCGACGGCCACTACGCGTTGCTCAAACAGGCCGTGGAGCATGAAACGGAGGTGGCGGTCGTCGGGTATGTGCGATCCGATCAAACGGTGACGATCAGGGATCGGCATTTGGGACTGATCACGGCGGTGGAACACCAGGACGAGACAGTGTACAGCCGGCTCGCGCGGTCCGTGGAGGGGACCGTCGATCTGGGGCGTATCGACGCGCTCGCGCGAACCGCCGGGGAGTGGGAGCAGGAGTCGGTGGTCCCGTCCGTACGTCAGGCGAGGCCGTCGGTGCGAGTCGGTGTCGCACAGGATGAAGCCTTCTGCTTCTACTACCCGGACAATCTGGACCTGCTCCAGGCCGAGGGAGCAGAACTGGTCCCGTTTTCTCCGATCACGGACAACCGGCTGCCCGAGGATATCACGTTGCTATATCTGGGCGGCGGTTATCCGGAAGTGCATGGCGCGGCCCTGTCACGCAATGTTGCGATGCGAGAAGCCATCCGCGCTTTTGCCGAGCGGGATGGGGCGATCTATGCCGAATGCGGCGGCCTGATGTACCTGACGCGGGGGATCTGTGATGTCGACGGGGCGGTGCACGAGATGGTCGGTCTGTTTCCGGCCGACGCCACGATGCGGCCGAGGGGGCTGACGCTGGGATATCGCCAGGTGGAAGTGACGCAGCCCTGCCTTCTCGGCCCGCCCGGGACCTTGGTGCGAGGGCATGAGTTTCACTATTCGACGCTGGTGCCCCGCGGTTCGCTCGCCTATGCCTGTGCCCTTCACGATGTGCAGGGTGCTGAGCAAGGGGTCGATGGGCTCATGACCCGCCAGGTGTTGGCGTCGTATACCCATCTGCACTTTGCCAGTCAACCACGTGTAGCCGCGGCGCTTCTGGCGGCGGCTCGGGGAGCCACGCATCAACAGGGGGCGAGGAGAGGTGAGGCATGACCACGGCGGATGACCACAAGGCGAAAATGCAGCGGCTCAAGACCTCGGTAGATCGGCGCATCGGTGCCGCGCAGGAGGAACGAGGACTCCTGATCGTCTACACCGGCGCCGGCAAAGGGAAGACGACGGCGGCCTTGGGGATGGCGATTCGGTGTGTGGGGCATGGGATGCGCGTGGCGGTCCTCCAGTTCATCAAGGGCGCCATCGATACGGCCGAGGAACGGATCCTGACCTCCTTTGGCGATCAAGTGATGTTTCTTCGCATGGGGGAAGGGTATACGTGGGAGACCCAGGACCGGGAGCGGGATACCGCCGTCGCGCAACAGGCCTGGGAACGGGCCTGTGCGTGTTTGCGCGATCCCTCGTGGGCCATGGTCATTCTCGATGAATTCGCCATCGCCTTGTATCAGGGGTACGTGCGTCTGGATCAGGTCCTGCCCGTGCTCAGGAGTCGGCCGCCGATGCAGCATGTGGTCGTGACCGGCCGCGGGGCTCCGGAGGCGTTGCTGGACGTCGCCGATTTGGTCACGGAGATGAAGCAAGTGAAGCACCCCTTTCGCCAGGGGATCAAGGCACAGCCAGGGGTGGAGTTTTGATGGATGTGAGGCGAGCCCTTGTGGGTGGCTGCCGGCAGGGGACGGGAAGCCGGCGTGTGCCGTGCCTGGGATGCAAGAACGCGAACAGGACCGCATGATGAGACAATCGGTCGACAAAACGTGTGAGGCCTGCGGCCAAGCATTCACCTGCGTGGGCTATCAGTGTTGGTGCGGAGCGGTCGGCATCACGGACCGGCAGATGGATTGGATTGCGGCGCGCTACCGGGACTGTGTGTGCCCCGCCTGTTTAAAACAAATCGCCGACGGTGAATGGGGACCGGAACAGGCTCAGGCCCCGACGCACCGTGCGGAGCCGAGCGCCTGAGGAAGGGCCGTGGTGGCAGGGGAGTGGGCGGGGGCCATCCAGTTGAACGGCGCGTCTGTTCTGTCTCCATCCTCCGCCAAGGCCACCGTTCGAGCCAGCGCGAGACCATCTCAAGACGGAGCAGGACTCGCACGGCCAGGTCAGCCGCAGGATCTGTAAGGAGCCAGTCTTCCGCATGCGAACACGAACGAAGGCGAGGACCATGTCCAAGACTCGGGGTTCCGGAGCCTCGCGCACCGGGCGCATGACGCTCGTGCTGGGTGGGGCGGCATCGGGAAAGAGTGAGGTGGCGCTCCGGCTGGCCGGCCGCAAGGTTCCCAAGGCCTTCCTGGCCACAGGCCAGGGATTGGATGCCGAGATGGGCCGGAAAATCGCCCGACACCGCGCCACCCGCTCGGCCGATTGGCAGACGGCAGAAGTGCCGATCGAATTGGCCGCCTGGGTATTACGCGAGGGGGGCGGCTACCGGACCATCGTCTGGGATTGTGTGACGCTGTGGTTGAGCAATCTGCTCGGAGCCGGTGAGTCTGAGGTGTCGGTGTCGGCCCGCGTCGAGGACGTCCTCCGGGCGCTTCGCGCCACCGGGGCGCGCGTGGTGATCGTCAGCAATGAATTGGGTCTGGGGTTGGTACCGGCGGAGCCCTCGGCACGGGCGTTCCGGGATTTGGCCGGGCGCGTGAACCAACAGATCGCGGCGGAGGCGGACGAGGTGCAGCTCGTGATCAGCGGACTCCCGCTCACGGTGAAGTAAGGAGACGGAGTCGCCATGTCGGTACAGGACCTGTGTCAGCGTATTCCGCCGGTTGATCCGCATCTGCGTGCGCACGCTCAAGCCCGCCTGGATCGGCTTACGAAGCCGGTGGGCAGCTTGGGCCGGCTCGAAGAATTGGCGGCCTCCTACGTCATGATGACCGGCGAGGTAAAACCGGTGGTGCCGCGGGGTGCCGTGATGACCTTTGCGGCCGACCACGGTGTGGCTCGCGAGGGGATCAGCGCCTATCCCAGCGAGGTGACCGCGCAAATGGTGTTGAACTTCCTCCGGGGCGGCGCCGGCGTGAACGTGTTGGCCCGACATGTGGGCGTCGACGTGCGTATCGTCGATATTGGCGTCGATCATGAGTTCGGACCCGTCCCAGGTCTTATCTCAAGAAAAGTACGGCGGGGCACCCGCAACCTGGTGGTGGAGCCGGCGATGACGCGCGCGGAGGCGGAGGAGTCGGTGCTGGTCGGCATCGGTCTGGCCGAGGAGGCCGTGCGCGAAGGCATCGGTCTCATCGGTACAGGGGAAATGGGCATCGGCAATACCACGCCGAGTGCCGCCATTGCCTCGGTGATGACCGGCCGTGCGCCGGCGGATGTGGCCGGGCGGGGGACGGGGATCGATGAAGCGGGGTATGCGCGGAAGGTTGCGGTGATCCAGCAGGCGCTGAATCGGCACCGGCCGGATCCTTCGGATGCGCTGGACGTGCTCGCCAAGGTGGGTGGCATGGAGATCGGCGGTCTGGCCGGCGTGATCGTGGGAGCGGCGGCGGCGCGTGTGCCGGTTGTCTTGGATGGGTTCATCGCGGGGGCTGCCGCGTTGATTGCGGCGGGATTGCAGCCACGATGCCGAGAGTATCTGATCGCCTCGCATCGTTCCGTGGAGTGCGGACATCCGATCGTGTTGCGGCATCTCGGCCTCACCCCGCTGTTGGATCTCGACCTGCGATTGGGTGAAGGCACCGGCGCCTGTCTCGGCATGGGGTTGGTCTTCGCGGCTGTGAAGCTCTATACGGAAATGGCGACCTTCGAGGAAGCCGGGGTGTCGGACAAGGCATGAGATCAATGGGGAATGGCGCTCGCCCGTTTCTGTTCGCGTGGCATTTCTTGACGGCCGTTCCGTTGAGCCGTGACCACCATGCGCCGACCGCCATCGAACTCGCGGCCTCGATGGCCTGGTATCCGCTGGTGGGATTTCTGATCGGCGGGGTGCTGGTGCTGGCCGATGCCGGGCTGTCGAGGGTCTTTGCCGGAGCCGTCGTCCAGGCGCTCCTGATGGCGCTGACGGTCGTGCTGACACGGGGGCTGCATCAGGACGGTCTGGCCGATACGCTGGATGGGTTGGCCGGCGGTCGCACGCCCGTTGAGAGGCTTCCCATCATGCGCGATCCACGCATCGGAGCCGCGGGAGCGACGGGGCTGGCGCTTTCCTTACTGCTGCGCTATGCGGGACTGACCGCGTTGCCAGACGAATGGCGGGGGCCCGTGTTGTGGTGTATGCCGGCGATCGGGCGATGGGCAATGGTGGTGCTGGCCTGGGCCTCTCCGTATGCGAGGGCTGAAGGCGGACTTGCGGCGCCGTTTCTGACCCATCTCGCACGGACTCACGTCCTGGTCTCCACAGCCTTGTTGGCGGCCGGCTTGACGCTGGCGTGTGGGGGGGCCGGCGCGCTGGGCGTGCTGGTGTGCGCCGCCGGGCTGCTGGTCGTTCTCTGGCAAGCCGGCCGTCGCTGGTTCGGCGGGATGACAGGGGATACGCTCGGCGCGACCAACGAACTCATCGAAATCCTCTTCTTACTGCTGGTTCCCCTCTTGGGTGCCCGGGCATGACTGGTGCGCAACTGCTGTGTGCCGCAGCGGTGGATGTGTTGATGGGCGATCCACGCTGGTTGCCTCACCCCGTCCGCGTCATGGGTGCCGCGATCCAGTGGTGCGACGAACGGGCGCGAAACTGGCGCCACCGTCCGCAACGGCTTCGTATCGCCGGAACGATGCTGGCAATCGGCCTGCCGGCCTGTGCGTATGCAATCGGACAGCTCGCGCTGCTCGGGGCGGCCGGTTTGGCGCCCTGGGCACACACGGTGGTGACCGTGGTGCTGGCCTCGACGGTGTTGGCGGGACGCGACTTGTGGGATCATGCACGCGGGGTCTTCGTTCCCTTGGCGTCGGGAGCGCTTCCGGCCGCACGGCAGGCGGTGGGCATGATCGTTGGCCGTGATACCGCGGATCTGTCGGAGAGCGAGGTGGCGCGCGCGGCCGTTGAAACGATCGCCGAGAGTACGGCCGATGGAGTCATCGCACCGCTGTTCTATCTGGCCATCGGCGGCCCGGCCTTGGGGCTGGCCTACAAGGCCGTCAACACGTTGGACTCGATGATCGGTCATCGGGACGGCCATTATGGGGAGTTCGGATGGGCTTCGGCCAGACTGGATGATGTCGCCAATTGGGTGCCCGCGCGGCTGACGGCCGGACTGCTGCTTTGTGGAGCCGGACTACTCAGGCGGCGGATCAATCCGGTGCGTGCGGGTTGGCGGGTGTTGCGACGGGACGGCAGCCAGCATCCCAGCCCGAACAGCGGGAGGCCCGAAGCGGCGATGGCTGGCCTGTTGGGTATCCGGTTGGGCGGGCGCAACACCTACGACGGCGTGGCGCAGGACCGCCCAGTGTTGGGGGCGGAAGGACGTAGTGCCGTTCCCACGGATATCAATCAAGCCTTGGCTGTGATGGTGGCGGCGTCCACGCTGGGACTGGGCGCCGCGGTGTGGTGGCGATGGGGATGGGGATGGTGACGCGCGGACAGCATGGAGGCGATGTGTTTGCGGCGTCGCGTGCCTTAGGGTGCGACGTGGCGCAGGTGCTGGATTTCAGCGCCAGCATCAACCCGCTCGGGCCACCGCCGACCGTGTGGCGGGCCATCAGGCACGCGCGCGGGCTCCTTGCGCACTATCCGGACCCGGAGTGTCTGGAACTGCGGCAGACGCTGGCCGAACGGTGGGGATGTCAGCCGCGTCACCTCGTCGTGGGCAACGGATCGATGGAACTGATCGATGCCTTGCCGACCGCGCTGGACCTTCACAATCTGCTGGTGGTGCAGCCGACGTTTTCGGAGTATGCGGCCTCAATGGCCCGTGCAGGGCGAACGGTCACCGTGGTGCGGGCGCGGCGCGCAGAACGGTATGCGATCCCTATCCTGCGATTGCGTCGCGAGGTGGTGAGGGCGGGAAAGAGACCCCGAGGGATCGACGGGTTGGTTCTCTGCAATCCGAACAGTCCCTCCGGGGGCATCTGCAACCGGCAGGACCTCATTGAGCTCCTGCGGCTCGCGCAACGTCGAGGGGTCTGGGCCATCGTCGACGAATCCTTCGCGGATTTCTATCCCGACTGTTCGGTCTTGCCGCGCTCGTTGTCATGGTCGCGTGTCGTGGTCCTGCGGAGCCTGACGAAGTTCTATAGTCTCCCTGGCTTGAGAGTGGGATATGCGGTGGCGGCGCCTCCGGTCGTGCAAGCCATTCGGAGGGTGTTGGCGCCCTGGTCGGTCAATGTCCTGGGACAGGTGGCGGCGGTGGCCGCCTTGCGCGATCCAGCGTATGCCGGGAAAAGTCTGGCCTTCATGGGGCGGGAGCGGGAGCGGTTAACCCAGCAACTGGCCAGCGTGCCGGGCTGCAGCGTGTATCCGGCCCAGGCCAATTTCCTCTTTGTGGAACTGGGGTCGCGGTGGAACGCGACGGCGGTGGTCGCCCATCTGCGGCGCCAAGGGGTGCTGATCCGTGACTGCTCGACCGTTCCGGGCGTGGAAAGGCAGGCGATTCGTGTTGCGGTGCGGCGGCGACGGGACAATGACCGGCTCGTGGCGGCCATGAGGGATGCGCTGAAAGGTGGAGGCCGATGAGACGCCCCGTTCCCCGCGAATGGCACACGCGGTATCGCGTGACGGGGCGGACGCTGGTTGTTGAGCTTGGCGGTCCCCACCGGGTGCTGTCATCGGCGCCTCAGGGCGGCGGTATGACGACGGCGGCCTATGTGCTCAATCACCAGGTGGACACGGTGCCGATCGAGCGTGCCTCTCTTGGGGGGCAGCGCTGGACCGATCCGGCCAGAACGCTGCGGGAGCTGGCCGTCAACCTGGGCTTGAAAGGAAAGACCGTCGGGCTGATGACGGCCGTGCCAATGCGGCAGGCCGTGACTGCGCGGGCGGCGTGGAAGGGGCTGTGGGTTGAATGCTTGGCCACCGTCGGCGTGACCAACGCGGTGCGGGCCGGCGAGTGGCCACGATCGGAGCCGCAGGCCGAGCGGGCCGGGACGATCAATATGATTCTGGTCACCAACGGGGTGCTGTCCTCGTCGGCCATGGTCGGGGCGGTCCAGGTGGCCACAGAAAGTAAGACCGGAGCGCTTCGGGATCGTGCCGTGCGGAGTTGGACCGGGCAGGCCGGCGCCACTGGAACTGGGACGGACGCGGTGGTCATCGCCTGCCGGCGTCAGGGGCACGGCCCGAGGCTGCGCTATAGCGGGACGCACACGATTGTGGGCGCCCTGATCGGTCAGGTGGTGGCGCAGTGTGTGGAGAAAGGGTTCATCAAGCTGGCCCAGTGGGAGCGGCGTCGGCCATGAGGGCGCGGGCGTTGGCGGTGTTCGGCACTGGATCGGATGTCGGGAAGAGCCTGATCACGGCCGGGCTTTGCCGGCTCTGGGCGCGCGCAGGATGGTCGGTCGCGCCGTTTAAAGCCCAAAACATGTCGCTCAATGCGTATGTCACCAGTGATGGAGGAGAAATCGGACGGGCCCAGGCCGTGCAGGCCTGGGCCTGCGGGTTGGATCCCCACGTCGACATGAATCCGATCCTGCTCAAGCCGGAGACAGACTGCCGATCCCAAGTCATCGTGCACGGCACGCCCTTGGCGGCGTATGAGGCGCACCGGTATTATGCCGATCTGGCGCCCCTGTGGGAGGCGGTGACCGCTTCCTATGCCCGACTGGCTGCGCAGCATGACCGGATCGTCATCGAAGGTGCGGGCAGCGCGGCAGAGGTCAATCTGCGGGCGCGCGATCTTGTCAATTGGCGCATGGCGGCCCATGCCGATGCGGATGTCGTCTTGGTGGCCGACATCGACCGTGGCGGCGTGTTTGCGCAAGTGGTGGGGACGGTAGACTTGCTCCTTCCGGAAGAGCGTGCTCGTCTGGTCGGGGTGATCATCAACAAGTTTCGGGGCGATCGGGCGCTCTTCGAAGACGGGGTACGTTTCCTTGAGGCGCGCACCGGGGTGCCGGTCTTGGGCGTGGTGCCGTACCTCCGGGACTGTTGGCTCGAGGATGAGGATGGACTGCCGGACCGCTCGAAGCGAGCGACGGCGTTTCGTGCGGACGCCGTCAACATCGCCGTCGTGTTGCTTCCTCGCATGAGCAATGCCACGGACTTTGTGGCCCTAGAAACCGAATCCGATGTGGTGTTGCGCTATGCGCGTACCGTCCGCGACTTGGAAGGTGCCGATGTGGTTGTCTTGCCCGGAACGAAGAGCACCGCGGCGGATTTGACCGATCTACGGGAGCGTGGCGTGCCAGCCGCACTGGCGCGGCATCTGGCCGCCGGCAGGGAGGTCGTGGGGATTTGCGGCGGTTATCAGATGCTTGGGACTCGCTTGAAGGACCCCTTGGGTGTGGAGTCGGCCGGGGAGACCCCGGGCCTCGGCTGGCTGGATATGACGACGGAATGGCAGGTCGCCAAACGGTGCCGACGTGTGACCGGTCGCCCGGTGGGCTTGGCGGGATTGGAGGCGGAGCCGATCGCGGGGTATGAGATTCACGCCGGGCGTACGACCGTGGCCGGCTCGCCGGGATTTCTCGTCGTGCCGGAGAAACGGGGCGGGGAAGCGAGGCCGCCGGCTATTCCGGAACCAGCTGGTGCCGTGGGGCATGATGGCCTGGTGTGGGGGACGAGCGTCCATGGTGTCTTTGATGCGCCGGGGTTTCGGCGTGCGTGGCTAAACCGTGTACGGCGGCGCAAACAGCTCCCATCGTGGGAGCCACCCCACGGGCGCAGTGCCGCCGCGTTGCTGGAGGCCGGGCTGGCCCGGTGGGCCGACCATCTCGATCAGCATCTCGACCGTGGCGGTCTCGAAGGGAAATGGTTGGGGGAGGAGGGGGCATGAAAGAAACACGTCGGAAGGTAGCACCGGATCCCAAGAGCCGCCGGTCCGGACTTCGTATTACGAAGGTCTACACCCGAACCGGGGACGGCGGACGCACCCGGTTGGCGGGCGGGCAGCCGGTCTGGAAAGACAGTCCTCGTGTCGAAGCCTACGGGACGGTCGACGAACTCAATGCCGCGATAGGCATGGTGCGGGCGCTGTTGAAGGCCCATCCGGTGTCCGGGGCGGGCGCGGAGGACATGGACAGGGACCTTGAATGGGTGCAGCACAAGCTGTTCGACTTGGGCGGCTTGCTCGCCACGGCTCCGGGACAATCGTTTCCCAACATGCCCCGGATCGGTCCCGCCGACGTGACGAGACTTGAGCAATGGATGGATGCGTGCCAACGCGAACTCCCACCGCTCCGGGAGTTTATCTTGCCCGGCGGGGGGATCCTCCCGAGCGCCCTCCATGTTGCCCGCACGGTTTGCCGGCGCGCCGAGCGACGGTGCGTGACCTTGGCGCTCTCCGAGGCGATCGAGCCTCATTTTGTCACCTTTCTCAATCGTTTGAGTGACGCGCTCTTCGTGCTCTCCCGCCATGCCGCGCGCTTGAGCGGTGAAGCCGAAATCGTGTGGAAACGCACCTCTCCCTAACGGGATCCGGCCGTCCACCTGCGCGCCTCCGATGCTGAACCTTCCCCTGCGTCTCCTGCCGGGCCTGCACAGGCCCGGCAGCCTTACGGGACGGCGTCATATTTGAATTCTCTTTGAGATTCTGGAAGCCGGGTGCATAAGTAGGAGCGTGGAGGAACCTCCGTCTCGTTCTGTCGTCGCGCCGGTGCAGTCCGAGCTCGGCGTCTGGACTGGCGTGTTTTTCGATCGGCGCTATACTTTTTGTGGTTCCAGAACCGCTTTACCGTCGTCTCGTCAGGGAGGAATCTATGAAGGTGTGGAAGGCTGCACTCATGCTGAGCCTCGTGTGCGCGGGCGGGGTCGGGTTGTCCGCCTCGCCGGTGCTTGCCTCGGAAGAAGGCGAAACCAGCGAGTTGCTGATCAAATTGGTCAAGCTGGGACGCGGTGTCGTGTCGGAGCACCAGGATCTGATCAATGATGCAAACAAGGCGGCCAAGGGCTTTACCGGAGACTTCCTGGCTGCGCAAGTGGCCGAGCGGTTTCGCAACCAGACGAAGATCGATCTGTCCCGCGTCAGCAACGTGCCCCAATACAATGTGCTGCTGAGCCTCTTGGAAGCCGAGAAAGAAGTGGTGGACGACGCACAATTGGTGATCAACAAACAGGGCGTCGGATTCAAGGGGTTCTTGCCGGCGATTTTTGCCCGCAAGACCGGTGAGCGCTTCTATAAAAAGACCGGCATCCGCATCAAGTTGACGGGCACCGACTACCGCAATCCCAGCAACCGTCCGGATGAGTTCGAAACCGAGGTGCTGCGCTTGTTCTCGGATGCCCGTCATCCCAAGGGGCAGCAGTATGCCAAGGCGACCATGCTCAACGGCAAGCCGGTCTATCGCCTGATGGATCCGGAATACGCCGGCGCCTCCTGTCTGTCTTGTCATGGGAATCCCAAGGGTGAGCGCGACGTTACGGGCATGCGGAAGGAAGGCTGGAAAGAAGGGGATTTGGCTGGGGCCTTGAGCGTCGTCTATCCGATGAAGTAGCCGCGAGCGCTGTTGTCAACGACCGGGCGTGATTACCAAGGGGAGGTTGTTCAGATGAGCAAGATCGTTGTGGTGGATGATTCCTTCGCCGAGGCGCAAATGATCGAGGGGTACCTCAAGGCCGCCAACCATTCGGTCGTGACCTTTTCCAATACGGACAAGCTGGAAGACAAGTTGGTGCTCGAGAAGCCGGATCTCGTGATCATGGACGTGGTCATGCCGGGCCGGAACGGTTTCCAAGCCTGCCGCGATCTGAAGAATGACGATCGGGTCAAGAATATTCCCGTAATCCTCTGCACGTCGAAGGGGAACGACAGCGACAAGTTCTGGGGCGAACAACAGGGCGCCAATGGGTACGTGGTCAAGCCGTTCAAGTCCGAGGACTTGTTGTCAGCCGTGAAACGAGTCTTGCACTAGACGCCAGCAACCCTATCGAGGATCCTGGAGTTCCGCCAATCATGACGCCCGCCGATGTCCCAGTTATCCCGGCCAAGGCCCCGTCCGCCGCTCCGTCATCCGGCACGCTTCGTGTGTGCCTGGCGATGATCGGCAACGAGTTGTTCGCCATCGATCTCCGCTATGTGCGGGAAGTGTTCCCGGTCGAGCATCTGACCCCTGTACCGAAGATGCCGTCGGTCATCGTCGGCGTGTCCAACCTGCGGGGAACCATCATGCCGCTGGTGGACGTACGCTCGGCGTTGGGACTGAGTCACGACGGGGGCGGCCAGCGGTATGCCATCGTAATTTCGCATGGCACCCAGCAGGTCGGGCTGCTCGTGGATGACGTGCCGGAGATTCGCACCGTCGCGAAAGACGATCTCTTGGCCACGCCCGCTCAGCAGGATCGAGCCACCCGCCCGTTCATTTCCGCCTTGTTGCCGGTGGAGGGCCGCATGGGGGGCGTGGTGGAGGTGCCCACGTTGTTGGCCAGAGTGGAAGGCGGCTAGTCGGACCTTCGGACGCCCCGAAGCAATGATCCCGCCGTGAATCCCGGAATTTCAGGTGACCGAGTGAGACGCGTAGTGACAAGGAGGACCGTGTCATGAAGAAGCAGACCTCATCCCTGCTGGCCTTGGAAACCATGCCATGGTTTCGTGACCAGCGCACCGAAGTCAAGCTGATCACCGGATTCGGCGTTATCAGCTTGATCATCATGTTCATCGCCGGACTGGGTTATTTCAAACTGCGCCAGTTGGCCAGCCAATCCCAGACGGTGTACGTGGACTACGTCGTGCCGCTGGCCGATTTCAACGAGATCGGGACGGCCTTGACCGACCACCACCAAATCCTGCTCCAGATCGCCAGCGTCACTCGTAAGTCGGACGCCGAACCGGAGTTGGCCAAACTGGCGCAGCACGAGTCGTTGATTCGCGACAAGCTGGTCGGTTATGGGGCGACCACCTTGCGGGTTTCTCGGAGCGGCCGGGATGAGAAGGAAGGGTTGGCCGGATTGCAACCGGCCATGGAGGCCTACTTTCATGAATCCAAAGGCGCCGTCGAAGCGTACATGGATAGCTTCGACCGAAAGCTGTCCACAGACCAGGCCGAACAACTGCGCGAATTGGGTATCCTCGCGTTGACCGTGAACCTGACGCCGGCCTTCGACGCGGCGGTGTTGCGCCACAGCGAGCAGGTCAAGATCATGACGGAAATCGCCAACGACCTCAACGAGGACGCCAAGGCCATCTCCGACAACGGGAAGAACCTGATGCTCGTCGGCGGTATCCTGGCCGTGGTGTTCGGGTTGTGGTTCGGGTATCGCTTGGCGCACTTCTTCGCGAAGAACGTCATTCACATTGCCGACGTGGCGACGCAAGCGGCGAACGGGAACTTTCAGGCTCGTGCCAAGGTCGAAACGCACGACGAGTTCGGGCAGATGGCCAAGTCGTTCAACGCCATGTTGGACCGTTTGACCACCTTGGTCTCGACCGAGGAAGAGCGCGATACCATGCAAAAACGCCTCATGGCCTTCCTGGTCATGGTGTCGGAGGTCGGTAAGGGTGACTTGACGAAGCGCGGCGAAGTGACCGCGGACATGTTCGGAAACTTGGCCGACGGGTTGAACCTCATGTTGTCTCGATTCGGAAAACTCCTGGGCCAGGTCCGTGACGCGGCCGACCGGGTCAACAAATCGGCCGGCACGCTCCGCGACACGGCGACCCAGATGTCCGGCACGGCACGCCACCAGGCGGAAGAATCCGTTCGGACGCTCGGGGCCGTCGAACAGCTGACGCAGGGAATGAAGCAGGTCGCCGATACGGCGTCCTCCTCCTCCGAGAGCGCCAAGCTGGTGCTCGTCGCCACGGAGCGCGGGCGTCAGGCGGTGCAAGAAACCGTGCACGACATGCAGGAGATTCGGGCCGCGGTGCAACGCATGTCGAAGCAGATCAAGTCGCTGGGTGACCGGTCGTTGGAAATCAGTCAGATCGTGTCGACCATTCGCGATATCGCGAGCCAGACAAACCTGCTGGCGTTAAACGCCGCCATCGAGGCGGCGGGCGCCGGCGAGGCGGGGGCTCGATTCGCCGTCGTCGCCGACCAGGTGCGGAAGCTCGCGGAAAGCTCTACCCAGGCGACCCGTGAGATCGCGGATCTCGTCAAGACCATTCAGACAGAAACGCAGGACGCGGTCGTCGCGATGGAGCATGAAACACAGGCGGTGGAAGCAGGGTCGGCCTCCGCGATGAAGACCGGTGAAGTATTCGGCGAAATTTCCACGATCGCCAAACGGTCCGCCGAGCTGGCGATTGCGATCGCGAACTCCGCCAACGAACAATCCGTCTCGACGGAAAAGGTGGGACGGTCGTTGAAGGAATTCACCGGCGGCGCGGTGGCGACGCAGAAGGCCACCGACACGACCCGGCAGACCATCGAAGAAATGGCCAAGCTGGCCGAAAGCTTGACCACCCAAGTCGGTCAATTCAAGCTCGCCTAGGCAGAGGGGCGAGGACTCCGTGCTACGAAGCATGACGGCAGGGAGCGAGCATGAGTGACGAGTCGATTCGCGACAACCTGATCGATGTATTCGTCGCCGAGGGCGAGGAGGGACTGCAGATCCTCCTCGCCGCCCTGTTCCCGGTGGGCGGCGGTCTGCCGGACCCGGGAGAGCTGTACGAGCACTATCGGGTGGGCCATAAACTGAAGGGCGCGGCCGCCCTCTATCAGTTCATGGGGATTTCGGCGCTGGGGGACTTGGTCGAGCGGATCCTGGAGCATGCCAAGGCGACGCCGCCGGTTATCTGGCCTCACGTCGTCGCGTTGCTGCGCGATGTGGCCCAAACGCTCAAGAGCCAGTTGGGATCATTGGCCACGACGGGCGAGGAAGCGGCCTTCGACGCCGAGGCCTGGCAACGGCGCTACCAAGCGATCTTATCGGGACCCGGCGAGGCTCCGGTTGGCAGCGCGGCGGCAGCGGCCGCCGAATCGGCGCCGGCTCCCTCAGAAGCGTGGACGGAGCTGAATCCGTGGACCGCAGATGCGATTCTCCCGCCGATGGACAAAGAGGTGCTCGAGTATTTCGTGCCGGAGATCGAGGAACTCCTGAGCGCGGCCGACGGCCATGTGCAGGAACTCAAGGGCAATCTCAACGATCCGGACCGTCTCCATCATTTGTTCCGCGCCATCCATACGATGAAGGGCTCCGCCTATACGGTCGGGTACCAAGTCATCGGCGACGTCGCGTTGCCGTTGGAGGACCATCTTCGGGGATTGCGTGACCGGCAAGCCGCGCTTCCCCACGCGCTGTTGGCGTTGACGATCGACACGCTTGCAGTCGTCCGTCGCGTGGTTCAGCGCCAACCCTCACAGGTCTTGACGCTCCAGCAGGACATTCCGGCCCTCATCGCGAAACTGAAGCAGTTCGGGGACGTGTCGGACGCCAGTCCGCCGGTGCGGTCAGCCGGTGCGGTGATGCCAGCTCAAGCCGTTGCGGCGTCCATGCCGGAGGCTCCGGGTTCGCTGACCGCCGATTCAAGTGTCGCGCCTGAACCCATAGTGCCCTCGTCCGCCGTGTCTGCGGCCCCGGCTGTGTCCCCACTCGGCCTGACACCGGACGGCACGGAATTGACCGATGCCTACCTTCTGCCGGAGTTGGACGCCGAAGTGCTGTCTTACTTCGTTCCCGAGGCGCAAGAGCATCTGGAAGCGCTCGAATCGTACCTCTTGAAGATCGAGAAGGATCCGCAGAATCCGGAACTCATCAACCAACTGTTCCGAAGCGCGCATACGCTGAAAGGGTCGGCCTTTACGGTGGGCTTCACTCCCATCGGCGACCTCGTGCATTACGTCGAGGATCTCATGGGGGCCGTTCGGGAAAAACGGACCCCCTTCGTCCCCGGTATGACTGACGCCATTCTGAAGTCCGTGGACTTGGTGCGCTTGCTCATGCGACGGGACCCATCCATTCTGCCTCAGGTGCGGGGACGGTTTCGGACCGTGGTGGCCGATCTCAAGCGCTTGGCCGAGGGGACGGTCCAGGGGGTCCTGCCGGCCGCTCCTACCGCCCCGGCCCCGGCCCCGGCCTCGTCCCCCGCTCCAACCATCGACGCGGTCCCGAAGGAGCAGCCCCAGCAGGAGGATGCGACCGGGGGCCAGAGCGGCGATGTCATCCGTGTCAACCGCGAGCGCCTTGAAAAGTTGCTCAACCTGGTCGGCGAGCTGGTGATCGGGCGCGGACGCCTGGAGCAGCGGCTGGTGGCGTTGGAGCATCTGGCGAACCAGGTACAAACCTTCAAAGGGAAGATGCTCGACACCGTGCGAGGCTTTGAGGAGAAACACAGCTTCACGCTCCCCACGCAGACCGCCTTCCAGCACACCGGGCCGGTCATTCCCGGTCTTCAGGATTTCGGTGCGTTGGAGTTCGACAAGTACGATGATTTCAACATCCTGGCTCGCCGGATCTCGGAAGTGACCGCCGATGTGACCGAGTCGATGTCACAGCTGTCCGCGTCCATCCGTAACGCGCGAGAGGACATGAGCCAACTGCACCACTTGACGCTCGGCATGCGGGACGAAATCGCCCGCGCTCGCATGGTGGCTATCGGAACGCCCTTTACCCGTTTCCGCCGCGCCGTGCGGGAAATGGCCAGGGCGACGGGCAAAGAAGTGACTCTGATTACCTCCGGGGAGCAGACCGAAGTCGACACGAGCATTGTGGAGCGTCTGGTAGATCCGCTGGTGCACTTGGTGCGGAACGCCGTCTACCACGGTATCGAGCCGACCGGTACCCGCATCGCCCAGTGCAAGCCGGCGGTCGGCACGATCTATCTGCACGCCGCGCATCGCGGCAACGCGATCATCATCGAAGTCGAGGACGATGGGGCCGGCATCGATCCCGAGAAGTTGAAGGCGAAAGCCGTATCCCGTGGGCTGGTCACCCCGCAAGCGGCCAAGACCATGACCGAGGCGGAGGCCATCAAGCTGATCTTCCTGCCGGGGTTTTCGACCGCCGACACGGTTGGGGACCAGGCTGGCCGTGGTGTGGGGTTGGATGCCGTCAAGAAGACGATCGAAAGCATGAACGGCTTCATCGAGGTAGAGACGGCCAAAGGCATCGGCACCAAATTCACCCTCAATTTGCCGCTGACGCTGCTGATCGCCACTGCGTTGATGGTCCGGGTGGGGACGTTGCGATACGCGATTCCCCTGCCGAGCGTCCGGGAGGTCACGCTTCCGTCGGCCCAGGCCCTGCAGCAGGTCGCGGGGCAAACGGTGTTGCAGCTGGGGGAGGAAGCGGTCCCGGTTGTTTCACTCGCGCAGGCCCTGACCGGGGGATCGGGGGAGGTGTCGCACGGAGCCCCGGTCGTGGTCGTCCGGGCATCCTCAGGCGCCTTAGGATTGGCCGTCGACGAATTGCTGGGCCGCCAGGAAATCGTCGTGAAACCGTTCGGAGCGCTCAAGATTCTGGAACGATCCTGCTTTAGTGGCGCCACCATCGATCCGGAAGGGCATGTGATCTTGGTGGTCGACGTCACGCGCCTCGTGGCCCAGGAGCCGCGGCCCCTCGCCGGTGATTCCGCTCCTGGTCTCGCCTCCGAGGTGAGCGCCGAGGTTCCCGATGAGACGGCGTCCGCTCCGACCGGTCCGGCTATCTTGTTGATCGACGACTCCTTGAGCATTCGCAAATTCGTGGCGCGGATGTTGGAGACGGCGGGCTATTCGGTCGAGACGGCGGTGGACGGCGAAGAGGGCGTGCGCAAAGCGTCGACGAATCACTACCGGATGATCATCACCGACCTGGAAATGCCCAAGCTGAATGGATACGAAGTGATTCAAGCGCTGCGCGGACGCCCGCAAACCCAGTCGGTGCCCATTGTCGTCATGACGACACGGGCGGGCGACAAGCACAAGCAATTGGCCTTGAACATCGGGGCGAGTGGGTATATCGCCAAGCCGGTGGAAGAACGTGCCCTTGTCACCGAAGTCGAACGTTGGGTCGGCGCCCCGAATTCCTTGCGTCAGGGATAGAGCGAAGGACGACGATGGCTTTTCGTCAGCGGGTCACAGGGCCGAGTGCGGACACGCTCAGCGCGCGGTTCTTGGTGGTGCAATTGCAGCACTCGATCCTGGCGGTGTGGGCCGATACCGTCCGCGGCGTGCTGAAGCCTGAGGAGATGGAGGGCCGCCACGAGGTGGTGTTGCTGGGAGACACCTACCGGCCGACCAATCTGGCTCGGCGGCTGAGCCTTCCGTCGGCTGCCACGCACTCGGATTCCCGCTTTGTGTTGTGCCATCGTGGGCAGGGACGGTGTGTAGTCGCCGTCGATCAGGTGTTGGGGTTGACCGATGTGCGCCGGGACGACATCCAGCCGCTGCCCGCGCTCTTTGTCGGTGAAGAACGTGTCTGGTTTCGTGGGCTGTTCCTGTTTCAGGAACGAATGGCGGTCGTCCTTAATCCCGATTGGTTGGTGCATGACCTGGAGTCGTCGACACCGGTTCTGCAGCCAGCCTCTTCCGGGGGAGTTGCACGCTAATGTTGCGCGGAGCACGCCAAGCCGCTGCGAAAACGGCTGCACGCAGAATGGTGCCCGTGATCGTCTTTTCCATCGGGGGAAAAGCCTTTGCCATGAAAGCGGCCGAGGTGGGAAGCGTGGAGGCCTGGCCGGTGAGCATGCCAATTCCCAGCGCGACGCCGCATATCCGCGAGGTGGTGCGTCGGGGCCGCCGGCTTCATGGGGTGTACGACCTGGCGGGACACTGGGCCATTCAGCCGTCCGAGGGAACGCCCCTGTGTGTGATGGTGAAGTGGGGTCATGAGGAGGTTGCCATCCGCGTCGATTCTCGAATCCCGTCGCTTGAAAGTGCGGACCTTGCTATGATTCGACCTGCCCCCGACGCCAAAGGCGGCACCATCGGGATCTGGACCTTGCAAGGGGTGGATGTTCCGCTGGTGTCGTTCATGCAGATGGCCGCCCGGTTGTCCCAGGCCGCGTAGGCGAGATGATCGCCGTCTTGATAAGGGAGTGACGTTATGCCGCGAGTTCTTGTTGCCGATGACAGCATTGCGGTTCGCAAGGTTGCAGAACGTCTCCTGAAGGAGGCAGGGTTGACGGTGACGCTTGCGGCCAATGCAGAAGAGGCCATTGCGCACCTGGAAAAGGATCCGCCGGATGTGGTCGTCTCAGACGTCATCATGCCGGACAAGAGCGGTTATGAAGTCTGCGGATACGTGCGTGGTCACTCCAAATTGTCCGGCATTCCCGTCCTGTTGATCTCAGGCATCGTCAATGACGACGTCACCAAGCAGGCCGAATCCTGCAAGGCCGACGGAGTCTTGAAGAAACCGTTCCAGGGGACGTCACTGCAGGACCGTGTCGCGGCCTTGCTGGGAAAACGACAGGATCTTGCATCGCCGACCGCCGCCGCTCCGGTGTCTCTGCCTCAGCCGAGCAGCCCGCCGCCGCCGACGTTGAAATTGGTCGAGGCGGTGCCGGTTCCCTCGATGGCCGCGCCACAGCCTCCCAGGGCAACTGCGAAGCCGGATGCAGCGACGGACGAGGAAGTGGAAGCCTATCGTCTGAAAGCGAGTCGTGCGACCGAATTGGAGTCCGATTTGGCCGCGGAGCGGGAGCGTGCCACGGCGTTGGTCCGCCGATTGGAGGACGCCGAATCTCAGTTGGCTCGGTTGGCGGATCTGGATCGGGCACTCGAGGAGGCCCGCGCCCGACAGGCGGAGATGGCGGACCTGGAACGGGCGCTTGAAGCGGAGCGGGCGAAGGTCTTGGAGTTGGAGCAGGCGCGGGAGCGCGCCGAGTCCGCCATGTCGCGCCTGCAGGAGGCACAAGAGGCGCTGGCTGCCGAACGTCAGCGTGCCGAGGAATCGGAACAGGCGTTGGCGGCGGCCCATCTCGACATTCAACGGGGTCGCGAGGCGGAGATGGCGTTGGCCGCCGAGCGGGAACGGACCGCGAAGTTGTCGGCATCGCTGTCAGCCGCTCAGGACATGGCCAAGAAGGCGAAGGACTTGGAAGCCGCGTTGACAGCCGAGCGAGCCGCGGAAGCGGTGCTGGTCCAGCAGGTGACGGACCTGGAGCAGCGGGCGGGGAAGATCCCGACGCTGGAGGCGACGCTTCGCACCGCGGAGGCCAATCTGCGGGCGGAACGGTTGAAAGTCGAGGAATTAGAGGCGCGACTGCCGGAAATAGCCCAGTTGCGGGCGGAGTTGGCTGGTGTCCAGGAATCGCTCTCCAGTGAACGTGAGCGTTGCGCGAAGTTGAACGCGGATCTGGCTCAGGTGCGAACGGAAGCCGCCCGGATTCCAGAGTTGGAGTCGACTCTGGCGGATACCCGCGAGCGGGCGGACCGATTGGACAAGCGGGTCACGGACGCGGAACACTCTGCGGAACAGGCCAATCGACGACTCGAAGATATGGCGAGAAAGTTGAGCCAGATCGCCGGACTGGCCTCGAAACTCGGATCGAGCGAACGGTAAGACCGGCACGGATTAGGTCACGTCACGTTCGCCAGCGAGCCCCTCATGTCACACGACCATGCGGCAGACGACGATTTCCAGAAGGAACTGCTCGGTCTGTTCGCGATGGAGGCCTACGAGTGGTTGGGGCAGATCCATGGCGCCTTGGTTCGACTGGAGGAAGTCAAGGAAACGGGGAGCGCCGGCGAAGCCATTGACGGCATCGTCCGAGGACTGACGAGCTTGGGCGGGTCGGCGGCGACGGTCGATTTGCCCAGCATTCAAGAGGCCGTGTTTAGTCTCCTTCCCCTGGCCGAACAGCTGCGCAACCAGGATGCGGAGACGCGGGCCGTGCTCGGCACATTGCGCGAACGGTTGGGGCAGATCACGGCTTCCGTGGCCGAGAGGACCGGGACGCCCTCGCCACTCTCCTTCGAGGCTCCTGCCGTTGACCTTCGGCGCGCAAAGGATTTGCTGGCCGCGCTGCAGGAGTTGCGTCGGGAACGGACCCGCGACAGTGTGCTGTCACGGAACATCGTCAACGCGGTCATGAAGCGTGTACAGCAGGACCTTGATCGGGGCGTCTCATTGGTGGATGGCGGAGCGCTCCGGCAGTTTTTCGAGGAGATGAGCCGGTCGGACAGCGACTATGTGGGCCGTGTCCAAATGGTGATCCCGGCCATCGCGGCCTCCGTGGTGGCCTTGAAAACCGCATCGCTTCAACCGTCCGCGGTCTCTCCGGATCAATGGAAATCGTTGTTGCAGACGCTCGATCAACTGGTAGAGCTGTCCCGGCAACGCTACGCGCATGGCAACATGCATTTCTTTCAGGGGTTGTCCACGTTCATTCGTCTGGTGGCAGAGCGGCGCATCGTAGTGACGGCCGCCCGCTTCGGTCTGGTCGAGGCGAAGGTGCAGGGGGTCGTGTCTATGGTGGAGCAATGGGCCGCCACGGGGCAGGCAGAGCGGGAAGCTATTACTCAGTTGGTCCCGGCTTCGTGAGCCGTCGGATTTGGGAGCCGGCAGAAGGGGATTCGAAGGGGATGAGCATAGACTGGTACTGCGAGGCGACGGAGGAGCTGGTGGCGCTCGGGGCTTCGATCAGGGCCCGTGGGCCGATCGATCTTGCCTCGCTCGAACGGGTGGCCAAGGGTATGGCGGCGTCTGTGCAAGCCGGCGATGAGTTGGTCAACCAGGCCCTCTCTGCGCCAGGCGGCGACCCCATCATCAGTAACCTAGTCCATGTCGGGATCCTCGCGGCCAAGCTCGGTGTCGGGCTCAACTTTAGCGGTGAGGAACTCGAACACCTCGCCTTGGCTGGTCTTCTCCACGACATCGGTATCTTTACCCTCTCGCCGGAATTGCTCGCGAGGTCCGGCAAGCTGTCCGCTGAGGAACGTGCCGTGCTAGAACAGCATCCCCTTGCCGGTCATGATATCGTGGTGAAGGGGCACCCTCGTTACGAATGGTTGGCCGTGGTCATCAGGCAGGCTCATGAACGGTGGGGAGGCCAGGGCTATCCGTTCCGCCTCAAAGGTCGTGCCATTCACGAGTTTGCCCATGTCATCGGGATTTGTGACATCTTTGACGCGCTGGTTTCTCCGCGCCCCTATCGTCGCCGGCTCCTTCCCCATGAAGCGATCCAGGAGTTATTCCAGTCGGAGCGGACGTCCTTTCCCCGCGAGATTATCAAGGCCTTGGTCGAGCAGCTGTCCGTGTATCCGTTGGGGACTCAGGTCCGACTCAATACCGGAGAGATTGGGGTGGTGATCCGCTTGAACCCCCGCTTGCCGCTGCGGCCGGTCATTCGTCTTGACGAACGGTCGGCTCGTCCCGGGATGGTCTCGGCCATTCAGGATCTGTCCGCCGTTCCGACGCTCTATGTGACCGAAACACTCAAAGCCCCAAGTTTCCCGGCTCGGGGGACGGCAGCCGAACGTCCGCCCAGGGCACAGGCTGTTGCGAGCGCTGGGTATTCGGACGCATTCGCGGCTCTCTTTGACAGCCTGGATGAGATTGCCTCTACCATTCAGGAAGCGGTGAACGCGCACTCGGCTCCATCCTCCTCAGACCCAAACCTTCGGGCGAATTCCTAGGTTGCTCACATAGGCAATCCAAGCGGCCGTTTTGTCCCATTCAGTCCCCCTCCTCGATTTCTCTCTAGTTACGATTTAGAATGATTCATCTAAGTCGCTGCAATTGCTTCAGAATGGTAGCCCAAAATCTGGGCAATCTGAGCATTGCTGCCATCTACCCATGCATTGGCGTGCTGTCCACCGGGTTATCAACAGTCCATACACAGAAACTGTGGATGCATGCTTCTCGTATGAAGTCATCCATCATGGACCTCCAGCAATAGTCAGCGTTCCAGATCAAGGTTGATCGCATAAGTTATTGTGAGACAAACCATTATGGCGCTCAGGAGGTGAATCTCCTTGAGGGCTATCGCGCAAAGCATTCGTCGGGCAGCCATCGGATGCTATCCCTTCCTGTTCCACAGGTGCCGCGCCAGCGCAGGGTCAGGAGCGTGCCCCTGGTTCTGAGGTATTCCGGCGTGAGACCGGCTGGCCGAGTCGCTAGGGGCAGATCCCCAATAACCTCGGTATAATGCGCCCCCGTGCGTGAGGCCGGATCGGACCGGCCTGTCGGACAGAGGAGGCATATTCGCTTCATGGCAAAGCTAATTTCAGTGCATCGGGAAGCCTCGGTTGCGACCAAGGCTCGAGAATATCTTCGGACTCACGTCGTGTTTCCATCGGCGCTCTTGGGGGTCATCCTCCTGGTCGCGTCCACCATGGGGTTGGCGTACCAGTACCTGGCCGACACCTACGAGCCACTCACGTTCGTTGAAAGTACCGGGCTGGCATTGATTGGGGCGCTCTTGGGCTGGGGGCAGTCCCGGTATCACCGCTACCTGCTACACCATCACCCCGAGGCCTTGGCCAGCCGGTTGCGGGCGCTGGGGAACAAGGACCATGGGTCATCCCGCAAGCGCGCGCCGCTTCTGGAGGCCGACCACCCGGGGCGCCAATGGCTTCCGCTGGCCTATGTCGTGGGTACGCTTGGCCTGTTGGGGCTGTCCTTCAGTGCGGCTGCGTGGGGGGCGGTCTACACGGTCTCTGCCTATTTGCTCCCCTGGGCGGGATTCTTCAGCGCACGGGTCTATTCCTGGAAGGAGCTCTGGGGGCCGACCACCACACCTGGTGCCAGACTCTAGTGTGACGAACGGCGGGACTTCCGTTTCGAGGCAGCGGTTCGCGCGGCTTCGAGCGCCTCAAGGCGTTTGTGGAGTTCCCGGACTTGTTGCCGGAGTTCGGGAAGGTGGGGGAGCAGCGTCTGGGCACGGAGCGCGGTTTCATGCGGCATGGCCGGTGCGCCTGAGACGATCTGGTCCGATGAAAGAGACCGATTGACCCCGGAGCGTGCGCCGATCATCACGCGATCGCCGACGTGGATGTGATCAGCGAGTCCCGCTTGTCCTCCAATCATGACATGCGATCCGATGCTCGTGCTGCCCGCAATGCCGACCTGAGCCACGACGATGCAGTCGGGTCCGATCTCCACGTTGTGGGCAATCTGGACCAAGTTGTCGATTTTCGTGCCGCGGCGAATGACCGTCTGGCCGAAGGTGGCCCGGTCGATCGTGACATTGGCCCCGATCTCCACATCATCCTCAATCGTCACCCCTCCGAGTTGGGGAACCTTCACGTGCTTGCCGTGGTGCTGCACGTATCCAAACCCGTCGCTCCCGACGACCGTCCCGCTGTGGATCGTGACGCGCTGCCCGATTCGGCAACCGTCTCGGACGACGACATTCGGATACAGGATTGTATCGTCGCCGACGTGGCTTCCCGCTCCTACGAAGACGCCGGGGCATAGGGTGACACGCGCGCCAATGGTCACCTCGCTCCCGAGCGTGACGAAGGGGCCGATGGACACGTCCGGGCCAATGCGTACTGCATGCCCTGTGGAAATGGGTTCCTCGATACCCATTGGGCGATAGGTCGGGCAGAAGAATTCCTGCACGATTCGCGCAAAGGCATAGGGGGGGTTGGCCACGACGATTTGTGGCTTGGCCAACTCGGGAATCGGCTGGCTGACGACGAAGGCAGAGGCCTGCGAATGGCCGGCAGTCTTGATGAAGCGATCCGCCGCCACGAAACTCAACTGGCCGGGGAGGGCACCTTCGAGGTTGCTGACGCCGCTGATCGTCAACTCCGGCGAGGTTGTCACCTGGCCGGATACGAAGGCGGCGATCTCACGAAGCGTCGGAGTTCGAACGGCGGTTGTCACGATGAAAAGCCCCCCTATCTTCTCTTGCCCGCCTTGGGTGATTTCATGGCCGTCTTGGCCACCCGTGCCTTGCTTCCCGACCGGCCCGGGGAACCGGCGGCGGCCTTTGGTCTTGGAGGTGCGGTTCGGCCGGTCGTCTGTCGCTTTGCTGGGGCGGTGGTTGTGGCGGACGGCGCCGCCGGGCTGAGTCGGCGTTCGACGTAGCCGATCACGTCCTGCACTGAGCGCAGTCCTTGCAAGTCCTGATCGGGAATCTGGAAATCGAACGCCTCTTCTACACGGTACAGCAATTCGATGGTGGCCATGGAGTCCAATCCCAAGTCGTCCCGTAGCGAGGCTCCTGGTGAAAGGCTGCCGGGGTCGCGTTTGAGATAGTCTCCGAGCGCCTGGAGAACCTTCGTGTGAATGGCGGCGGGTGTCGACATGATCGTTCCTTTGTCGGCGGCTACGCGGTGAAGCGTGTAAACACCACGGCCGCGTTGTTACTGCCAAACCCGAATGCGTTGAGGAGCGCCGCGCCAATCCTGCGCTCCTGTGGCTGTTTCGAGAGCCCCTTCAGGGCGCACGCGGGGTCCGGATCGTCAAGGTTGGCCGTGGGGTGTATGACACCGTCGCGGATCGCGAGCACGGTGGCGACGGAGCCGATGGCGCCGGCGGCTCCCAAGGTGTGTCCCACCAGTGATTTGGTGGCGTTCACCGCAATCCGGTCGGCCTTGGTCTTGAACAGTTGACGAATGGCCTTCACCTCCACGGCATCGCCCACTACGGTGGAGGTGGCGTGGGCATTGATGTAATCGATCTGGGTCGGTGTCACCCCCGCGTCGTCGAGCGCCAGTTTCATCGTTCGCGCGACTTCGACGCCGTCCTCCTTGGGAATCACCATGTGGTAGGCCTCGCTCGTCGCGGCATAGCCCGAAACTTCGGCATAGATGCGCGCGCGCCGCTTTCTTGCGGAGGCCAGCGATTCCAACACGAGGACGGCGGCGCCCTCACCCATGACGAAGCCGTCCCGCTTCGCATCGAAGGGGCGGGAGGCTCGACCGGGATCGTCGTTGAAAGCGGTGGACAAGGCCCGGAGCGAGCAGAATCCGGCGAACACCAGCGGGGTAATACTGGAGTCCCCCCCGACAGCCAGAATAGCGTCCGCTTGGCCGGATCGGATGGCGCGCATGGCTTGTCCGACCGCGTGGGCGCTGGACGAGCAGGCGGTCGAAATCGTGAAATTGGGGCCTTTGGCTCCTGTGGCCATGGCGACGGCGCCAGCCGCGGAGTTCAGGGTGATCGTGGGGATGAAGTTCGGGTGAACCCGATTGGGGCGGTGGGTGTCATACAGCTGCTTGATCTCCCGTTCGCCCATGACCATTCCCCCCATGCCCGCCCCCATGATCACGCCGACGCGGTGGCTTGTGGTCGGGGTCAGCACGAGACCGGAATCAGCCAAGGCCTCTTTGGCGGCTACCAGGGCAAATTGTGCGTATCGATCGACTCGCTCGATCAGCGGGCCTTGCATGTACTGGGTCGGCACGAAGGCATCGACCTGCCCCGCAACCCGGCAGCGGTACTGTTCCATCGGGAGGTCGTCGAAGGTGCGGACCGACGAAATGCCGGAGTGGCCGGCCAGGGCGGAGGTCCAGAACGGTTCGATCCCGATCCCGATCGGCGATACGATCCCCAATCCGGTGACAACGACGCGAACCTGTCTGGATGACGGAGGCATGCGGTGAGATCAACAGGTTGTACCCGATGGCGGGCACTCAGTCAATGAGGCAGCTAATACCTGACTTTGAGCAACAAATAAAGCCCCAGCGAAAGGAAGACCAGGTTTGCCATCCATCCGGCCAGAACGGGCATGAGGACCCCGCTCCGTCCCAGGGCCACGGCCACGGAGTGGGTAACCCAATAAAAGAACCCGACCACGAGGGCCTGTCCGACGCCCACGGCAATGCCTGCTCCGCGGGTGCCCATCCGGCGGAGGCTCAGTGCAATGCCCACGCACACCATGATCAGGCTGACCAGCGGAAAGGCAATACGGGCGTGGTAATCGGTCAAGAGCCGGGAGAAGCTGTAGCCGTCACGTTGCAGGCGGTCGATATAGGCCGCCAATTCGTTGAGTTTGAGAATGTCCGATTCGACGGACAACCAGGATTCGAAATCTTGGGGGACCTGCGAGATCGCGACGTTCTGCCGATCGAATTGCCGGTGCGCGATATTGCCGTCAGCCAAGAACCGACGCTCGAGCCCGTCATGTAGAATCCAGCCTTCCTGCCCGTAGTCCGCCCACCGGGCCTCCACGATCGCGGTGAGGCGAAAGTCGGGGCTCAGTTGGTACATCCGGACGCCTCGCAGCCGCTGACCTCCCGGTTCCACCAAGTCGACATTCATCAGGGACTGTCCCCGGACCTGCAGCCAGGGGCGGGTGGCCTTCATGGAGACGGGCGATTTCTTTTCAATGGTCACGTTGCGCACGTATTCGGCGGCTGTGGTGGCCGAGGGAATGACGACCCAACTCATCCCCAGCAGCACGACGGAGAGGAGTCCCCCGAACATCAGAAACGGGCTGGCGATCTTGAAGAGGCTGACTCCGCAGGCCCGCATGGCCGTAATCTCCCGATTTCGGGAGAGGAGCCCGAGCGAGAGCAGTGTAGCCATGAGCACCGCCAACGGTGCAATTTGGAAGGTGATAGTGGGCATTCGAAGAATGAAAAAATGCACAATATCAAGTATATGTGCGTCAAATTTCATGAAGCGACGAAGCTTTTCGAAAAAATCGATGACCAAATAAATGGTCATCAATCCCGAAAAGCACATCAGGAACACCTTCGCAAATTCTTTCCACAGATAGGTAAAGAGAATCATCGTGAGGGCTTATCGGCGGCTCACCCGATAAAAGGAGACCACCGTAATCGCGGCAAATATCGCATTGGGCAACCAGGCCCCCGCCACCGGGGGAATGACCAACGTTGTGACCAAGAACTCGCACAGCATGTTCAACATGTAATAGACGACGATGATCACCACGCCCACGACGAAGCCCCCGATACGTCCGGACCGTTTCGACACGATGCCGGCGGGGACTCCGAGTAGGCACAACACCAACGTGGCCGTCGGAAAGGCCAAGTCCTTGTGGTACTCGACGAGGCGGCGCAACGCCAGCGGGTCCTTCCATCCGGAGGCAGCGAGGGCGCGGATTAATTCCTGATAGGAAGGACGCTCATCGGGCGCGAAATTGGCCTGGTTGAAGTTCAAGCGAATGTCGTATTGGGCGAATGAGACTTGGTGGTATTGGGCCGGGTCGTGCGGACGGCTGTGCACGACTCCGTCGAAAAGGCGCAGAGCCAACTGATGGGTGACCGGGTCCGTCAGAATCGAGTAGCGACGGGCCACGATGATCCGAGGGTCCTCCCCATTGCGTTCGTCCGAGACAAAGATGCCGTCTGCCGGTCGGTCCTCAGCCCCAGCCGGCACGTAGACAGCCATTTTGGGCAGCGGTTCGTTGAACACGCCTCGGTCGAGGGCGAACACCAATTCGTCCCGCAGGAGGCTCAAGGCCACTTTCTTCAGGTTGAAGTTGCTCCACGGCTCGCCCCATTGGGCCAGGCCCAAAGTCATTCCGAACACCAGCAAGGAAAACAGGACGACGGGTTGGGCCAAGCGCAGGAGGCTCAAGCCCGAGGCTCGCATGGCCACCAACTCTTGATCGTAGGACAGGCGGCCGAAGGCCGTGATCGACGCGATAATGGCTGCGATGGGCAGCGTCAGCACGAGAAAGGAGGGCAGGAGGTGCAGGAAGACATTGATAACCGAGCCCAGCCCAATACCCTTGGAGACCAGCAATTCCACGAGCCGGAGGAGCTCGCGGGTGACGAACACGAAACAGAGCGCACCCAGGCTCACGGAGAAGGGCGAGAGCAGCTCAGCAAAAATGTAACGATCCAGCAGAGTGCGGAGGAACACGCATTGAGGCCTTTGTAGGATGCTGCCGTATGATAGTGGAGTTATGGCCCGATGTAAACCGAGGTGCCGAGCGTTCCGGCGCGGCCTGCCATCCCCGCGGATCGGGCCGTTCCAAAGACTGATCTTCGTCACCTTGACATTGTCCCGACCTGCATGGTACACGGTGCGCGTTTTTTTCGCTGTGACGCATGAACGCTTCTCTCCTTAGCGTCGTCTTCCTCGTATTCGATACCGAGCAAACGGCTATTTCTCCACGCGTCAACGTGCGCCATCTTGTTACCGGCCCGGGCAAGGCCTGTCTCGTGGCTATTTGAGGAAAGGAGGCCTGTGTGAAAAGCAAAGGCACTGTCAAGTGGTTCAACGATCGCAAGGGGTTCGGTTTCATCCGGCTCGACAACGGTGAGGATGTGTTTGTGCACTATTCCGCGCTGTTAGGCGAGGGATTCAAGACGCTCAAGGAAGGGGAGAGCGTCGAATTCGAGATCGTTCAGGGTGCCAAGGGTCCTCAGGCCGCCAACGTGCTCAAGGCGATGTTGAACGCCTAACTGGTCGATCGCGACCGCTCTCCGGGCCATCCGGCGCCAGCGCCGGATGGCCCG
>FKKE01004072.1_pt3 | contig 30787 bp, 37 predicted proteins | sample 1106331 | NCBI WGS metagenome assembly FKKE01 (sample SAMEA3931202, study PRJEB13176) | freshwater metagenome | biome: Drinking water system; feature: drinking water; material: freshwater | place: China | collected 2013-02-06
AGGGGGCGAACTACGCGAACTTGAAGTTGCTGCGCGCAGTGACGGATGGAGACCTCGTGGTGTTCGACGACGTGGTGGCGGACTGGAACGGTAGTACTCCGAGGCAGGCATGACGTACCGATACCTCACCAACCAATACCCGACGACGGGTGGACACTGCCTGCTGCTGATCAAGGAGCACCTGAAGAACTACTGCGGGTGGGTGCACCAAGCGTCAGGCAACGGAACCACCTTTTCGACGACCCCGGGCAACGCCAACGACGTCGTCACGACCATCGCGCAGGCGGGGACGAACCGTGCGTGGTGGGTGCTTCAGATGCCGGGGTCTACGAGGCAGTGGCTCTTTCAGTGCGACAGCACGGAGCGTATCTACCGGCTCAAGTTCTCGCCCTCGGCGGGCTTCGTGAACGCCCCGCTGAACGCGTCGGGAGTGCCCACGGGCTCGATCTCGGCGAGCAACTGCCCGAGCGCGTCGGATCAGCTTCTGGTCAACGGCGGCATCAACGACACAGGCGCCTCGTCCCCAGGCACACTCTTCACGCCTGCGGGCACGTATCGCATGCACGGGTTTGCGGACGACGCGGCGCCGGGCGGCTTCTGCTTCTGGACCGTCTACACGGGCACGCCGCGCACGATCTGGGTCTGGTACCTCGACCCGATGCTCATCCCCGCGGCGGGCGACCCCGAACCCTACGTGATTCACCACGTAGCGATCGGCGGCAACGTCACGCCGTTCGGGATGGGCTTGACCTCGTACCTGGGCGACGAGACCAACGGTCCGTTGGCGCCGTTCAAGCGCACCACAGGCGGTGGATTCTACCGGTGCCCGGGGCTGCTCTACGGACAGGACACCGGGCAGATTGTGGCGCCTGGGTCCTCGCAAGGGGTGTACGGCCCCGAGGCGCAACTTCCGCTGGTGTATGCGCGGCGGGCCGCGCTGACGAACTACGGAGGGTTCAAGGGAGTGTCGTCGTTGTTCCGCGTGAGGCTCTCTCCGCGTTCGACGATGGAGACGATGGCTGCGCGCTCGACGCGCGATCAGGTCGTGCTCGACGACGTGGTGACTTTGTGGGACGGCACGATGCCGCTGTACTGAGGAAGACCGATGGCGAACATCTTCAAGAACAACTTCAGTCCCACCTCCGGCTCGCACCTCATGTACGAGCTGAAGACCTTGTTGATGGCTGCCGGATGGATTCTCAAGGGCAACGGTGACGGCAGCACGAACTTCTCGAACGTTGCAGACAACACCGTGACTCCGGCGGGCACGGACTACATCACCAGCACCACGGCTGCATCGGTGAACCGCAATTGGTGGCGCGTGCGCATGGCGAACACGACCGCCGAGTTCGTCTTTCAGCACAACAACGCCAGCGTGCAGCACCAGTGGCGCATCAAGTTCTCCCCAACAGGCTTTGTCGGCGGCACGCCGTCTGCGACGCAGGTGCCGTCTGCGACTGACGAAGTCGTCCTGTGCGGCGGCGGTACGGACGCATCGCCGTCGTACACGCAAATCTTCTCGACGACCGACGGCAGCTACCGCACGAACATCATGTGCCAGGACGCCGCGCCGTACGGCTTCTGGATGGCGTGCTTTCCGAACGGCGGCGGCAGTCCTAATGGCGGCATGATGCTCGATCCTGTGGCGCAGGCGAACGGGGCGGACACGTTTCAGTACGTGGTGTACCTCTCGCAGTCGAACGGCAACGCGTACCGCATGAGCTCGGGCGCGCTGGACTTCACCACGGAGAACGGTGCGAGTTCGCCCCGGGCGTACTTGTCCACGACGCTCTCGGCAGCCAACTTCGTGAGTGTCCTGCCGCTGTCCACGGGGTTCTTCGGTGCATCGACGAACACCATGTCCGGCTTCCTGGGCACGAACGTCTTCGACTCGAAGGACACGCTGCTTGCGACCCCGTACGTACGTCGCTCTGCGCTGGTCGCGCCGGTCGGACACAAGGGCTTCTCGACGTTCATGCGGCTCTACAGCGGCCCGCGTTTGACGGGAGACACGGTCTCCGAAAGCACCACGCGGGACCGAATCATCATCGGGGAAGTGGCGCTCCCTTGGGACGGCAGCACGCCGCTGGTCTGAGAGGCACACGATGGCTTTCGTCTTCACCAACAACGTGACCCCGACCAACGGCTCGGACCTGATGTACAGGCTCAAGACGTTGTTGTTGTCCGCGAACTGGATCTTGAAGGGCAACGGGGACGCCACGAACGTCTCGGACGTCGCAGACAACACCGCGACGGCGGCTGGCACGGACTACATCACGTCGGCAGGCGCGATGGCCGCGACGAACGCGTGGTGGCGCGTTCGCATGGCAGGTACATCTCCGCAGATGGAGTTCGTGTTCCAGCGGGGCACTACGAACCTCGTGTGGAGGATCAAGTTCTCTCCGACAGGTTTCGTGGGTGGCACGGCGACCGCGACGAGGGTGCCGTCTGCGACCGACGAAGTTGTTCTTTGCGGCGGCGGCACTGATGCGTCCCCGACGTTCACCACGATCTTTGCGGCGGATGGTGGTTACCGTCTGCACATCATTGCAGACAACGCGGCGCCCTACGGGTGGGTCTACGTGACGTACCCGAACGGCGGCGGCAACCCGAACGGCGCGATGATGTTGGACCCGCTCACCGGCACGGCCGTGGGCGACACGACGCCCTATGCGGTGTACCTCTCGCAGTCGGTCGGGAGCGCGTTCCGCGGGAGCGGGGTCAGCTTGGATTTCACGAACGAGTCCGGGGCCAGCGCGCCCTTGGTCTATCTCTCGACGACGTTGTCTGCCGCGAACTTCGTGAGGGCACTGCCCAACGGCTATGGCTTTGCGGGCGGGTCGGTGATGATCATCCCGGGGAACACCGGGGCGAACCCGTTCGACGCGAAAGACTTGGAGCTCCCGCCGATTTACATGCGGCGTGCCACGCTGTCCGGGCTGACTGGGTACAAGGGCATCTCGTCGCTCATGCGGTGGAACGGAACGACGCGCGCGACCGGCGACACGCACACCGTGTCCACGACGCGGGACCGGATCATCGTAGGCGACATCACCCTGCCGTGGGACGGCAGCGTACCGACGGTGTAACGCCATGGCCGACTTCAACGCGACCAGTTTCTCGACCACGCAGGCGCAAGGTGCGGACCCTGGCGAACGCGCGGCCACGAGTTTCTCGAACACGCAGTCCCAGGCGGTGTTTGCGCTCCCTGCGTGCAACTACATCTCGGTGGTCGCGTTTGCACCGAATCGCACCTTCGCGGGCGGGGCGCAGCAGACCTACGTGATGGAAGCGAGGATCGTCTCGACGACGAACTATGTGCGATGGATCAGCGTCAACGTGGCCGACTATCAGGCCGCGCTGGCGTTCAACGCGACGGGCTATCTGCCTGCGCAGCTCACGGACATCAAAGTAGCGGCGCTCTACACGCGCTGAGCTGGGCAAGACGGTGGTACCATCGGGGCAAGTTCCCGGGTGACCTTGAGGTCAAGAAGGACGAGTAGCAGTGCCGGAGACTAGCCGAATCAAGTGGCCCTTCCCCCGGGAGTTCGAGGACCCCTGGTACGACACGTTCGTGACCTTCATCGAGGCCGTGGACGCGTCGATGTACACGACTCGGGAGGACCGTAGCTCGCTGCTGATGGGCGGCGGCACAGTGTCGTTCAACATCACGGGGTTCGACGGCGCGCTTTCGTGGACCCAGGCGATCTCGCTGCTCTCTCCGATCGCGGGGTTGCTTATCAACTTCGAGCCCACGACGGTGACCCTGCTCGACGGGGAGATGCTCTACGCGAATGTCACCCGCTACCCGCTGAACTCGCTCTCTTCGATGTTGCTCAAGGCGCGCAGCGTGCCCAACACGGACGACGCGCTGTTGATGGCGATCCGCCGCGGAACGCGCGTCTACTGGCGCAATGGCCGGGTGATCAGCAACGGCGAGTCGCTGCCGCTGTTCGAGTCGAACGGCGGCGGCGCGGGTGCTTCACTGGGCAGCGCGACGCCGCAGACGGTCACCGCAGGTGCCGCAGGTTCGGCAGGAACCGACCCTACCTTCGCGTCGCGCCAAGATCACTCGCACCCGGTGCCGGTGGCTGCGCCGGTGACGGTCTCCGGGGTGACCAACGCGCAAGGCGCGTCGAACTCGTTCGCTCGTGCGGACCACCAACACCGGTTGGAAGTCGAAGTTCAGTCAGCGGGTGTGGGCGTGGGCCAGCGTCCGCGGCTGAACTTCGTGAACGGCACTGTGGCGGACAACCCCGGCCTGGATCGTGTGGATGTGACCCTGGTGGCCCTCACGGGCAGTGCTCCTACGACGATTGAGCCCGACGATGCGGCTGCTCCCGGGGCGGCCACGGCCGCGGCGCGCGCGGACCACCGCCATGCGATTGCGGCAGCCGCCCCGAGCACCGTCACGGCGGCCACGAACACGGAAGGTGCGTCTACGGCGTTCGCGCGCGCGGACCATGGGCACCGGCTGGCCGTCAACGTGTTGCAGTCGGCTGTGCCGAAAGGCAGCCGACCGAAGCTCAACTTCACGGGTGCGGGTGTCACGGTCACCGACAACGGGGTGGACGATGAGCTCGACATTCTCATCCCCGGAGGTGGAGGCTCGTACACGTTGCCGGTGTATCTCGTAGGACCCGGCGCGTCGGGACCTCTGGGGTCGTCCCCGGTGTACTCCTCGCTGGCAGCCGCGGTGGCTCAGTTTCTGCTCGACGGCCACTCCGATGCGAATCCGGCGGTCATCGAGTTCATGCCCGGCAGCTACGCAGGCGGCACCGTTCCCGACGGTGCGTACATTCGTGGGCGCGGCGCCCGCCCGCAGGACGTGATTTTCACGTCCACGCTGAGCTACGCGGCTACCGGTACCCGCACTTGGTCGTTGCAGAACGTGGCTGTGACGCCGCCGCCCTTGGCCGTGGGCATCAACATCACGGGTGATACGCCGCAGCTCTTCGCGAACGACGTGATCGTGGATGCGCACACGGGCATCCAGACGAACCCGACGGTGGGGTGCGTCGTTTGGGGCCGTAACATCCGGCTCGTGATGCAGTCCGGGGGTGCGGGCGCGGTGCGCGCGGTGGGAGCCGGAACGGTTTTCAAGGTGGACCGTTTCCAGCTCATGGGACCGGTGACTGAGCTCACGGTGAACTTGCCCAACGGCAGCATCCTCGCGACCGAGTACGAGCAGCAAGGGCAGGCGTACGTCGGCGCTGGGTTCTACATGGACGTTCAGCGTTTCAAGACCTGGACGGACACGCTGGCGGCCTTCAAGATCGCGGCAACCGCGGAGGTGCGTGCGGCGTTCGGGATCGTGGACGTCACGAACACTACGTACGCGGTAGAGCGCAACGGTGTGGGCGACGCAGGGACGTGGAAGTCCGCGGCGATCATCTACCCCTCCATCGGCGCCGTGGGTCCGCAGATCACGCAGACCCCGTGGCCTCTAGACGGCGGCGAGAACCGTCAGTCGTTCGCGGCGAGCGGGTCGATTCCGCAGGCGTGCACGTTGGCGCGCCTTACCGGGGCCGCGCCGTTGGCGATGGCGCTTCCGAAGGTCGGAGAACGTCCAGCGGCCCGCCTGCTGTACCTGAAGAGCGAGACGACGGGCGGGGCGGCTACAACCCTGACGCCCGACGGCTCCGACACGATCGACGGAGCCGCGTCGTTCGTGTTGGCTTCTGGCGAGGCGATCTTGCTGGCTCCAGATCCCGTGACCGGCAAGTGGTTGTTGCTCGGGCGCTACGGGCAAGCGGGGGTTCCGTTCTATCTCGTGGGCCCGGCGGGATCCGGTCCAGGTGGTAGCAGCCCGCAGTTCGCGACGATCGCGGCGGCGAAGGCTGCCATTCCTGCGGGGCAGTCGCGGGTCGTGGTCTTGATGCCCGGGACCTACACCGAGAACGTGGACATCGACACGGTAGGCATGTCGCTCGTCGCGTGGCAGCCCCATCTCACAGACATCGCATCCACAGCGCCGGTGCGTATCGTGGGCAATGTCACGATCAACCCGAACGCAGCGGGGCGGCGTATCAGCCTGCACAACATCGCGATCGAACCCGCAGCGGGACCAGGTCTCGTGGTGTCGGGGGCGAACGCGGTGGAGACAGATCTCAGCGGCTTGATTGTCCGCGCGGTGGACGAAGCGTACGTGGTGAGCAGCACCGCGGCGGGGACTCGCACCTACTGCCGCAACTCGAAGTTCATCTCGACCTCCAAGGACGCGGTGCGCACGTCCGGTGCGGCGCACGCGCACGACTTCGTCAACTTGTCGGCGGATGCGGGTCCCACCGCCAGCGCGGTGTACGCTTCCGACGCGTCCGTGGTGACGGTGCGCGACGCCGGTTTTCTGCTGAAGCCGGTGCGTGCGGCCGGTGCGGCTACCTTGGTCGTGCTGCGAAATATCTCGCACGCGACGGGATCGAACATCCCGTATCGGTTGCAGAGCAGCGGCACGATCTCGGTAGAGAAGGTGCGCCTGGACTCGTCGGCCTCGAAGATGTTCGAGCTCATCTCCGGCGGCGGTGGGTTCATCTACGGCGACTTGTGCGTCTCGGGCGGAGTCCCGTTCACGTTCGATACGGGTCTCGCGGCGGTGCCTTTGGTGTCCCTGCCCGGAGTCACGTACCAAGTCCTCACCGCGAACGGGAACATCTCTGAGTACGCAGACTACGTGTTCCTGATCAACCTGCTCACCACGATTACCGCGACCCTGCCTACCGGGCTCAACGGGTTGCCGCGGCCCGTGACGATCAAGAGCATCGCGGCCAACAAGAGCGGCTACCACCAGTACAACGTGAGCGGTGGCGGTTCGATCGACGCGGTCGGAACCACGGTGCAGCTCCCGAACTTGTCGGCGCACACGCTCGTGCGCGGCGTGACCGCGAACGTCTGGTGGATCGTCGCGGACGTGGGGACGGGTGGCATCACGGGCGGCGGAACTTCGGCAGCGGCTTACACCTACCTGCCGCTGTCCTCGCGTACGTACCGTTCGACGGTGGATGATGGCACGTCGATCTTGAGCATCGGCGCGGGCGTGTGGCACCCGGACGAGCACAACTACGCGGGGCGCACGATTCGCCTGCGCGTGGTGTTGAATGCGGCGCTCGTGTCGAACAACGTGCGGGTTCAGCTTTGGAGTGTGTTCGACAACGCGTACGTCACCGACTTGGACGGCAGCGGCAACCTCTATCTGCAAACGAGCTCGCTCAGTCCTACAGAGCTGGTGTCTCGTGACCTGAACGGCGTTGCCGCGGACAACTTCGACGAGAGCGTGAACGGCCGCGTGTACGAGGTCCACATCTACAGCACGAACGCGGCGACGCGTGTGGTTGCCTCGAAGGCCGAGCTGGTGGTGGGTCTGCCATGACGATGATCCACGTATCGACAGACGCAACGTACACGGGCGATGCGTTCAACATCCAACCGCGGGCTCGCGACTACTTGCTCATCTTCAAGGCCCTGCTCCTCACGGCAGGGTGGCGCGTGTTGCAGTCTGGCGATGGTGTGGCGGCGTACTCGGGGACCGGCGACGTACTCACGACGACCAGCACAGGCGTGTTGAACACGACCGGTGCTCCAAACTTCTACATCCTCAACGCCGCGACCGGTGGGGATGTTGTCGCAAACAGTCTCTCGAACTACGGCGCGTGGTTCGTTCTGGCACCGCCGGTGGGGACCGCCGCTGCGCGGTATGGCGAGCTCTGCATCCAGGTTTCCTACCTCTACGAGAGCGGTGGGAACTGGGTCGGTGTGCGCGTGAAGTACTCCAAGGGCGGCTTCGCGGCCGGATCGGCGACGACCGCGCCCTCGCCCCTGACAGCCGGGGATGAGGTCGTGCTTTTCGGGACCGGGGACAACCTCAACCCGGGCAACACGAGCTACTGGATCAACGGCGCGGCACAGCTCGCGTACGTGAACATGGGAGTGGACGCCGACAACACGCGTCCGTGTTTCTGGATCGAGGCGCACAACCCAGCCACGAACGCGTCGCACTCGTTCGCGTTCTGGGACACCCTGACGAGCCTGCGTTCGACGGACACCGACGAGGCGCTTGCGGGCTGGTTTGGTACCGCTAGCCCGGCGGGGCTGGCTGCGCTTGGATCCGAAACCAACCTTCTAACTCCGGGGTACACGATCCCTCCGGGGCGCATGGCGACGACGCTCACGCAGGGCACGACGCCGGTGACAGCGGTGTGGCTGACCAACCTCACGGGCGTGTTCCCGGGCGGTCTGGGCGTCAACACGATCAACAGCAACAAGGAAGACGTGCTGGCGCTGGAGTACGCACGCAGTGCGAGACTACCGGGTCCCGGCGGCTACAAGGGGCGCAGCCGTGCGTTTCGATGGCTCGCTGCCTCGGCGTCGCGGCAGCAAGTGGATCAGCTCGATCTCGGAACAGGGGTCGAGTTCGTGCTCAACGACAGGGTGTGGATGCCTCTGAACTCCGGTTCGACGGCCTCTGGCGGCACCAACGGCGTAGCGATTATTTTCTGAGGAGTGAACGATGGGGCTCTACCACCAGTCCACGGTATCCGGCGCGACCAACTACAACGGCCCCGCGCTCAACTTGTCGGTGACGCCGAGCGAGATTCCGTGGGTGCTCAAGTCAGTGATGAAGTCCGCAGGCTGGACGATCACCCAGTCGGGAGACGGCAACGCGATCTTCTCCACCAGCGGAGACGTGCTCACGAACATCTCGACGAACGCCGCGCTGAACGCGTTTGGCGAGCCGACGGTGAAGAACAGTCCCGGGATCGCCAACTCCATGCGTAACCAGTACGCGTGGTTCGTGGTGCGCTCTCCGGTCGGGGGCGCGGAGATGTGCTTTCAGGTCGCGGAGGTCTACGACACCTTCCTCTCGATGCGCATCAAGTTCAGCGTCGGCGGGTTCTCGACGGCGGGTGTGTCGGCGACGACGTGCCCTGGACCGACGACACCCGGTGACGAACTGGTGCTCTGGGGAACGGGCACTGACGCGGCGCCGGTGGACACCACGTACTTGGTCGCCGGGCTCACGCCGCGGCAGTACCGCCTGCACGTTGGCGTGGACGACTCGGGGTCCATTCCGCAAGCGTGGATGGCGGTTTCGCTCAACGCCTCGGACAGCGTGGTTGCGCTGCTCCTGTGGGACTTCCTCGACAACCTGGGCGCCGGGGACTCGATTGCACACGCGGCGACGGTCACCTCGACTACGGTGTTCAACGATGCTCGAAGCGGGTGTGCTCTGCCGAGCGTGTGGGGCGACGAGGCGCAGCTTGCGACGTCGGGGCGTTGGTGGGCGGCGCGCCTCGGGGGTACTGGAACGCATGAGCTGTTCGCCGCGTGGCTGGCCAACTCTAACGGAGGGTTGCACACCGCGATGGGTGTCAACACTGACAGCCAGAAGGAAGACATGCTGTACGCCCAGTCGGCGCGGCGCTCAACGCTTCCAGCACCGAACGGGCTCAAGGGCACTCATCGTGTCTTTCGGTTGCAGGGGGACTACCGGCCCTTCGGACATCCGACGTCGCAGGGTGGTGGGACGAACAACTGGGTGTCGGTCGGGTCGCTGTGGTTGCCGTACAACTACGCGGGCGCGAACGGAGCCAACAGCAAGTTGATGACGAGGTGACGGCGTGGCGACCTATAGCGGCAGCGATCGAACTTCGGCGCAAGCCTCTCCGTTGGAAGCGGATCTCACCGCCCAAGCGGATCAGCGCGTTACGCCCGCGCGTGCGGCGGCGCAGGTGCGCTACGAGGCGGTGCCGCCCGCGCTGTGGCGTGCGATTGATACCGGCAGCCCGAGCTACCAAGAAGGATCCCCGCCTTCCGGCGTCAATCCCGTGATCATCGGGGATTCGTGCTGAACCCGTTCTACTTGCTGCGCCAGTGAGGTAAGGTTCCGTTGATGGAAGGAGCTGCGTAGCGTGCCCGGTTTCGGCAACAGCCCGTTTGGGCAATTCCCGTTCGGCGAGTGGGCGTGGTCGGACACCATGCTCTTTCGGTACGTGCCGGAGTTGTACCGGCAGGCCGACGCTGGGGACATCGGCGACGGGACGCTGGAAGCCTTCCTCGACGCGGTGCGTCCGTCCTTCGATGTGCTGCGGCGGTACATCCGCGCTTTCGGGGATCTGCGAGACCCCCTGAAGGTGGCGTCCCAGTACGACGGGGAGGCTGCGCTGCGGTTGGGCAGGCAGGTTGAGCTGCTAGGCGAAGTGGAGCAGTTCGGGATCGACGGGGTGATCACGCCCGCGCGCGCATTCACGGCACCCACGGCGCGGTTTCGTGCGGAGGATCGAGGCAAGCGTCTGACGGTGAAGGGCTCGTCGGTCGCGGGCAACAACACGACCTTCCTCATCGGTGCCGTGGTGGATGCGCAGACGGTGATCCTCGACCCGCTGGCCACGGCGGATCCTGGGCCCGTGCGGTGGCAGGTACGCGCACCGCTGTCCGGCGAGGTGGACAGCATCGTGGTGGAGGTGCAGTCCGGCGACGTCGGGCTGTTGAACCTCGGCTGGGTGCTCTACGACGGCAGCGCGCAGTACCCTGTGCGGGGGCGGCAACGCTTCCAGCGGCCGACGACGGAGCGCCGGTTCCTGACCGAGCAGGAAGGCTCGGACGGGTTCATCGACACGCAGGGGCGCTTCGTCTCCGCGGCAGCGATCTTCGACCGGCGCAACGTGGGGCAGATCCTCTCGCTCGACGGCGACCCGACGCTGAACAACAAGGGCTACGTTCGCATCTACCGGATCGTCGGCACGGCTGCGCCGCAGACCGTGTATCTCGCGGATGTGAGCACGGGACTGCCGATCCTGTTGACGCCCGAAGCGGAACCATTTCACTGGGCGCTCTACCCGCGTTCCCTGGTCACCGTGAGGTCGATCGGTGCGCCTGCGGGTGTCGTCGAGCAGGAGGGCTACGACCTCAACGTGCTCACGTCGGTGGGTGCGAACATCACCTTCGAGGCCCCGAGTGCGACGTTCGATCCTGTGCGCGACCTTGGGAAATATCTGCGGTTGGTCACGCTCACAGGGAACGACCAGAACAACCGCTTGCTGCGCGTCTCGGCGCTCACCTCACCCACGCAAGGCACCGCGACGATCGTCTCGCCCGCGTATCCGGGTGTGGGGTCGGTAGTCGTCGAGTCGAACATGTTCTGGGAGCTTCGCGCCGGGACAGGGCAGGGCGACCAAGTTGAGGTCACCGCGCACCCGGTGTCGATTCTCCAGTACCTCGCGACAGACTTCGGGATCCAGATCGACTCGCAGGAGTCGGAGGACATCCAGCGCAGTTGGGTGGCGAACGTCACGAGCTGGTTGGATTTGAAGGGCTCCGAGAAGAGCTACGAAATCATCGGGCTGGTGAGCGGGTTTACGATCACCGCGGAGCAACTCTACCGCGTATCGTTGGACCTCGCGCCGACCGTCCCCGATCTCTACGAGGTAGAACTTCGCGAGGCGGCTGCGGGCCGTGCGGGGACCGACGGCCTGTTCACGCCGACTCTCGGCACTGTGGAGTTCTTCTCGGCCACGGCTGCGTTTCGTCCGGGCGACGAGGGGCGCTTGCTGCGCATCCAGAACGCCGCGGTCGCAGGCAACAATCGGTACTACACGATCGACGCGGTGCTCGACGCAAACACCGTACGCGTGCGCTCGGTAGACGAGCCGACGCTGCCCGACGCGAACAACGGCTCGCTGCACTGGAACGTCTCGCGTCTGTACACCACGCTGCCGCCACTGCTGCCGCGCTATGACGAAATCAACGGGGACGCGCTGGCGTACTACCTCGCGACGAACCCGCCGCTGGGCGACTTCTTCGCCGCCGACACCTTCTGCTGGGAAGAGAACTTCACGACGCGCGTGCCGATCACCATCACGGCCGTGCTCAACGTCGTGCCGAGTCGTGAGTGGCAAGTCTCGTTCACGGGGCCGGGTGACGTCGTTGCAGACATCGGTGGGTGGTACTTCGAGGTCGCGGGCGTGCGGTACTACTTGGAGACCGCCCCCGTCGAAGGCCCTCCGGGCACGTGGAAGGCCAACATCAAGACGGTGACCGCGCCGCCGCTCGGTGCGGGGGTCCTTGGGTACCAGTGCCGCCCGCAGTTGATCTGTGACTACTGCGGTGCGGCGAAGATCCTGGCGACGATCACCACCGGGCTCGCGGTGACGCTGACCCCGTTGATGCTGGAGCGTTACCGCGAGCGCATCTTGCGGCGTCTGACCGAGGTCACGCCCGCGCACGTGGACCTGATCCCGAGGTTCCGCACGGACATCGACTGCGTCTTCGGCCCCAACGCCAACGGGCTCGAAGTGACGCTCGAAGCCGGGCGCGTGTCGGCGAGTCTCATCGTGCCCTTCACCGCGCTCTACGACGACATCCCGGCGGACATCTACGGCGCTCCGGCATTCGACGGCGTCACGTTCTACTACACTGACCTCGCCATCTTGGTGACCGTGGAGACGCCGTGAGTCGGTCTTTCAACGCTGAGGTAGCTGTGCTAGGGTCGCGAGCATCCCGGGTTCGGGAGAGTCGCTGAGTTGGAGGAGCAACGGTGCCGATCATCCCTGGAGTACCCACTGAAGATGCCCGCAAGTACTTCCCCCAGTTTCTGGGTGGATTGCGGGGTGTACCTGCGAGCTCGACAATCGTCACGCCAGGGCCGACGACCGTGCAGTGGGACCCGCGGATCAAGTACTTCAAAGTTGGGGAGGGTGGTTGGATCGACCCGGGTTCCGGGAAGGTGCCGCGCACGCCCGACCCCGCGCTGAGGCGGTTCGCGCCCGATCCTCTCATCCAGGACATCGACGCGATCGTGGACCTCAACCGAGGGTCGCCGCGCTACCCCGGAAACCCGCTTCTGGCGTCGTACAGCCGCGGGATCTTTATGAAGTCGCTGACGCCCGCAGACCTCACGTACGAGTCGCCGACGACGCTGCGCATCCGCTGCTTGCTCGACTTCGGCGACTTCAACGAGGACTACCCAGCGAGTGGACGCAACCCCGAGATCTGGGAGATCGGCGTGTACTGCGATCACCCGGAGATCGTGACGCCTGCGCCGCCAGCCAGCCCCGGACCCGGTGACCCGACCAACGCGCTGAAGCAGCTTCTGTTGGTCGGCTACGGTACCTTCCCCATGCAGGTGAAGAACGCGGGCATTCAGATCGAGAACGTCGTGAGGCTGATATTCTGAATGGAAACGCCCACTTACAGCAGAAAGAGCCGCAGCAAGATCAAGGTGGGCGACCGCTTTGAGCGTGTTGTTGTGCAACGCGATCTGGGGACGTTTCGATCGAGTGCGGCCGGTGCGCCGCGTCCGACGTACAGCCGCAGGTTCGAGTGTCTGTGCGCGTGTGGGAAGCTCTTCGAGACGTGGGGATCTGCACTGCGCAATCATGCAGTGAAGAGCTGTGGATGCCTGAACCTGGAACGCATCAGCACCCCGCGGTTGAAGGACGGCGAGGCGGCGGTGCGCATGGTCCTTCGGTCCTACGAAGCGAACGCCAAGAACCGCGGGATTCTCTTCGCGCTCACGCGGGAACAGATGCTCTCATTGATGCAGGCGCGCTGTTTCTACTGTGATGTTCCACCCAGCTTGGAGGCGCGGTCGAAAGGCGGCGACGGCTCGTTCATCTACAACGGGATCGACCGCGTAGATAATGCGCAGGGTTACACCTTCGAGAACGTGGTGACCTGCTGCAAGACGTGTAACATCGCCAAACAAGCGATGACGGTGCCGGAGTTTCTGGCATGGGCTGCGCGGGTGACCGCGCACGCAGCGCGCGGACGACAGCCGCTGTTGCGGCTAGTGAACCCGGTGTCCGGTTGATTTTCTAGGAGCAGGTCGCGATGCCCACGAACGCAGTCACTTTTGCGCCCGACGAAATCGACATGGTCTGGAAGGAGCCCTACCTCACGGAGGGGCTCAACGAGAAGGCCATGGTCATGCCGCGCGGTGTGTACCGCGGCTTCGAGGTCATCCCGTCGGGGACGGCACTGAACATTACGGTCGTTGCCGCGCTCCCGAAGAACGACCATCTCGCGATCGTCGAGACGCAGAACAACTACTCGCTCACGATCCGCCGCGCGACCGGCAACTTCGACATCGACCTGACCGCGTACGCAGCGCAGACGGTGTACGTGACGCTCTACGCGACGTACGCGATCGGCTCGACGACGGCGGCGTTCATCCGGCTCTACACCTCCGCGGAGTACACCGCGCTGACCGCTGCGGAGAAGGCGGAGCTGACGATCCTGTGCCACGTGATCGTGCCGGGCGCGGGTGTGATCCCGGCGGGTGCCATCCGCTTTGACGTGCGGACCTACCCTTGGCAGAGCCTCTCGCCGAACTTCTTGCCGTGGCGCCAGTTGGTGCGCAACGGCACCTTCGAGCTCGGCCGCACGGGCACGGGCGCGGACAGCGCGATTCCGTATTGGGTCCCGGACCCGTCAGTGCTGCCTGGGTTCTCGGCGTACTTCCGGCGGTCTACGACGGACCCCGCGGCGGGCGCGGCGTGCCTCGAATACTACCAAGATCAAGCCGGTTCCTACTCGCGCGACTTGTACCAGTTCGCGATGATTCCGGTGGTGCCCGGACAGCGACTGGTGCTGTCTTTCAAGAAGAAGTGCATCACGGTTCCTGCCAGCTACGCAGCCGCCGAAGTCATCGTCGAGTTCGTGGACAACACCGGCGCGGTGCTGGGCACCACGGTCAACTCGCCGATCGACTTGAACAGCACCAACGCGAACTACGTCACGTTGACGAACTACGGGGTGGTGCCCGCTGGTGCCGTGGCGATCAGCAGCGTCAAGGTGCTGGTCTCCGCCCTCAACTACGCGCCCGGCGGCACGGTGATCTTCCGGCTGGACGCGGTGTCGGTGCTGCTGCAAGCGTCCGACGTCGCTCAGTCCCAAGACTACGGCCTGGAAGCGATGAACCAGTTCCTTCACACGATGCGCGTCGTGCTGAAGTCTGGCGCGCCAGACCCCGTAGGCGGCTTCGCGGGGCGGGAAGCGGTGTTGTTGTACAACGACCCCTCGATGGGGGCGCCTATCCCTGCGGAGGGACAGGTACTCGGTGGTCCTGTCGATCCGAACCCGAATCCGTTGCTGCTCGAAGCCCCCGAGCTCTACTGGGCGGGCGTGTTCAACGTGGGCGAGTACATGGCCTTCGACGCTGCGCGGGCGCAACGTCCCCGCATCCTCGCCCGACGTGCGGACTTCCTGATTCATCCGCGCACGCGCATCATGGAGCTCCCGCCTGGCATCTTGACGGGAGGCTTCACCGTCAACGTGTATCGGTCGTGGGATGGTGCGTTCGACGAGCGGCTGGAGATCTGCGTCAACGCCGTTTGGAACTCCGCCACCGGTCTGTGGAACAAGACCTTCACCGGGGTCAGTGCCACGCGGTGGTTCGTGAATCCGTTCGGGATGCAGTGCACCACGAAGGAAGCCGCTGTTGCTGCGTGGAGCGAGGCCAACTGGGACCCAGCGCCGTACGACATCGCGGGGCAGGGCGGGTGGACGATCTTCACGCGGCTGCTCCAGAGCAACAACGGCAACATCCGCATCCTCAACCCGCAGACCGGCGGCACGGCACCCAGCAACCCGACTGGCTCGGTCACGCCGAACACGCTCTACGCGAAGAACATCCCGAAGGCGTTCGGTCGCTTCTACATCAGTAACGTCGGCGGCGTCACGATCGTCAACTCCTTCGGCGTCCTGGGCATCGCGGTCAATCCGGGCGGCAACTTCCTGGTGCGGTTGTTGATGTCGAACGCGTTCGCGTCGGCCAATGAGTACTCCGTGGTGGTCGGACTCACGACCTTCGTGGGTGGTCCGCCACCGAGCCCGGGGCAGGCGTGGTACGCGTTCGTCTGGTACGAGAACGCGGCGTACTTCAACATTCAGTTTTTCGACAACGCGCTCTTCATCATCGACCCGACGGCGAACGCGACGGGCATTGATTTCACGGTGGCCGTTTTCGGCCGTCAGGATGGATGAGGTCACGCGATGGGCATCACGGCGCACACGATTCGAGCATCGAAAAATCAGCACCGTGCGATGTTGGCGGTCACGGCCACCAACAACGCGCTGCACGTGGCTGCGGGCGACGTCGTGTTCAACGGCACGAAGTACACGTTGGCGGAAGCGCAGACATATACGCTCACCGCGCGGTCTCAGAAGACGCGCGTGATGGGCTACTTCGCGCTCAAGGAAGCGGACCAATCGCTGGTGTTCCTCGTCGATGAGTTCGTCTACGACGGACAAGACACGCCGTTTCAGTTCGGCGGGTCCGGCTACCGCGAGCTGCACATGTTGATCGACGCGACGGTGCCAGCGAACGTGTCCGACCCGGCGGCGAGCGACATCGCCATCTGGTACATGGACGATACGCCTGTGTGGAGTCGGCGGCCTCCGGGGCGCAGCCGCCTCCGGCGATCCCTGCTATGGGGCGGGAGGCGCTCAGCGCGGCGTTGCAGGACAAGCTGCGGAACCTGCCCCGGAGTTAGACGAGGAACCCATGGCGGAAGCATTGCGAGCAAAGGCTGTTGCACCGCAACAGCATCGAGACGCCGAACAGCGACGCGACCGGAAGCGTCGCCGTCTGGAGACCCTGCGAGAGAGCTTGGCGTCGAAGACCTTCGAGGATCTCACCCCGCAGGAGCGCAACAAGCTCCTGAAGTTGGTGGCCGTCCGACTCGGACTCATCAAGGACAGCGACGACGCCTGAACGAAGGCGTGGTAGGAAGTTGAATCATGGCAGCACGAACCCGATACCGCGTCGCCGTCGCGATCAGCTCGAACCCTGACAACGAAGAACGTGACCTTGGCAACACGGTCTCGGAGGTCGTGAACGACGCGCTCGGGGATGGCGGCACGTGGCAGAACGTGCTGCCCGCCAACGCGACAGACGTGCCCGTACAGCTCACGCAAGTCAGCACGGCGCGCTTCGTCTACCTGCGCGCGTTCGCGAACGATCCGAACCAGAACCCCGGCCCGATCACGTTGAAGAAGAACTCCGTCGGCGGCGAGTCGTGGACCGTGGAGCCGCTGCCCAACGCGAAGGAAGCGCAGTTCCTCATCTCGACGAACGGAATCACGGGGCTCTACCTGTCGAATCCATCTTCGACGGTGGCGATGCGCGTGATCATCGTGATGGCGGGCGACTGAGATTTGCCGCACGGCTGAGGTAACTTCGGGATCTTGCACTCGCCGATGAGCGCGCGTACTCTCGTTGGGCCACGTCGGCGCCCTCGGACTTCGAGATCGGCGCCAAGCGCAAATCTCCCGGAGGCACACCATGATCGCAACCGTCACGAACCTCTCGTCCTCGAAGACCCTGAACGCGCTCGACCAGCAGATCGTCGGCGTCGGGCAGGCTCAGACCATCGCCACCGGCGGTGCGTACAAGTACCCGCTGCCGCACCCGTTCAACCGCAACGGCTCGATCGCGCCGCTCGCGAACAAGCTCCTGTCGATCCACCCGCAGGACTTCCGCTACGTGCCCACGATGGGCTCGAACCCGGAGCCGCGCGACGCCCTCAACCTGATGATCCAGGCGGGCGACATCTCCGTGTCCCTCGCGGCGGAGACGCCGCGCCGGGACCTCGAAGAGGTCTTCGCGAACTCTGTGTGACAGCTCTCGATTGACTTTTCGAGGGTGATCGGTCAAGTTCAGTTTGTGTCGAACAAGCTGGATTTGACCGATCGACGTTTTGGGCGGTTGGTGGTTATTTCAGAAGCTGGACGCGCGGGTAAGAACAACGTTACGTGGCGTTGTCGCTGCGATTGCGGGGTGGAGCGCGTAGTTCTTGGTTGCTCGCTCACGGCCGGGAAGACGCAATCCTGCGGCTGTTTGCAGAGAGAGCGCACGGCGGCGGCTACACGCGTAGGATCGTGGGCGCACGCTGGAGAGAAGCGCTGCTCGCGTTGCGCCGTTATCAAGCCGGTGAGCGCCTATCACGCCAAATCCGCCACGAAAGATGGGCTCAGCGTGTTCTGTAAAGAATGCGCCAAAGACTTTGCGCGGGCGTCGCTGTACGGTCTTTCTCGTACAGACTTCGAGCACCTGCTGGCGCAGCAAAACCATGGGTGCGCGTGTTGTGAACAGCCGTTCGATTTGGCGAAGAAACGGCAGCTAGTGGTAGATCACTGCCACGCAACGGGGCGGGTGCGCGGGCTGTTGTGCAACCCATGCAACACCGCGCTCGGGCTTCTGCGGACAGATCCTCATCGCATCTTGCGGCTGCACGCCTACTGTTTGCGGGCTGGGGTGCCTCCCGCGGTCTGAACCACACCTCCCGCCTTGGCAACGCTGGTCGTGGGTGATACCTTGGTTCTGAGGTAACGCCCATGACCATGCACGTAGCCCCGTCCAAGCCGCAGGCCCCGAAGGCGCCACCCACGCGCTCCAAGTTCGTCCTCGTGCCGTCGAAGTTGGAGGCGAATCGGATCGTCCCCATCGAGGGTGCCGAGAAGCACACGCTCACGCTCAAGGAGATGTTTGCGCGCTTCGCGCCGTCAAACGAGCGCGTGGCGAAGGAGAAGATCGTGGGCTTGCGCCCGGGGTGCTACTTCGGATTGATGCGCGACGAGCAAGATCCGAAGCAGACGCGCAACTTCACCGTGTTCAACCCGAGCCGCGACAACAAGGTGGACTGGTTGCTGCGCAAGATGCCGACGCTGCCAGGGCGCATCGTGGAGCTGTACGAGGTCGAGACAGCGCAGCTCGATACCGAGGTCAGCAACGAGCACTCCGGCGAGAAGAACGACAAGCCCTAGCCTCGTCGCAGGGTCGTAGCGTAGACTGCGGGCATGGCGTCGATCCGAGCCCTCACCGCTGAGCTGCGCGCGCTCGTAGTGCCTGCCGAGCAGATTCCTGCGCAGGAGCTCGGGGCTCTCGCGGAGTTCGTTGCGTTCGGGCTCGGGAGGGACGAGGACGTCTTCGACGAGTCGAAGATGGACCCGTTCAAGCGCAAGTCGAAGATCGGGCCGGGACCGTACGGACACCGCAACGCGAAGCGCCGCAAGGATCGGTTCAAGTGCAAGTGTACGTCGCAGGGCGGCGGGGCTCTCTGCAAGTGCAAGTCGCGCTCGCGCAAGAAGACCGTCTACGTCTCCTACGACTACAAGAACTCGTACAACCCGGTCTACCGCGCGTGGCTGAAGAAGCGCCACAAGTCGAAGCTCAAGAAGAAGAAGCAGAGCTTCCAGACCAAGGCCAAGATCGGTTGACAACCGCAACGTATACGCTAGAAACGTAGCGTGCGGATCAAGGCGAAGTTCCCGTCCTTCTGCGGCAGGTGCAAGAACCCGATCGAGCAGGGCGCCGACATCGAGTGGTCTCCGGGCGCCAAGCCCACCCACATCGAGTGCCCGGTTGCGGTACAGGCTCCGGCCGCCGAGTCGAAGCCTGCACGCATCAAGTCGAAGTTCGTTCTCGCGTTGGAGCAGGTCGCAGCGGCGTCCGCACCTGCGTCGCCTACGCCCGCACAGGCGCGCGCTCCCGCGAGAGACCACTTCGTACGGACCGTGTGCGCCTCGGGGAAGCGTCCAGGGCGGCTTCAGCTACCCGCGGAGGGGTACGAGGAGATCGTGCTCACCGTGGGCCCCAAGGCGCGCGTGATGGAGCGTGCGTTGGTGCGACAGGGCGTCGATGTCCTCTACCTCCGGTACAACGGCGGAGAGCTGGTTGACCTTGAGGTCAACAACGTGCCCGAGACACAGGAAATTGGCTGGCGCGCGGTGTGGTCGCCGGTTGTGCAGATGGCGGTGGAGGGCATTCGCATCCGCGCCGAGTGATACCTCGCGGTTGAAGCACGCGGGCGTCTCCAGTACGATCTGGGCATCGTGGCCCCAGGTACCCCCGTTACAGGACCGGCGACTCTCGCGGCGGCGTTGTCGAACCCGACTGAGGTACGACCGTCCGAGGTGATCCTGATCCCGCTCGGGGACGACGGGTCCCCGGACCTTCAGACCTTCGGTACGCCGCTGCGGTTCCAGTACTTTCCAGAGAGCCTCTCGGACTCGAAGGCGATCAACTACCAGCAGAAGGAAGTCCCCGGGGGCTCGTTGCCGATCTACCAGTGGGTCTCGTCCGGTGAGCGCAACATCACGTTCACTGCCTTCTTCACGTCGGACACGGACCTGATCGCGGACCCGCAGCTTGCGGCGTCGTTGCAGGAGTCCACGCTGGGTCTGCGCGATCGGAATGTGGACATCCGCTCGGCCGTCGCGTGGCTGCGCAGCTTCATGTTGCCCCGCTACGTCAACGGCAGCACGGGCGGCGGCGGAAGCAGTTCGACGCAGGGCACATCTCCAACGGGCAACACGGGCACCGGGAGCGGCAACGCGTCCGCGGGTGTCACGTACCTGACGCTCCCTCCGCGGCGGTTGCGGCTGTACATCCCGAACTCTGGGATCGGTGTCGCGGGCGGCATGATGAGCGCGCAGGAACAGCAGTCGATGCCGGACTCGGTCACGTGCGTGATGACCCAGTGCGAGGTTGAGTGGGTTGCCTACTTCCCGTCTGGGTGTCCGCGCATCGCGTCGGTGCAGCTCGCCTTCGCGCAGGTTGCGCAACTTGGGCAGCGCGTCGTGTTCCCGTCTGCGGACGGCATGCAGGCAGTCGTGCAGGGCACGCAGCAGGCCGGGCGCGCGCGGTTCTACGGCTACAAGCTGACGAACCGACGGCGCAACGACAACGCTGCCGCGCCCGACTCCGAGAGCGGGCAGACTGGTGGTGCGGTGGCGCAGGCGCAATCTGATTCGATCCTGCGCGGGAGGACGTGATGGCACGCGGTACCTCAACTCCGCAGCAACCGCTCCCACCCGACCAGGAGCACTACTTCGACCCCGCGGAGATCGTGCTGCTGCCGATGCACGCGCGGACCTACAAGGCCCTGGCGGACGCCGCGTTGCGCGACGGGATCCCGCTGGTCGAGTTCCTACAGATCATGTTTGAGCGCGCGGCTACCGAAGGCGTCCGTCGGAAGTGACGACAGGCGCGGTTTCGCGCTATCGTCCCCACGAGACGCCATGGATCTCACTGCACACGTAACCGGTCGGAATCTGATCCTCGCGGGGAGCGTGTTTGCGTTCACGCAGATGCTCAAGCAGGCGTTCCCGACGTTCTGGGCGTCGGCGTGGGGTCAGCGGTTGATGCCGGTCGTGCCGGTCGTGTTGGGTGTCGTGGCGATGTTCCTCGGGCTCGGCGAAGGCGCCGCGCGATGGACGGACAAGATCGTGACGGGCGTGATGGTCGGCGCTGTTGCGGCGACCGCGTTCCAGGTCGGAAAGCAGACGGTGCTGGGCTGGGGCGCCAAGTCGGATTCGACCTCAACCCCCGCGGCGCCGTCCACGCCGCCAAAGGAGTGAAGTAGCAATGGCGTTCCCTACAGGCTGGCCGCCGAGGCGTCCGCGATCGAGTCGCCGCTCGCTGCGGTTCTACGTGACCGACACCGCGACGGCGAACTTCGAGGACAAGGCGTACCTCTTCATCGACGACGCTGACGCGAATCCGTACACGCCGATGCCGTACGTCGCGCCGGGGAGTTCTACGCCGGTAGAGCTCGGCTCGCAGCCGCTCGGCACAGGCGCCGCTCCGCAAGACGCGAATCTCTCGCAGACCGACCCGGCGAAGCAGGCGCTCCCGAAGGCCGCCGTGTGGTCGAGCAGCATTCGGATCTCCAACGACGGCGGCGCTGACTTGGAGTTCTCGTTCGACGGCACCACCGTGCACGGCAGGGTCAAGGCGAACGAGACGGTGGTCTACCTCGATCGTATCGAGAGCGGCATCGCCGTACGCGGCGCGGGTGCGGTGTATCGCATCGAGGCGTGGTGACCGCAGCGTCCTTGGGCATCAACTAGGAGTGGTGGACATCGTTCGGAGGCGTGGTGCATGTGGGACACAGTTGGTGCTGAACTTCTGAGGCTCGGTCTCCCCGGCATCGTGATCCTGGCGTTGTCCTACGCGTACTGGCAGAAGGACAAGCGGCTCTCGGAGGTCGAGAAGGAGCGCACGGCGGACGCCAAGTCGGTGACGGCCACGCTCCTGGATATGCGGGAGAAAGATCGACAGACCATCGAGGCACTTCGGCAGACCATCGCCGCGCAGAACCCTGTGATTGAGCGATTGGAAGACCTGATGAAGGAAGTGAAGGACGCAGTTCGGAAGAAATAGCAGGCGCGTTCCAGTGGCGCCGTCGGGGCGGAAGCACGTAACATCGGCGGACGCGGAGGAGAGATGAGCAGCAACAGCAAAACCCCAGAGAAGCCCGAGGCCCCGACGACTGCCGCAGGCGCGGTCGAAGACCCGGTGGCGAAGATGAAGCAGGTGTTGAGCGCGGTGTCTTCGGAAGCTGCGGGTGACGCGGACGACGTACTGCGCACCGCCGACGCGCTGTCCACGACGTGGAACCGGCTCGCCAACAACGGTACGCAGAAGCTGCGGCCTGTGAGCGACGCCCGCGCCGAAAAGCTGATCGGCGGTGGCAGCGGCGGGCGCTAGCACTATCGCAAGGTATGTGCTAGCTCCCTCGGTGTGGCTGCTGCCTCTGAACCTGCTCCGCTGTTGCGCCGCGTCTACGTTCAGCTTCGGGCTGGACGCGAAGCCGCGGCATTTGAAGCCCAGACCGCGTCGATGACGCGGCTGGGCCGTGTTCATTTGAGCGGGACCGCGCCGGAGACCGACGAGACCGGGAGTTGGTTCGAGCTGCACCTGCGGTCGCCGGTGCGGGATCTAGCGCATCTGCGTCGGCGCCTTGCCCGCGTGGGTATCGAGTCCTCGATGATCCACAGTGTCCGCGCGGTGACACGCGCCGGAGAGGGGCGTACGCTCGCGAAGCAGTTGGACCTGTTCGGGAGGCTCGCATGACAACGATTCGCGCGTGGATTGCTCGGTTCAAGTGGGTCGGCTGGATCATTCTCGCGGCGGTCATCGCGATCTTCACGTTGGTCCTGCGGCGCATGTTCGCTGGGACGTCTGAGAAGGAGCGACAGCGCTTTCAAATGCCTGCGGTGCCCCCGGAAGTTCAACAGCGCGTGCAGGCGGCCGAGGAGCACGCCACCGTCACGAGGATTCAGGCAAGCACTCAGGCCGAGGCGAAGAAGGAAGAGTTGCAGCAGGTCATGCAGATCCCCGACGGCAATGACGGCGGCGCAGAACGCCGCAGGCGTCTCGCGGCCCTGCTGCGAACTCTGAACTGAGCCTGGAGATCCGAACCCTTTCGGTGTAGGTTCATGCCATGGTCTGGAGAGCGCTGCTCCGTGATGCACACAGGCTGGTCGAGTCCTCGTCGTGGTTGCCCGGCATGGGGCCAGCGGCGAGCGGCAAAGACTACAAGCCGCTCGCGGCTCCGCAGGACGGAGCGCTCCCGTTCGAGCCCCCGAAGAAGTGGACCTCTGCGGGAGGCGTCGTGCTGGCGGGCCCGGACCCTGAAGGCATGTCGCGGATCTGGATCCGCAAGTCGGCGGCGAACCCAGGGTACCCGTCGCAGTGGACCTTCGCGAAGGGTCGCGTGGACAAGGGCGAGACGAAGTCCACGGCCGCGCTCCGTGAGGTTGAAGAGGAGATGGGCCTGAACGCCTCGTTGCTCGCCAAGGGCTACCTCGGGTCCTTCGAGGGCGGCTACAGCGTCACGCACTTCTTCCTCATGGTCGCGAAGGGCAGCCCGGGGCGCCACGACAAGGAGACCGAGAAGGTCGCGCTGATGCCGTGGGAGAAGGCGATGGCGGCGTTCGCCTCGACGGGCAACTCGCGGGACGTCTCCGTTTGCAAGACGGCCATCGCGCACATCGAGAAGCAGTACGGGATCGACGCGCTCGCGGGCGAGTGGATCGACGACGAGGACGACGTAGGCGACCGCGGTCGGAGGCGCTGAACCATGCCCGGACGTCCACGCGTTCCAGTGTCGGTGCGGCGATGTGTTCGCGCGATTGCGTCGCAGGATGGAGACGTTTCGCGTGCGTTTGCGATTTGCGTCGCGCAGGGACAGAAGACCGGCGACCTCAAGCCTGGGTCGCTCGAACCTACGGCGCAGGGCAAGAAGCGCTCGAAGCGCAAGTCCAGCGAGAAGGGCGCGGGCGCCAAGGCCGACGACTACGAGCGGCTGCTCGCAGGCGCGCGCGCGGATGAGTCGTTGCTCGGGCTCGTGCGCCAAGGCCGCGCGTTGATCGAGCAGGACGCTGAGGACCCAGATGCCGCCGGTGACGAGGATCCCTTTGCGGCGCTGGATGGCGAGGTCTCCGGCGATCTTCAAGTCAGCGTGACTTTTCCCATCGGCAAAGCAGCCGACGACACCCGGCGGGCCGCGCTCAAGCTCCTGAAGCACTACAAGGACAACTTCCGCGGTGGGCTTGGCGGCGCGTCGGTATGGACGGTGTCGTCTCTGCGGGTGCGGTACCTCCCGCGAGAGCGCGCGGTGGAGCTGGAGCTCTGGCTCAACGTCAAGAGCTACGTGGGCATGAAGGTGCTCACCGATCTCGCGCAGCAGGTGTCTGATGCGGCGCTGGAGTTGAGCCGCTCGATGATGCCCGAAGACGCGAAGTCTCTGCTCGGTGGCGTGACTCCAGCCGTTGTTGCGGTGGAGCCCATCGAGTTCGTTCAAGCAGCGTGAAGACGGAGTGAGCTGATGTCGATGAGTATGAACCCGGAAGAAGTGTGGGCCCGCCTCGGGCTTCGCGTGAAGGCCACCGCGGGGCGGGTGTTCGTCGTTACGGATCTGCCCGCGAAGAAGGTCGGGAGCTTGTTCCTGCCGATGAAGGCGACGACCTTCTACGGCGACCTGCCGCACCTCGTGATGGTGCGCGCGACTGTGCTGTCCGCTGGGCCGAAAGCCCAGGGGTTGAACCCAGGCGACCGGGTGACGTTCCCGCGTACCTACTTCATCCGGTGGCGTGAGCTGGAGCCGGACGTGATGCTCGGGTGGGTGGATCGGTCTCAGATCTCGGGCTTCTTCAACACCGAAGATGAAGACGCCCCGTTGCAGCAGGCGGGATAGTCTGCTGAAGTCTTCGAGAACAAGGAGTGTGACATGCGGACCCTGGTGGAAGAACTGAAAGACATCCTCGGCGAGAAGAAGGCGAAGGCGGGGAGCGGCAAACGCTTCTCGACGCTGGTCAAGTCGCTGAAGAAGCGCGGCGACGTCGAGGACCCCGAGGCTCTCGCTGCTCACATTGGCCGGGAGAAGTACGGCGCCAAGAAGTTCTCGAAGATGGCCGCAGCGGCGCGGAAGAAGCGCGGCAAGAAGTAGGACATGCGCTACGGCGAGAACCACTATCCGGCGGCTCAGACGCTGCGTGAGGCTCGCGCGGCGTTGCGCTTGCTCGCCGGGGATCCTACGCGGGTCGTCGCGCAGCTCGCGGCGCAGGAGGGCTGTTCAGCGAACATCCTCTCGCGCGTGTACGTGCGCGGCGCGCGTGCGTGGGGAATGGGTCACGCCGAGGGTGCGACGGCGGAGGAGTGGGGGCTCGCGCGCGTTCTGGAGTTCGTCCAGGGCGGGGTCGCCGCGCGCACCGCCGATCGCGATCTCGCCGAGCCTGCGCAGATGCTGGCGCCGGTTCACGTCGAAATCGCCGTCTCCCCGAATACGGTGGGCGTCATGTTGCCCATCCCGTTGACCATCGCGCAGAAGTACGCGCTGGACATCGAGGGCGCCGAACCGCCGTCCGAGTTCCACATGACGTTGGTCTACCTGGGGAAGCTGCCCCCAGAGACCCTCACCGCGGTGCGCGAAGCGGTGCGGACCGTCGCTGCGCAGTACGCACCCTTCGAGGGCAAGATCAGCGGCATCGGGCGCTTCAACGCCTCGGAGAAGGACCCGCTCTACCTGAGCGTGGATGCGGTGCGCCTGACCGCGTTCCGTGAAGCGATTTTCGCAGCCTTGCCTCCGACGCAGCAGAACCACGGCTTCACGCCGCACATCACGCTGGCGTATCTCCCGAAGGACGCCGAGACGCCGAAGGTGCCGATCCACGACGACGTGTTGCGGTTCGACCGCGTCGAGGTCTGGATCGGTGGCAAGCGCGAGCCGTACATGCTGACGGGCAAGCCTGCACTGGAGTACCGCACTGAGGCCGAGCTCGCAGCGGCCGAGGCGGCGAAGACGGCGATGCTGCAATGGCTCGCGGACAAGGCCATCGAGCACGTCACAGTGAACGTGGGCATCGGTGCCGACAATCGCTACCGCGTGGAGCTGCGCGTGTTCGATGAGACGGACACGAATACGTTCCCTGCGAAGATGAAAGGCGTGCCCGTCAACGTCGTGCGCATGCCGATCCCTATGCCGACGGTCGGGCACCCGGACGCGGGCGCGTCGGCGGCAGACAAGGCATACATCTCGACGCTGGTTGGACAGGTCGAGGACATCCTGCGCGAGGCCGATGAGACTCCTGTGTGCTCGCACGCGAAGGAGTTCCACCGACTCGTGAACATGACCCCTGCCGAGATCCGCAAGTGGTCGAAGGATCCGCGCGCGAAGTGCGCGAGCTTTCCGTCCACGGTGCGGCGGCTGCCAGCCTTGGCGGCGTTGAAAGAGAAGCCCGTGTCGGTGTGGACGAAGCGCGACTGCTCGTTCGCCGCGCGGGTGGTGAACTTCAACAGCCGCATGGACGGGATGCGCAAGGAGCACGGCAACACGGACAAGATCAACGTGTCGCTCCGCAACTGGGGTCGTGCGGTAGGGGAGCCCCCGAAGGAATGCCCCAAGGACACCAAGCACAAGAAGGGGTAGGCTGCGTCCTACTCGCGGAGGAGCATACCGTGCTGACTCAACTGATCGCTGAAGGCTACGAAGTTCTCGGGCTCGACGAGGGCAAGAAGAAGCCCAAGAAGAAGGGCCTGGGCGCGTCGGACGCAGGGAACGCGAAGCGCAAGGCCCTGATCAAGAAGCTGAAGAAGCTCCCGGGCGTGCGAGACCCAGAGGCGTTAGCTAGCTGGATCGGGAGGCGTGTCGGAGGTCAACGGTCGCACGGCTGACGCAGCTACACCGCGCCAGTTGTGTCCGATCGTGGTGCTGTACGTTCGCTTGCAGTTCGCATCACAGAAGTGCCACCGCTTCGACCGCATGTGCGGCTCACGTTCCAGTGTCTTCCCGCACTGCGAGCAGGGAACTTCAAATCGAGCGAAGCGCGTGCGTTCGGCATCGGTGAGTCCAACTGGCGCACGCGTGGCTACGTACGCAGTGAAGCGTTCCACGAACTGCTCTTCGCAGCCGACAATACGATCGTGGCACCCGGTGCACAGCGTGACGCCGTTCGCGGGCTCATATCGAATCTCCGGGTGTGTGGACCAGCGGTGGATGTGATGCGCCTCGAAGCGAGTCTTCGTTGCGGCGCAGAGCACGCAGGCGTAGCCGTCGCGCTTGTACACGGTGGCCCGCCAGACCTTGTATTCGAGCCGCCCCATTGCTTGATGGCGCTCGGAACCAGAACCGCCCTTCCATCGTGGATTGTTGGCTCCGCGGATGTCGTGGCGCGGTACGCCGGTTCGAGCCTTGCGGATCTTCTCTCGGCGTTGTTGATCAAGTTCGCCGTGTGCGAGGGCGCGTCCTCGTTGGAGGGTGACAAGCACGTCGGGGTTTGTACGGACCTTGTACCGGGCCGTGCATTTCAGACTGCACAGCTTCGCTTCTCGTTTCTTCGTGGGTAGTCCGCAGTGGAGACACGTTCCCACGCGACACGCCGGGCAGTACTTGCTCGTGGTGGTCTTCGCTTGGTAGGGTTGGTGGCAGTCCGAACACGTGAGTTCGTGCAGCAACGTATGACCGGGAGTGAAGCGAGCCATGGCGATCAACGTATCACGAACCCTGCCGAGCGCTCGCACCTGGATTGGTCGCAGGGTGGCTGGTTCACGCAGCCACGGCTGAACGCGCTGCCATGACCGACGCCGCGACCCGAGCTCTGTTCACGAAACAAGTGCTGCGCGACTTCGAGCAGCACCTCGGTGCTCGTACGCGCCGGGTGTTCGAGCACGACGGGCACCCGTTCGATACCGCGAAGGGGCTCGTGCTGACCTTCGTCGAGGCGAGTCCTCCCGAAGGCCGCGAGCCTGTGCGTTTTGACCTTGTGGTCAAGAGAGACCCGAAGACGGACTCCTACGCAGGGGCGACGGAGTACGCGCCGCCGGAGGGTGCGCATCGGGTTGTGGGCTTCGACGATCTGGATGCAGAGGTCGTCGTGCAGCCACGCGTTGTTCTGGGTTGGGTGGGGCGGTTGCGTGAGGCGTACGAGCCCGCCGCGCACGACGTACTCGCCGAGGTCTCTGCGCTGCTTCGGTGAGTCTTTACAAGCCCAGACTGTGTGGTAGGGTCCTCGCTGCGAGGGTCAATGTCCATCAAGTCTGATCGCTGGATTCGTCAACAAGCCGTCAAGCACAAGATGATCACTCCGTTTCACGCGGATCAGGTCAGCCGCGCGGGCAAGAGCGACGTGCGCGTGATCTCCTTCGGCACGTCGAGCTACGGCTACGACCTGCGGCTTGCACCGGAGTACAAGGTCTTCACGCCGGTGCACTCGGTGCTCGTGGACCCGAAGCAGTTCGACGAGCGGGTGTTCGAGGAGCTCAAGGGGGACCACTGCATCATCCCCCCGCACGGCTTTGTGCTCGCGCGCACGATCGAGTACATCCGTATGCCGAAGGACTGCATCGCGCTCGTGGCTGCGAAGAGCAGCTATGCACGCTGCGGCATCGTCGTGAACTTCACGGTCATCGAGCCCGCGTGGGAGGGCGAGATCACGTTGGAGCTGTCGAACACGACGCCGCTTCCCGCGAAGATCTACGCGCACGAAGGCATCGCGCAGCTTCTGTTCTTCCAGAGCGACGAGCCGTGCCTGACGACGTACGCCGACCGCAAGGGCAAGTATCAAGGGCAGCGCGGTGTGGTACCGCCGCGCATGCTGGGGACGCGGCCGAAGCGCCCGCGAAAGGCGGCGGCGTGATGTACATCGAGCTGACCGATGCACGCACTTTCGCCACGCAGTTCGCGGATGCCTCCGTGTCCTTGCTGCTGATGGATCCGCCTTACGGCAACATCATCGACGCCAAGTGGGACCGGAAGTGGAAGACACCGCAGGACTACGCCGCGTGGTTCGTGGACATCCTCCAGTGCTGGCGACCGAAGCTCACGCCGACCGGCTCGGTGGTGTTCTTCGGCGGTACTGGCAAGCCGCACCAGCGCATGCTCCTGCACACCATCCTCGCCATCGAGGCCGCGACGCCACTGAACCTCACCTTCCGCAACTGGCTGACGTGGAAGAAGAAGCGGGCCTACGGCAAGAAGAGCGACTACCTCTACACGCGCGAGGAAATCCTCTGGTACTCCGCCGCTCCGGGCCTGCACGACGTGACCTTCAACATCCCCTACCTCGCCGAGCAGCGTGGCTACGCGGGCTGGGACAAGGATCATCCGGCGAAGAGCCCGTTCAAGCGCGTGTCGAACGTATGGACAGACGTGCCGGGCCCGGGGGACGTCGCGGGGAACATCGCCGCGCGGATGGAGTTGGTGTCGCAGGTCTGGACGGACATCCTAGACGCCGCGGACATGTCCATCCTCGACATGACCGAGCTGATGCGCCCTTCGCGCGACGGGGAGAAGCCCGTGCCGGTGATGGAGCGGCTCGTCTGTACGCACTCGAACGAGGGCGATCTGGTGGTCGATCCGTTCTGCGGGACGGGTGCCACGGGCGTGGCGGCGCTGAAGACGAAGAGGAAGTTCCGCGGGGCGGACACCGATCTGGACGCGATGAAGAAGGCCGCGGCGCGGCTCGCGGACGTCAGACCTGGAAGTTGAGCTGCGGCGCGATGTAGTACGGCTGGTCCATGATCGCGCCCGTCACCAGCGTGATGGCCATCGGGGTGGGGCGGCCGGGCTTCGGGAGGAGCCGCGTGCGGTTGTTGAACGTGTGCGTTCCGGCGGTGATCACGATCGCCGCGGCGGTGTCGTCGAAGTAGATCGCACGCTGCCCGGCGTCGGTGTTGTGCGCGGTCATCAACGTCGCCCACGTGGTGTAGATCCGGTTCGTGGGGTCGGCGACGCCACCCGGTGCGAACGTGTAGACCGTGATGCCGCTGGTCGCGATTCCGCCGCCTGCGGCTTCCACGAGGGACGCCGCCATGGAGACCGGCATGACGTCCCCGATCTTCAGGGTGACCGGGAACCACGGGGGGATCTCCAGGGCGAAGGTGGGCCGCGAGGCGACCGGGAAACCCGTGTCGATCTGGCAGATGTAGCGCTTGCCGGACGAGGTTCCCTCGATGGCGACGATACGGGCGTTCTCGGTGGTCATGCCGCGTACGGTACCATGGATTTTCCAGCTCGTTGAGTGGGGAGCGATTTCCCGTTGACAATCTGATAGTATATGCTGGGTTACGGGCATGAACACCGATCGCCCGATCCAGACCTCGCAAAGCCACCCCCTTATCGTTGACGTTGTTGCGCCGGAGCATCTCCGTGGGTTGCCGGGGCGTGTGGGCATGTCGATCGCCCCGGGGAAGAAGGATCTCAACGGCTTCACTGGCGCCCACGACCGCGATTTGACGGCGGATCTGGATGCGCTCTTCGAGCAGTTTCGGGCGACCGTGTTCGTCAGCCTGATGGAGGACTTCGAGTACCGGCGGTTCGGCATCTCGGCCCTGTTCCCTGGCGTCCGGGAGCGCGGAGCGCAGGTGCTGCACTACCCGATCGTGGACGTTTCGGTACCGACCAACCCCGCGACGTTCCGGGTGCTCATCGAGCGGCTCTACGCGCAGGTGCAGGCGGGTGAGCAGGTCTTCGTGCACTGCAAGGGCGGCCTGGGGCGGACGGGCCTCGTG
>FKKE01005119.1_pt2 | contig 30758 bp, 38 predicted proteins | sample 1106331 | NCBI WGS metagenome assembly FKKE01 (sample SAMEA3931202, study PRJEB13176) | freshwater metagenome | biome: Drinking water system; feature: drinking water; material: freshwater | place: China | collected 2013-02-06
TGCAACGGTTTCCCCAATTTAATTGTGATATCGGTAACTTAGGGCTTTCTGTTGGTTCCACTGCATTCCATCCTTTCTGTCTATTTCAGCAGAGTTTTGACACAAATTTGTCACAGCTAGTCCATGCATTTCAGAAATGCTTCGACATGATCATTCCTCAGATCGTCCGGTGAGTAGCAATTGTCGCCCACCACCCGTCCGGCGATCCCATGCCGAGCGTTGAGGATCGCACGCTCACCACACGACTGCGAGAAGCAGGAGACCTCCTCGGGATCAGCCTGCTCGACCATCTCATTCTCGGTGACGACCGTCTCTATAGTTTTGCAGATCAGGGCTGGCCGCTGTGAGGCGACCGCCAAAATCCTGTCGCACCTCCTCTCAATAATCTTTCTCAGCAGATGATGCATGTCGATACACTCGGAGGATTCCAGGTCTCTACCATAAGTGGTGGTCTGCGCCAGACAAAGCGGACGCCAAAAAAATAGGCAACATGCTGAAGAGCCCATGATGAGCTGTCACTCGTATGCGCAAGTCGATTTGTTCACAAGCTTATCCCCAGAAGATGGGGACGACGGACTGGGCGTGATGGCCTTGCTTTTGCGCTACTGCATATCGTCTAGCTGAGTGGCGGCGACCAGGTGTTCGCGGTGGAAAGCTGGATGGCTATCTCGAAGGAGTTTCTGTGGCCGGACTCTACCGTTACTTTAGTGGATTTGGCTGAATATACTCAATGAGCGTTTACCAACCTTCGACGGGGACGCAGCAGGTGAGCCGGGTTCGATTGCCGAAGTGGGCCGGAGCCAACGCGATGGCGACACATGTTCCATCATTCATTGTTGATCAGGAGAGGTGTTGCTGGTCCGTGCTTCGCTCTACCCGCTCAGTTGGAAACCGTCGTTCCCGCCATGCATCAAGTCCTCCTTCAAGAGGACGGACACGTTGAACTCCCTGTCTTTTTAGCTTCAGCGCCGTGCGGGCGCTGGAAATATCGTTTGGACACGTGCAGTAGAGAACAATCTCTTTGTTTTTCGGCAGTTCATCATGGCGATGATCAATTTCTTCGAACAGTAGATGTATGGCTCCAGGGATGGCTTCGGGATCTGTCTCGCGCGACAGAGGATTTCTCACATCGACAATAATCACTTGCTGACCGTCATCTATCAGGTTCTTTAGCTCGACAGCAGAAATCTTGGCCAGGCGGTGCTCTCGCAGGACCTGATGTCTTCGATAGAACTTGTACGCCACAAATGTGGCGATACCGATCAGCGCAATCGCGAGCACCCAACCACCGACCTGGTCGAAGACGGCCATGACGGATTCCAACTGGTTGCTAAACAACGCGCCCACGCCCTCGGACAGGATGATCAACAGGAGAGCGCCACCCGTATCATAGAGTAGGAATGCCGGAAGCGTCATACCGGTGATGCCGGCTAAGGGAGGAGCAATGGTGCTCAAACCGGGGACGAACTTTGCGATCAATAGGGTGCTTTTCCCATGCCGACGGAACATATCCTCCGAACTTCGCACACACGAGTCAGGCTCAAGCGAGATCTTACAGAGAAGCCCCAATACCCGGCCGCCCTTCACGCGTCCTAAGTAATACCAGCAGAGGTCGGGAAGAACAGCGGCGACGAGGGGAGCCAGCACCGCCACGCCGACGTTCATCTTATCAGCGCCGACTAAGGCGCCTGTTGCCACTAAGAGAGGGAGCGCGGGAATAGGAAGACCAGCCTGCTCTAAAAATACAATAGCGAAGAGCACCCATGCTCCGTAGTCCACCAAAAACTGTAAGGTGTTCATATCGTATTCCTTTGGTCGGTGTGTACGAGTATTGGGCCTCTCCCCTTACATCAATGATGCTGGCTCAGGGAAGCGGGCGAGGTGAAGCACCCCCTCGAATGGTCGAGGCAATGTTCTGGCTGAGGGTTATTAATGCACGACTATGAGCAGCGACCAGGGCCTCGTAGCTCTCGTCAGATACCGGCTCTTGAACGGATGCGCTGTCAGCTCGCTGTGTTCCATTCGCCCAGTGTACGGTCCAGACGGCGTCGATTGCTGCCGTTTTCCCCAGGATCGACTCGAAACGTTGAACATCGACTGACACGCGCACGTCGGCATGCTCTGCCCCACGCTGAGGGTAAGAGGGGATCGACCGGCTGCCCAGCAGCGCCGCAAGGTTGTCGGCCAGGACACGCGCGAGTTCTATTTTAAGTGGTCCGGCCCAGCGATGCGTTTCGGCGAGGACCACACGATGCGCACTTGTGCGCAAGACGAGCTGCGGGCGATCGACCATTTCCGGCAGTGTAACGGGTCCTAGGCCGACCGACTGCGAGAACGCCTCGGTCTGGGGAGTTTTACTGTCTCGGATGGCGTGACTGCTGAGGGTGTAGTGGTTGAGGGTAACGGGCGATGCGCAGCCGGTCATCAACACAAGACCTGCGAGTCCGGCAATGGCGAGTCTGGACGGGCAGCTGATCATGGTCTCTCCTCTGTTCTCCCACGAATGAGGGATTCGGGGTGGCGTTCGAGAAATTCCGCCAGCTCGTGAAGTGATTGGGATGCCCGTCCTAATTGCCGCAACGCGTCACGGGCATCCTGTTGAAGGGGCGCATCGGTCGCCAAAAGACGTTCTGCGGCGAGCAGCGTGCGCCGCAACTCTTGCAACGCTTCCTCAGCCTTCGGCGCAACCTGTTTGTCCAGCTGCTGCGCCAACGCATCAGTACTCCGCAGCATCGCCTGCAGGGAACCGAGGGTTCGGCGAACATCTACGATGAGTTCCTCCACCGGCAGCTTGTCCAACTTTTGCGCAAAGTGGGACAAGGTATGCTGTAGGCTCGCAAGACTACTCGGAGTCGTGGGCAGTTCCGGTGGAACTTTCCCCCAATTGACCGATGCCTTGGCGGCGTCATGAAAAAAGTCGAGCGCCACGAAAAGCTGTCCGGTGAGGAGGTTGCCCGTCGTGAGTTGCGCCCGTAGCCCACGAGCAACAAGCGCATCGAGCTCCTGCCTTGTGGGAGCCCCCGCGTGGGCCATCTTCATATCATCGGGTTGGACGTGTCGCGCCAATTGATCGGGGTAGAGTGCAAGTTCAACAGGAAAGCGATAGGTCCCGGCCTTTTCGTCGTAGTCCATCTCGATGCCTACCACCTCACCGACCGGGAGTCCGTGCAGCTCAATCGGAGCCCCGAGCGCCAGCCCTCGCAAGGATTCCGTGAAATGTACCGTGAATCGGAGCGTGCCCTGATTCGGTCGTTTCATCGCCACGTCTCGATCTGGGTACATCACAAAATTTGTGTTCTCAACAGCCTGCGGCGCCACTGAGGCGTTCGGCGGGGTCTCAAAGGCTATTCCACCGACCAAGATCGAGATGAGGGATTGTGTATGCATCTTCAGCCCGGCAGCGTCTACGGTCACGTCCACACCGCTCGCGTTCCAGAACCTCGTGTTGGTGGTCACGTATCGATCATGGGGTGCTGCGATAAAGATTCGTGTCACCACAGCGGTTCCATCCGTATCGAGCTCAGTGGACAACACCTTCCCTACGGGCACTCGGTGATAGTAGACGGGTGTGCCGGTATCGAGCGACCCTTGGCCAGTCCCTCGGAGGACAAATTGCCTGCCTGCGACATCTCCGGTGATAATCGGAGGGACCTCGAGCCCCTCAAAATCCCTCTTCGACACCAAGGATTTTCCAACATCCAGGCCGATGTACGATCCGGAGAAGAGCGTGCCGAGTTCCGTCACCTGTCCACCTGTCACCCGCGTGCGGACGACCCAGAACCTTGTGTCTTCGACGAGATGCGCAGAGAAGTTGCTGACCATGTCAGCGGTCACGACGACGTGAGAGAGGTCTTCGCTGATGGTAATTTGCCGCACTTCTCCCACGTCGACATTCTTGTACTTGATTTTCGTCTTGCCGGGTTCCAGCCCCTCTGCGGCTCTGAAGGTGATGGTGATCGTGGGGCCATGTTCGAGCACAGCTTTGATCGCGATCCATCCGCCGATCAGAGCGGAGACAATCGGCACCAACCACACAAGGTGAAGCGACCACCGCCCTTTCGGCGCAGCCACTGCAGTTGCAACTTCAAATGGCTCGTCTGTGTGATTATCATGCATGGGTGTGAGACTCCTTGTGAGCCGGATCCCAGATCAGCCGCGGATCAAAAGCCATAGCGGACAACATGCTGAGTATCACCACGGCCCCAAAGTAGAGGGCCCCACTGCGAGGCGTCACCGTGGCGAGCGGGCGAAATTGCACCAGCGCCGCCAGAATCGCGACAACATAGACATCAAGCATGGACCAGCGTCCGACCAGCTCGACGAGTCGATACAGTTTCGCCCGCTCGAGCGGCCGCCAGGCAGATTGGTAATGGGCGGTAATCAGGAGAAGGGTCATTGCCAGGAGTTTCAGCACGGGTACGACGACACTGGCGATGAACACAACGAGAGCCAGCCCCCACGATCCAGCATGCCATAAGTATGCGACTCCGCTCACAATCGTGTTCTCCTCACGGCCGAACACGGAATGAGTTTCCATGATTGGGAGCACGTTGGCAGGGATATAGAGAATATAGGCGGCGATCAGATAGGCGGCGGCACGTTCGATGCTATTCGTCTTACGGAAACGGAGAGAACTACCGCACCGACCACACGATGACGCGCCTTCACGAGCAGGTCGCGAAAGAAGACCGCAGGTATGGCAGGCGTAGAGTCCGAGTGCATGCGCCGTGCGTGGGGAGGGTCTCATTGGGGAGCCACCTGTTCCCAGAGATGCCGAAGATTGAACGACCGACTCGCAGCAATCAGCAAGAGCATCATGCCCCCCAATGACCACAGAGCAATCCCGGTTACGATATCAGCCATGTGCGCCAACTTGACGAGCGCCACGAGCACTCCCATGAAAAATATTTCGGTCATGCCCCACGGGCGCACCAGTGTCAGCAGGCGTAGCAACTTGGGCATCCACGCAGACGCACGTCGTACTCGCAATAAGAGCAGCACCGAGATCATGACCGCCAACTCAAGGGCCGGCAGCAGAATGGTCGTGGCTGCGATGAGAACCGCGAAGACATGCAGGCCATCCTTCCAGAGTTGTTGCACTGTTCTGGATAGACTCGAAGAGGTCACATTCCCTTGTATCTCCAGCTCCAAGATCGGAAATGTGAGGCCGATGAGAAACAGCACCGCCGCGCCGAGTGAGAAGGCAAGTGCCCGATCGAGACTGCCTGGTGTGTATCGATAGAGGGGAGCGTCGCATCCTCCACAGACCGCCCACCCGCCCGCGGGAAGCGCGATCGGCCTTTGAAGGAGGTCGCACTCGTTGCAGGCGATCAGGCCAGTCGTCGACTGACTGTCTGTGGGGCTCAACACTGGCATCCTCATCCCTATCCAATGTGTCCTAACCAGCTAGTAGGGGCGTACAGATCTTGGCCAACATAGAGAGCGATGTAAGGCATGCTCGCCTATCGCAGATATCTAAAAAAACCCTTACGCTACGACCCAATTCAGAGGGGAACAGAGGTTCGTCACTCCGGGAAAACGCGGGGAGGAACCGTCTGTTGCCATCCCTCACCAGAGAGATTATTGAGAAAGGCTTCCAAGTCCGCTCGTTCGTCGTCACTCAGAAACAGAGGTCGCATAATGGGATCTTGATGCGGGTTGTTCACGCCTCCGTGGTTGTAGAAATTCACCACTTCTCTGAGTGTCTTAAACCGACCATCGTGCATATAGGGAGCGGTCCGCGCGATCTCTCGCAATGTCGGCGTCTTGAACGCGCCGATATCTTCCGGTCGCCGGGTAACGGCATAACGGCCGAGATCGATGTGAGGAGTCTCCCACCCCACGCCAAGATTGTGGTATTGCTCATCGGTATAGTTAGGGCCGGCATGACATCGCACGCAGCCGCCCTTACCTCGAAACACGAGGAATCCGCGTTGTGCGGCGGCAGAGAGCGCGGCCGTATCTCCCCGATAGTCAAAGCGGTCTACCGGGCTGTTGCCGGAGAGAATAGTCCATTGAAAATGGGTCAAGGCGGTCGCAATGCTCTCTTCGGTCACATCCGTGCCGAATGTTTCTCGAAACAGGTGTCGATAGCCGGGGATGGCCTTGATCATCGAGAGGAGGTCATGCTGAGAGAGACCGTGTTCAACAGGATTGCGAAAGGGTTCAAGGGTCTGTTCTGTAAGTGTGCGAGCGCGTCCGTCCCAAAAAAAGGACCGCCCGTACAGTCGATTGATAACAGTGGGGGCATTCCGATGCCCGCGTTGGCCATTGATACCGCTTGAAACAGCTTTCCCGTCGGTAAACGCCCGAGAAGGCAGGTGGCACGAACTACAGGCGATCGTGCCATCTCCAGAGAGCCGCTTGTCGAAAAACAGAAGTCGACCGAGCTCAATGGACTGTTTGGTGGGACGACTCTCACATGGGAGAGAGTCATTCGGGTCACCTAATCCAAGGTGGTGAGAGATTTCTACGTCTGCTGCACGAAGAGAATCCGTCGCCATCGCGTCCGCGCTGAGAACGAACAATCCACAACCAATGAAAATCCTCGCGAGGGTAAGCGTGAAGGATAAAGCCTGCCAGGAAGGACTTGGCACGAGCCGTCGGATGTCGATAAGCCTCGATAATGTGCTGCACGCCATTGTTCAACCAGGGCGAGGAGAACTCATTACTCGTAATCTCAGCAGATCCATCATTTCTGAATGGTAATCGCTGGTGTCGGATATTTACCTAAATCTGTCACGGCCATCTGAAAGAGGTGCGATAACACGGCAAACGCTTCTTGGTTCCAATTGGACGCCGCTTCTTGTCCAGCTAAGTACTTTCTTAACGAGTACCACCGGCCTTCAAACTGAACGGCAAACTCGATCCCTTCCGGTTTCGTGGCCGACTCGACGACTTCCAACGTGTGCACCGGATTGCGCACTGGCGTCCGGGTTCTTGGATCCGGCGCAACGGCGAATTCGCGATCCTCCTCGAAGTTGCGGCCTACAAATCCAATGATGTTATTGATGCTTCTCAGGATTAATGTGCCATGAAGCGGATAATCGCCTCCGGGGTAACCAGGCCGAATGTCAACCAATACTTGGCTCTCCGGATACTGGATGGCCTCCAGGTGCAGTTGTCGCCGTTCTTCGTTGGACAGGCGCTTGGAGTCGTAGTTGGAAATCAAGAGCCGACCGACTGTCGGGCGCCACACGGTATGAGTGCCGGTCTTGGCATCGGCCTCCCAGCGATATCCCTTCTCTGTCGCTTCGACGACCTCACGTGGATCTGGGGGACGGACGTACAAGGTCTGGGTGTCGTTGAACAGCAGCGGTTCGATATAGAGAGACCGGCTTTTTTCGAGACTAGCCAGGTGCAAGAGCCGACGACGAAATTCAATGAATCCATCTCCCTCAGAAGGGCGGTTAATTAAGAAGTGCCGACCATCACTTTCTTCGATAGAAAATCCTCTGGCCATCAAACGGAACAACATGTTGAGCTCATAGCCTTGGTGCACCAAAGATCTCAATGTATTTTCACCGAGGGGATGAAGGATTCGTTTTGTAAATTCCTCACCCGTGATGGGGATAATAGTGATGGTCGGGTTTTCCGCGACGCTCACACCGTATTCGAGGCCAACCGGGTATTCCGTTGGATCTACGGCATGCCCAATCCCTCCACGGATTCCCGCATCCGTTCGAAAATCGAATGTCGCCGCGACGCTTGACACTGCCGTGAAATGCACGGGTCGATGGTATCGTGCGCGTGCGATGTTGAGCAGCAACAGATCTGCTTCGACGTAACTGACAGTCCGGTCGTACTCCAGCACGGCGCGATGGGTTGCGAGAGGAGAAAGGCACCCACTTACGCCAAGAGAAAAAACAAACAATAGTGACGTGACCTTGAGCGACGATCTCATGTGCGCGCGTTATAAAGCGAACGAATTGGTCGAACAGGGCAGGCGATGACCACACGTCAACGCCTGCCGAGTCCAACGGACGGCTACTTTTTCATGGGATTCGCCGCGCGCAGCACCGGGTAATACTGCGAGAAGACGAAATCTATCGCATTCGTTTCATGACACTTGTTGCACTCATCGATCTTGTTGGGCTTTGACACGTCTTTGAGCGGGTACGAGTGGCCAAAGCTGAAGAAACCCCAGTTGCCCGGGTCCTTCGGGAAGAGCTTGGAATCCCTAACTGAAACTTCAAGCCCGATAAACTCCCCTTGGAAATACCCTGAACCGCTGGCCGCTTCTTTTGTGCCGACACTGACCAATTCCTTCACGATCGCTGTGCCGTCTCGATATTTACCGTTCTTTTCATAGTAGGCAAAACTCTCCGGATCCATATAGACGTTATGAAACTCAGGGAAATTCGCCTTTCCATCGTTCATATCGTTCGGAGTGAGGGGAGTTCCAATGTACACCCAATGCCGGAAGGCAGAAAATGGCGGCCTTTTCATTTTGCCCTCAGGGGTGTATTCAATCGCCCCGACTATTGTAGATGGGGGAGAGCCGGGCGGAGGAGAGCCAGCCGTTGCAGGACTAGGGCTGCCGACGGTCGACCAGGCCATTGCGCCAAGCGCGATGGTTGCTGCTAAGACGATACGTACTGTGCGACTGCCACTTGTTAAATACATACAGACCTCCTTAAGATTAGGGTGCCAATATCACGTGCCCATAGATGACACAGTCGTCGGACGAAGAACCGTCATCTAGATGACAAAATGAAATAAAACCGTACAAAAACCTGGTACGAGAGCGAACGCGCTTCACATGAAGATTCCAGCATCACTCGCAACGGATTTTGTAATGGTTGCGGCACATCTCAAAACTGCTCGGCGGAATGTGTTCAAAGACAAAGCCCTGATCTATGGCTCATTCGAGCCGGAGAAAGTGTATGTTGTTGAGCATGGATATGTGCGTCTAGGAGCTACCCAAGCAGATGGTCGCCTGACCACTCGGGCATTGCTGGGAAAAGCGTCGATCTTTGGAGACCTTCCGTTCTGTCCTGCCACGTCCGAGCAAAACGGAGTTGCTGTTGCGAGCGGAGAAACCTATGTGCTCGAACTGAAACGTCACGCTTTAGAGGCAGCTGTGCAACAGGATGAGGCTTTGCGCCAGCTACTGCTGGAAATTTACGGTCTTCAGTTTCGGTTTCTTGATCGTCGACTGCAGTGGCAGTTTGTCATGCCGCTAGAGAGGCGCATTGCAACAGTGCTGTTGGACTTGATGTGTTTTGGAGGGAAGCCGTGCCCACACCACCCCGGGTACGTTCTCGATATCCGGCTGACGCATCAAGAGCTCTCAGAGCTCGTCCTGGCGGCCCGATCAAACGTGACTCCTATTCTGAACACCTTCCGTGCTCAGAACGTCATTTCCTACTCACGGGCCTATATCTGTGTTCGGACGCTCGATGCGCTGGCAAAGATCGTCGGAGACGTTGCCATACGAAATAGCGCCAGCTTGGGATCGCGTCCAGCACACTACCCACCCATATATACCAGAATACCCTAGCCCATCCCGCAGCACGCCCATCTCACGGTACCATAGGGCCTGTGCCGGGGTACGATCGTGAGACCGCCGAAGGATCGCCGAGACCTCCGCCGGCCACCCGACTCGGCAGTGGCCCAGTGCTCAGGTGTGCCGGGCAGACCATCATTAAGGAAGAAGTTCGAGCAGGTTTGTCCGCTTGTACCCGATCGGACGCCGTGCTAGCTGACTCAAATGGAGGCCTTCTATTTCACCGACGTCGAGTTGGCCGGCGGAGCCACCCTGTCGAGGGCTTCGCGGTGAGTCTCCTTGACATGCGGATGGCCCGCCGCTGCTTCGTGGGTGAGCAAATACTGTTTTTGCTCAATCCCCCCGCCGTAGCCCGTGAGTTGTCCCTGCTCGCCGATGACCCGATGGCAAGGAATAATGATGGATAGGGGATTGCGTCGTGAGGCTCCCCCGGCCGCTCGGGCTCCCTTCGGGCTGCCGACGTGGGTCGCCAATGCGGCATAGGCGATGGTCTCGCCGATGGGGAGGCGGCGCAATGCCTGCCACACCCGTACCTCAAACGGCGTCCCTCGCAGATCCAGCGTGAGTTCAGTCAGCTCGTCGAACCGGCCGTTGAAATAGGACCGTAGCCATCGGGCGGCTGCCCTGATCGATGGATGACTTCTCTGTTCAATTCGATGGCCGTGATACCACCTGGCGAGTCGTGCCTGCAACAGATGTTGCCGATCCGGCGTCACGAACTCCAGCGCACAGAGCCCTTGTGCGGACGCAACGGCTTGCATGGGCCCGATAGGGGTGTCAATGGTCTCCATGCTCAGATACTCCATGATGGTGACTCCTTGGTCTGTCGGGTCGGTCGTGCGCATGGGGCGACGGGGACGCCCACAGCCCTATCGTCGCGTAGGCTCGCCAGGGTCGCCAGGCTTCGGCCATGGCGAGGATCTTCTGCGGCCGGTGCTCCCCTAATGCGCGCTTTACCCCCAAGTCGGTGTGCGGAAAGGCGTCCGGCCAGGATAGGGCGCGCATGGCGATGTACTGAGCAGTCCATTCACCGATTCCCGGCAGGTCTTTCAGTTGCGCGATGGTCTGGGAGATATGGGCCTTCGGGGTTAGAATAAGTGTGTTGGTGGCGACGGCCTGTGCAAGGGCCATGATAGAGGTGGCCCTCTTTGTCGTAATACCAAGGGTTGTCAAGTCACCACGGGCGCATTCAGCCAGTGTCTTGGCATTCGGGAACGTCTTGGTCACCATTGCGTTGGGCGTGATTACGGTACCTCCAAATCGCCGGGCGATGCGCCCGAGGAGGGTCCTTGCAGCTTTGATGGACACTTGCTGCCCCACAATTGCTCGCACCCCCAACTCAAACCCATCGACGGCACCAGGCACCCGCAACCCGGCAATGGGCAGCAATGCCTGTACCGCCGGAGCAACTTCCTGAGGATTGTAAAACACATCGAACAATCGCCCCACGCGTTCGAGGACCAGTGGAATTGCACGAGTTAAAGACGAGGATACTGTGACGCTCAAGGCCGGTTTATGGAGACTCAGAGACACGTGGACCCATCCGACGTACGCCTTCCCCATCGATTCAAGCGCGAGACTGCGGAGGTAGTGTCTCTTGTCGACGTGCTCGACGCCTGCAATGAGTCGGTCTGCGAGAAACGCAAGCAGTGCATCCCAGGCATATGGGGGATGAAATCCGAGATCGCACTGTACCGCGTCGTCACAACGGGAGAGCGGTTTCTGAGTGTCAAAAAGCTTCAGATGGGGATCTGCTTCTTTGGAAATGGACAAAGCGATTCCTATTATCCCAGCTAAAAGCGTGTTCGTGCCATTGTTCCTACAGGGTCACGTCGGAAGGTGAGCGTGGAGATTCCTCACCTCCTCGACAGTGGTTGATGAAGTCAGCGGTGTTGGGAACAATGACATGGCGCACATTCAACATAGACATGTTGCGGTGCCCTACTTACTCAACGGACATCTTTCAACCAATACTGGACTGTTCTCAGCCTTTAATAGGCAGCCGCATTATTTCCGCCCCGCACGCACCATACGTTATGGCTATCGGTGACTTTGATGTCATGTGATATGCCCATGACAAAGCCCACGTTCCACGCGGAGGACCCTCTACCCACGAACGATGAGGCCGACCAGTAGTGGGCTGCCTGAACATTTGCGAAGGGATGGCCGGGGTGCAGCGTGGGGCCTGGTGAGACGGAGAGGTCCACTAGGCTAACCAATTCATGCACCGACGGCATTGAGGTCATCTGCTCATCTGTTGGTCACGCGCAGAACTCCCTCTCGTGAGTATGTACGTATGGAAAACCTACTACCTATCGTCGAAGGCCAATGTGGTGGTCCGAAAAGATATATTGCTGGTCTGATGCATGCTGTTCATGGCACGACGAACATTTTGACCGATCCGCTAGAGCAGCGCGATCGAGGTACGGCTCTCGCTGATGGCCAAAAGGAAAATAGCCCAAATGCCCGGTCTGTGCTGGAAATATCTTGCTGTCCTTCACAAGAACGCATAGTCCAGCAAAATACATTTCATGAACTGTGCCATCTTCATCGGGTTCGCCTAGCACCACGAATTCTTTCGCAATGGTTGTTCCTTCAGGCCACAGGCCAGTTTTCATATAAGCTGCATAAGCCCAAGGCTTCACATACGTATTTATGATTTCATTTGTTGGTATTGGGATGTTATCAATAATATTAGCCTGACCTTTCGGCAGAACGGTTGAGCCCACATGAACCCATCCACGGTAGCCGACCGGCCGATCAAGCGAACCATCCTTATTGAAAACAACCTTCTCTTCGGCTGCGGAGCCTGTTCCTACCATGAATGCCGATAAGATGAGGGTTCCAACTAGTACAACCATTTTGCAGCTCGATTTCATTGCATCTTCCTCTTTGTTTGAGAGCCAGCTCGTGGTCTTAAATAGTGACGAGAGTGCTATTATCAACGCCACTCGATGTCCAGATGGATCGAATAATGATCCCTCTGCATGATTAGGTGCCCATCAAATGTGTACGTTATCATGATCGGTCACACGTGGCGATGCCCTGCGGCCGGGACCGATAGTGCACCCCGTCTTGGCCGAGATGTCGTGAGTGTGCGACGGCGGGGATTCCCTCACCATTGAGCCGCAGGCTGTGCAAGATGTTGCCTTCCTCTTTGGTGTTTTCATCTGTTTGATTAATCCGCTGACAGATGACATAGAGAATGGTCTCTTCTGGATTCAGAGTGCATTGAAACGCAGTACTCCCAGGCTGAGAGAACATGCGGTTGTTAGTGAACCATTCTCCGGGGTGGGGCAGTTGCAACCGGCTGATTTCAACCGGCTTGGTTGCGCGCTCGCCGGCAATGTCGTAAGTGCTCACGGTAGCAGCCTTATCATCTTTATCTGACCGGGGCAGATTATTGACCGTATAGAGCCGAGTCCCCTTTTTATTGGCGAGTAACCAGCAAATATCTTGCCCACTATTTTCAACAGATCCTAAAAACGTCATTTCACCATTCTTGCCGAATCGATAGACCCCGAGTTCATTGCGGGTCACGAATCCGACGTACAGCAACGGTTCGGTCGGGTGCGCCCAAATGCCGAGCGGCATCGAGGGAACACCCTCCATTCCCTTGTATTTATAGCCGGCGTTTGTCTCCGGTAGCTGTACCAGGCTTCGCTCGGTTAACCGACTGTCTCGCCCCACGTGAAAGACGTGGAGTTGTCCCTGTACACTCGGCTTGAGACCGGCCAGGAACGAGCGCGTGCCCTCGCCATCGAAGTCCACATCCACTTGAAAGTCATTGCCGAACGCAACCTCAGGATTCGAACGAGGGACATACACCTGCGTAGGTTTGTGCGAATTCTCCACGTCAATCTTGGAAACAAATCGTAACGTGCCGTTCTGTTCAATGGCGAACGAGACGTAGCTCGCCTTCGCGGCACCACGCAATGCCTCTCTTTGATGATAGTCTTCATTCCGGTTTGAGAGGAGCAGCGTCGTGCCGCTCAGCGAGAGACTGTTCGGCGCGACACCGTGCGACGAAAACGGCGAACCCTTTACATGTCGTAATGATCCATCGGATTGAACATCGAAGACCGCCACGGTATTGCTGTGCGTGTTGACGGTAAAGAGACGTTTCCCGTCAGGGCTGATGATAAGCGGCGTGTCGTTGTCATGTGGACCGAGTTTGCCATGGGTGTCATTGTTGATGCCCGTGCCCCCTGTATAGAACGGATTGCCTGGCAACGGATCCAGCGTGCCATCGTCTTTTCGGTGATAACCCAGTACCGCATTTTGCCCCTCACGGATGTCGTTCGTTTGGATATACAGAAACTGGCTATGGCGAGTTGTCATCTTCAGACCTCCTTGAATTGAAAAATCATACCAGTGCGTATGCGGTCGTCCCTCAAATTGCCGTTCTTCCTGTGCTCCACCCTATGACCACCAGGGCCATTCTGCTGACGGTCTCCGACTCTCAGCATTTCCGGGCACCAATGGCTACTCTCATCTATCAGCACACACCCTTTGGTATCGGACCACCATCGGGCTCTCCGACGACGTTCACCACGTATAGCCTGCTCTCCCCTAGACGCCAATGGCAGATAAATTGAGTCGGCCATTCTCCATCGGCGGGCACCAATAGAAGCTCCCTGTTACTGGACGTGTGAACGTGAACAGTGCGTCCGCAATCCCGTCGTCCGCTCCTACCATCCGCTTCAACTGCGCTTCAAACGGGTCAAGCGAGGCCCCAAAGGCTACAAAATACAATCCACTCCCATGCTCATCGGCCCATGGCATCGAGCGGCGCAGGACGAACGCGGCCGGTTGAAAACTCTCCTGTGCCGTGCGTTTCACGTGTGCGGAGGTCGGTGCTGTAGCCAACTCTTTATTGTCCCGCCGCCGCCGACCGATCATGGCATCGTGCCGCGGATCCGACATCTCGTCGAACCGTTTCCAATCATGGACCCATCGTTGAACGGCGACGTAACTTGACCCATCGAGCATGGCCCCTTGGCCCCGCACGATGGCAGCCTTTTCCGCAAGCTTGCCTTTGGGGTTTTCGGTACCATCCTCATAACCGGTCAGATCCCGCCCCGTCCCGTACAGAAATCCTTCCGTGGACTCACAGACTGTGAACGCCGGCGTCAGCTGCTCAACCAGACGACGCTCGACATGAAAGAGTTCTCCACGGTCTTCTGCTCGAAGCCAACACCACAAAGCCGCTGGTGTTGAAGGGACTGTCAACCCACTCCCAAACTGCGTGGGGAACACCCTCAATCCAGGAATGTCTTTCCCAAGTGCGCGGAAGAGCGGTACACCCAGTCCGACCACGGTTCGCTCGCCATCAACAAGAGTCTGCAGGGTCTTGATAACGCGGGAGAGGCCGGCGATATCGTGAACGGCGAACTCTACGTACCAGGCTGCTTTGGGGAGAGGAGCAATAATCCCTGGTTGCATGATCACCATGTCTTCTTCGCGTGTGTGGACGTATTTCCTCATCTGCTACGAGAGCCGGTCTCAGTCGCGCACAGGACCTTTGTGGAGAGAGACGGCATTGATGCAAAACCGCAACCCTGACGGCTCCGGTCCATCGGGGAACACATGGCCGAGGTGAGCATCACAGACATTGCAGGTCACCTCGATTCGGTGCATGCCGTGGCTGGTATCCTGATGATAGGCCACGACCCCTGGCGAGACCGGTTGCGTGAAACTAGGCCACCCCGTATGGCTTTGATACTTGGTCGCCGCATCAAAGAGCTCTGTGCCGCAACACAGGCACTCGTACCGACCAGGTTCAAACAGTTGGCAGAGCTCCGAGCTGTGGGCCCGTTCGGTCCCCTTCAGACGGGTGATCCGAAATTGCCTGTCGGTCAGCAGTTCGCGCCATTGCGCCTCGGTCTTCTCGACACGAAAGGGAGGGGACGGATTGCCGTGCGTTGCCCAGTGCGTCACCTCATTCCACGTGAGGATGTCAACCGACGGCAAATGATGTTCTTTGTGTTCTGTCATAAACGCTCCGTTGGTGATCCATTCAACCGCGCCCTTCGGGACCCCTTTTCTACCATTGGATATTCGGGCGTCATGATCCTCAGATCCTTCTCCAAGATACTGGGTGCCTGGACCGAGTTGCCCAGATCGTAATTCTCTGCTCAGCTTTTGGGTTGACTACGCACTGTCATACGCCATTGTCTTTGACCCTGTCTGTCATCTAGATGACCATCGTGATCAACGTGCAGACATCAGGGGTCTTTCACACCATGCCGTCATCTTGCGTCAGTGCGTTCGACGGGACGATCATCAATACCTCGGCGTAGTCATTGTCACTCGGCTAAGCGGCACTGTCCCTGATCATAGTGATCAGGAACTTGTGTCACCTCAAGCGGCAAGCCTTCCGCGGTCGCCCGCCGAATGGGCGCATAGTCCGCTTCGATCCAACGTGAGCGCATCTGTTTCAACCGTCCTGATTCTTCCAAACGAAAGAGCAAGTTGTTCAAGAACCATTGGAGGCGTCGGTGCTCGTCGCTTGTCACGACGGAGAGGTCTTCCTGCGTCACAATCAGCGGAGTACCGTCTGCTTGCATCAACAGCTGCCAATCCTGCCAGACCCGCTTCGTCACATAGTCGAGTATGGAATGGTCAGACAGGATGACATCGATCTTCGGGTCTTTGGTTTCGATCGCTGCAGGGAGAGAATCGCAGACCACCAATCGGCTCTGTTTGAGGTTGGCTTGGGCATAGAGGTGAGCGGATCGTCCCTTCTGAACCGCTAGGGTCAAGCCAGTGAAGGCATCCTGAACGGCTTCGAGCGTGTCCCAATTCCCGGTCGGCTTTCCAAAGTGTGCCCGCACACGTTCTGCGATCTTAGGTTCTTGGACGATCGCGGCGATCCCGTCACCGCGAAAATAGGGAGCTGAAAACCATAACCCCGTTGGTCTTGTGCCCGGAACGGTCCCGCTTACGGACGAGACAAAGAGATCGAGCTGTCCCTCATTCATTTTAATGAACAGGTCTGGAAATCGAGTCACATGCAGGGTTGGAACGACGGAATGGGGTATACCGCAATGAGCAGACAACGCGTCCGCAACCTCGCGGATCAGTTCAATATCGAACCCGGTCACTCTGATGCCTTCGTCGGTGTACATGGCAGGAAAGATGAATGGCCGAAACGGTTCAACAGAAATACCGACACGTAATCGTCCGCCAGCGCATATGGATGACAGCTCATCGCGGTTCAATGGATGGACCATGGTGGCTGCGTCGTACACCAGTCCGCACCCCTGCAAGAAGACCACTGCCAACAGCATCAGGATACGGAGCATGACGCGTGCATCGATGGCTTGTCTCATGTCATCAATCAACGACATAACATTAGAGTCGAAATCCAACCGTGAATAACCATTGCTCAGACAGGTCAGACTGTCCCTTGAAATCGATTTCAAATCGCGTGTATTGAAGACCCATGTCGACCGACAGCCCATGGGTCACTGGGAATCGCACCCCGACCTGCCCACCGTAGAGATACCCCGGAGAATGTTCACCATGTCCAGGGAGGGTTCCACCCAACATCGCTCCAACGTATGGCACTGCACGATTTTCCAGCGGCCCGAAGAGCACATGTCGAATGACTCGATTGATCGGCCAGGTTTTTGGAAAATCCAAGTAGTCGATGAAATTATTCCACCGGGGGTTGAGGTACAACGAATGTTGATCCGTGGTGAACGTCGGAGTGTGGTGGCTGTAGTACTGGTAGATGGCTCTCACTTCAAGTGGTCCGTACTGAAGAGCAGTGAACCCTGCTTGAAGCATAAGGACCCGGCGCGTTGGCGCAAACGTTCGGTGATTGAAGGACACATCGAAGTTAAAGGGCCGGAGGGGGAGCATGTTGAGTACGGCTTCCTGAGCAGCGACCTCGCACGGCAGCGCTGAGGCGAAGAGTAGCAGGATGAGAAGGAGTCCAGAGCCGTAGCCATACGCCTTCAACGCCCACCTGCTCACGCAGTGTCGTCCAATCATATCGGCCGTTGTGGAAACGTTTGCCTCAGGAGAAATATGCCGCGCCATCGAACCCACGCCAACCATGCGTCGGTCAATTTGACTCCTACATGAAGATCGCACGCATGTAACTTAAATGGCTTCACTCGATGTCCTGATGAAAGATACCAGGGGGGGGCCATGGAGCTCTGTCTTCTAGATGACAGACAGCCGTGGTTAATCTGAGGTAAACGCAGTGCATAAATATCTTGTGGTGTTTGAGAATCTGCTCCTCCGGCCATCAATAAAGATGGTTTGAATATATGGAGGGGTGTGGAACAGGCTGCGCCGCTCTTTTCTAGACTGAGAGAGCAATTGTACATGGAGCCGGTCAGAAGACGATGAAGCTTCCTCTCACAATTGCGGCTCCGCTTCTTACCTCATTAGGTGCCTTGCGACCTATTCGCAGGACCAAGCTGAATCATGGAGCGATCGTATACAAGACTCTCGCGGTTGGCCGAACATACGTGGTACAGGAGGGTTGCATTCGGCTCATTCACATTGAGGGCGACGGACGCACCAATTTCTGGGATTTAATAGGTGCTGGAGGAATGTTTGGAGATCTGCCGTTTGCTCTCACTACGTCTCAACACATAGAGCATGCCATGGCGAGTGGCCCAACCTACCTCTGGGAGTTTTCTCGTGCTGCGTTGGAGAGGGAAGCGGAGCGTAGTCAAGCGTTTAATCGGACCCTCCTGAGAACATATGGGGCCTTCTTAGGCTTTGGAGAGCGGCGCCTCCGGTGGCGACTCACCAATCCATTAGCACGTCGGGCGGCCCTTGTTCTCATCGATCTTTTGGTTCTCGGCGCAGGGCCATGCCCTCACGGGCCTGGTTATTTGATACAAATTCGAATGACTCAAGAGGAATTCGCCGAACTCCTCGGTGTCGCTCGTCAAACACTCAACTCCCTCATGAAAGAGTGGAAGAGGAAACAGATAGTCTCCTACACCAGGTCCTGTTTCTGTATTCGTAACCTGGAGGCACTTCAGGCGATTGCGTCCTAATATCCGGTGTCATCATCGATACAAGTCGATGGACGCGAGTTTGTCCTCAGCATAGTCATCGCATGGAGGTTGGGCAGGATCCCGAGACGACTGCTCTCGTTCCGCCCATTTCAGAACAGAGATGAACGGGAAAGAGGATATCGCCCGAAGTGGTTGGCTGATGGATCGTATCTGAGTGATTCCTTCTGATTCCGGACCATCAGGGGCTGACTGCGATCCATCTTATTGTAAGGCACCATGAATAAGAGGCCTCCATCATGAGGATTCCAGACTCGCTCTCCACAAGATTGCTCACTGCTCTCCAGAGCCTCCATCCCATCCGGCGACGCAGGCTGAAGGACAAGATGTTGGTATATGAGTCCTTCATGCCTGGGAAAACGTATGTCATCGAGGCCGGGTATGTCCGCATTGTCTCTGCGGAAGCCAGCGGCCGATACGTCACTCGTTTGTTGTTAGGAGCCGGGGGGATTTGGGGAGACCTCCCCTTTGGGTTGACGACCTTCCAGAATGCAGAATCGGCAGCCGCAAATGGGACGGCCATCGTGCTCGAGTTTGATCGATCGAGTATTGAAAAGGCCTCCAGGATTGATGAGTCTCTCCGGCAGGGGCTTTTGGAAACCTATGGCCATCAGTTGCATTTCCTTGATCGTCGGCTGCAGTGGCAGCTGACCTCGCCGTTACAAAAGCGCGTTGCGATGGCACTCGTTGATCTGATGTGCTTCGAGGGACGGCCGTGCAACCATGGTGTCGGTTATGTCGTGGATGTCCGGATGACACATGAGGAGCTTTCTGAACTTGTCGGGGCCTCTCGCCCCAATGTGAGTGCCATTATGAAAGCTCTGAGTGACCAAGGCGTCCTCTCTTACAGACGGGCCTATGTGTGCGTGCGAGACCTTGACGCTCTCGGTCGCATCGCGGTGCCTGATTTCATACAGGCCAAAGGTCTCCATGATTTGTCGTCTAGATGACAGAAAATCGGATGAACAAAATGTAGGATTGCGTCGTCATTCAACCACTCCGTATGTTGGAGTGATGATAACTGTCTTTGAGGAAAGGGGAAAATCATGAAACACATGCTGTTCGGAGTTGTTGTTCTCGCATGCGGAGCTATTGGGCTGACCGGATTATCCAATGCAGAAGAAGAGAAACCGTTCGCACTGAACGTCGACGTCGCCACGGGGGCTCTCCGTGTGCCAGACAACTACACAGAATGGCCCACGCTTGGTACATGGGCTCACGCCAATACCGATGAGAAATTGGAAAAAAATGGACCCGGTCTTCATGAATACCACACGGTGTACACGCAGCCTTCAACGATTGCCCATTATAAAAAAACAGGGCAGTTCCCTGACGGCGCGATATTGGTCAAGGAACTCTTAAATGCGGAGACGATGGCAATGAGCACAGGACCTGCGGTCGGTCATGCCACTACCGTCAAGGGCTGGTTTGTTCTCGTACGCGACACAAAGGGGCGGTACAAAGATTCGCCGGTCTGGGGAAATGGATGGGCTTGGGGTCTCTTTAATAAAGGCGATATGACCCATTCCGTCACAAAAAACTACAAGGTAGAGTGTATCCCTTGTCATATTCCTGCCAAGAGCCTTGCTCCTGCAACTGCTGCAGATGCGGATAAATGGATCTATACGCTTGGCTATCCGATTCTGCAAAAACAATAGGTCAAGGCGTATGTCCGTGTAGTGACTCTTAAGGGGATGGTTGGCGGATGGTGATGCTCCATCCATGTTCCTGATGACGACGCACATTCAATTCGACAATACCTATGCCAGGGAACTCGAAGGCACGTATGTTCCCTGGCAGCCTACCAAGGTCTCTTCTCCAAGGCTTCTTCGATTGAACAGGGACTTGAGTCTTCAGTTGAATCTACCAATAGAAGTGTTGAGCGGCCCAATGGGAAGCGCCATCCTTTCAGGAAATGAAATTCCAGTTGGTGCCACGCCTCTCGCTCAAGCTTACGCAGGCCATCAGTTTGGACATTTCGTTCCACAACTCGGCGATGGGCGGGCCTTGGTCCTAGGTGAGGTACTAGGGGAAGACGGCCGTCGTAGAGATCTAGCTTTTAAAGGATCCGGGCCAACCCCCTTTTCTCGTGGCGGAGATGGGAAAGCAGCGGTGGGCCCGGTGCTCCGAGAGTATCTCGTCGGAGAATTCATGCATGCCATGGGTATTCCGACCACTCGGGCGCTCGCGGCAGTCTGGACAGGTGAATCAGTTTTTCGTGACCGGCCATTGCCGGGAGCCGTCTTGACGCGTGTCGCGGCCAGTCATCTGCGAATCGGTACCTTTGAATTCTTCGCGGCGCGTGGGGAATCACAGCGTGTACAACGACTCGTAGATTATGCGATCCGACGGCACGATCCGCAACTTGTTACTGATCCGAATCAGTATCAGGAATGGTTCAAGGCTGTGGCTGATCGACAGGCGAGTCTGGTCGCTCGATGGATGTTGGTCGGCTTCATCCATGGCGTCATGAATACGGACAATACGACGATCTCTGGCGAGACGATCGATTATGGGCCCTGTGCGTTTATGGAAGCCTACGACCCTCAAGTGGTGTTTAGTTCAATCGACACGCAGGGGCGATATGCCTATCACAACCAGCCGCACATTATACGCTGGAATTTGGCACGTCTTGCCGGAGCCATTGCACCGGTGATGCGCAATGGCTCAAGAGAGTCTAGAGTCGCCCCGCTTCTCGAAATTCTAGAAGCGTTTCCGGCTCGTTATCATGACTATTGGCTTACAGGCGTTCGAATGAAACTCGGTTTTGCGACGAGCGAGGAAGGGGACGACGCGCTCGCTAAGGAATGGTTGACACTACTCAACGCGCAAGCCGTCGATTACACGCTCGCCTGGCGATACCTTGCTGACGCAGTGGAAGGTCATGACCGTCCCCTTCAGGCGATGTTTCGCGAACCTTCAGCGCTCTCATCATGGCTGAAGCGGTGGCGTACGCGTCTTGATCGTGAGTGTCTGGGAGCGGAGGCACGGGCTGCAGCTATGCGGCACACAAACCCGCTGTACATTCCACGGAACCATCGTGTGGAAGAAGCGCTGGCTGCAGCCACCGATCACGCAGACCTAGCACCATTCGATCGCCTGTTGAACGCCGTCACTCGACCGTTTGAGGAAGATCCTGAGTTGGATGCCTATGCCTCTCCTGCTCCAGTTGAAGTGACGGCCTGCTATCAAACCTTTTGCGGCACGTAAAGGCAGCGCTTACTTGGTGTTGCCGTAAAAAACAGCTATGCCGTCAGGCGTCACTCTATGGACTAGGCCCGTCAATATTTTCTCTTCGTGGTATAGCGGGCGCTTTGCGCAACAGTCATCGGTCTCTCCTTTGCCAGGATGAGAAGGAGCTTAACATGAGTCAGAGGGAAACGGCCGTACTCGCCGGCGGTTGTTTTTGGGGTATGCAGGATCTTCTTCGTAAGCTGCCGGGAGTTTTCTCGACCAGGGTAGGCTATAGCGGCGGTGATGTGCCGAATGCCACGTATCGCAACCATGGAACGCACGCAGAAGCGATCGAGGTCGTGTTTGACCCTGGCAAGCTGACGTTCCGTAATCTGTTGGAGGTGTTTTTTCAGATCCACGATCCCACCACACTGAATCGCCAGGGCAACGATGTGGGCCCGTCATATCGATCGGGAATTTACTACATGTCAGAAGCCCAGCGCCGAACAGCTGAACAGGTAATTGCAGAGGTGAACGCGTCAGGTCTCTGGCCCAGTAAGGTGGTCACGGAGGTTCGGCCCGCAGGTCCATTTTGGCTGGCGGAACGCGAGCATCAGGATTATCTCGAGCGGAATCCCCACGGATATACGTGCCACTTTCCAAGACCTCATTGGAAGATACCACCTCGAGCCGGTTCTTGATGAGAGAGCGCTCGTCATTTCGGAGGGGGGGATCTTCATCATCAAGCTGTTACCGGTCGAACGTGTTCAGACTCAACAGGACGCCGACTAGGGCCTCTTTGACAGAAGGAGCGTGCGATGAATTCAATGAGAGCACAACAGAACGTGGTAACAATGATGGCCTTGATTCTTTGGTTTCTACATTCAACCAACAGACCATGGCAGCTGACCCTGAGGGGGGACAACAGAGTTCCTGCGTCCAACCGAGGAAGACTGCGAACGCTCCAGAAGACATCTTCACGAAGACGAACCCGCTTCCGGCATCCAGCGACGTTCTCCAAGCAGGCAAAGGACTGTATCTTCACGACGCGAAACCGATGTCCTGCGCGCTGTGCCACGGCAAGCGAGGAGAGGGGAAAGGACCGGTCAGCGGAGGCATGATGCCACCAGCGCGTGATTTCACATGCAGCGCGATGATGCGTGAGATCTCGGATGGGCAGCTGTTCTGGATTACAAAGCACGGCTCTTCAGGCACAGGGATGATGGCGTTCCCGGATTTGTCGGATGAGGAAGTGTGGCAGCTTGTTCACTATATGAGAAGCCTTGCAAAATGAAAAAGGCCTCCTGACATCTGTACCTCAAGACTTCGTCCGAGAAGCGGCGAACCCTCATCGGGCTTCGGCAACCACAGCTATTCAAAGAACTGCCAGGCTGAGCCCAGGTGGAAGAGGGTTGCTGCTCACCCACCCACAGCTGCACGTCAGGCATTCTCAAGACCATATTTCTTCCTCTGAAATCAACACGAAGCTTGATTTCAGGGGAAGCATTTCCATCGTCGAGTACCAGAAACTCGTATTTCTTGTCTTATACATGACAGAGATTTGTCTACTCGCCATATAGAGTGCGAAGCAAAGCCACGACACCAGATTTATCTATTACAAGTAAACAGAGGAGTCATCGCACCGAACATAGCTCCCTGTTCGGCCTCTCTGGTGGACAAAATCTGAGAGACAATCGAACACTGGCGCAGAAGCTATGTGTGTTCAAACGGTTGTCTGAGGCGCTCGCCAGATCCAGGAGACACAAACTCCGGCATTCAAAACGCTTTGAACGGAAATTGGTGATATTCGTGAAACTGCCGCTACTGACATCGTGTGGGTGGTCGTTCCTCGTCTTGTTGTTGCTGTGTTTCCAGGTCGAGGCTGAAACCGACATGAGCCTGGACACCTCTGAGATGAAGGATATGAAGATGGACGTCGAGTCTAAATCAGGATGGCATGTCGGCGGAGAAATGAATGCGTTCTATACCGACGACGTCGCGCTGTTCTCGGCGTCTCAACGATTGTCGCTGCAAGAGGATCCTACACAACCGGTCATTCAGACCACCGGCCGAGGTTCAAGCGGGGTGTTTGAACCCGTTGCCCACGTCACGCGATCATTTCAGTCGAGCTGGGGGAAAACGGACCTGACGGCGCGAGCCCAAGGGTTTGTCTTTACCGACCAGACCGCCTTTTCTCATGGCACGTATGGCGCGCAGCTGACTCAAGCACTCCCAGGAGGAGAGACGATCTTCCGGATGCGGTATCACTACGGTCCGCACCTATTCTTGGGCAATCACGGCCCTGGCGAGTTACGATCATCCGATCGCGGGGGCGAGTACGTGACGACACACTTTGGCGCGGTGGAATTGGAGCGCAAGCTACTTGAGAATCTCAGCATTCGCGGGTTAGCCCGATACGGAGACCGATCGTATAACGAGAGTTTTGCCCATCGGAATACTCGCTTTTGGACTCTTGGGACCCATGTCATGTGGGAAATCAAGCCAGGAATCGGATTGGTGGTCGGATACCACTACGAACGAGGGCTGGCTGATGGGAGACACAACCCACAAATTGGAGAGGACATCTCCTATGTCACACATTATATCGAAGCAGAGCTGGAGGCACGTGTGACGGACAAGCTCACCTTGATCGGTGGTTTCGACCTTGAGCGAACTAGTTACACGTCCGGCATCCCTGGTGACGACTTTCTCGGCACGCGTGAAAGAATTTATCAGGGAGAAGTCATGGCGCGATATCAGTTGACCGAGGCGCTCGCACTTTCGGTCGGCTATTTGCACGGGCGATGGAAACTCAGCTATGAAGACGAGGCAGCCAAAATAAACACCGTTACAGTCGGCAGTCTGTTTCGGTTCTAATCACATGGCTTATGTCTGACCCTCTTCCCCTGCGATAGACTTGTCGTCTCTTAATTCGTAGGCGTGTACGGAAAGAAGTAGGAGAAAGTCGGGAGCTGATGACAAACCGAGGGTGAGAAGTTGTATTTCGGCTTGTCCTAACGGCAAAACGAATCCTTCCTGCACTGGTCAGCAAGCTGTGTGAGTATCTGAGGAATCTAGGTACTAACCCTATGTGTTCTCGCTGCAGCAAAATTGGCCCCAATTCCCCTCAATTGCACTGGACTAAACTGAACCCGAAAACCAGCCAGACGCCGCTTCTGGGCGGGGTTCCGCTGCTCTGATGATGACTTCGGTGGACGGGTCGAAAAGGCTTATGAAACCGGGCTTCTTTGAGATTCGAATGGAAATCAGGAGTTAGAGAGGTTTCAGTTCGCGTCGCGTTCTTTTCAGGAGAAACCCAATATCCCCAAATCCCGAGTGTGAGGAGGTAGTCGCCGGCTGCCGGTAAGCTACATACATCGAGCTCCCGAGACCAGCGAGAGCGAAAGGCAGTACAAGTGGAATCAGACCCCTCGGACGCATAGGCGTCCAAATCTATCCTGTCGGGTCAAGCCAAGATGGCAATAGGTAACGTTTAGGTTTGCGCGGCTTGGAACGCATTCACGAGGCCCTGAATGGTCATGGGGGCATTCCCTTCACTGCGGTTGTTGACCAGAACATACGCCTGTCGCTGCTCTTCCACCGCCTTCTTTACCAGTTCCACGGTGTCTCGCCGCATCTCTGGGAGTTCTTCCACAATCTTCGTGTAGGGCTCCGCTCGTTTCTTCGCGGCTTCATAGGACATTTTGAGCGGCGTCAGAAGGCGCAAGACCGTGAAGGGCGCCGTGAAGCAATCCTCCATCCGTTCATGCTGCTCACGTAACGACGGCATGTAGGACCAGTGATTAAAGACGTGGGCGACGCCGTGACTCTCTAAGACCTTGCGATAGTCAGGACCCAGCAAGCCTGCGTTCCTGATCTCAACCGCATAACGAAAGTCCTTTGGCAGGTGGGCGAAGAAAGCATCGAATCGTGAGCAGAACTCCTCGTTGGGCATCCCGTGGCGTTGGAACTCAAATAGGAAGGGAGCAGGTTGTGGATCTATGGGAATAACACAGGATACACCTCTCGGTTGCAATGTGCCTTCGCCGACCGAGTTTTTGGTGGTCTCCTTTTACACTAGCAGCGTGATCGCACGCATCAGACGATGATTCTTGCCATTATTACAATCTTGTCATATCATTGATAGGTACCGGTAAGGAGAAAAGACGTGTCGAAAGATAGTGTACTCCGGCCTGTGGTCTGGATGGGCGATAGCAAGAAGCAATTGAAGAAGATGCCGGAGGACGTACAAAAACAGATGGGCGGTGAGCTGTATCTGGCTCAGCGAGGCGAAGACCCGCCGCACAGCAAGATGTTAAAGGGACTAGGCAGCGGCGTTTTTGAAATCAGGGACGATTTTGATAGTAACACCTATCGGTTGGTGTATGCCGTCCAGATCGGCAAGCGGTTATATGTACTGCATGCGTTTCAGAAGAAAAGCAAAAGGGGCATCGAGACACCCCTGAGAGACGTGGAGTTAATTACGCGGCGATATAAGGAAGCAGTCGTCTTGGAAAGGGAGTGGCAGCCATGAGGAAAAAGAACACCATAGACCATGAAGTCAGTTCCGGGAATGTCTTTGCGGATTTAGGCTTGAAGGACTCCGAGAGCCTGTTCATGAGGGCTGAGCTGGGCCATCAAATCCTCAAAATCCTCAAAAGCCGAGGGCTCAAGAAACAAAAAGACGTGCAGGACGTGCTGGATATTGGACAGACGGAAGTCTCCCACCTGATGAATGCGCGGTATTACCGGTTTTCCGAAGCCCGGTTGATGGCCTTCCTCAACAAGCTGGACCGCAAAGTGACGGTGCAAGTCTCACGACGCCGGAAAAACGAACCGCTTCAGGAAGTGGTCCTGGCGTAAGCCAGGACTTCGCCTGGCCAAGATCAAACGCTCTCCCTGTGGCGGCAAGACCGAGACCACCTCGACGGAGTGGCACAACTGTCCTCTCTCGGGCGGTAGGCCGTCGAGAACAGCACGTTGGCATCATCGCAAATACAACATTGCATATTAAATCTGCAATGACGCAATTTCGTGTACGCCACGTCGCACGAAAGCTGTTGCGCCCTTGATCGACTAGTACCCTCTGTTATCTCAGCATCACGCCTACTGCTCCTCTCCACATCGGCACGGCCGCCGTGTTTTACGCGAAGCCCGCTTTCTACTCGCGGAGCCATTCCGGGGAGATCGCCGCACGGCCTATGAGCGGGACGGCCCAAGATCTGTTCTGCAGAGTGGCGGGGTCATTGGAGCTGCCATCGCTCCACAGTCCCGCGTAAGACATCGGACACCTTCTTCGTATGGGCCTGGATCACGCGAGAGAGTTCGGTGATGACCTCGACCCGAAAGGCTGTCCGGTTCTGAGGCGCGGTATTCAAGACTTTCGCAATCTGGTTCAGGTTCCTGCCCAAAGCAAGCAACTGCTGATTCGACCGGGCCAAGGTCTCCAATTCCGGCTGCCCGACCTGCGGCTGCCCGGTCAGCTTGGTGCGGATCATCGCGACCACCCAGGCCGTCGGTTGATAACCCTCGTGCCGGGCACAGGTGCGCAGCGCGGCGAGTTCGGAGGGCGTCACATTCAGTTTCATCCGGGCGGTGGCTCGTTCTCGTAGCCGAGTAACCCGCAGCCGAGGGGGAGCGGCCTGGGTCGCGTGCCCGTCCAGGGCCTGCCGTAAGACCTGCCGAAGGGCATGGCTTGGGGTGACACCCTGCTGCTGACACCAGGCCAGCCAGGGCGCTTTCAGCTTACCGAGATCCACGGTGATCGTCGTGGTCCGTTTTTCAGAGGAGGCAACAGGCATGGGGCGGGAGCATACAACAACCTCAAGATGTAAGACAACTGGGCCTTTAGGCCATATCCTGCAACATCATAAAAAGAGAAGAAGAGAGGAAAGAAGAACGAGATCGAGACTCTCCAACCACCCTCGGAGGCAGCGCCAGCAAAGACCGCCCAGGGTTCTCTATGAAACGAGCCCGATCAACAAGCACGACGCCCACTTCTCTAGAGGGCGTCACCAGCGCCCCGCACCCCCGCCCCGTCAGCCTATGGAACGGCTGCACGGGCCTACACGCCGCAGAAGGATGGTGGGTGTTTCCGCCACTAGGTTGACAGATCCGACTGCTGCCGCTAGGCAGTGTCCTGCAGAAGGTCGGTAGGCTTCAGCCGGCGACGGTGATCATGATGCGCGACACCGCGCGCCTTCGTGGTGGCCTTATTACCCGAGCAGAATTCCCAGGTCGCAGAGGCGACCATCCGCAAAGGGCTGCTCCTCGGTTCGATGGCCACGGAAGATGGATTGTTGTGTATTGCCGCACGCGGCATGGTGGGCGGCGCGGGTGAGTTGTGAGCCGGGCGAATCCGGCACGGAAGTGAAAGGTCAAGAACCGAGCCCATGTGAGGCTTCTACGTGAAATCCCCTCTGGGCTCCCTGAGCCACATCAGTCTCTTCCTAAAAGTGTACGCGCGAATGCCTGATTGCCTTCTGTCTTCACTCTGGGGAAAATCACTGTCAGTGCTTCTCGATGGGTCTCCGTCATTTCAACAATAATCTGATCAAGCCATGCGATAAATTCATCCATTGTTTCGGAGCAGAAAAGTCTCACACCATACCTATCCTCAAGATTGATACGCGGGTCAGACAAATAAGCGGTCATCTTTCTTTCCATAAAAAGCGCATCACAATACGGAGCATACGTGGCCGCGTGCTTTATATCGCCATATAACCCCCGAAACTTTTCAATTGCTTTCTCTTGGTTAGTATATGCTCCATTTTGTACTTCCTCCCTAACGCAAGCGTAGACCCTGGCAGATATCCATAGGTATGGAATTTGGTTATAGTGTTCCGATCGAAAGAAATTGCCAAGCGTTCTCAGTGCATCCTGGTATGGAACATCAGGCAAGCATTCAAGTAACCATTCAATATAGCTGGAAACAAGGGGTGAGTTAAGAAGTGCCTCCATATCTCCTGCAGCTAATCTTGCACAATGCTCCACGTGTGCACGTAAATACTGCCTAGCCTGCTCTTCCATTTCGAGTGAAACCTGCTCTTCAAAGGTTCGCGGTGTTGTTCTCCAGTGTGCAAATGCTTCAACGAGTGCCTCTACGGACTCTTGCCTTGCAGTTCTAATTCGACCGGCATCGCCATGGTACCCAGGGATGGTGATGTACATATACTCATCCCAATGATGAATTTCGCCTTCCACAGCGTCGTCTTCATGTAGTTGGAAGGCAGGCGAATCAGACGATAGGAACGATTCGAATGCTCTGCATAGTTGTTGTCTTTCTACGTCGTAGTCCGCTTCAAATTTATGGCCAAATGAAATAGCTCTAATGAATTTCATCAGCTGTTCTTCATGCCCTCTCCACTGATGGGTTTCATCCTCATGAATGGACGAATAAGGCGCCACCATCAGTTGAAGAGCTGTTACCTCGCGAAGCCTCTCTGCAGCTTCAGTAAAATGCTTCTCTTTGGCACGGAAGGCGTGACTGAAAAAGCACTGATCCAGGTAAAGAATCTTTTTGCGCAGAGTAGGGAGTGGGATTTGTTCAGAATACTTGCAGCGCAAGCAACCACGTACGACATGATCGTGTCGGACAAAGACGTTACCGAATTTTTCGACTCCTCCACATCCTGGACAATCACCTACAATCCTCTGAACCAACATGGATGTCCCCCCTAACGTCTATGCGCAAACGCGACAAAACAAGGATCTGTTCCTATCCTCTCCTGTAGGCCTGCTGGGAATTCCCTATACCACTCCTTCCTCACGTGCGCAATGAGGCAAAATAAAACCCATGAAGTCCTTCGACTACAGGGGTCTGAACAAAAGTGTTGCCCATCTCGAAGGCTCTTGGGGCGATGTGAGAGGTCGAATCTTGAATCGTGCATGATCAGGAATGACAGTTCGGTCTTACCTCAGCCCCCCACAGACGCCACACCCTCCAACCACTTTTTGTCAGTGTAATTCCATACACAAGACCAACGGCCACACCGACTCGACCCACCCACCACCCTCTTCCACACACAGGTGTTGCGCCCTCACCGACGCAGGGGCGCAACACATCTTCTGGATCTGTGGCCACGAACGGCTGCAGGCGTGACACCGTCCTCGGTGGCGCGGTTGCCACGGGCGTGCCACACCCCCTGATGGGCGACGCACGGTCGAGCCGCGTTGCGCGACACGATGGTGCTGACTCCACATGGCACGGCGTCTCCGGACGCGGTGCCTCAGAGGTGTGGCTGCCGAAGCCCTCTCCCAGCGCAGACCAGCGACGCCTACCCAGAAACTGGTCCGACACTCCGCCTTTCTGCAGACCCATGTGAGTGATCCCCTCGGGACTCGGGCCTCCCCTACTTTTTCGGTATGGTCTTAAATTCTGGACCCTCTCATAAGTGCGTCTCGGAGGCTCAACAAATCGGACTGAGCAAGAACATGGAGATCAAAGAGTACCGACGTTTTGGTGTCCTATGCTTTTGACGATCAAAGACATCGCCGCACGGCTGAAGGTGAAGGACAAGACCCTTTACGCCTGGGCCGCTCAAGGGAGAATTCCCACCCTCAAGATCAATGGAGTCATCCGATTCGAGCCGGAGGCCATTGACCGATGGCTTCAGGATTGTCAGATGCTCACCGAACGATCCTCTCTCTCCGCCAAGCGCAGGCGCTTACAGTCGGCCAGAGACGTAGATCACCTCATTGAGCGAGCCAGGCGTGCGGTTTATACTCACCGCGGGGAAACCAGACCAATAGCGAGCCCATTCAGAGAGGAGGAAGCGAATGGGTCTCTGTAAACGAGGAAAAGTGTGGTGGATGGATTTCATGTTTCATGGCACACGCGTTCGACGGTCCACTGAGACCTCGGACAAAAGGCTGGCTGCCGCGATTCTCGCGAAGGTGACCACACAAGTCGTCGAAGAGACGTTCTTCGACAATCGTGAAGAGGACGACCACACGTTTCGAGACATGATGGAACGATACCTAGCCGAACGTTCGAATATGAAGGCCCCAAAAAGTTGTGTGCGTGATGGTAC